>WNGG01008607.1_pt1 | contig 22223 bp, 13 predicted proteins | sample 5400661 | NCBI WGS metagenome assembly WNGG01 (sample SAMN13153372, study PRJNA577476) | soil metagenome | isolation source: 100 cm soil or saprolite under Garry oak tree replicate 1 | place: USA:California | collected 2016-06-15
GCAAAATCTTGTATGGAAAACACGCGGTCCGATGCCACACGGTAAACCGATAACCTGCCGTCCCGCGATCCGGCCGGCCACCGCGGCGGAAATGCCTGCGATTGCCCGGCTCGCCGCGAAGCTTGTGCGCCAGCACCACGAAATGGATCCGGAGCGATTCATGGTCTTCGAGCCCATCGAACCGGGCTACCAGCGCTACCTCTCGAAGGAGGCGCTTAACCCGGATGCCGTGGTCCTCGCGGCCGTCCGGGCCAGACCCGGCGGCGACGAGGAAGTGGTCGGGTATGCCTATGGGCGGCTCGAGCCCCGCGACTGGAACGCATTGCGCGAGGCTTGCGGCGCGCTGCACGACATCTTCGTCGACGAGACCGCGCGGCATCAAGGCGTGGCGCGAGCGCTCCTGGAAGAGATGGTGCGACTGCTGGCGGAGAAGGGAGCACAGCGTGTCGTGTTGATGACCGCGACGGGCAACGCAAGCGCGCACCGCCTCTTTGAGAGGTTCGGTTTCCGGCGCACGATGATCGAGATGATGCTGGAGACCGGCAAGCCAGCGAAGTGATCCTCGCCTCGGCGGTTTTCGCGGCCAATACCCGCGCTCTTTCCGAAGTGTTTCGCCAGCGGTTGGAAGCGGTCCTCACATCCGTTAGACTTCACCTAAAAGACCGAAGGACACAGTCGTACCGTACTTGGGGGTGCAACTAGAAGTGGGAGTCAATTCATGTGGCCTTTGACTCTCTCAGAAGCTGTTGAGAATTTAATTCGTGCTAAATTCGTGGAATTCGTGGCCAGTAAAAGCGCCACGAATTTCACAGGGCAGCCGAGCCAACCAAAAGTATGAACGAAACCACAGATGAACACAGATGAGCACAGATAAAACGGATTGGTGTTCATCTGTGTTCATCGGTGGTTGCAATTTTTCACAGTCTCTCACGACCGGGCTATTGACACGCGCCTGACCGTGGCGCCCAAAAATTGACTCGCACTTCTTCGAATTGCACCCTGTATTTGGGAAAAGGATGTCAAACCAGGAGGATTGACTCATGAGCTCTGGACTATCCCGAAGAAGGATGATGCGGGCAATGGGTGGGGCAGCTCTGTCGCCCGTGACTCTTGCCGAGGCGCGGGTCTCGTGGCCGCCCGCCGAAAGCTCCAACAGACCCAAGATCTGCCTGGGAATCGCGCAGAACACCGATGAGGCCAGGATGCGGCGGTTGAAACAAATCGGTGTGGATTATGTCCTCATGGAGGGGCCCAGGATTCCTTGGGAGGAGACCGGCATCCGCGGCTGGATAGAGCGATTCAAGGCCGCTGGCCTGACGCTGTGTAACATGATGATCTCTGGATTCAGCAACACCCTCTATGGAAGGCCAGGCCGCGACGAGGAGATAGACAAGGTCATACAGTCCATCCGCGCGGCCGGCAAGTCGGGTCTCCCCGTGATCGAATACAACTTCTACGCGCACCGACTCGTAGAGGGCTATTACGAGGAAATAGGCAGGGCAGGCGCCGGAATGACGGCCTTCGACCACGATAAGGTCAAAGACCTGCCGCCGCTTCCGAACGAAGGGGCCCATAGCCTCGAAGAAATGTGGAGCAATGTCACCTACTTCTTGAAAGCAGTCGTCCCAGTGGCCGTGGAGTCCGGCGTCCGGCTGGCCCTCCATCCGAACGATCCGCCCGCGCCGATCAGCCGAGGATCCGGACAGATCATGGGGAACGTCGCCGGGTGGAAGCGCCTGGTTGACATCGTCCGGAGCCCGGCAAACGGAATCACGTTCGATTGCGGCGTGACGCGGGAGATGGGCGAGGACCCGGTGGCGGTGTGCCGCTATTTCGGATCCAGGGACTGCATCAATCACGTGCACTATCGCAATGTCCGGGTCAGAGTGCCCTATGAGAAGTACACCGAAGTGTTCCTGGACGAGGGCCAGGTCGACATGTTCGCGGTGATGAAGGAATTGGTGCGGCAAAAGTATCCGCGGGCACTCTACCCCGAACACCCGCGCGCGATCGACTTCGACCGCGAGTGTGGTCCGATCCGGAATCAATATCCCGGTGGCGGCGGATTCGCCGGGGAAATCTACAACGTCGCATACACCAAGGCCATGCTGCAGGCGGCCCTGTCGCTCTGAGAAGCGCCATCGAAGTGCAGCGCCGCCTGTTTCTGGAGCGTCCTCCGGATCACTGGACATCGGAGGCTTCTGCCATTAGAAGTGGGAATCAGTTCACGCTGCCGTGAACTCCTCAGAAGCTGTGGAGAATTTAATTCGTGTTAATTCGTGGAATTCGTGGCGGTTTTATTGGCCACGAATTCCACGAATTTCACGAAAACGATCACCGCCATTTGGATGTCATTGGTTTGAAATACAATTTTTCACAGTTTCTCCGGCCGCGTTGCTTGAGTTCCACTTTTAATTGTACCCGCTTCTGCCTGCCGGCTTCCCGCGTTGGGGGGAATTACTAGAAATTACTAAGAAATTACTATCAGATCGATTGCGTGGACTATCCGTCCTGATAGCGCTGCGCGACTGGTTGGCCAGGGCGACAGGCCGGCCGGGAAAGGCATCACTGGAATCATTATCAATAGGAATCGATAGTTCCCCGTATGCTGCCTGTCTGTGCGCGAGGCACGGCATGCCCTTTGCGTGAGAGAAGCCTGGCAGCAGGCATAATCGCGGTGGCCAAAGGAAGGACGCATTCCCCCCAGTGGGATGCGTGGTGACGTCCGGCGCGGCTCCGGTGCCAGTCTGGTCAGCACGTTCGGGCCATTGTCATTTCCGGCAAAGCATCTATGATAAGCCCTGATTGTGAACAGCCTGGGATCAGGAATCGCTGCTTATTCCCCAACCCGGAAAACCGTTACATTGCTCGAGATTATGCCGATGGCCAAGGGCCCCCCGCCAGCCTACGCGATTTGAATTTATTGGAGTCACGAATGAAAACAACTGCAGACGGTTTCTTGCTCATGCAGGAATCCTTGAAGCCCATCTACGCTAACGATGAAGCAATAGAGATTCTGGCCTATCCGGAGAAGCCGGCAAGCATCGATTCCGTCGAAAGCTTTCTTATAGGAAAGGTCCAGTCGATCCTGGGTGACAAACAATCTTCTATGGAATCCGGTGTGGTGACCCAGCTCATCTCGGGAAAGAGGCGCTATTTGTGCCGGGCCTTTCCTCTCCGCGCGGGCTCGCCGAAGGCTGCCAGTGTTTCGAATTTTGCCCTCCTGATCGAGCGATACCCCACGGCCCCGTTTGATATTTCAAAACTGGCCGAGCAGTATCACCTGACCGAGCGCGAGCAGGAATCCATCACGTTTCTGTTGCAGGGCCTGACGAGCAAGGAAATTGCGGTTCGAATGAAAATAAGCCCCAACACGGTTAAGGCCTTCCTGCGCCTTGTCATGGTCAAGATGGGCGCCACCACGCGGTCCGGGATTGTCGGAAGGATCTTTACCGCCCAGCATGAACATCGCCCGCGGTGATCTGCTTCCAAAACAGAGGGTTGCAGCGACTAACCCATTTGGAGAATTGATCGGCGGGAAGGGAGTACGTTAATGTTCTGTGTCTATGGAACCTATCAACGGTAAGGAAAGACGCGAATATTTACGACACCTGCTTCGTTGTCAGTGGCGGGGAGTGGAGCTGCCGTTACTGGAAACATCCGGACATGGTAACGGCGTCATTAAAGCCTGGGTCGAGAACATCAGCAGCGGGGGCCTCTGCCTGCTGACTGATCAATTGGTTCACGTTTTTCGCCCCATGCGATGCGAGATCTTTCTCGCCGAGGTCCCTCCGGGACTTCCGTTATTCATGCAAGTGCGATGGACGCAGGAAACGCCTAACGGTCCCAGATACCGGATCGGTCTCCGGTTCCTTGCGTGATCCCCTTTTCAATTCCAACCCAGCCTCTACCACCAAGGTTCCATGATCCCTTAGCGCCTTCGCGGTGAATTCAGGCTCAGTTTCATCACGCAGGTTGATCGCGGGCCGGGGTCTGGGTCGATCTCGTGTTCCCAGGCTTTTCATCATCCTCTGCGGTAGAGGGTATTCAGCACCTGGACGCGAGCCCCCGGATCGAGTTCCCGCCAGAGCAGCCAGCTCGCGACGCCCAGGGCCACCAGGTTGGAGAGTATCTGCGCCCATACCATCCCCACAGCCCCGAACCGGTAGGCCAGTACGAGCGCCGCTCCCAGGAGTAACGGGAAGCGGCTGACCCGGGCCAGCAGCTCCAGATGCGGCTTGCGCAGCCCATGGTACGCTGCCTCGATCGGCCTGATGAGCACGAACAAAGCGATGTCGAGGGCGTTGAGCACGAACAGGGAGGCAGCGGCCGCGAAGTTAGACCCCAGCCAGGGCAGAAACGGCCGGACAGCCACGGCGCTGAGGAGCAGGCACAATCCCACCGCGCCGGCCAACTGCAGCTGGCGCCCCAGAAAGGGAACCAGACGTTTGTTTCCCGCTTCGCGCGCTGCCGCGGGCAGCCAGTACTGAAACAGGCTGACCCCAATCATATCAAACAGATACGCCGGATAACGCCCCAGGCTGAACAACCCGGCCTCGACGGGCCCGGCCAGGGAGACAAGCACAAAAGGTCCGATGTTGGCCTGAACCAATCTGGATCCTTCACTAAGGGCCGGCCACCAGGCATAAACGCAGAGTTCCCGCAGCCGCCCCCTCGAAACGTGGATGCCCGAATCGCACAGAGGCAGCAGGAATGCCAGGCCGCCAATAGCACTGGCTCCCAGGCCAAACACGTGAGCTGCGAGCAAACTCTCCAACGTCAGAGGCCCGCGCAGGAACGCCACCCCCAGCGACCCCAGTCCCGTAATCGCGCTCAGGCACATCAGCAGGGAAACACGCGTGTATTGTTGCTGTACCAGGAGGCCGGCGCGAACGCACTCCAACACCAGCCGCCCCCCTGCCCACAGGGCAGCCATGGCCAGCAGTTCTCCGGGAAGGAACAAGGAGACCACCCGAGACAGTACTAAACAAAGCGCTGCCGCTGACAGGCTGATCGCCGAAGCCGTCATGACCGCGAGGGCAACCACCCCCGCCGCTGCAGCGCGGTTGCCGGCGCTCAGGTGGGCAGTGGTCAATCGAACGGTTGCCACGTGCAGTCCCGTCCCCGCTATGCCGGCGAGGATCCACTGAACGCTGATCGCCACGCCGTACAACCCCATCTGTGAAAGGCTGAAATTCCGGGAGGCGGAAAGAAAGAAGACAGCTCCCACCACGGTGCCCAGGCAGTTGCCCGCGAGCAGCGTAAGGATGTTCCGCATGAATGACCTCGCGGAGAGGGATTTTTAGCGATTCGAGCCCAGCACGGGCTCCATTGGCGGTTTCAGGCCCGAGTTTGCGCGCCAGCGCGCCAGGTCGTAGCACAGTCCGCCAAGCGAGAGGAGAAGAAAGAGAAGGACGGATCTCCCGGGTGAATATCTCTGGTTTTGAATGGTTTTCTTGAAGACGCCAAGCCGCTCGCTACTGTTCAGCGGCCTGACCGAAGCGACCTTGCCGTACCTTTGATAATCCCGGCCATAGGTAAGGAGCTTGCGGTAGTACCCCCGTAAGTCCGAGATTTCCAGATGCCGGACGCTGATCTCGGGAAAATAGCCGACGACGCCGCAAGAGTGCTCGTCGACTGCCTTGCGCACGAAGACGATATCCGAATTTCGAAATACCGGTGAGAAGGGCCCGAGGCGGTCGAACAGCGCTTTCCGAACCGTCATATTGCTGGTACACCCGACGTAAATCTCTTTGTTATTGCTGGACAGGATGTACGCGGCTTTTTCAGATTCGTAGGCCGCCATCATGGAGAGAGGAGCGGAATCGCAGGCAAACTGCACTCTGCCCAGTACGATGCCCAGACCGGGATCGAGCATGGCTGCGGCAATTCCCCGCAACCAATCCTTCTCGGGAGCGCAATTGGAATCCGTGAAAGCGACAAGTTTGCCGGTCGCCGCGGCCAGGCCCCGGTTACGCGCGGCGAAGTCTCCTTGCAAGCCTTCCGAAAGCAGCTTGATCCCGGGATAACGTCTGACAATCTCCGCCGACCGATCGGATGAGTTGTTGTCCACCAGGATGACTTCGTAACGTTCTTTCGGATAGTCTTGCGAAAGAAGCGACTGGACACACTGCTCTACGTAGCCTTCCTCGTTGTAAAAGGGGACGATCACCGAAATATCCATCTCAGTCCTCTATGACTCCCTATTCCCTTTTCATCTCATCCGCATTCGTTCACGTCCTCCAGGATACTTAAACAACCTGAAGCGACAAACTGTCGGATTCGCCCACTTGGGGGCCTTCCTTCATTATCGGCAGCTTTCCCGAGACTCCACGCAATTGTGTTTCCGAGGCCAGTAATGCAGAATTTCCGGCTTCTTTCGGCAGCCCTTCGCGTCCTGGCGTCTTCGGGGTGAATTCGGTACTCAGTTTTCACCGCGAAGGCGCTAAGGGCGCGAAGAGAATCCTCCTGCAAAACGGGAGTAACCTGGATGGTTACGCCGTAGGTGTAATTGAAACTCACACCCGTTGTCCTGTACATTCTTGCACATAATTTGTAAGTCGCGCGGTAGAGAGTCTCCCCCCTGGAAGTCTTCTCTCTCGTCAGCAGCTCAGGAGGAGTATCGCCTGAGATCGCGGGGCTGTTGCAGGGAGTTGCTTTTTGGTGGGTTTTGGTTCCAGCGAGCGCGACCACAGATTTTCACCGCAGGCCGGCTGGCCCCTCCGATCGAAAGCACTTGAGGCGCTAAGAGCGATTTAAGCTCAAGCAGCCCAATCAGTTACGAAAGAGCATGTGACTGAAAGGGCGGAGCTACGCGAGTCGGTTCAAATCCCCTCATAGCCACACACCTTCTCACTTACACAACAGTCACGAGGAATTCCGGCAGCGCCGGAAGCACTCGCCTTTCCGAGGGGATGATGAACATACTGATGATCGCACCGCAGCCTTTTTTTGAGCCCCGCGGCACGCCGTTCAGTGTTTCCGGAAGACTTCGAGCCTTATCGCAGCTTGGCCATGATGTGGATTTGGTGACCTACCATGTGGGACAGAACCTCGTAATTCCTCGCGTAGCGATTTTTCGCACACCCGTCCTTCGTTTTGTCCGTCACGTGCCGATCGGACCCTCCCAAACGAAGCTGTTCCTGGATGTGCTCCTGCTGTTTAGAGCGTTGGGCTTGATGCTGACCAAACGGTATGACTTGCTGCACACGCATGAAGAGGCCAGTTTCTTCGGCGTTCTCCTCGCCCGGATGTTTCGGATCCCGCACGTCTACGACATGCATTCATCGCTACCTCAGCAGTTGACGAACTTCCAGTACACTCGTTTCCGCCCCATGGTTCGTCTCTTCGAATGGCTTGAGAGCCGGACCATCAATTCCAGCGATGCTGTCATCACCATCTGCCCGGCCTTGGCGGAGCAGGTCAGAAAGCTCAACGGCCGGGTGCCTCACCTGATGATTGAGAACGTTCCTAGCGTAGACGAGGATCCCGAGGTCGTTTCTGAGGAGAGTCTCCGGAGATTCAGACTGGATAACTCGCTGGAAGGCAAGAGGGTCGTCTTATACGCGGGGAATTTTGAGCCCTATCAGGGGATAGACCTTTTGCTCTCAAGCGTGGAGCAGGTTGTCGCTCGCGCGCAGGACGCCGTTTTTCTCCTCGTAGGAGGGAAGCCGGAGCAGGTTCAGCACTACAGAGACCTGGTGGCGCAGCGCGGTTTGTCGTCCCATTTTCGGTTCACAGGCCAGCGGCCCCCCAAGGAGATCGCGGGCTACATGAGGCTTGCCGAAGTGCTGGTATCCCCCAGAACCGTCGGAACCAACACGCCCCTCAAGGTCTATGAGTACTTGCAATCCGGGAAGCCCATGGTGGCCACGAATCTCCCTACGCACACCCAGGTACTGAATGAAGACGTGGCCGTCCTGGTGGCCCCCGACCCGAAGGCCCTGGCTCTCGGGATCCTGTCTCTCCTCGAAAACCCGGCTTGTGCCCGGAAAGTGGGCGCGCATGCGCGCAAGCTCTACGAGAGTCGTTACAGTTTTCAGTCGTTTGTGAAAAAGACCGAACTAGTCCTGCGGATGGCCATCGAATAACCTATGTGCGGAATAGCCGGCGTAATTTATGACGACCGCTCCAGGGCGGTCCAGCCCGAAGAGCTCAAGAGAATGTCCGACACGCTCACGCACCGTGGCCCGGACGATGAAGGCTTCTTTGTGGACCAGAACGTGGGTCTCGCGATGAGACGCCTCAACGTCATTGACCTCGTGACGGGCCACCAGCCTATCTCCAACGAAGATGGCAGCGTCTGGATCGTCTTCAACGGAGAAATCTACAACTTCCCCGAGTTGCGGCGGGAGCTGGAAAGCAAAGGACACAGATTCTCGACTAACACCGATACCGAAACCATCGTGCACGCTTACGAAGAGTACGGCGAGGACTGCGTCAAGAAACTGAACGGCATGTTTGCCTTCGCGATCTGGGACCAACGGTTGCGAAAGTTAATGCTGGCGAGGGACAGGCTGGGCGTGAAACCGCTTTACTATTCTCTGAACGAGCGCGCGCTGGTCTTTGGGTCGGAACCCAAGGCCGTCATCGAGCACCCTGAAGTGCCGGCCGCTCTGGATTTGGAGGCGCTCGACAGCTTTCTGACCTTTGAGTATGTACCGGCGCCGTTGTCGATTTTTCAGGGAGTCAAGAAGTTGCCGGCGGGGCACGTGTTAGTCAAGCAGAACGGCAAGGTTTCCATCCGGCGCTACTGGGAAATCCCGTACACGGAGCGCCAGACGAGCGAGGAAGGTCTTTGCCAGGAGCTGGGGGAACTGCTTCAGGACTCCGTGAGCCGGAGACTCCTGAGCGATGTTCCTTTGGGCGCCTTTCTGAGCGGCGGGATCGATTCGAGCACAATCGTCTGTTTGATGGCCCAGGCTATGAACCGCCCGGTGAAGACTTTTTCCATCGGTTTTGACGACCCCTCCTACAATGAAACCCAATACGCCAGGATCGTCGCGCAGCGCTTCGGCACCGATCACCACGAGCTCATCATTAAACCCGATGTCGTAAATCTGGTGCAGCATCTCGTCGGGTTTCTCAGTGAACCCCTGGCGGACGTCTCCGTTTTCCCGACGTACCTGGTATCGCAGCTTGCCCGGCGCAACGTCACGGTGGTCCTCTCCGGTGACGGAGGGGATGAGCTTTTCGCGGGCTATGAGTGGTATGTCGCCGACAAGATTGCGCGGTACTACCAGAAACTGCCCGGCGCCCTGAGGCGCCGCTGGATTCCTCTGCTGATGAACTGTATCCCCCCTTCCTCCCAGAAAAAGGGGGCGGTCAACAAACTCAAGAGATTTGTGGAGGGATCGGCTCTTCCTGCGTCGCTTCGGCATTTCCGCTGGAGTACCTTCATGACGGAGGAGAAGAAGAGCCAGCTCTACAGCGAGGAGTTAAGAGGGTCGGCAGGCGGGCTCGATACGTGCTCGCGTTTTGTGGCCTATCTCGATGCGGTCAAAGAAGCGGATCCGCTCTGGCGCGCGCAGTTTGCCGACATCAAGACGTATCTCGTCGATAACATTCTGGCTAAGGTCGACCGCATGAGTATGGCAAACTCCCTGGAAGCGCGAACACCCTTTCTCGATTACAGGGTCGTGGAGTTCGCGGCCGGACTGCCAAGCCATTTGAAATTGAACGGTTTTCAAAGCAAATACCTGCTCAAGCGGTGCATGGCCGGCAAGCTCCCAAAGGAGATTCTCCACCGCAAGAAGGAAGGCTTTAGCATTCCCATCAAGAACTGGCTCAAGAAGGAGCTGCGGCCGCTGATGGAGGACGTTTTGTCGGAGCAGCGGATCAAAAGGGAAGGGCTTTTCAACGCGCCCTACATCGAAAAACTGAAGGCGGACCATCTGAAAGGAGCGGCCAACAACAGCCATCAACTCTGGCCGCTGATCGTATTCGAATGCTGGCGAGACAAGTATCTTCACTAGCTTAGCTATAGATAGCGAGTGACCCTCATACCGCCCAGTCATGCACGGGCGAGACGCCCGTGCCACGACAGCTTCGTGGCATGGCCCGTTTGGAGTTCAGGCTTTAGCCTGCCCGGCGCCAGTGCAGCCTGAAGGCTGAACTCCGAACCTGCGCCCGCGATGACGCAAAAATTTGACCATTTTGTGAACTTTGTGTCCACCAAGAGGGCATAGCGAGGGAGCCTCATACCGCCCAGTCATTCACGGGCGAGACGCCCGTGCCACGTAACCTGGCCGTCCCGGCCATAATGGAGGTCTTGACCATTTTGCGAACTTTGTCTTCACCAAGGGGCGAGGGGCCTCATACAGCCAGCTCGGCTACGGGCGAGAAAACCCTCGAAGAAATCCGGGCTTACTGGAACGAGCACATCCACGATCTGGCGATTGCTCGACATCCGGCCGGCAGCAAGGAGTTCTTTGACGAGCTGGAAGCGTATCGCTTCGAGAAGCTGGACTACTTGCCGCGCGTCGTGGACTTCACCGCGTACGAAGGGCAAGCGCTTCTGGAAGTGGGATGTGGTGTGGGGACGGACCTTCTCAGGTTTGGGCGGAACGGAGCCGTTGTGACGGGGATCGACCTGGCGGAAGTGTCCATAGATCTCGCGAGGAAAAACTTCGAATCGCACGGCGTGTCCGGCGATCTGCGGATGATGAACGGAGAAAAGCTCGAGTTCGACGACGCCAGCTTTGACGTGGTGTATGCGCACGGAGTCCTCCAGTACGCCAGGGACGCAGAAAGCATCGTCGGCGAACTTCATCGGGTGCTGAAGCCGGGTGGGGAAGCCATATTGATGGTCTACAATCGCTACTCGTGGCTGTCACTCCTTTCCATGGTGTCCGGCGTAAGACTGGAACATGAGGATGCGCCGGCCTTCAGAATGTACTCCATCCCTGAGTTCAAGGGCGTGTTGAGCCGCTTCTCCAAGGTCGAGGTGATTCCTGAACGCTTCCCTGTCCGCACCCGGCTGCATCGAGGAGGACTGGCGGCGGTCTACAATGCCGCCTTTGTCTCGGCGTTCAACCTGGTTCCCAGACCTCTGGTGCGGCCCTTCGGATGGCACCTGATGGCAAAAGCGGTCAAGTGAGCGCTGCAAAGAGAATTGGAAGTGGGAGTCAGGCTGCCGGCCGGATGCGCGCAAAAGACGGACAAATGACGAGTGCGATATGGAGTGCGGCGACTTGTCGCCGCTTTCCTTCCGACGCCCGGGCCGGCAAATAACAAATACGACGTCCTGATCCTGGGCGGGGGGATCTACGGGGTCTGGTGCGCATGGGACGCTGCTTTGCGCGGCCTGTCCGTCGCCCTGGTGGACAAGGGGGACTTCGGACACGCCACTTCCTCGAATAACTTGAAGATCGTCCACGGAGGGCTCCGGTACCTTCAGCACGGAGATCTGCGGCGCATGCGGGAGTCCATCCGCGAGCGAAGAATCTTGATGCAGATTGCTCCGCACCTTGTGCACCCGCTTCCATTTGTCATGCCCACCTACCGGGATGCTTTCCCGGGCAAGGGAATCATGGCGCTCGTGCTCGCGATGAATGACCTCATCGGATTCGACCGAAACAGATCGGACGACCCGCACAAACACCTCCCGGGAGGCCGCGTCATTTCCAAGAGCGAATGTTTGCGGCTGTTGCCCGGCATCGACGCGCGGGGTCTCACCGGCGGCGCTGTCTGGTATGACTGTCAGATGTCGAATTCGGACCGCTTGCTTCTTTCGGCCCTTCGATCGGCCACGAAGGCCGGCGCAGAGGCGGCCAACTACGTCGAAGCCGTCGGTTTTCTGACGGAACGGAATCGAGTGACGGGAATCCGGGCAAAAGATGTTCTCACGGGGCAGAATTTTGACATCAGGGCGACGGTTGTAGTGAATACCAGCGGTCCCTGGGCGAGCCGGGTGCTAGGTCTCGTCCAAGGACGCCGCCACGAGCACAAACTCTCGAAGGCGATGAACGTCGTCACAAAGCATCGGATCCTGACAGGGTACGCCGCCGGCGTTTCCAGCAGATTCGGATTCAAGGACCGCGACGCCGTCATAAACAAAGGCTCGCGCCTGTTGTTTATTACCCCCTGGCACAACAATTCCATAATCGGAACAACGCACGTTCCCTACGAAGGCGGGCCGGAAAATTTCAGAGTCACGGACAGAGATATCCGGGATTTCGTCATTCAGATCAATGAAGCTTACCCGGCTATAAACCTGAAGCGGGAAGATGTTTCCTTCTTTCACGGGGGCCTCCTTCCGGCGAGCGGGGCCGTGAACGGCACGGGCAGCGTCAGCCTCCTCAAACAGCATCGCATCCTGGACCACATGAAAGAGGACGGGATCGAGGGGCTGGTCTCGGTAATCGGCGTGAAATTCACCACCGCAAGGGCTGTCGCTCAGAGAGCCATGGACCTGGCGTGCCGTAAGCTTGACAGGGGCGCCACGCCAAAATCTCTCACGGAAATAACTCCCGTTCACGGCGGCGACATAGATTTTCTCGACCAGTTTGTCGCTCGTGAAACCGGCAAGCGGCCCGCTGGGATGAACCCGGAGGTCGTGGGAGGACTCATCCGCAATCACGGGTCGGCCTATACGGAGCTCCTGGCGTATCTCGCTCGGGATCCCGTTTGCGGCGAACCGGTCGGACACGCGACACCTGTGATCAAAGCGGAAGTTCTGCACGGAATCCGGGAAGAGATGGCTCAAAAGCTGGCGGACGTCGTCATGCGCAGAACCCAGCTAGGCTCCGTGGGGTTTCCGGGCGAAACGCCCCTGAGAGCTTGCGCTGCCATCATGTCTCGAGAGATGGGCTGGAGCGAGGCGAGAACCATTCAAGAGTTGGACGAGGTCCGGACGATCTTCACTCCCGCGGACTGAACACATGATTTCATAAGTACGGTGACGTATGGCGCCCCAGCGGGGCGAAAGGAAATTAGCCGGGAGTGAGCGAAGCGAACCCCCGGGTAGAAGACGAACAACGATACGCACCGCGGCAGGGGTTGCCGGACGTCCCTGCGCCCCTGCCGGGGCGCATTCATTTATTGCGATATTCCGGGGGTTCGCTTTCGCTCACCCCCGGCTAAGCTCCCAGCGCCCCTCCAGGGCGCAATTGCGAACAGAGGTACTAAAAAGAATGACAACTGAACGGGTTTTGGTAACCGGCGCGACCGGCTTTACAGGCGGCCATCTCTGCGAAAGGCTGGCCCGCGATGGGCACTCTATAAGGGCAGTGGCCCGCCAGCCGGATAATTGCTCCGATCTGCGCCGTTGGGGAGTGGAAGTAGTTCCCGGAGATCTCCGGGATCCCGCATCTCTGGAGAAAGCAATACAGGGGGTCGACGTTGTTTACCACATCGCGGCGCTGTTTCGTCCTGAGAACGTCTCTCGAAAGGACATGTGGGAGACAAATGTCCAGGGCACCCGAAACATTCTTGACGCTTCCGTGAAGGCCGGGGTCCGGCGCTTCATCCACTGCAGTACCGTGGGTGTTCACGGAGACATCAAGAACCCGCCTGGCAATGAGGAAACACCCTATGGGCCGGGCGATTACTACCAGGAGTCGAAGACCGAGGGTGAACGCGTGGCGATGCAGTATGCTGCGGACGGCCGGCTGCCTGTCGTGGTCTTCCGCCCGGGCGGAATTTACGGGCCCGGCGATTTGAGATTCTTGAAGCTCTTCAAAGGCATAAAGAAGAGAGGATTTGTCATGCTGGGTTCGGGCGAAGTGGCCTACCAGATGGTCTATATCGACGACCTGATCGATGGGATTCTGCGCTGCGGCACGCACGAGAAGGCTGTGGGCAACGTGTACATCCTTACCGGAGACAAGCCCGTGACGCTGAACCGGCTCGTCGAGGTTATCGCTGAGGCGCTCTCTGTTTCGGCCCCGCGTCTGCACGTTCCCGTGACACCTGTGTATGTTGCCGGTTTCATCCTCGAGCTTCTGTGCAAGCCGTTTGGCATACACCCGCCGCTCTATCGAAGGAGGGTGGATTTTTTCAGAAAAACGCGGTCGTTCGATATTTCGAAGGCTAAAAACGAGCTGGGCTTCCGGCCACAGACCGAGCTCAAGACTGGCGTCACGCTCACCGCGGCGTGGTACACGAAAAACAACCTCTTATAGGATCAGAGCCCAGATATAGCGCCTTCTCCCTAACGCAGTCTCACATGTGCGGCGTACACCCAAAGCACATGAAAATGCGGTCCCGCCATACCGCCCAGTCATTCACGGGCGAGACGCCCGTGCCACGATGGTTTCGTGGCATGGCCGTCCCGGCCATGATACAGAACTTGACCGATTTGTGACCTTGTGTCCACCAAGTGGACCTACTTGCCCGACTCGGTATTTTCGAGACAGATATTGATTCTCATTGAAGGCACGACTGAAGTCGCGCCTTCTACGACAGAACGAATTTCAAGGGGGCCCCCTGGCCACCTTCAGCAACTGATACCGGCTATGCCTCCCATCAACGTATTGTGGTTAATCGATCACGTCTGTTACGACGGCAGCCTCCACGGCGGCGGCCGGCTCTTCCGGAACGTCGTTCCGCGATTCAGCGCCGATCGCCTCCGTCTAACGCCCTGCTTTTTGCGGGCCACGCAGACCATCAGAGACGTCTTCGCGGACAGCCCTGTGCCTGTCAGGGTTCTGGACAAACACAAGTTCGATCCGACAACCCTCCGTGCATTGCTCCGGGTGATCAAGGAAGAAAAGATCGATGTTATGCACCTTCATTGTTACGGGGCGTCTACATTCGGGAGAGTGGCCGGCTTGATAAGCGGCGTACCCACAATTGTCCACGATTATGACACCGAAGTGTACTTTCCCTACCCCTGGTATCTGTGGTTTGCCGACGTGGCCCTGTCGCCGCGCACAGGTGGCGCCATAGCCGCGTCTCCCATGGTCCGGGACTTCCTGATCAAAAAGAGACGGATCGAGATGGGCAAAATTCGGACGATGTTCCATGCGATACCCATGGAGAAATACATTCCCGTTCCTCAGAACAGAGTAATGGCGGCGAAGCAGAGCCTCGGAGTGCGCCCAAATACGAGAATTGTCGGGACAGTGACAAAATTGGGTCCTCAGAGGGGGAACGAGCACCTGCTTCATGCCGCCCGGGACGTGCTCAAGGCGTTCCCGGATGCTTTGTTTCTCGTGATGTACAAACCAACCCGGTTTCACCGGCTGCCAAGCCGCAAATACGTCGAGGTTTCCACCGTCGACGGAGGTCCGGCTGCCGGCCTGCAGACTCTGGCGAGCGAGCTCGGCATCCAGGGGAAGGTTCGGTTTGTCGAGTGGCCGGAGAACTTGGATGAGCTCGTGTCGGCCTGTGATTTTATGGTGGCCCCTTTTCTGAGTGAAAGGTTTTCGTCGGTCCATCTCCTGGAGGGGATGGCCATGGGGAAACCTGCCGTTGCCACGAACATAGGGGAACTGTGTGAAGTCGTCCAGGACGGAGTCAACGGATATCTGGTCCCTCCCGGGGACGCAGGCGAACTGGCGGGAAAGATCTTGAAGCTCCTGACGCATCCCGAGGAGCTGGATCGGATGAGCCGTAACGCGCGGCAAGAATCCCAGCGGTACAGCGTGGATGCATACGCCCGATCCCTCGAGGGTCTCTATGCAGACCTGGCCGCGGCCAGGCGGGTGTCAATGAGGAGATTTGAATGATTCTTGGCATTCTGGACAAGGACAGGCAGGCAGATCAGTACCAAATGGATTTGCTGCGAGCCGCTACGAGTATCCCTGGCCGGGCAATGTACATGCCGGTGGTGTGGTCCAACAAGCACCTGGCTGTCTGCTGGGCCCCGGACAAGGTAGCTACACTCGATGAGTATCCTCAGCCCTTTCTCAGCTGCGATAACACCGTCGTGGTGATGAGCCAGGGGAAAATACACAATATCGAGGAGCTCAAAGGGCATCTCGGCTCCGGCTGCAGATTCCGTACCGGCTGCTCCGGGGAAGCATTGGCCCACCTCTACGAGAAATCCCCGGACCACTTTCTGGATCGTGTGAACGGCAAGTTTGCCTTTGCTTTGTGGGACGAGAAAAACGAGAAGCTCGTCCTCGGACGCGACCACTTCGGCGTGGAGCCCCTCTTCTATTTCAGAGACGAAAAGCGGCTGATTTTCAGCTCGTCCCTGAGAGCGATTCTGGCAACCGGACTGGTGGACAAGCAGCTCAATCATGAGGCGGTCCTCCAATACCTCCTCTACTGCTACAACCCCGGCGCCGAGACGTTGCTCAAGAATATCCACAGCCTTCCACCCGGACACATCCTGTCGGCGAATGGCTCCACGGTTTCGATCCGGAGGTATTGGCAACTGAGTTTTGCCGAAGACCGTGAGAAGACCGTGGATCAGCATTGTGATGAAATCGTGGACCGCATCCAGCAGGCGATCCGGATCCGGCTGGAGCCCGGGCGCCCTCCCGGGATTTTTCTCAGCGGCGGCACCGACTCCAGCACGATCGCGAGCCTGTCGTCCAAGCTGTACGGGGGAGTCATCCCCAGTTTCTCATTCCGCTGTGAGGGAAGGTCGTACGATGAGTCCGTTTACGCGCGATTCATGGCCGACAAGCTCGGCACGCGGCACACCGAAATCCCCTACGATCCTGAGCGCCTTTCCCTGATTTCCGGAGCTGTTGAGGGAATGGACGAGCCGTTCTGCGACCAGGGCATTGAAATCGGGACCTATTTGCTGGGCCAGGCTGCGCGCGGAGTGGTGTCCTATGTATTCAGCGGTGAAGGGGGCGACGAGCTGTTTGGAGGCCATCCCGTATATGTCGCCGACAAGTTTGCCTCAGCCGTGGATTGGGTCCCGGGCGGAATCCTGAAACTCCTCGCGCGAAAGTTTGCGAGGATCCCTGACAGCGACCAGAAGAAAAATCTTCAAGTCAAGATCAAGCGATTTTCCTACAGTCTCGCCTTTCCGCCGGAGCTCCTGAGCCACCGGTGGAGAATCTACTACACGCCTCAAGAGCTTCAGGCGCTGTGCTCCGGAAATTTCCTTGAGTCCTGTGACCTGAACAAGATCTTCGACGTCATTCAAGGAATCAACAGTGAGGCCGACGGCAAGGACCAGCTGAGCCGCAGTCTCCACAGCGATTTCCATACGCTCGTAGGTTTCTATCTCAGAAGGTTGGGTTTGCTGCGCTCCCTCTCGGTCGAGAGCCGGTTGCCACTCCTCGACTACCGGCTTGTGGAGTACGCGGCCACAATCCCGTCGCGGCTGAAAATCCGGGGCCTGTCGGATACAAAATTCATATACAAGCGCGCCCTGGAGCGAGTGTTGCCGAAGGAGATCCTGTACGATCGGCCCAAGCTGGGACACAGTATTCCGATGAAGAACTGGATGCGGACTGACGGGAAAACGCGAACCTGGATTGAGGAAGTTCTCCGCGAAGAGTCGCCGGAAGTAAATGGATTCTTCCGCGCGGACTTCATCGAGCGGATGCTCGGCGAGCATCAGTCCAGAAGTCAGAACCACTCGCATCGCCTGTGGGCGCTGCTCGTACTCAAGTTGTGGCTGAAAAGTTTGGCGGCATGAAAACAGGTTTGGAGTTCAGGCCGTCAAGGTATGGAGTTCAGCCTTCAGGCTGCACTGTCTCAGTAGAGGCTCAGGCCGCCGTTTGAAATCTCAAATTTGAAATTTCAAATTTTTCGCCCCAGCGGGGCGGTTTGGAGTTCAGGCTTTAGCCTGCACTGGATTAGTGCGGCCTGAAGGCTGAACTCCAAACTCGCTTTCGCTCACCCCCGGCTAAACTCCCGGCGCCCTTCCAGGGCGCCAGGGCCCAACAAAAACTTTCGTGAAGATAGCGCTACTGGCTGAATCGCAGAAAAGAGAAGAGGTCTATGAAGATACTGGGAATATCTGACGGCATGACGGGGGGCGTGGCCCTGCTCGAAGATGGGCGCGTCCTGTATGCCATCCATGAAGAACGCCTGAACCGGGCAAAGATGGCTACCGGTTTTCCGAGCGAGTCCATCAAGAAAGTACTCGAGGATACCGGCACGAGGCCGGAGGAGATCGGCGCGATTGCCGTCGCCACCCTGAACGAGTTCTTCAGAGAAAAGGCCATTGCCTACGACGGCTGGTTGCTCCGGGATCAGGCGCCGCTGAAAGAGGCGTTTCTTAATGCCGCGTCGGCCGTAAACCGGACCTTCGGATCGACACCGTTCCTGCAGCAGTCTTATTACGAATTGAAATCGCTGATGGGACGGGCCCGCAGGAAGTCGATAGAGACCCATCTGCGTCACGACTTTGGATTCACCGCTCCAATCAAGTTCATCAACCATCACTTTGCTCACGCGTGCTCGGCCTACTTCACCAGCGGGCTGGGCGATGCTACGGTGATCACGATGGACGGCGCCGGCGACAATTCATCATCCCATGTCTACCGCGTCCAGGATGGCCGCTTCCGGCGCCTGTACAACATAAGCAGTTTTGATTCGATCGGCAATTATTACGCTTACATCACCCACATCTGCGGCTTCAAGGCGCAGAAGCACGAAGGAAAAATCACCGGCCTGGCCGCGTACGGCGAACCTATCTACGCCGGCTTGCTCAAACAATTCATAGCCTACGAGAAAGCAGGAACGGTCAACAAAGGCGGTGTTTTTTACTGGGCCGCTGTGAAAGCGCTGGAGAAGGCCCTGCCGGGGTCCTACAAGCGAGAGGACCTCGCCAGCAGCATGCAGCGGGTTCTCGAGGAGATCGGCTCCACCTACATCGACCATTGGGTCCGGACAACAGGATGCGGCGACCTCGCTCTCGCCGGAGGGGTCTTTGCGAACGTAAAACTCAATCAGCGGATCCACGAATTGAAATCCGTCCGGTCGCTGTTTGTTCATCCCGGAATGGGGGACGAGGGCCTGGCCCTCGGAGCGGCCTTCGCCCTGGCGAGCGCGCGCTCAGGGACCACGATCACTCCCGGAAAGTTGAGTGACGTCTATTTCGGACCCGAGTATGGCGAAGGGGAAACGCGGGCGGCCATCGCACAGGAAGGGCTCGAGGCCGGCTACGTCCCGGACATCGAAAAAAGGGTCGCCGAGCTTATCTCCCAGGGTCAAGTCGTCGCCAGATTCGCGGGCAGGATGGAGTACGGGCCGCGAGCGCTGGGCAACCGGTCCATACTGTACGGTGCGACCGACCCGAAGGTAAATGACTGGCTGAACCAGAGGCTCAAGAGGAGTGAATTCATGCCCTTCGCTCCCGTCACCCTGGAGGAATATGCGGACCAGTGCTACGAAAACCTCGAAGGCGCGAGGTATGCGTCAAAGTTCATGACGGTCACCTTCGACTGCACGGCCTGGATGAAGGAGCGCTGCCCCGCGGTGGTCCACGTGGATGGAACTGCGCGGCCGCAGCTCATAAACAGGGAGACGAATCCAAGCTACTACAGGATCGTGGATGAGTACCGGAAGATCACCGGCCTGCCCAGCGTGATCAACACCAGCTTCAACATGCACGAAGAGCCCATCGTGTGCAGCCCCCGGGATGCGATTCGCGGGTTTCTCGACGGCGGTTTGGATTATCTCGCCATCGGCAATTTCCTGCTCAAAAACCCTGCGGGCGCGCCGCCCCGGACTTGAATTGCGCAAGATCAAACCATAGATGAACACAGATGAACCTGGAATCCTTTACTTCAATCCACCACGAAGACACGAAGACGCGAAGAATCACCAAATTCTTTCCAGCTCACGGAGCAGCCCAGCCGCAACCGGAGAACTTGGCGATTCTTTGCGTCTTCGCGTCTTCGTGGTGAAGGTTTTTGGTTGCGGATATCGTCAAGAAATCTGATTTCATAAAAAGGTTTTATGCGCTAAACAAATACAAAAAATCGCTTTTGGTTGGGTGCCGACAGCGGGTTCCCCCCCTCGGCCCTAAACTTCAACGCACAATCCACAATACCGGAGGTGGGCGGTGAAAGAGCTTAAGACGCGCTTCCAAAAGTATGTCGACTCGGGTTCTATTGCGTCCCGGGCGGTCGAGTCAGTCTGGCGGTATCTCTTGTTGCTAGTGCCTGCGCTTTTCTTGGCTGCGCTTTGCGCGGGTTGCGGCCAGGGCAATGCGCTTTCCCGAAGGGTTTACTGGACTGACGTTCTTAACCACAAAATCCAGAGAGCTGATGTTAACTGCTTACGCGGTCCCGGCGCCAATGCGTGCATAGAGACCGTTCTCGATACGCTTTCAGTAGTACCGGCTGAAACGGGTCATCCGGGAGCGAAAAGCCCGAATAGTGTTGTCGTGGACTCGGACGGGGGCTGGATCTACTGGTCGGAGTTTTGGACCGGCATCCATCGTACGACGCTGGACGGCCAAAGCACCCAGACCATTGTTCCGACTCCCCGGATGCCGATACACAACTCCTGGTTTCCTCCGGTGTACCTGCCGGGACTCGACCGGGATACCCCTGAATTACTGAGGGCCGACATTCAAGGGATCGACATTGACCCTGTCAATAAACGGCTCTACTTCGGCCCGGACCACCCGTTTGAAAGTCCGTTAGGTTCCAAGTACTTGAATCCCAATTCTGATCTGCCATTTGCCGGCGCCCGCATATGGAGCAGCAATTTGGACGGATCTTTGAGGGTCAAGCTTCTTTCCAATTCGGTTGACGGTTTCCCCGGCTCGCTCGGGCTGGACCTGACCAACAGAAAGATGTACTGGGGCAGCCCCACCAGCGGGGGTTATCCACACGCCAACCGGCTGATGCGGGCCGACCTTAGTGGCAATAACATGGAAACCTTCCTGTTGCTGGACGGCAGTGAGGGGCGCCCGTGGCTTGACCCTCGCGATGTCGCTGTAGACGAGGCAGCCGGCCGGGTGTACTTCACCAGCGCGTATACCAATTCCATCTGGCGGGTGAAAGCGGACGGCACAGACTTGAAACAGATCCTCCGGCGCTTGGATACTCCCCAGAACATCGTTTTGGATGTTGCCGATGGCAAGATGTACTTTGCCGAAGTATCGCATAACGTTCCTGAAGGCGCGCAGCCCCGAGGCGGGGCAGTGTCGAGAGCGAATCTGAACGGCAGCGGATACGAGCGCCTGGTCACCGGGTCATCTTTCCCTGCGGGGACTTTCACCGCTGATTTCCCTTTTGCCCCTAATGGGATCGCTTTAGTCCCGAGGTGATTGGCAGTGATCGTTTTTCGTAAAATTCGTGGAATTCGTGGCGGTTTTAATGGCCACGAATTCCACGGCGCACCGCACTGCGCTCTTTGGAGTGCGGCAGCTTGCTGCCGCTTTGGTGCGGATGGAAATGTTCCATCGCCCATAAAGCGCAAGCAAGCTAAGCAAGCTTGCGCACTCCAAAGGAGAGCCACAAAATCTTGTAAGGAAAACACGAATTAAATTCTCCACAGCCTCTGAGAGAGTTAAAGGCCGCATGCAATGCACTCCCACTCTTCTAATTGGACCGGGTACGTGGAGAATGTTTGACAATAATCGATGACCGATGACCAATGGCAAATGAAGGATGTGGGACTTGCAGAGTCGTTCCTGGCGGCAATTTGTCATCTTTCATCAATCTTTCATTTGTCATTTGTCATTTGACGGGAAACGGCGCAAGGTCGAGCGCTACGATCGAACTAAACCCTTCGGCTATTCCCTCCGTGTAATTGAAAACCGCGGACCTTCCTAAGATAATCCAGCAACCTGGAAAGCTTGATTATCTAAGGGCAGGAAAACACTACGGCTCCCGAAACACGACAGGGATTCCGGCTTTACTTCCGGTGTCAGGGGAGCCCAGGCAGATACGGTCGCCGCTGAACCAAGCTATTGGCGTTTGCGAGCAAGCACCAAAGGAAGAGTGCGCGAGACTCCTCTCCTCACCTCATCCCCGATTTGGTCGCTCCGCCTCACATAGACCCTAACAAGCCCGCCGGAGTCAGAAATGCTTCGTTGGCGAAGCATTGTCTGGATGAATTGCCGGCAAGGCACGGGAAACAAAACTGTTGAAATACAAATTAAACGTCCTAAGGAGAATTTGAATGACGAGTTTTCGCTTTAGATGGCTTGGATTGCTGCTTGCGCTGTGGGCGGGTTGGGGACAGGGCGATGCGTTTGCCCAAAGGGTTTACTGGACTGACGCGCTCAACGGCAAAATCCAGAGCGCCAATACTGACGGCACAGACGTGACTACTGTTTTCGACACTATGACGGTATTGCCCGAGGGGTTTACACACCCTGCGCGCCCGGCATTTCTTCTCGTGGACCC
>WNGG01002191.1_pt1 | contig 22214 bp, 18 predicted proteins | sample 5400661 | NCBI WGS metagenome assembly WNGG01 (sample SAMN13153372, study PRJNA577476) | soil metagenome | isolation source: 100 cm soil or saprolite under Garry oak tree replicate 1 | place: USA:California | collected 2016-06-15
CGCAACCGGCCAGCGTGACGACGGCCGCGCGCGGCGCCCCGAAAGCTCGGCGCGAGCAGGTCGAGGAAACGCTCAAGGAACTGGACATCCGCAGCAGGAAGCCCAAGTCGCCGCCGCTGTCCGTGCGCATCGCCCAGGCCGGACTGAACTGGTCGAAGCGCCAGTTCCTCCTGATCAGCGCCGGACTGGGGCTCTTCGGCTTCGCGGTCAGCTTCGTGGGCGGTCTTGGGCTGCTCGTGGCGCTGGGCATAGGCTTCGCCGCCGCGCTCGGGCTGCCCCGGTGGATCCTTGCTTTCCTGAAAAAACGGCGCGAGCGGCGCTTCCTCGGAGCTTTCGCCGACGCGGTCGACGTGATCGTGCGCGGCGTCAAGGCCGGCCTGCCGCTCGGCGACTGCCTCAGGGTGATCGCCAGCGATGCGCCGGAGCCGGTCAAGAGCGAGTTCCGCTCGATCGTCGAGACGCAGACCATCGGCATGCCGCTCGGCGAGGCCTGCGGGCGGCTCTATGACAGCGTCCCGGTGCCGGAAGCCAATTTCTTCGGCATCGTCATCTCGATCCAGCAGAAGGCCGGCGGCAACCTGTCCGAGGCGCTCGGCAACCTGTCGCGCGTGCTGCGCGACCGCAAGCGCATGCAGGCCAAGATCCACGCGATGTCGATGGAAGCCAAGGCCTCGGCGACGATCATCGGCTCGCTGCCGCTCGCCGTGATGCTCCTCGTCTACATCACCAGCCCGAACTACATCGAGCTTCTGTGGACCACGCCGCTCGGCCGCATGATGCTGGCCGCCTGCGCGGTGTGGATGTCGATCGGCGTGATGGTGATGAAGAAGATGATCAACTTCGATTTCTGAGCGCGTGCAATGATCGATTTCCTGATCGAGAAGCTACACGACACGCGGCTGCTCGCCATGCTGTTCGCCGCGATCGCGGCGGGTGCGACCGTGATCACGCTGGCGATGCCGCTGTTGGCCGGCGACAATCTCGATCGGCGGCTCAAGGCGGTGGCGCTCGAACGCGAGAAGATCCGCCAGCGCGAGCGCGAGCGCATGACGCGCGGCGAAAAGGTCTCGCTGCGCAAGTCGCCCAAGCAGTACATGAAGACCATCGTCGACCAGTTCAACCTCGCCAAATGGGTCGGGCAGGAGGAGGCGCGCGCCAAGCTGGTGCAGGCCGGCTATCGCGGGCAGGCGCCCTATATCGCCTACCTGTTCTTCCGCATGGTGACGCCGAGCGTGGCGTTCGTCGCGGCGATCGTCTATCTGTTCGGCATCCTGAAGATCGATCAGCCGCCCTTGATCAAGTTCGCGCTGTGCATCGGCGCCGCCTACCTGGGCATGCAGCTGCCCTATCTGATCCTGAAGAACCAGATCCAGCGCCGGCAGCTTTCGATCCGGCGCGCCTTTCCCGACGCGCTCGACCTGCTGCTGATCTGCGTCGAGTCGGGCATGTCGGTCGAATCAGCATTCCGCAAGGTCAGCCAGGAGATCGGCACGCAATCGGTCGCGCTGGCCGAGGAGCTGACGTTGACGACCGCCGAGCTGTCCTATCTGCAGGACCGGCGCCAGGCGTACGAGAACCTGGCGCGGCGCACCGATTTGGACGGCGTCAAGGCGGTCTGCGTGGCGCTGCAGCAGGCCGAGCGCTACGGCACGCCGCTCGGCCAGACGCTGCGCGTGATGGCGCAGGAGAACCGCGACATGCGCATGTCGGAAGCGGAAAAGAAGGCGGCCGCGCTGCCGCCCAAGCTGACCGTGCCGATGATCCTGTTCTTCCTGCCGGTGCTGTTCGTCGTCATCCTCGGCCCGGCGGCCATCAAGGTGATGGCGTTGAATTGAGAATGCCTCCCCTTTCAGGGGAGGGATTCCAACGTCACGTGCGCGGAGGCGAGGGGGCGGCGGCGCTCGGCCGCGGGACCTTGCTCCAATTGCTCGGCTGCGCCACCACCTGCTTGAGGTAGGCGACGTTGGCGGCGGCCTCCTCGGGCGGCAAATCGGCGCGCGCGATCGCTTCCGCTTCCTCGTAGCGCCCGCGCAGGCCCACCACCAGGGCGAGGTTCTGGCGCACGCGCGCGTCGATGCGGCCGTTGCGGGCGGCGCGACGCAAGGTGTCTTCCGCCTGCGGGAGCTCCTTCGACAGCGCGTAGGACAGGCCGAGGTTGGACAGCACCGAGGGCTCGTCGGGCGCAAGCCTGAGCGCGCTGGCATAGTAGCGCCGCGCCTCCTCGTGCCTACCCATCTGGTCGAGCACGGCGCCCTGGACCGACAGGATGCGCCAGTCGGGCTGGTCGGGCGTGTGCGCGCGGGTGAGCACGTCGAGCGCCTGCGCATAGTTGCCGGTATCGGCCAGCGCCCGCCCGTAGGCGCCGAGCACGGCGCGATTCTTCGCATTATGGATGGAGGCCTGCTCCAGCACGGCAGCGGCCTGGGCGCGCTGGCCGATCGCGCGCAGCGCGCGGGCGTAGCGGATCGCGACCTCGCCTTCGCGCGGATTGGCGCGGTAAAGCTCGCCGGCGGCCTGGACCTCGCGCCGCCATTCGCCTTCCGTGAAGGCCGGATTGGGAGCGGCGATCGACCCGGTCATCTCGCCCGAGCCGGTGGTCTTGCAGCCGACGACCCCCACCGCCAGCAAGGGAGCGAGGACGAAGGGACCGATTACGTTCGCGCAACGGCCGGGACGAGACGCCAATGCCATGACCCTGCTCCGCCGAGCGCGCCGCCCCGCCGCCCGGCCCAAGCCTTTGCAATAGTCCGTTAACCCTAATGTCCGGTTAAAGCCGCCGGCGCGCGATCATCGGGCGGACCGGCTTGCCTTCCCGACCCGGCAGCGCCGTGCTAGCACCGCCGCCGCTCCTTCGAGGCCGATCCCATGCATCCCGTGTTCGTCGCGCGCGGCGAGGCGCCCGCGGTTCCCATCCGGTTCGCCACCACCGAGACCTGGGCGTCGCTGCGCGAGGGGCTCGATCCGCGTGCGCGCGCCTTCGCCGAGGCGGCCGGCTTCGAGCCGCAGCCGGGGCGGCATCTGCTGTTGCCCGGCGCGGGCGACAGCCTCGCCGGCGTGCTGTTCGGGATCGAGGCGGCGGCAAAGCCCGACAAGGACCGCTTCCTGCCGGGCCGGCTGCCCGGGCTGCTGCCCGCCGGCACCTACCGGTTCGCCAACGCACCGCACGACGTGCGGCTCGCGGCGCTCGCCTTCGCGCTCGGCTCCTATCGCTTTACGCGCTACCGCACGGTGGAAGCGAAGGACGCGCGGCTCGAATTGCCCGAGGGGCTCGACGGCGCCGACCTCACGCGCATCGTCGAGGGCGTGACGCTTGCCCGCGACCTGATCAACATGCCGGCGAACGACCTCGGTCCGGCCGAGCTCGAGGACGCGGCACGCACGCTCGCGGCGCGCCACGGCGCCGCGATCCGCTCGGTCGTGGGCGAGGATCTACTGGCCGAGAATTTTCCGCTCATCCACGCCGTCGGCCGCGCCGCCGCCCGCGTCCCGCGGCTCGTCGACCTGACCTGGGGCGACCCGGCCGACCCGAAGGTCACGCTGGTCGGCAAGGGCGTGGTGTTCGACAGCGGCGGCCTCGACATCAAGCCCGAGAGCGCCATGCTGAACATGAAGAAGGACATGGGCGGCGCAGCGAGCGCGCTCGCGCTCGCCCACATGGCGATGGATCGCGGGCTGAAACTGCGCCTGCGCGTGCTGATCCCGGCGGTGGAGAACGCGATTTCCGGCGCGGCGTTCCGCCCCCGCGACGTCTACCGCTCGCGCAAGGGCCTGACCGTCGAGATCGGCAATACCGATGCGGAGGGCCGGCTGGTGCTTGCCGACGCACTGGCGCTGGCCGACGAGGAGACGCCCGCGCTGATCGTCGACATGGCGACGTTGACGGGCGCCGCCCGGGTCGCCCTCGGCCCCGACCTGCCGCCGTTCTACACGGCCGACGACGTGCTCGCCGCCGACCTCGAGGGCTCCGCCGCGACCGAGAACGATCCGCTGTGGCGGATGCCGCTCTGGCGGCCCTACGAGTCGATGCTCGAATCGAAGACGGCCGATCTCAACAACGTCGCGACCGGCGGATTCGCCGGCTCCATCACGGCCGCCCTGTTTCTGAGCCGCTTCGTGGCGGCGGCGAAAAGCTGGGTGCATCTCGACATCTTCGCCTGGACGCCCTCGGCAAAATCCGCCCGGCCCGAGGGCGGCGAATGCCAGGCGGCGCGGGCGCTCTACGGCCTGCTGCAGGCGCGCTACGCCGGCTGAACGCAATTTGCTTGCGGCCAGCGGCGGCGGCGAAAATAATAAGAGTCCTGCTTGAGCATGATCTTTTCGGAAAACCGGTGCCCACCCCGGATCAAGTCCGGGGCAGGCTTTTTTCGGATCATGCTCTAGCGAAACAATTTCGCTTCGGGAGAGGGCGGAATGGCGGTCGACATCCGGCCGGCGCAGGCGCTCAGGCTGCTGCATGATTTCACCGACGCGCTCGTCACCGACGACGCGCCGGATCTCTCGGCACGCCAGCTTGCGGTGTTGCTGACGATCTATCTCGATCCGCCGCCGCATACCGTGCGCGGCCTCGCCGCCAAGCTCGGCGTGACCAAGCCGGTCATCACCCGCGCGCTCGACAGCATGGGCAAGCTCGGCCTGGTATCGCGCCGGCGCGACGAGACCGACCGCCGCAACGTCGTCATCCAGCGCACCGTCAAGGGCGCGCTCGCGGTGGAACGGCTCGGCGATCTGCTGGTCGCCAAGGCGCGGGCGCTGCCGCGGTGAGCGTGGGGAAAAATTCACCAATGTCGGCGCATGATCCGCGCATGACGCCGGCGCGGCCCGACCTCGCCGCCAAACATCTCGAGGGAAAAATCGCGGCCGCCCGCTTCGTCGAGGGCGAAGCGCGCGAGGTCGTCGAGCCGCAGGCGCCGCTGCGCCGCGCCCCCGCGCCGGATGCTCCGCTAGACACGGAGGCGCTGATGGGCGAACGCGTCACCGTGTTCGAGACCGATGAAGGCTGGGCCTGGGGCCAGCTCGATGCGGACGGCTATGTCGGGTTCCTGCCCGCCAACGCGCTGGCGGCGCCCGGGCCGGCGCCGACCCATCGCGTGTCGGCGCTGCGCACGCTGGTGTTTCCGGGGCCCTCGATCAAGCTGCCGCCGCTCGCCGCGCTGCCCCTCGGCGCGCGGCTCGCGATCGTCCGCGAGGACGATCGTTTTGCCGTGACGGCGGCCGGCGGCTACGTGCCGCGGGTGCATCTGGCGGCGGGCGACAGCCGGGAAGCCGATTTCGTCGCCGTCGCCGAGCGTTTCATCGGCGTCCCCTATCTGTGGGGCGGCAAGACCAGCCTCGGGCTCGACTGCTCAGGCCTGGTGCAGGTCGCGCTCACGGCCTGCGGCCTGTCCTGCCCGCGCGACAGCGACATGCAGGAGGCGGCCCTGGGGCATCGCGTTGCCGAGGGGCCGCCGCGGCGCGGCGACCTCTATTTTTGGAAAGGCCATGTGGCCATCGTGCGCGACGAGACGACGTTCGTTCACGCCAATGCGCACCACATGGCGGTGGCGCTCGAGCCGATTTCGGCCGCGCTCCCCCGCATCCGGGCGAGCGCCGGCGAGGTGACCAGCATCAAGCGGATGGCAGGATCAGTAGCCTAGACGCCGATCGACCAGGTTGCGCAGCGGCTCGCCCCGTTCGTGGCGTGCGATCTGCTCGCAGACGTAGACGGAGATCGCGTCGGGATCGGTATCCGCGGCGTTGTGCGGCGAAATCGTCACCTTGGGATGCGACCAGAACGGGCTCGTCGCCGGCAACGGCTCCTGGTCGAACACGTCGAGCGTCGCCGCCGACAATGTGCCGTCGTCCAGCGCCGCCAGCAGGTCGGACTCGACCAGGAGCCCGCCGCGTCCGGCATTGATCACGACGGGTCCGCCGAGCGGGCCGTCGCCCGCCAGCAGGGAGAACGTGCGTCGGTTGAGAATCCTTGTTGTCGCCGGCGTCAGCGGCAACAGACACACCAGGATATCCGTTCGCGCCAGGAAGGCGGCGAGTTCGGACTCGCCGGCAAAGGCGGCAATGCCGGAAACGGCCTTGCGGCTCCGGCTCCAACCCGCCACGTCGAAGCCGAGCCGCCGCAGCGCTTCGGCCGCATGGCCGCCCAGCACGCCGAGCCCCATGATGCCGACCCGGACGGCGCTCGCCGCCCGCTGCGCCTTCGGCGCCCACACGCGATCGCGCTGGCAGGCGTCGAGATAGCGCTGGCCCCGGTGATGCATGAGCACGTGCATCACAACGTACTCGGTCATGCGGCCGGTCAGGTCGTCATCGGCAACACGCACCAGCGGCACGTCGGGCAGGGACGGGTCCTTCACCAGGGCATCGACACCCGCTCCGAGATTGAAGATCGCCGCGAGGTTGGGAAATGCCGCAAGCGCGCCCGGCTTGGGCTTCCACACCGCCGCATAGCGAACCGTGGCAGGCTCGACCGGATCGTCGGGCAAAAGCGCCACCGGACGATCCGAGCAGACGCGGATGAACCGTTCGCGCCAGCGGGCGGGGGTCCAATTCTCCGTGCCGCCGGTGATAAGAAGGGCGAGCGTGCCCTCAGTCATCGCATCGACGACCAGGCAGATGCGGGAAGCAGAGCCATGGCTCGGTAACCTGTTTGTATTTGCCGACGTGCGCCAAGACATAACCCTGCGCGAGACGCGTCGGGCTACTGCGCCACGACGCCCTCGCCGGCCGTCTCCAGGTTGAACGCGGCGGCGAACAGGGCGCGGGTGTAGGGGGACTGCGGACGCGCGAACAGATCGGCGGCGGGGCCCTCCTCGACCACCTTGCCGGCGCACATGACGACCACGCGGCTCGCCAGCGCCGCGACGACCCGCAGGTCGTGCGAGATGAACATGTAGGTGAGATCGCGCCGCTTCTGCAGCGCGCGCAGAAGGTCGACGATCTGCGACTGGATCAGCATGTCGAGCGCGCTGGTCGGCTCGTCGAGCACCACGAAGAACGGCTCCAGCACGACCGCGCGCGCCACCGCGATGCGCTGGCGCTGGCCGCCGGAGAATTCGTGCGGATAACGGAAGCGCGTGTCGGTGGCGAGGCCGACGTCGGTGAGCGCCCGGATCACCCGCTGCTCGCGCTCGGCCGCCGGCATCTGCGGGTGATGCACCCACAGCCCCTCCTCGATGATGTCGGACACCGACATGCGCGGGGAGAGCGAGCCGTAGGGATCCTGAAACACGATCTGCATGTCGCGGCGGAACGGCCGCATCGCCTTGAACTTGAGGCCCTGCAGGCCCTGGCCCATGAACGCGATCGGTCCCTGGGAGGAGATCAGGCGCAGGACGGCAAGGCCCAGCGTGGTCTTGCCCGAGCCGGACTCGCCGACGACGCCGAGCGTCTCGCCCTTGCGGATCTCGATGTTGATGCCGTCGACCGCCTTGATGTGCCCGACCGTGCGCCGCAGCACGCCGCGCTTGATCGGGAACCAGACTTTCAGGTCGTCGGTCTTGAGCACGATCGGCGCGGCGGGCTTGGGCGGCGCCGGGTCGGGCTTCGGCTCGGCGGCCAGCAGCTCGCGCGTGTAGGGATGCTCGGGGTTTTCGAACACGCGCTCGACCGCTCCCTGCTCGACGATGCGGCCTTCCTTCATCACGCAGACGCGTTCGGCGAGCTTGCGCACGATGCCGAGGTCATGGGTGATGAACAGCATGGCCATGCCGAGCCGCGCCTGGAGGTCCTTGAGGAGCTTCAGGATCTGCGCCTGCACCGTGACGTCGAGGGCGGTGGTCGGCTCGTCGGCGATGAGCAGGTCGGGCTCGTTGGCGAGCGCCATGGCGATCATCACCCGCTGGCGCTGGCCGCCGGACAGCTGATGCGGATAGCTCGCGAGCCGCGCGGCGGGATCGGGAATGCCGACCTGGCTCAGCAGCTCGATGACGCGCGGCCGCGTGTCCCGGCCGGCCATTCCGCGGTGCAGGATCAGGATTTCCGCCAGCTGCCGCTCGATGGTGTGGAGCGGATTGAGCGAGGTCATCGGCTCCTGGAAGATGATGGTGATATCGTCGCCGCGCACCTCGCGGATCCGGCGCTCGTCAAGCTTGAGAAGATCTCTGCCCTTGAACAGCACCGCGCCGGAGGGATGGTGCGCGGCCGGGTAAGGCAGCAGCTTGACGATCGACAGCGCCGTCACCGACTTGCCCGATCCGGACTCGCCGACCAGGGCCACGGTCTCGCCCTTGCGGATATCGAACGAGACGCGCGCGCACGCACGGTTCTCGTTGGCGCCGCGGCCGAAGGAGACCGAGAGGTCGCGGATCGACAGCAGCGGCTCGGCGCTCACGGCAGCTTTTTCCTCACGCATCGAAGGCCTTGCGCGGATCGAAGGCGTCGCGCACCGCCTGGCCGATGAAGATCAGGAGCGAGAGCATGATCGCGACCGTGAAGAAGCCGGCCAAGCCGAGCCACGGCGCCTGGACGTTGGACTTGCCCTGCGCCAACAGCTCGCCGAGCGACGGCGAGCCCGGCGGCAGCCCGAAGCCGAGGAAGTCGAGGGCGGTCAAGGTCATCACCGACGAGGAGAGAATGAACGGCAGGAACGTCATGGTCGCCACCATGGCGTTGGGCAGCAGGTGGCGGAACATGATGACGCGGTTGGAGACGCCGAGCGCGCGGGCCGCCTGGATGTACTCGAAATTGCGCCCGCGCAGAAATTCGGCGCGCACCAAGCCGACCAGCGACACCCAGGAGAACAGCAGCAGGATGCCGAGCAGCACGAAGAAGCCGGGCACCAGCACGGAAGAAATGATCAGCAGCAGGTAGAGCGCCGGGACCGAGGTCCAGATCTCGATGAAGCGCTGGAACAGGAGATCGGTCCAGCCGCCGAAATAGCCCTGGACGGCGCCGGCGGCGACGCCGATGATCGAGGAAATCACGCTCAGCGTGAGGCCGAACAACACCGAGATGCGGAACCCGTAGATCAGCCGCGCCACCACGTCGCGCCCCTGGTCGTCGGTGCCGAGCCAGTTCCACTCGAGATCGCGGCAGGACTGGCCGCCGGTTTTTTCCGCGATCGGCCGGCACTGCTCGTCCATCAGCATCCAGGTCGGCTTGGACGGGGCCGGCGTCGGCAGGTCGAGATTATGGGTGGCGTAGGCGTAGCGGACCGGCGGCCACACCATGTAGCCGCCTTTGTCGGCGATCAGCTTTTTCAGGTAGGGGTCGCGATAGTCGGCCGCGGTCTCGAACTCGCCGCCGAACGTGCTCTCCGAATAGGTGACGAGCGCCGGGGAGTAATACTTGCCGTCATATTCGATCAGCAGCGGCTTGTCGTTGGCGATAAACTCGGCGAACAGCGAGAGCGTGAACAGCACCAGAAAGACGACCAGCGAGTGGAAGCCGCGACGATTGGCCTTGAAATTATTCCAGCGGCGCCGGTTGACCGGGGAGAGAGCCAGGCGGCCGCGGAGCGGCGGAGCGGCCGGGCCGACGGGCGAGACCGCGGTCGTCTCCGGCGGCGTGAGCTCGGCGCGGGCGTCCATCGTCAGACTTCCCGCGTCTCGAAGTCGATGCGCGGATCGACCAAGGTGTAGGTCAGATCGGAAATCAGATTCACCAGCAAGCCGAGCAGGGCGAAGACGTAGAGGGTGGCGAACACCACCGGGTAGTCGCGATTGAGCACGCTCTCGAAGCCGAGCAGGCCGAGACCGTCGAGCGAGAAGATGGTCTCGATCAGCAGCGACCCGGAAAAGAACGCATGGATGAACGCGCCCGGGAAGCCGGCAATCACGATCAGCATCGCGTTGCGGAAGACGTGGCCGTACAGCACCTGCCGGTCGCCGCAGCCCTTGGCGCGCGCGGTGAGCACGTATTGCTTGCGGATCTCGTCGAGGAACGAGTTCTTGGTCAACAGGGTCGTGGTGGCGAACGCGCTGAGCCCCATGGCGGTGACCGGCAGGACCAGATGCCAGAAATAGTCGAGGATCTTCTGCCACCAGGCGAGGTCTGCCCAATTGTCGGACGTGAGGCCGCGCAGCGGGAACCAGCTGAAGAACGAGCCGCCGGCGAACAGGACGATGAAGAAAATGGCGACCAGGAACCCCGGCAGTGCATAGCCGACGATGATCACGCTCGAGGTCAGGGTGTCGAACCGGCTGCCGTCCTGGACCGCCTTGCGGATGCCGAGCGGGATCGAGATCAGGTAGCTCAGGAGCGTCAGCCAGATGCCGAGCGAGATCGAGACCGGGAGCTTCTGCTTGACGAGGTCGAGCACCGGGGTGTCGCGGAAATAACTCTTGCCGAAATCGAAGCGGATGTAATTCCACAGCATGATGAGGAAGCGCTCGTAGGCCGGCTTGTCGAAGCCGAACTGCTTCTCGAGCTGCTTGATGAACTCGGGATCGAGGCCCTGGGCGCCGCGATATTTGGAGGTGACGTCGGACGCGCCCGGCTGGAACTGGCCGCGGTTGCCGAAATCTCCGCCGGGCGAGCCGGAGATGCGCGAGGTCGCCCCGGTATCGGACCCGGTGATCTGGGCAATGACCTTTTCGACCGGGCCGCCCGGCGCGAACTGCACCACGGCGAACGACACCAGCATGATCCCGAGCAGGGTCGGGACCATGAGGATGAGCCGCCGGATGATGTAGGCCGTCATTGCGTCCGCCTGTGCGCAGCGCCGTCGGTACTCTAGCCGCCGCGCTCGTTTTTTGCCGCCCGGTCGCGGTCATACCACCAGGTGCCCGGAACGCCACGGTCGTAGCGCGGTTTTGTCGCGGGACGGCCGAACGCATCCCAGTAGGCGACCCAGTGCGACGCCTTGTGCCAGTGGGGAATCCAGTAGCGCCCGGCGCGGATGACGCGATCGAGCGCGCGGCACGCCGTCACCAGGGCCGGCCGCGATTCCGCGGCGATGACCGTCTCGATCAGCGTATCGATCGCCGGATCGGCGATCCCGGCGAGGTTATAGGAGCCCGGCATCGCCGCCGCCTGCGAGGACAGATAGGGGCGCAGCGAATCGCCCGGCGTCAGGCCGAAGTCGAACCGCTCCACGATGACGTCGAAATCGAAGTCGTCGTGGCGGCGCTTGTACTGCACCGCATCGACACGGCGGACCGAGGCGTCGATGCCGAGGATGGCGAGGTTCTTGACGAGCGCATTGTGGTGCGGCTCGAAGGTCGGCTCGTCGATCAGGAACTCGAGGGTCACCTGCTCGCCGCGCGGGTCGACGAGCTTGCGGTCCTTGACGGCGTAGCCGGCCGCGTGCAGCCGTTGCGTCGCCTCGCGCAGCAGCGCGCGGTCCTGGCCCGAGCCGTCGGAGACCGGCGGCACGAATGGCTCGGCGAACACCTCGTCCGGCACCTTGCCGCGGAACGGCTCCAGGATCGCCAGCTCCTCGGGCCCAGGCTTGCCCGTCGCCATCATGTCGGAATTCTGGAACACCGAATGGGTCCGCTTGTAGGCGCCGTACATGATGTTCCTGTTGGTCCATTCGAAGTCGAAGGCATAATTCAACGCATCGCGCAGCCGGCGATCCTTGAACTTGTCGCGCCGCGTGTTGAAGAACCAGCCTTGCGCGCCCGACGGCCGATTGTCGGGCAGCTCCTCGCGCTTGACGCGCCCGTCGCGAAACGCCGGGAAATCGTAGCGGGTCGCCCAGACCCGCGAGGTGAATTCCTCGCGAAAGAGATAATTCTTGGCAGTGAAGGCCTGGAAGCCGGCCTCGCGGTCGCGAAAATATTCGTAGCGCACGATATCGAAATTGTTGTGGCCGCGGGCGACCGGAAGGTCGGCGCCCCACCAGTCCTTGACGCGCTCGTATTCGATGTAGCGGCCGACGTCGAAGCGGCCGACCTTGTAGGGTCCCGAACCGAGCGGCGGCTCGAGCGTCGTTTCGTCGAACGGGTGCGTGGAATAGTAGGCCCGCGAGAAGATCGGCAATCCGGCGACAAACAGCGGCACGTCGCGCGGTCGATTCGGCGTGAAGCGCACGATCAGCGTCGCATCGTCCTGCGCCTCGGCGCCCTCGAACTCGCGCATGAGCTGACGGATGGTCGGATAGCCTTTCTCCTTGAGGATCGCGAGCGAAAACGCGGCGTCATGCGCGGTGAGCGGCGAGCCGTCGTGAAAGCGCGCCTCGGAACGCATCAGGAAGCGGTAGGTACGGCGGTCGGCGGAGATGCGCACCGCGCGCGCGGCGAGCCCATAGAGCGCGTCAGGCTCGTCGCCCGCCCCCGCCATCAGCGCCGCGAAGGTCGACTGGATGCCCTGCGCCCCGTCGCCCTTGAGGATGTAGCCGTTGAGCGAGTTGAACGTGAGGAAGTTCTGATTGAATTGCCGGTTCGGCCCGATCTGCGAGAAGACGCCGCCCTTGGGGGCGCGCGGATCGACATAGTCGAAATGCGGAAAGTCGGCGGGATATTTGAGGTCGCCGAACGCCGAGAGGCCGTGGCTCTCGGTCTCGTCCGACGCGGGGACGGCGCCGGGCTTCGTCATGCCGGCGGCGAGCGCGCCCATGACGAGAACGCCGCGGCGGGTAAAGCGCCGTCCGCCACGTTCGAAATTCAGGGGCCGCCGCGTCACTATCTCGATCCGACCTTCGCGGCGCGCTCGGCATCCCACCACCAGACGATCGGGAAGCCGGAGGCGGCATATTTCGGCAGGATTTTTGGGCGGCTGAAACGATCCCAGCGCGCCGTGCGCTGCTTGCCGTAGGTCCACTGCGGCACGACGTAGTGGTTCCACAACAGCACGCGGTCGAGCGCCCGGGTGGCGGCGACCAGTTCCGCGCGGTTCTTGGCGAAGATCACACGGTCGATCAGCATATCGATCGCCGGGTCCTTGATGCCGACATAGTTGCGCGAGCCGGGGGCGTCGGCGGCCTGTGAGCCCCAGTACTCGCGCTGCTCATTGCCGGGCGACAACGATTCGTTCCACGCCGCCGTCATGATGTCGAAATCCCATTGGCGCAGCCGGTTCTCGTACTGCGCCGGATCGACCACCCGTACCGACATCGTAACGCCGATGCGCTCGAGCGAGGGCTTGTAGAACAGGCCGACGCGCTCGAACTGCGGGTTGTCGATCAGATATTCCAAGGTGAGCGGCTCGTCCGTCTTGGCGTTCACCAGCCGCCGGTCGCGAATTTCGTAGCCCGCCTCTTTCAACAGCCGCAGGGCCTCGCGCAGGTTGTTGCGAACCGCTTCGGGGTTGCCGCCGACCGGATTGGTGTAGGGCGTGGTGAACACTTCGGGCGGGACCTTGTCGCGCACGGCCTCGAGGATCTCGCGCTCGATGCCCTCGGGAAGCGCCGGCGCCGCCGGCGAGGAGCTGGCCGGATCTTTCGCATCCGGCCGCCAATTGGAGGCAAGCTCGGTTCCGTCGAAATAGCTCGAAATGCGCGTGTACTGGCCGAAGAAAATCTGCTTGTTCATTTCCTCGAAATCGAACGCGAAATTGAACGCGCGCCGCACGCGGGCATCCTTGAACTTGTCGCGCCGCGTGTTGAAGGCGAAGGCCTGCATGACGCCGCGGTCGTGAACGGGGAATTCCTCGAGGACGACGCGCTTTTCCCGCACGGCGGGGAAATCATAGGCGGTCGCCCATTCCTTGGCGCTGTTCTCCGTTCGCCAATCGGCCCGATCGGCCCGGAACGCCTCCAGCGCGACGAAAGGATCGCGATAATATTCGTAGCGCAGCTCGTCGAAATTATTGCGGCCGATACTGACGTTGAGATCCTTGCCCCAATAGTCCTTGACGCGCTCGTAGGCGATGGAGCGGCCGGGCACGAATTCCTTCAGGCGATACGGCCCCCCGCCGAGCGGCGGCTCGAGCGTCGTCAGGGAGATATCGCGCTTCTTGTCCGACTTGTCGGTTCCTTCCCACCAGTGCTTCGGCAGGATCTCGAACTGGCCGACGATCTGCGGCAGCTCGCGATTGCCCGGTCCGTCGAACAGGAACGTCACCTCGTGCGGCCCGCTCTTCTCCACCTTCACGACGTGGCGATAATAGGCGGCCATCTGCGGGCTGTGCTTCTTGTAGACGTCGAACGAGAAGATCACGTCCTCCGGCGCGACCGGCGTTCCGTCGTGCCACTTCGCCTGGGGGCGCAGCCGATACGTCACGGACGAGAAATCCGCCGGATGGCTCACCGACTCGGCGAGCAGGCCATACTCGGTCGCCACCTCGTCGAGCGCGCGGGTCATGAGCGTGTCGTAGATGAGGTTGATCCCGGCCGCGAGATCCCCCTTTATCAGCGCGACCACCGGATTGAAATTGTCGAACGTGCCGACCGCGATGAGGCGCACGAGGCCGCCCTTCGGAGCATTCGGGTTGACGTATTCGAAGTTCTTGAAGCCGGGCGGGTAACGCAGCTCGCCGAACAGCGAGAGCCCATGCCGCCACGTTCGTTCCTGCGCCCTCCCCGCCCGCGGCGCGAAGGCGGAGAACGCCGGCGCCGCAAGGGCAAATCCGGCGGCTTTGACGATGGTGCGGCGGGTCGGCTTCACCTCATGCTCCTCAACGAAAGGAATACGGCTGCACGGCGCAAAAGTTCGCGGCGATTATGTCGTTTTTTCCGGCCCCGGCTACCCGGCCGGGGTGACAATCCGGTGAGAACGCGTGCGGCGAGCCGAAGCGGCCGGACAAGAGCCCGGCCGCCGCACGACCGGCCGTCTACTGGGTCGCGAAGCCGGACGCGTTCTGCGCCGCCTTGGGCAAGGGCGCGGGATTGTCCGCGAGCGAGTTCAAATAGGCGATGATGTCGGCGCGCTCGCCGGCCTTGGGCAGCCCGACGAACGTCATCTTGGTGCCGGGAGCATAGCCGCGCGGGTTGGCGAGGAACGCGTTGAGGTCATCGATCGTCCAGGTGCCGCCCTTGCTCTTGATCGCATCCGAATAGGCGAAGCCCGCCTCGGACCCCTTCGGGCGGCTGACGATCCCCCACAGATTCGGCCCGACCCGGTTCGGGCCGCCCTTGGTGAAGGTGTGGCAGGCCGCGCATTTCTTGGCGGATTGCTCGCCCTTGTCGACCGCCGCGCTGGCGAGCAGCTTCCCGATCGGCTCGGGCGCGGCCGCCTCCGGTTTCGCCCCTTCGGCCGGATGCTCGACGACCGCGATCTCGTAACCGGGTTTCTCCGGCTTCGCCGGCGTGAAGATCGCGCTGGCCGCGATGTTCAGCGCGAGCGTCACCAGGCAAGTGAACAGGATGGCGCCGAGGATCTTGTTGATTTCGAACGAGTCCATCGCGCGCTGCTCCCGCAAGGCGAAGGCGAATTGAAGGAACCGGGAGGACGCCGGGCGGCCGGACACATACCCGGTTTGCCTCGCCTCTGGCAACCCGTATAAGCACGCAAAACCTGCGACTTTCGCAGGCGTCGAAGGCGAATCCCGAATGTCGGAAGGCGACGTGCTGGTCCTGATTCCCGCCCGGATGGCATCGAGCCGGCTGCCCGGGAAGGCGCTGGCGGAGGTCGGCGGCAGGCCGATGATCGTCCACATGCTGGCGTTGGCGCAGGCGGCCGGGATCGGACTGGTGGCGGTCGCGACCGATGCGCGGGAGATCGCCGCCGTCGTCGAGGCCGCGGGCGGAAAGGCGGTGCTGACCCGGCCGGATCATGCCTCGGGCTCCGACCGCATCCACGAGGCGATGCGGCTCGTCGACCCGCAGGGCCGCGCCCGCATCATCCTCAACGTGCAGGGAGACATGCCGACCTTGACGGCAGCGGAACTGCGCGCGCCCCTCGACCTGCTCGCCGACCCGGCCGTCGACATCGGGACGATCGCGACGGACATCCGCGACGAGGCCGGCCGCGTCAATCCACACATGGTCAAGGTGGTGGGCTCGACGGTCGCGCCCGGCCGTCTGCGGGCGCTCTACTTCACCCGGGCGACCGCGCCGTGGGGGGACGGCCCGCTCTATCATCATTTCGGGCTCTACGCGTATCGGCGCGCGGCGCTCGAGCGGTTCGTGGCGCTGCCGCCCTCGGCCCTCGAGCGGCGGGAAAAGCTCGAGCAACTACGCGCCATCGAGGCCGGCATGCGGATCGACGTGGCGCTGGTCGGCGCCGAGCCGCTCGACGTCAACACGCCGGAGGACCTTGCGCGCGTGCGCGACCTGCTGAGACAGAAAGCCTGAGCGGCGAATGTTGACTTCGAGCGCGGCGAGCGCGTACGCGGACGGACCATGAGCGAGCAAAAAAAGATCGTGTTTCAGGGCGAGCCGGGGGCCAATTCCCACATCGCCTGCCACGAGGCCTATCCGGATCACGCGGCGGTTGCGTGCCCGACCTTCGAGGACGCGTTTGCGGCGGTGGCATCGGGCGAGTGCGATTTCGGCATGATCCCGATCGAGAATTCGGTCGCCGGCCGGGTTGCCGACATCCATCACCTGATGCCGACCTCCGGGCTGCACATCATCGCCGAATATTTTCTCCCGGTGCGGCACCAGTTGATGGCGCCGAAGGGCGCGAAGCTCGACCGCATCCGGTCGGTCGAGAGCCACGTGATGGCGCTCGGCCAGTGCCGCAACATCATCCGCCGGCTCGGCCTCAAGCCGATCGTCGCCGCCGACACGGCGGGGTCGGCGCGCGAGGTCGCCGAGCGCGGTGACGCGACGCGGGCGGCCATCGCCTCGCGCCTCGCGGCCGAGATTTACGGGCTCGACATCCTGGCCGAGGACGTCGAGGACGAGGCGCACAACACCACGCGCTTCATCGTGTTGGCGCGCGAGGCGGACTGGGCGACGCCCGGCAACGGCACCGTCATCACCACGTTCGTGTTCCGGGTGCGCAACGTGCCGGCCGCGCTCTACAAGGCGCTCGGCGGCTTTGCCACCAACGGCGTCAACATGACCAAGCTCGAAAGCTACATGGTCGACGGAAATTTCTTCGCGACCCAATTCTACGCGGACGTCGAGGGGCACCCGAACGACCGCAGCCTCGCCTTCGCGCTCGACGAGTTGAAATTCTTCTCCAAGGAATTGACGATCCTCGGCGTCTATCCGGCGCATCCGTTCCGCGCGACTTTTGCGGAGGAGAAATAGGCGCCCATCCCTCCCCTGAAAGGGGAGGGATGATCACGCGCTCGCCCCCGTGCGCTCGCGCTCGTAGCGCGCGACGAAGCGGGGCGACAATTGCCGCAGCCGCTCGAGATCGATCCGCCCCGAGCGCGTGACGTAGCTCATGGCGAAATCGATCGGCGCGAGCGCCATGTGCTCGGCAAAGCGCTCGTACCAGGCGCCGCTGGCGTTCGCGCCCGCGACCAGCTTCTCGACGATCGGACGGCGCGCGGCCTCGAACGCCTGGAGCGCCTGCCGCACGTCGCCGGGATGGGCGGCGAGCGCCTGATCGAGCGCGATGGCGTCTTCCATGGCAAGCCGCGTTCCCGATCCGATGGAGAAATGCGCGGTGTGCAGCGCGTCCCCGATCAGGACGCAGCGATCGACCGACCATCGTGCGTTGCGGACGATCGGGAACTGGCGCCAGATCGAGCGATTCGACACGAGCGGATGGCCGTCCAGTTCCCCGGCGAACACCTGCTCACAGGCCGCACGCGACGCATCCTCGCTCATGCGGTCGAACCCGGCGCGGCGGAACGTCGCCTCGTTCACCTCGACGATGAACGTGCTCATGTCCGGCGCGTAGCGGTAGTGATGGGCGTTGAACTCGCCGAGGTCGCTGCGACGGAAGGTCTGGGTCAGAGTCTCGAACCGTCTTGCGGTGCCGAACCAGGCGAAGCGATTGGTCAAGTGCGTCACGCTCGCGCCGAATGCAGCCTCATGCGCTCGGCGCAACAGCGAGTTGACCCCGTCGGCGCCGACGACGAGATCGGCCTCGCCAAGCTCGGCAAGATCGGCGACGACGCGCTGATAGCTCGGCTCGATACCGACCGAGCGGACGCGCGCCTGAAGGATTTCCAGGAGTTTCAGCCGGCCGAGCGCGGCAAAGCCGACGCCGTCGATGCCGATGCGCTCGCCGCGATGCGCCACGGTGATGTCGGTCCACGATTCGAGATGCAGCGCGAGCGCCGCCAAGGTCGCGGGATCGTCCGCGTCGAGAAACTCGAGCGCGCGGTCGGAGAACACGACGCCGAACCCGAAGGTGGCGTCGGCGCGGTTCTGCTCGAAGATCGAAACGCGGGCATCGGGACGGCGGCGCTTGACGAGATAACCGAGATAGAGTCCCGCCGGCCCGGCGCCGAGGATCGCGACGCGCATGGGCGGCTCCGCAACTGAGCGCCGGATGTTAGTGGATTTCGCGGAAGGCGCCACGGCTGGCCGGAGTCCGGGCACTCAGAGCGTCTGGTTGTAGGCGCCGACTTCCTTGTGGGTGCGCAGCACGGCGTCGACCGCCTTGAACATGTCGCGCATGCGCGCGTCGGACACCGGGCTTTCCACCACGACCACCAGCTCGGGCTTGTTCGACGACGCGCGCACCAGGCCCCAGGTGCCGTCCTCGACCGTTACGCGCACGCCGTTGACGGTGACGAGATCGCGAATCGGCTGACCGCCAACCGTCTCGCCCTTCGCGCGCGCAGCCGCGAAATGTTTCACCACTGCATCTACCACGTCGTACTTCACCTCGTCGGGACAGTGCGGCGCCATGGTGGGCGACTGCCAGGTCTTGGGCAGCGCGTTCTTCAGATCGGCCATGCTGCGTCCCGGGTTGCGATCGAGCATGTCGCAGACCGCAAGCGCCGAGATCAGGCCGTCGTCATAGCCGCGCCCGACCGGCTTGTTGAAAAAGAAATGGCCGGACTTTTCGAACCCGGCGAGCGCGCCGATCTCGGTCACCCGCCGCTTCATGTAGGAATGCCCGGTCTTCCAATAGTCCGTCTTGGCCCCGTTCCGGGCGAGCACCGGATCGGTCATGAACAGGCCGGTCGATTTGACGTCCGCCACGAAGGTTGCGCCCGGACGCTGGTTCGACATGTCGCGCGCCAGCATCACGCCGACCTTGTCGGCGAAGATTTCCTCGCCCTCGTTGTCAATAAAACCGCAGCGGTCGCCGTCGCCGTCGAAGGCGAGGCCGACGTCGGCGCCGGTGCGGCGGACCTCGTCGCACACGGCGTGCAGCATCTTCATGTCCTCCGGGTTGGGATTGTATTTCGGGAAGGTGTAATCGAGGTCGCAGTCGAGCGGCATCACCTCGCAGCCGACCGCTTCCAGCACCTTCGGCGCGAAAGCCCCGGCGGTTCCGTTGCCGCAGGCGGCGACCACCTTGAGGCGGCGCTTGAGCTTCGGCCGATTGGCGAGGTCGGCGATGTAGCGGGCGGGAAAATCCTCGACGAATTGATACTCGCCGCCGCCACGCAGGTCGAAACGCGCGGCGAGCACGATGTCCTTGAGCCGACCCATCTCGTCAGGTCCGAAGGTGAGCGGACGGTTGGCACCCATCTTCACGCCGGTCCAGCCGTTGTCGTTATGGGAGGCGGTCACCATCGCGACGCAGGGCACGTCGAGCGCGAACTGGGCGAAGTACGCCATAGGCGAGAGCGCCAGCCCGATGTCGCGCACCTTGCAGCCGGCCGCCATCAGCCCGGACACCATCGCCATCTTCACGGCGGCCGAATAGGCGCGGAAATCGTGGCCCGTCACGACCTCGGGCCGCACGCCCAGCTGATGGATCAGCGTGCCGAGCCCCATGCCGAGCGCCTGCACGCCCATGAGGTTGATCTCGCGGTCGAGCAGCCAGCGCGCGTCGTATTCGCGAAAGCCGGTGGGCTTGACCATCGGGGCGGATTCGAACGCGTAGGTGTTGGGAACGAGCGCGGGGCTTGGCCTGGGAAACATCAGAAACCTCGGGCGGCGCCGGGGCGCGCCGCAATTCAACGCGAGAGGCGCGCAAGGGTTCACCCGCTCGCGACGCGTCCGGCGAGCACATAGCCGAAGCGTCGCGTGGTGGAAAGCGGAAGTCGGAATGTAGCGGAATTGGCGCGTCGGGCGCGATGTCACTCTTCGAGGACGAGGCGGCCCTCGCGGTACTCGAACCGCCGCAGGCGAGAGAGGAACGAGAGGCCGAGGAGGTTTTCGCTCAGCGCCTCCTCGGGCAACACCAGCGCATCGACGTCGCGCACCATGACGCCGCCGACCTCGACCATGCCGAGGCTGACCGGCGCCGCGCGCACGGTGCCGTTCGCCGTGCGCACGGAGGCGCGATATTCGCGCTGCGCCGGATGATAGCCGAGCCGTGAAGCGTCGCGCTGGGTGAGCGCGATGACGGAAGCGCCGGTGTCCACCATGAAGCCGAGGCGCCGGCCGTCGACCACGCCCTCGACCGCGAAATGCCCGCGGTCGTCGGGCCTGATCACGACGGTGCGCGGGCCGCCCGCGTAGGCCGGCGCAGGCGCCACGGCCGGGGCCGCCTTCGCCGGGACCGCTGCCGGGACCGCGCCCATCTTGTCGATGAAGCGCGGCGCCAAGCCGGCGGCGACGAGCGCGACGACGGCAAAGAGGATGATGTTCCGCATGATCGGCCGATGCGAGAAAAACCCGGCGCTATCACAGCATGAACCGGCAAGCGCGACCCTAATGCGGGTCCGCCCGGCGCCACATTCGGCCCGCACGGCAAACGACAGGTTAAGCGGATTCCGCGCATTTGAAGCGGCGGTTCATTTCGTCCCGTACACCCGGTCGCCGGCATCGCCGAGGCCCGGCACGATGTAGCCGTGGCTGTCGAGATGGTCGTCGATCGCGGCGGTCCAGATGTGGACGTCGGGATGATGCGCATGGAACTTGTCGATCCCCTCGGGCGCGGCGAGCAGGCAGAGGAAGCGCATGTTGCGGCAGCCGCGCTCCTTGAGGCGATCGACGGCGGCGATCGCCGAATTGGCGGTCGCGAGCATCGGGTCCATGACGATGACGAGGCGGTCGGCAACGTCCTCGGGGGACTTGAAGTAATACTCGACCGCGACCAGCGTCTTCGGTTCGCGATAGAGCCCGATATGCGCCACGCGGGCGGACGGCACCAGCTCGAGCATGCCGTCAACGAAGCCCATGCCGGCGCGCAGGATCGGCGCGAACACGAGCTTCTTGCCGGCCAGCATCGGCGCCTTCATGGGCGCGAGCGGCGTCTCGATCTCGATCAGCTCGAGCGGCAGGTCGCGGGTGACCTCGTAGCACAGCAGCATGCCGATCTCGTGCAGGAGCTGGCGAAAGCCCTTGGTCGACCGCTTCTTGTCGCGCATCAGGGTCAGCTTGTGCTGAACCAGCGGATGATCGACGACGGTTACGCCCCGCATTTATGCGTCCCCTCTTGCCTGCGGGGGCCATCTTGCCCCGCCCGCCGCCACTCGACCATGCCGGCTCAGAACACCGTGCCGTCGCTCGCCACGCGGATGGGCGGGGCGCCATCGGGCCGAAGCTCGCGCGCGAGGCGCCGGCCGGCCGCCCAGGTGCCGCCTTCCAGCACGCGGGCGAGCGGGAACGCCTCTGCGCTCACGCCAAGCCGCTCGCGCACCAGCGCGGCGATGCGGTCGAGCAGCGCCACGGTGAGCGCACGCCATTCGACGATCAGCGGCGCGTCCACCGGGTTCGGCCGGTCCGCTGCCGCGGGGTCGCGCAGCGCGAGGACCCCCGCGTCGACGAACAGGCCGCCGTTGCGATATTCCGCAAGCCCGGTGAGCCCGTCGATGTCGGCGACCTCGACGCCGGCGTCCTGCAGCGGCTCGATCAGCGAATAGGCGAGCCACTGCGACAGCTTGTGGAACGGCACCAGGCCGTCGGTCGCATCGGTGCGCCTGATCGCGGGATGGCGCCAGGTGTCGCCGAGGGGGACGCCGCCGAGCACGAGCCGGCCGGGCCAGATATCCCCCAGGTGGATCAGCAGTGCCTCGAGGATGCGCGGGGCCGCGATGCGATTGCCCTCGCCCTGCGCTTTGAGGTGATCGAACAGGCCGCCCGGGCGCGGCCCGTCGCGCCGCGCGAACACGGCGGAGTTTTTGGCGATCGCCGTTCCGAGCCGCGATAGGAGGGCCGTGCGCCCCTCGAGACCGGGCAAGGCATTGGCGTCACCAACCTGGAAACCGGCGGCAAGCTGCGCCCCATCCATGCTTGCCAGCCGCGCGGCATCGGCGCGCAGCGGATCGGCGGGATCGGCGGAGAAATGGCCGGCCTCGAACATGCGCAGGCTGGCGAACGCAAGCCCCTCGGAACGGCCGAGGTCGGCGCCCGTGGCGTGATCACGGTAGCGCCACGCGCCCGCGCCGGCATCGAGCAGCACCGACACCGTGGCGAGATCGAAGGC
>WNGG01004393.1_pt1 | contig 22202 bp, 20 predicted proteins | sample 5400661 | NCBI WGS metagenome assembly WNGG01 (sample SAMN13153372, study PRJNA577476) | soil metagenome | isolation source: 100 cm soil or saprolite under Garry oak tree replicate 1 | place: USA:California | collected 2016-06-15
TGGGACACGGCGTCTCGCAACTGACGCCGCCAGAGAATGTCGTCGCTTTGGTCGCTGCAGTGCATGAATTGAGCCCGATATTCCACCGCTCGAGCTGAACAGGGCCCGTTCGGAATTTTCCGTCGCGATTCGACTTATTCACAGCGACCCCTGAAACCCCAGGTCTGGCGCGGACTTTCGAGGAGTTCCCTCTGAGCGGTTCGCAAGCCGATGTATTTTCGGTCTAATTCGCTGCGCCATCATTTTAAGCAGAAAGAGAAATTCCTTGCAGAAGGACGAGTTACAGTGGCGTGATGGGCGATATTCACACAGTTACACACAAATTCTGTGAAAAACCAGAAAAACGCTTTATGGCCAAGTCCCTTAGCCACGCTGTCGAAGAATTCACTTCAGTAACGCGCTGAGGCGTTCGAAGATCTCATGACGAGCATCCTGCGCGTCGCGCTCGACGTGCCGCTGCCGAAGCTGTTCGATTACCGTGCAGACGGCGCCACGCGCCAGGACATCGGCTACCGCGTCCTCGTTCCCTTCGGAAAAAAGCGCGCCGTCGGCGTGATCGTCGAAGTTTCGGCGAGATCGGAGATCGCCGAGCATCGCCTGCGGCCGGCGGAAAAAATTCTGCGCGATATCCCGCCTCTTGCGCGCGAGTGGCTGGCGCTCGCCGAATTCTGCAGCCGCTATTACCACCGGCCGCTCGGCGAAGTCGTGATGGCGGCCTTGCCGCCGCGTTTGCGCACCGCAAAGCCGATCCGGGCGCGTCCCGGAACTTATGCGTTGGCCCCCGCGGGGCGGGACGCGCTCGCGGCAATGCCGGTGCGCCGGATGCGGGCCCGCGGGATCCTCGAAAGGCTCGCGCGCGGACCTGCGTCGGAAACAGAGCTTGCCGCGCTGGGAAAAGGCGTGCCCGGTCTGCTCAAGCGAGGCATCGAATCGGACCAGATCACGCTCGTCGAGCTGCCCCGCGCCTCGCCGCGCTTCCTTCCTGTCCATCATGCGCTGACCACCGAGCAGGCTCAAGCACTTGAAGCGATGCAAAGCGGGCTCCGGAAGTTCGGCGTGACCCTGCTTTTCGGCGTCACGGGCAGCGGCAAGACCGAAATCTACTTGTGGCTCATCGCCGACATTCTCGCCCGGCACAAACAAGCCCTGGTGCTGGTGCCTGAGATCGCGCTCACCCCGGCGCTCGAAGCCGAATTCCGCAAGCGGTTTCCGGACGCCCATGTCGTGATCCAGACCAGCGCCATGGCGGAGCTTGAACGCGCCCGCGGCTGGCTCGATGCTCACTGCGGCCGCGCCGATATCGTGCTCGGCACGCGGCTCGCGGTGTTCGCTCCGCTTTCCCGGCTTGGACTCGTCGTGGTGGACGAAGAGCAGGACACATCGTTCAAACAGCAGGAAGGGCTGCGCTGTTCGGCGCGTGATGTCGCGATCGTGCGCGCCCGCGCCGCCGGCGTGCCGGTAGTGCTGTGCTCGGCAACGCCGTCGCTGGAATCCTTTCATCACGCGACATCAGGCAAATATACGCTCGTCCAGCTTACGCGCCGTGCGATGGCCCGGGCGGCGCTGCCGGTGATACGCCTGATCGATGAGCGCGAGAACCCGACGCGCGACGGGATCGCAGCTCCGCTTGCCGAAGCGCTTGCCGCACGGCTCGAACGCGGGGAGCAATCGCTTGTTTTTCTCAACCGCCGCGGCTATGCACCCGTGCTCGCTTGCCCCGCCTGCGGCTGGGTGAGCGGCTGCCGGCGCTGCTCGGCGCATCTGGTGGTGCACCTTGGCGAGCAGTTGCTGCGCTGCCATCATTGCGGCCTCGCTGCGCCGATACCGCGCGCCTGCCCTCAGTGCGGCAATCCCGATCTGCAGGTATTCGGTCGCGGCACCCAGCGCATCGAGGCGACGCTCGCAGAGCGCTTTCCGCGCGCGAGCATCCTCAGAATCGACAGCGACGCCACGCGCGGACGCGGAAAGCTGGGAGACCTACTCGAACGCGCGCGCCGCGCCGATATCCTCGTCGGCACGCAGCTCCTCGCCAAGGGCCATCACTTCGAGCGGCTCACCCTGGTGGGAGTGCTCAATGCCGACGGCGGCCTGTTCTCGAGCGATTACCGCGCCACCGAGCGCGCTTTCGCGCAGTTGCATCAGGTAGCCGGGCGCGCAGGCCGCGCCGGATTGCCCGGGGAAGTGTTGATCCAGACCCGCTATCCCCACCACGCGCTGTACCAGTCCCTCGCCAGCCACGATTTCGCCGGCTTCGCCAGAACACTGCTCGCCGAGCGCCGCGAGGCAGGTTTTCCGCCTTTCGTCTTCGAGGCCGCGCTGCGCGCCGAGAGCCGCGACCCGCTTCGAGCGCTACGCTTCCTCATGGCGGCGCTCGAGCACAGCCCGGACAGACAGGCCTCCATCACCGTTTATGATCCGGCGCCGATGACGCTGGCACGCCTTGCGGGAATGGAGCGCGCGCAGTTGCTGCTGCAATCCCGCTCGCGCCCGCAGCTACAAACGTTCCTGCACGAATGGAGCGCGAGCCTATACCGTCTACCTGCGCACGGCGTGCGCTGGCATCTCGACATCGATCCGATCGAGTTTTAGCTTCCCCGGAGAATCAGGAAGGCTTCTTCGCCGGTTTCTTCGCCTTGCGCGGTCGGGTCTTGCCGTGTGAGCCACGGAATATCTTGCCGCGGAATGTGCGCTTGTCGCCTTTGCCCAAATTGACGCTCCAGGTTGGAAGTAGAAGCAGGCGACATTCTACCTTCGCGGGGCCACTCGAGATCGAGGGTCGCGAAGACCGCCGATCGAGCAGGTATCGAAAGGTATAATACGCGGCCTTTCGACATCTTCATGTCGACCGAAATCAAATCCCACCTTACCGAGCTGCTTACGCGAGCGCTCGCCAAAGTCGCGCCGCAGCAGCCCAGCTCGCTGATCTCGCTGGAGCGCCCCAGGCAGGTACAGCACGGCGATTACTCCTGCCCTGCGGCGATGCAGCTCGCGCGCTCGCTGAAACGCGACCCACGCGAGCTCGCCCGGCAATTGATAGCGGCGCTCCCCGCCTCCGATTGGCTCGAGCGCGCCGAAGTCGCGGGCTCCGGTTTCATCAATCTGCGCGTGCGCGCCGAGGCCAAGCAGCACATCGTCAAAACCATTCTGGTCGAGCGCGAGCGTTACGGGCGCTGCGGCCGCGGGCAGGGCCGGTCCGTGATGGTCGAGTTCGTTTCGGCCAATCCGACCGGGCCACTGCACGTCGGGCACGGCAGACAAGCGGCGCTTGGCGACGCGATCGCGGCGCTGCTCCAATCGCAGGGCTGGCGCGTGACGCGCGAGTTCTACTACAACGACGCTGGCGCACAAATCCGCAACTTGGGACTTTCTGTCCAGGCGCGGGTGCGCGAGGATCTGGGTCTGCGCGCCGAGTTTCCCGCCGACGGCTACCGCGGCGAGTACGTGCGCGAGATCGCCGGGAAGTACCTTGCCGCAGGAAAAAAAGACGGTGAAGACTTGGAAGCCATCACGCGCTTCGCGGTGGCGGAGCTCAGGCGCGAGCAGGACCTCGATCTGCAGGCGCTCGGCGTGCGCTTCGACAACTATTACCTGGAATCCTCGCTCTACACCGACGGCCGCGTGGAAAAAACCGTGAAGGCGCTGATCGACGCCGGCAAGACCTTCGAGCGGGACGGCGCGCTGTGGCTGAAGACCACCGACTACGGCGATGACAAGGACCGCGTGATGCGCAAGTCCGACGGCAGCTACACGTATTTTGTCCCCGATGTCGCTTATCACCTGACGAAGTGGGAGCGCGGCTTCTCGCGTGCGATCAACGTACAGGGAGCCGACCACCATAGCACCGTCATGCGGGTGCGGGCCGGGCTGCAGGCCGCTTCTTCCAAATGGGAGCGCGGCATCCCCGGAGGCTACCCCGATTACGTTCTGCACAAGATGGTGACCGTGATGAAAGGCGGCGAGGAAATGAAGATCTCCAAGCGCGCCGGCTCCTACCTTACGCTGCGCGAACTGATCGACGAAGTCGGCCGCGATGCCGCGCGGTTTTTCCTGATATCGCGCAAGGCCGACACTGAGTTCGTGTTCGATGTCGACCTCGCCAAGTCGCAATCCGACGACAATCCCGTCTACTACGTGCAGTACGCGCACGCCCGCATCTGCAGCGTCATGCAGCAATGGCGTGCGCAGTTTCCGAGAGACGAGCGAATCGAGGTGGTTAAAGAAGCACTCACGGAGGTGCCGTTTGCGGCGCTGGACGGCGCCGATCTCGCGCCCCTCATGGGCACGCCCGAGCTCGCGCTATTGCAGCGCCTGGGCGAGTATCCCGAGATGCTCGAAATCGCGGAGGCCGAGCTCGCCCCGCACCAGATCGTTTTTTATCTGCGCCAGCTAGCCGGCGAGTTCCACAGTTACTATAATGCGGAACGAATCCTCGTCCCTGAAGCGCCGCTGCGGCTGGCACGGCTGGCGCTGTGCGTCGCCGTGCGGCAGGCACTGCAGAACGGGCTCTCGCTTCTGGGCGTCAGCGCCCCCGAGACAATGTAGCCCCACATTTCGATGAATCTGGACTACAAGCCAAAATCGACGTCGCGCCCGAGATCGGGCGGCGATTTTCTGGCGGGGCTGTTCTTCGGCTTTTTGCTCGGCCTGGCCGTGGCGGCGGGGATTGCAGTCTACTTTTTCAAAGCGCCGGCCCCGTTTTCGGACAAGTCGCGCGCGCCGGACAAGCCCGTGCCTTCGGATCAGAACCTCACGGAAGCTTCCAAAGCGGCGAAGGCCGAGGATAAACCGCGCTTCGATTTCTACCGCATTCTCCCCGGGCAGGAGGAGCCGATCACCGAAAAGCAGTTGCGGGACGCGGCCAAACAAGCGAGCAAAGAGGGCTTGCCCAGGGATACTTACTTCCTACAGGCCGGCGCCTTCCAAAACCCGGCGGACGCGGACAATCTCAAGGCAAGGCTTGCGCTGATGGGTCTTGAGGCAAATGTAGAGCCCGCCAATCTCCCGGAAAAGGGCACTTGGTACCGCGTGCGCCTGGGGCCTTACGCCCGGATCGACGATATCAACCGCATCCGGCAGCAGTTGGCGCAGAACGGGGTGGATGCTTCGCTGGTCAGAATCAAGGACGTCGCCAAAAACTGAGGAGACATTTTCATGCGTTCTCATTTGCCGGCATTCATGGTCGGCCTGTTCCTGAGCTTCGCCGTGAGCGCCCAAGGGGCGCCGACCGAAGGCACCAATTACATCGAACTGAGGCCGCCGCAGCCGACGGACTCCTCGGGCAAGATCGAAGTCATCGAGTTCTTCTGGTACCGCTGCCCGCATTGTTACGCGCTTGAACCGGACCTTGAAGCATGGATCAAGCTGCAGTCGCGCGACGTTCAGTTCAAGCGCGTGCCGGGAATCCTGGGCGAGGACTGGGCCATCGACGCGCGAATTTTCTACACCCTGGAGGCGCTCGGCGAGGTCGAGCGGTTGCACCGGAAGCTCTTTGACGTCATTCACCAGCAGGGCGGGGCGAGGCTGCGCGGCGACGCCTTCGCCAAGTGGGTGGCGGACTGGCTCGCCAAACAGGGCGTGGACATGGCCAAGTACGACGCCACGTACCGCTCGTTTACAGTCGAGAGCAAATTGCGCCGGGCGGCACAGATGAGCCAGGCATATCGCCTGGACGGCGTTCCGGCGCTCGCGGTGCAGGGCCGCTACGTCGTGCAGGCCAGCGGCGAGCGCAAGGCGATGTTGGCCAATACCGATTATTTTATCGGCGAGGCGCGCAAGCAACTCGCCAGGGCCAGACCTTAGCCGGCCGTGTCGCGCAGCGAGGTGCCGTCCCCGGCCGGCTGCGCGAATTACTCTCTGTCCGGCGGCACGCTGCGCGTCCCCGAGCACGAGCGCCCGCAGTAACGCCTCCGGCCGGCGTAGCCTGGGGCTGGAGGACGAAGGATCCCTTGAAAGTATTCATCACCGGCGCGTCGAGCGGTATCGGTGCGGCGCTTGCGGTTCACTATGCGAGCCACGGCGCTATTCTCGGCCTGTGCGCAAGGCGCCTGGAGCCGACGCGGGCTCTCGCCGCGAAGCTCGGCGGCCAAAATGCCGCCTACCGCGCCGACGTCACCGATCCCGCCAGTGTCCGGACCGCCGCCCGGGATTTCATGGAACGCTTCGGCGCACCTGATATCGTCATCGCCAACGCCGGGGTGAGCATCGGCACCCTGACCGAGAAGCCTGAAGATATCGCAGTCTTCCGAAGGGTGATGGACACGAACGTGCTCGGTCTTGTAGCGACGTTTCAGCCCTTTGTCGTGCCGCTGTGCAGCCGCGCGAGCGGCACGCTGGTGGGGATCGCCAGCGTCGCGGGTTTCCGCGGCCTCCCCGGTGCGGGCGCCTACAGCGCATCCAAATCCGCCGCGCTCGCCTACCTGGAGAGCCTGCGCGTCGAGCTGCGCGCTTCGGGCGTTGCCGTGGTCACGATCTGTCCCGGCTATGTCCGCACGCCGATGACGGCGGTGAACCGCTACCGGATGCCCTTCATCCTCGATGCGGACGAGGCGGCGCGGCGTTTCGCACGCGCCATCGCGAAGAAACGCCGTCTCGCCGTCATCCCCTGGCAGATGGCGCTCGTATCGATCGTGCTTCGCTGTCTGCCGGGCTGGCTGTACGACAGGCTTTTCGCGCGTGCGCCGCGCAAGGCGCGAGATCCGGAGCTGTGAGCGTACCTCGCGCGAGGCTTGTCGACGCCGTGGGCACGCGGCATGCGATCGCAAGCGAAAATGCGCGCACCGTGAGCCTCGTACCGAGCATCACGGAACTGCTCTGCGAGCTCGGACTCGCCCGACAGCTCGTGGGGCGAACCGGATTCTGCGTCCATCCGCACGATATCCTCAAACGGATCCCGAAAGTCGGCGGCACGAAGGACGTCGACCTCGAAAAAGTGCGCGCCCTCAACCCCACCCACGTCATCCTCAACATCGACGAGAACGAAAAGGAAGACGCAGATGTGCTTGCGGAATTCGTGCCCAACCTGATCGTCACCCATCCGCTCGCGCCGCTCGACAACCTCGGGCTTTACCGCCTGATCGGGGGGATATTCGGGCGCGAGCGCGAGGCCGAGGAGCTGTGCAGCAAGTTCGAGCAGGCGCACGCCGAGTTGCAGGCCGCGGCGCGGGAATTTCCCCTGCAGCGCGTGCTCTACCTCGTCTGGAAGAAGCCGTGGATGACGGTTTCGCGCGACACCTATATCTCGCGCACGCTGAAACTCGTCAACTGGGACACGCTGCCCGAGCACGCTTCCGGCCGCTATCCGAAGATAGAGTTGGGCGGCAGTTTGCTCGAGTCGGCCGAGATCGTGCTGCTCTCGAGCGAGCCCTATGCGTTTCGCGAAAAGCACGTCGCGGAAGTGCGCGCCATGGGCGGGCTGCAAGGCAAGAAAGTAGCGCTCGTCGACGGAGAAATGACTTCCTGGTACGGCAGCCGCGCCATTCGCGGGCTCGCCTACCTGCGGCGATTCCGCGAGGAGCTCGATCGCGGCGGAGCATGAATACGCGCGCCGGCGGCGATTTCGACGGTTTCCCCGCCGGGCGGAGGCGTCGCGCGCGGGTATTCGAGAATGGATTCGGGCGTCATTCGCTTTGGTTCGCGCGGCAGTCGGAGTAAAATTCCATACCCCGCAGCGAAGGCTGCGGATTTTCTCAGATTCCCGCAGCGCCCGCCACCCAATCGTCCGCACCGCGCATGACAAAGCCCAACGAGACTTACAGCATCGGGGACCTTGCGCGCGAGTTCGACGTCACGCACCGCACGATCCGCTTCTACGAGGACGAGGGTCTGCTCAGCCCCGGGCGCGTCGGCAGCCGCCGCGTCTATTCCAAGCGCGACCAGGTGCGCCTGAAGCTCATCCTGCGCGGCAAGCGGCTGGGGTTTTCCCTTGCCGAGGTGCGCGGGATGCTCGAGCTCTACGACTCGGCGCCCGACGAGCGCCCGCAGCTGGAGAAGTTCGTCGCCGCGCTCGCCGACCGGCGCGAGCATCTCGAGCGCCAGCGCGAGGAGATCGACGAGGTGCTCTCGGAGATCCGCGCCTTCGAGCGCCAGTCGCGCAAGATTCTCACCGCGGGCCGCAAGCGGGCGGCGTCAGCCCGGCCCGGGTAAGCTAAGTTGACGTTTACGTAAACGTCAAGTAGAGTTTTCAGACCACTCCGGAGGCCTCTCCCATGGACCGAGCCCACAATCTTCCCGCCGGCGGGGTCCCGGCGATCGAGATGCCCGGACTGCGCTTCGCCCTCGGCGAGGACATCGAGATGCTGCGCACCACGGTGCGCAGCTTCGCCCAAGCGGAGATCGCGCCGCGCGCCGCCGAGATCGACCGCTCCAACCAGTTCCCCGCGGACCTGTGGAAGAAGATGGGCGCGCTCGGCCTGCTCGGTATCACCGTCGATGAGGAACACGGCGGCACCCGGATGGGGTATCTCGCCCACATCGTGGCGATGGAGGAGATCAGCCGCGCATCGGCCTCGGTGGGCCTGTCCTACGGCGCGCATTCCAATCTCTGCGTCAACCAGATCCGCCGGAACGCAAGCGAAGCGCAAAGGAAAAAATATCTGCCCGGGCTCGTCTCGGGCGAGCGCGTCGGGGCGCTCGCCATGTCGGAGCCGGGCTCCGGGTCGGACGTCGTCTCGATGAAGACCCGGGCGGAATACAGGAGGGGCAGGTTCATCCTGAACGGAACCAAGATGTGGATCACCAACGGCCCCGACGCCGACGTGCTGGTGGTGTACGCCAAGACCGGCGCGGACGCCAGCCCCGAATCCGCGAAACAGGGCATCACCGCGTTCATCGTCGAGAAAGGCATGAAGGGATTTTCCGCCGCGCAGAAACTCGACAAGCTCGGCATGCGGGGCTCGAACACCTGCGAACTCGTGTTCCAGGATTGCGAAGTGCCGGAGGAAAATGTCCTCTCGGAAGTCGGCCGCGGCGTGAACGTCTTGATGTCGGGCCTCGATTACGAGCGCGCGGTGCTCGCCGGCGGCCCCCTGGGCATCATGCAGGCCTGCATGGACGTGGTGGTGCCCTACGTGCACGAGCGCAGGCAGTTCGGCCAGCCGATCGGGGAGTTCCAGCTCATGCAGGGGAAACTCGCCGACATGTATACGACGCTCAGCGCTGCCCGAGCCTACGTGTATGCAGTCGGCGGGGCCTGCGATCGCGGCGAAACCGCGCGCAAGGACGCGGCGGGAGCGATTCTCTACGCCGCGGAGAGAGCCACCTGGATGGCGGGCGAAGCGATCCAGTGCCTGGGCGGCAACGGCTACATCAACGACTATCCGACGGGACGGCTGTGGCGCGACGCCAAGCTCTACGAAATTGGCGCGGGAACATCGGAAATTCGCAGGTGGCTCATCGGGCGCGAGCTGTTTTCGGAAACGGCGTGAGCGGGCGCGGACGGGAAATGCAGATCCGCGAGTACGTCCGGGGAGCCGAAGTCACTGGGCAGGAATTCGACCTTTACCTGAATCATTGAGGACGCCGACATGCTGAACGACCCCGTTGTCATCGTTTCCGCCGCGAGAACGCCCATGGGGGCGTTTCAGGGCGAATTGAAGGATTTCCCCGCGCCCCAGCTCGGGGCCGCAGCGATCCGCGCCGCGGTCGAGCGCTCGGGGATCAAGCCCGAGCAAGTCGAGGAACTCATCGTGGGCTGCGTGCTCTCCGCCGGTCAGGGCCAGGCGCCCGCGCGCCAAGCGAGCATCGGTGCCGGATTGCCGCTTGCCACCGGCTGCACCACGGTCAACAAGATGTGCGGCTCGGGCATGAAAGCGGCAATGCTCGCTCACGACCTGCTTGCCGCCGGAGTCAACGACATCATGGTCGCCGGTGGAATGGAATCGATGACGAACGCACCGTATCTCCTGCCGAAAGCGCGCTCGGGCTATCGCATGGGCCATCAGCAGGTGATCGACCACATGTTCCTCGACGGACTGGAAGATGCTTACGACAAAGGAAGATTGATGGGCAGCTTCGCGGAGGACTGCGCAGCGAAATACAGCTTCACTCGTGAAGAGCAGGACAAATTCGCGGTCGCTTCGCTCGAGCGCGCACAGGCGGCGAACAGGAACGGCTGGTTCGCCTGGGAGATCACACCGGTCGCGGTGAAAACAGGGAAAGCCGAGCGCTTCATGGAACAGGACGAGCAGCCATTCAAGGCGAACTTCGAAAAAATCCCGACCCTGAAACCGGCATTTCGCAAGGACGGCACGGTGACGGCGGCGAACTCCTCCTCGATTTCCGATGGCGCCGCGGCGCTCGTCATGATGCGCCGCTCCGCCGCCGAGAAACTAGGTTTGAGACCGCTCGCCGTAGTAGCCGGCCACAGCACGCACTCGCAGGAGCCGGGCTGGTTCACCACCGCGCCGGTCGAGGCGATCAGGAAGTTGTTCGATGCAACCGGCTGGAACGCGAGCAAAGTGGATCTCTATGAGATCAACGAGGCGTTCGCGGTCGTGACCATGGCGGCGATGAAGGAGCACGGCCTGCCGCACGACAAGGTGAACATTCACGGCGGCGCCTGCGCGCTCGGCCATCCGATCGGGGCGTCGGGCGCGCGCATCCTCGTCACGCTCATCGGCGCGCTCAGGAAAACCGGCGGCAGGCGCGGCGTCGCGTCGCTTTGCATCGGCGGCGGCGAAGCCACCGCCATGGCGATCGAGATTGCCTGATGCCGAACCCGATCGAGTTCTACTTCGACTTCTCCTCGCCTTACGGCTATTTCGCCAGCCAGAAGATCGACGCGCTCGCATCGAAATATCGCCGCGACGTGACTTGGCGGCCGTTTCTGCTCGGTGTCGCGTTCAAGACGACCGGAGGAGCACCGCTGCCCTCGATACCGATGAAGGGGGTTTATCACCTGCGCGACATGCTCCGCACCGCAAAGTATCTCGGCGTGGAGTACCGCCACCCCTCTGTCTTTCCGATTTCCTCCGTCTCGCCCTGCCGCGCCTTCTATTGGTTGGATGCAAAAGACCCGAAACGAGCGCAGAACCTCGCAAAGGCGCTCTACCGCGCTTATTTCTTCGACGAAGTCGATATTTCGAGCGTGGACAAAACCGTCGAGGTGTGCGCGAAGTTCGGCCTCAAGGCAGACGAAGTTCGAGCGGGTATCGGCGACCAGGCGGTGAAGGACCGCACCCGGTCCGAGGTGGACAAGGCGATCGGGCGCGGCGCGTTCGGCTCGCCCTACATCATCATCGACGGCGAGCCGTTCTGGGGCTCCGACCGCCTGGACCAGATCGACAAATGGCTCGCCACCGGCGGCTGGTGAAATGCCCGCCATAAAAACGAAGCTCAACCCCGGCTCGGAGGAATTCCAGGCGAACGCCCGCGCGCTCGGCGCTCTCGTCACCGACCTGCGCGCCAAGGTCGAGCGCGCCGCTCAGGGCGGGGAGGAAGCGGCGCGCGCGAAGCACCTGGCGCGCGGCAAACTGCTCCCGCGCGAGCGCCTGCGCCTGCTGCTCGATCCGGGCTCGCCCTTCCTCGAGCTCTCGCAGCTCGCCGCGCTCGGCATGTACGGGGACGAAGCGCCGGGCGCGGGCCTGATCACCGGCATCGGCCGCGTGTCCGGCCAGGAGTGCATGGTGGTGGTGAACGACGCCACCGTGAAGGGCGGGACCTACTACCCGATGACGGTAAAGAAGCACCTGCGCGCCCAGGAGATCGCGATCGAGAACCGCCTGCCCTGCCTCTATCTCGTCGACTCGGGCGGCGCGTTCCTGCCCGAGCAGGACAACGTGTTCCCGGACCGCGATCACTTCGGCCGCATCTTCTACAACCAGGCGCGGATGTCGGCCGAGCGCATCCCGCAGATCGCCGCAGTGATGGGCTCGTGCACCGCGGGAGGCGCTTACGTCCCGGCGATGTCCGACGAGACGATCATCGTGAAGGGACAAGGCACGATCTTTCTCGGCGGGCCGCCGCTCGTCAAAGCCGCGACCGGCGAGATCGTCTCGGCGGAGGAGCTGGGCGGCGCCGACGTGCACGCGCGGCAGTCGGGCGTCGCCGACCACACCGCGCAGAACGACGCACACGCGCTCGCCATCGCGCGCGCCATCGTCGCCAACCTGAACCGAACCAAGGAGGTCGCGCTCGCGCTGCGCGAGCCGGCGGAGCCGCTCTATCCGGCCGCCGAACTGCACGGGGTGATCCCCGCGGACAAGCGCAGGCCCTACGACGTGCGCGAGGTGATCGCCCGCATCGTCGATGCGAGCGAGCTGGACGAATTCAAGCAGGAGTACGGCAAGACGCTGGTCGCCGGCTTCGCGCGCATCCGGGGCTATCCGGTCGGGATCGTCGCGAACAACGGCATTCTGTTCTCGGAATCCGCGCTGAAGGGCGCGCACTTCGTCGAGCTTTGCAGCCAGCGCGGCATGCCGCTGGTCTTCCTGCAGAACATCACCGGCTTCATGGTCGGGAAAAAATACGAGGCGGGCGGCATCGCCAAGGACGGCGCGAAGATGGTGACGGCGGTCGCCTGCAGCCGCGTTCCCAAGTTCACGGTGATCCTCGGCGGCTCCTTCGGCGCGGGCAACTACGCCATGTGCGGCCGCGCCTTTTCGCCCCGTTTCCTGTGGATGTGGCCGAACGCCCGCATCTCGGTGATGGGCGGGGAGCAGGCGGCCTCGGTCCTCGCGACGGTGAAGCGCGATGGGATCGAGGCGAAGGGCGGCGCCTGGAGCAAGGAAGACGAAGAAGACTTCAAGCGCCCGATCCGCGAGCAGTACGAGCGCCAGGGGCACCCGTACTACGCGACCGCGCGGCTGTGGGACGACGGCCTGATCGCCCCGGAGGAGACGCGCCACATCCTCGCGCTCGCGATCTCCGCCTCGCTCAACGCGCCGATCGAGGAAAGCCGCTTCGGCGTTTTCCGGATGTAGGAAGGGAATGGGGAAAATGAACTATAAGACCATCGAGATCCAGATGGGCCAGGGCGTCGCTGTCCTCTGGCTCAACCGGCCCGAGGTGCGCAACGCATTCAACGAAGCCGTGATCGCCGAGCTGAACGCGGCCTTAGGTGAGCTGGAGGCCGATCCCGCCGTGCGCGCCGTGGTGCTCGCGGGCCGCGGCAAGGTGTTCTGCGCCGGCGCGGACCTCAACTGGATGAAGAAAATGGGAGAGCTGGGCATCGAGGAGAACCGCAAGGACGCGGTGGCATTCGGGAGCATGCTGAACCGGCTCTACGCCTTGAAAAAGCCCACGATCGCCCGCGTGCACGGCGCCGCGTTCGCCGGGGCGATCGGGCTCGTCGCCGCCTGCGACATCGCCGTCGCCTCCACCGAAACCGAATTCTGCGTTTCCGAGGTGCGGGTGGGTCTGCAGCCCGCGACCATCAGCCCCTACGTCTTCGCAGCGATGGGCGAGCGCGCCGCGCACCGCTATTTCCTCACCGCCGAGCGCTTCACGGCCGCGGAAGCCTATCGCATCGGCCTGGTGCAGGAGCTCGCTCAAGCCCGGGAGCTCGACGCGACCGTGAACGCGATCCTCGGCGAGCTCGTTCAGGGCGCGCCGGGCGCGCAGGCCGCGACCAAGGAGTTGATCCGCGCGCGGCGGCCGATCACACCCGAGCTGATGGCCGACATGGCCGAACGCATCGCGAGCGCCCGCGCCTCCGACGAAGGCAGGGAAGGCGCGCGCGCCTTCCTCGAGAAGCGCTCCCCGGAGTGGCTGGAACAGGCGAAGCAGGCGCTGAAGCGCCAGTCCAAGCGGAAAAAATAAGACAGCCGCTGTTCGCCGAGATCTGATCGCCGACCGCACCGAGCTCATCGACTTCGAGGCCGAGACATGAGCCTTCCCCGGAAAGTGAGGATCGTCGACGTGGGCCCGCGCGACGGCCTGCAGAACGAGCCGAAGAGCGTCCCGGCCGCCGTCAAGATCGAGCTGATCCACCGGCTCGCCGAGGCGGGCCTGCCCGCGGTCGAGGCGACCGCGTTCGTGTCGCCGAAGTGGGTGCCGCAGATGGCCGATTCGGCCGAAGTCATGGCGGGCGTCCGCAAGAAACCGGGCGTCGCCTACCCGGTGCTCGTGCCCAACATGCAGGGCTTCGAGGCGGCGCGCGCCGCGGGCGCCGAGGAGATCGCGGTGTTCGGCGCCGCCACCGAAACCTTCAGCCGGAAGAACATCAACTGCTCGATCGCCGAGAGCCTCGCGCGCTTCGCTCCCGTCGTCGCTGCGGCCAGGAAAAGGGGTATGCGCGCGCGCGGCTACATCTCCTGCGCCGCCGGCTGCCCCTACGAGGGCGAGGTGAAGCCGCAGGCGGTCGCGGCGGTCGCGGAGAAGCTCTACGCGATGGGCTGCTACGAGATCTCGCTCGGCGATACGATCGGCGTCGGCACGCCGCGGAAGATTCGCGCCATGATCGAGGCGGTCGCGAAGAAAGTCCCGATCGGAAAGCTCGCCGGCCATTATCACGACACCTACGGACAGGCGCTCGCGAACATCTACGCGTCGCTCGAGCTCGGCGTGAAAACTTTCGACACCTCGGTCGCGGGCCTGGGCGGCTGTCCGTACGCGAAGGGCGCGACCGGCAACGTAGCCACCGAGGACGTCGTGTACATGCTCGACGGCTTGGGCGTCGAGAGCGGGGTCGATCTGGTCAAGCTTTTCCGCGCCGGCCAATTCATCTGCCGGGAGCTCGGGCGCGAGCCGGCGTCCAAGGTGGCGCGGGCGCTCGCGGCGAAGCTGGGCTCATGACCGCGAACGCTGTTTCGCAACGCGAGGAAGTCGCCTCGCCTTGCACCAACGTCTGCAAAATGAGCCCCGATACCGGCCTGTGCGAGGGGTGCTTCCGCACCCTTGACGAGATCGCCGCCTGGTCGGCCCTGAGCAACGACGAAAAACGCGGGGTGCTGGCGCAGTTGCCCGCGCGGCGAGCATCCCAATGACGCTCCCCGAAAGCATCCAGGTCATCGAGCGCGGCTGGCTCTCGGCCAACAATATCGTGCTGCGTGAGCGCGGCGAGGCCGTGGTGGTCGATTCCGGCTACGTCGCCCACGCGCCGCAGACGCTCGCCCTGCTCGAACGCATCCTGGCGGGGAAAAAGCTCGCGCGGCTCGTCAACACCCACTGCCATTCCGATCACATGGGCGGCAATGCGGCCATCCAGAAAAGATTCGGATGCCGGACCAGCATCCCTGAAGGCGAGGCTCCGGCGATCGACAACTGGGACGAGCAGCGGCTGATCCTCGCGGTCGCCGACCAGCGGGCCGAGCAGTTCGGCTACGACGATACCTTCCGCGGCGGCGACGTGCTGCAGATGGGCGGGCTCGACTGGCAGGTGATCGCGGCGCCGGGCCACGACACGCACGCGGTGATGTTCCATTCGCCCGAGGCGCGCGTGCTGATTTCCGGCGACGCGCTGTGGGAAAACGGCTTCGGCGTGGTCTTCCCGCAGCTCTTCGGCCGCGAGACCGCGCTCGCCGAGACGCGCGCGACCCTCGAAGCGATCGGCCGGCTCCAGGTCGAGGCGGTCATCCCCGGCCACGGCCCGCCCTTCGGCGACGTCGGCGCGGCGCTCGAGCGCGCCTTCCATCGCCTGCAGGGCTACGAGCAAGACATCACGCGGCTCGCGCGCCACTGTGCCAAGGTGATGCTCTCGTTCTCTCTGCTCGAGAAACGCTCGATGCCGCTCGCCGAGCTGCCGGGCTACCTCGCGCGCGTGCCCATCCTCGCCGAGCTGAACTCGCGCTACCTGCGCATGACGCCTGCGGCGATGGCCGAGTGGCTAGTCAACGAACTCGAGCGCGCGGGGGCGGCGGGGCGGAGGGAGGGGTTACTGATGGCGAAGGGGGAGTACGATATCAATCAAGAGTTCCTCGTGATTGGCTCGGCTCTCAGATGACTTTGAAAGTACCGACCACTCGCGTGCTTCATTGAGCAATGCGACGATCTCTTCGCCGTCAGCCGTTCTTCCGATAAAAGCGTAGGACATATACATGGGGCGCTCCTTAGTCGTTTCGAACGCCACAAGAACCCGAAGAGCGACTAAAGCAGATCCAGGGAGTTCCTTTTCAGCTCGGGTGAACGCATCCATATCTCCGAGGTTTGTATCGATCATTTTTGTAAGGTGATTCAGAGGGGCCCAGGACTTGAGACCAAAGCGATCGGCAATGCGATCGCAAAGAGCCCTATAGCTTTGCCGTATCTCCTCCTTTTTGATCGTGACCGATGTCTGACGATAGTGCTCACCGGCCTTATCAGCGGCGGCCAGGGGCGAGACAGCATCCAGTGCAGTTTGGGATGCCGGCGGCGAAACCACAGGGCTACTCGGTGAAATGGAGGATGATGCGGAAGGTTGCTTTGGCCCGGCGCTAACAGGTAGCGCCGCAGCGGCTTCGTGCTGCTCCTTCTGGTATTGCTTGCCAATTAGCCACCATGCGCCGCCAAAGATGGCGGCGCCCAAGGCAGCAGCAACGACGATCGAGAGTCTAGGGTAAGACGATCCAAGCACCTCGTAGAGTGTCTTTAGTAAATCCATTGGGCCCACTTTATTTGGTGCTTCTCTACAACAAGTAAGCTAACGTTCCGTCAGGCGCGCGCGGCTTCTTGCGCGTCGCCTGCAACCGGGGGTTAGGTTCGCATTTCACGGCGTGGTTGCGAGCGTGGCAACGAGCTGCCTTTGAATCTGCTCGTCACTCGTAGCGACGCCCAGGCGTGGGTTCATAACCCATTGCGACGCATGCACCAAGAGGTTTCTGGCTTCCGAGCTGGCCATGAACGAGAATCTTATGATCGTTCCGACAATCTTTTTGTGCCTTCTTTCGTAGACACGCTGCCAGATATGAGAGTGTTCCTGAATGAACTGATCCATTATGCGATCCACTGACGCCAACAGCTCGTTATCGTTCCGCGTCACAAAGATCTTGTCGCCGCGATTCAAAATCTTGGACACATCTAAGGCGACAATCCCACGGTGGCCAGAACCTACCTCCCCCACGAGTATCGTTTCTAGCTGACTGGAAGCCTTTCGAGCATTGCTCTCAATCCTCTTGACGGTTGTTACCCGCTTGCACTCGACCCACAACTTCTTCCCATTCAGGCTGATGCCAGTATCGGACCTCGCGTCCAGAATGGCTTCAATACCTTTATCAGGGCGATGCGCCTTTGCTGCGACTGCAGCTTCGAAAAGGAAATTGCGAGCAGCGGTGGAGTCTGGCGTTTCGTCCACTGCGTTGACTGGCCCATTTACACCCTTTTGGAGTTTCTGAACGACAGATGTGAGCTGTTGGGCCGGCACGCCCTCAAACGCTTTGTAGATGCTCACAAAGTCAAATACTTCAAACATTGAACTGACGAAGTCAGGGAATATCTTTCGCCCTTCGTCCGCGGTTGCAGTCTTGTACGCGTCCTTCCAGTGCCCAACGACCTTTTCGTAGTGAGAGGTTCTTCCTGGACTCAGTTTGATGCCAAGCCCTGCCATCCATCTCATCGCGGCCGAGTATTGCTCAAAGACGGCTTCGTAGGTCTCGGTGGGAATGGACACGCGAACCTAACGTCCGGCTTCAGGCGCGCGCCGCTGGCGGCGCGTCGTCCTGCAAGCCGTTGTTCGGTGGCACACGCGACCACAAGACATTGTCAGGAGTGGCTGATTTCGACCAAAAGCGGAAGCCCAGGCATTGAGCTTCGAATGCCTTCTGTTTAGCCAAAGTAGCCTTTCAATTCGCAATGTCATTGGAAGACATTACATAAGAGAGGGCGGGGTCATTGCGCGATATGCCCGCTTACTTTGGGCCTGCGATACCTTGAAGTCCCTGACAACTTAAACTGACTCCGGAACGAGTCTTCGACCACCGATAGTTCTTGCCGAAGTGTGGAATACACGAGCATCCGAAGGCTCATTCCACGGAAGCGGTCGTACGCTAATCCCGCCTGGCTCTCAAAGACATTTGCGACCGTGGTACTGAGCCACGAGATCCCCTCGTGTGCGACGCCACCAACCGTGCAACGAAGACCGCCTTCGGGTTTTTCCCAAGCGACTTCGTCTACAACCTTCACGACGCTTCCCGCTGATCCCGCCTTCACGAAATAGACGGACAAAGGTATGGACGGGTAGCCAAAGCCGGAATCAGCCGCTGGCCAGAGCACGAGGTAGACGGAGACTGGAAGCTCTGAGTAAAGCTCAAAGTGCGCCCGCAGGGTGGGAAAGTTCGTATCGACGAGAGTTTCGTAATTCAATAAGAACGCCGAGTAAAGGTTACGCACATAGACTTTCAAGTCATCCACGGATGCTGGAACTCTATTAAGCACGTCTGATCCGACCTGACGCCGCCCCTCGAATAACGGCGCCGCTATTTCATCGCGGGTCGCACGAAGCGCGTTGACCGCCGTCGACAGGGAACTTTCGAGATCCTCCAAATCCGTATAACGTGCCCTAAAAACTGGTATTTCACCGACCAACAGTGCTCGCTCGACCTTTTCAATGGCCTCCGTCTCGTCAGCCGGTGTGGGCGAGTAAGAATAGCTAACGACCGATCCATTCCATACTTCTCTGATTTCGCCCTTCTTTCTCTTTCTCTCAACAATCTCCTCCCGAAAATGCCGGACCAGCCTCTCGCGTAATAGACAGTCTAGAACCGAATCCAGCTTGAGCGGATAGCGAACCGTTCGCTGGTCAGATGTAAGCAGTGGCTTGAAAATACTCTTCTGGCCGGAAACTGACTCGACGATAAGTTCTGAAAGCATTTCCGGATTGTTCGACTCATTAAGCCGACCTTGCTCCACGAACAGGCGAACTTGTCGCAACAGCTCGTTCTCTATTACTTCAGCAGTTATATCGATACCGTTTCTGAAGCCACGTGCGCTGCTCGTTAGGTGCAGGTGATTCGCCCCGTCCAAATACGTGAGGTTCGACTTACCCAACACCTGTTGCACTGGAATAAAATGCACCTCGTCGTCGCCGTCGCCCACACGCCGGAAGCCGTACGCACCGACGCGCCGTTGGGATAAGAGCAGTTCCCCAATAAACCCCACACGCCCGTCTGTACCCGGCTTAAATGCCCCTATTAAGGCGGGAAAGTTCTCTTGTATAAGAGACGTATAGCAGTGAAGATACTTGGCCGCGTTTTCGCGCAACTCGCCATCGAACAGCAGCTTGTGCTCCCGTGAAGCGAGGCGGTAATAGAGAGTGAACACATCACCTCGCATGCTGGGGAACGTTACGTTCTTGAACTCGTCCTCCAGGGGCGCCGCCGCCATCTTACTGAACTGCAGGGCCTTAAAAGCAATGATGTAGTCCCTGAGTTGCTGGAAGTAGAACCCAATAGCAGGCTCCCCTGCATCGCCTACGCTGCGCAGGAGGAGGCCATATTCGAACAACTCCTCCATGAGGGACTCGTTGACCCTGAGGCCGAGCGATGCACGAACGTCGCCCTCGCAAATCCAATCAGCGTTGCGTTCGTATAGAAGGCGGGCGATGGCCTTTAACGTCTCTCCAGCTTGTCGTGCATCGGACGTCCTGCCGAGAGATCGTTCGTAATATGCTTCAAAAAATTCTGAGGAGCTAAATGTAAGGTGCCTGACAGTCGAATTTTGTGCGACGTCAAATAGCACCCTTAGTAAGAAAGGATTGTCGCGCGCTTGGTCAAGCACAGCGTCCTCGAAGCCGCCGAAAAACTGGTATGCGCGCCGATACTTCTCTATTGCCTGAAAAAATTCCCTGGGCGAGAAGGCCGCAACATCTATCCGCTTTGTCAGAAAGCTGATTGTCGTCGGATTATTTCGATGTGAAAGAAACGGTTCGACTGCTGATGTCTTACAGCTCAGGATCATCTTTATTTTTTGTTGCTCGGCCGCTCGCAAGAGTGACGCGAGATGGTTTGAGCGCGATTCGAACGTCCATTCATCAATTGCATCTACGATGATCGTAAGGAAGTCTTCTCCAACAAAGGACTCCATCCGTTTCACTACCTGAATCGGCAGGTCTGATCCGCTGAACGTCCATGAAAACTCTTTTGCGATAGCGTCGAGAATATCTTTTTCGAGCGAGAAGCCATTGAAGAATAGAACGGGCTTCCCGCTTGCAACGAGCGACTCGGCAATTGAACACAACTCACAGGTCTTTCCCGAGCCCGACTGGCCGACAAGAAGAAGGCCGGGTAACGCCGATCTATAGAATTCGTCAACTTCTCTCAGTATTGCCTCTCTCGAAATGTGTAGGTCTGCAACGTACTTCCTTCCCTCGGTCAGCGTCCCTTTAACTACCAGCAGTTCTCCGGCCACTTGGCGTTGGCAGAAGAGAGAGAGGTTCGACCGGTTTAAGGCGAGGAAAAGTCTCTGTGCTTCGGCGATATCTGTCTCAGGTAGAGCGGCCTCAAATCCACGAACTCGAATTTCCGAGGGCTCTATACGTTTCTTGGTAAGAGAGTCGTAAAGACGGTACTCGCTACCATTCGTCACAACCGCGTAGGGCGCGATTGGGTGGACCAGCCGGGCGTACGATATTGCTTGATCTCTGTCATCCTCTGTCAGAGATAGATGGGCGGCTTTCGTTTCGACGATGAAGAGGTTCTTGTCGCCGCGACGAACGAGGATGTCCAGTCGAGCACCGGAATTTACCTTTGTCGGCGATTCTGACACGGGAATGGTTTGCCGTCCGATCCTCACAGAGAAGGTACGTTCGAACTGAAGCTCGCGTAGATCCACCCCTGTCTGCGCTAGCCAGGGAAGAACGTACTTAATTTTGATTTCCTCTTCGTTCACGACTCTTCATCCGCCGTTGTGGCATGGTGCCACCGAACGTATAGTGAACTCCCTAAAAGCCGCCTAATTAAACACCCGCCGCACCAGCCTGTCATCTTTCCTTTGGAAACATGGCCGTGGATGACGACGGGAACGAGCGCGGCCCGCGATAGGCTGCGAAGCTCGCAGAATCATCCAGGATAGGCTGCAGCAATCGCGGAGAATCCGCGAACGATCGGCGGCCGTTCCAAGAACGAAGACTTTAGAGGGACGGCCCAGCGCCGCGACTCGTATACCAAAGAGCTAGCACTTCAATCTGGTCGCGATGCACGCGATGGTAGAGGTGCTAATGAATTCGGGTTAGATGCAGCGCCCTTTGGTCCCACCAAAGAGCAGCACGGTCGATGTGCGCTTGCGCCCGCCTCGTGACCCGAACTTTCACCAGCCACTCAGCCGCGCCGACGGGCTAGCTTCGCAAGCACCTCTTCGGCGGAAACCGTTTCTCCGCGATCGGCCTCGGCAATCGAAAGCAGCAGCTCGGCCTCCTCCTCACGGGTCAGATCGAAACCGCCTTCGTCATCTCTGGCCAGGACAGTGACCGACGTGCCCTCTTGCAGCTTCACGCCTTCGACTACAACCTTCCCGCCGACAACCTTTCCAGTAGCGATCTTCATGCAGCGAAAGCATACTCCGATTTACGAACAAGGCCGATGCACATGATGCCGAACGTCCCGATTGTGCCGCGCGGAACGCGTCGGTCACGACCCAGCGTTAGGTGCTGGATCGCGCCACCAGCGGGAACTTGTCGGGGTGGCGGATGGATTCGACGGCCAGATCCACATCGAGATCCGGCCAGTAGAGGTGGTCCGGTCGAGGACGCTCCACGTTCGTGAGCTTGGCGATTGGAGCGTCCTTGAACCAGGGAAACTCCAAAAAAGGCACGAACAACTCCTCCGCTCCCAGCATCAGCCAGAAGCCGTGGGTCGAGACGTTCGTGACTTCAACGCTTGTCGGGCTCAAGGCTGAGAACGGCTTTGCGAAGGATCAAGAGCGCCGGCGCGCGCTCCAGCTGGCGATCTCGCGCTCTCCGCGGCGGACCGTTCCGCTCAGGGAATCACGGCTCACGCGCCCCACCAGTTCGACCGGATCGCTCCCGACCACGCCTCCGGGAAGAGTAAAGCGCAATTCCTCGCCTTTCAGCTTGCCGTCGGAAACCGGCACGGCGCCGTGCTTCGGCAGCTCGACCGAACCGGAAACGAACTGGTACTGCTGCTTGAGATCGAGCCGAACGCTCCGAGTTTTGCCGCCCGAATCGATTTCGAGGATCCACTCGCCTTCGACCCGCGCCGGCACGACCCAGAGATAGACCGTGCTTCTAGGCAGCGGGCCCACGGTCTTGCCGGGCGCGGCGAGTGTTTCCTCGGCGTCGGGCCGCCACTCCTGCATGCCGTAGTCGTGCGACACAACGCGCGTTCCCGGCCTGAGCTCGG
>WNGG01002200.1_pt1 | contig 22182 bp, 23 predicted proteins | sample 5400661 | NCBI WGS metagenome assembly WNGG01 (sample SAMN13153372, study PRJNA577476) | soil metagenome | isolation source: 100 cm soil or saprolite under Garry oak tree replicate 1 | place: USA:California | collected 2016-06-15
TCCTGACGGGGGCCCTGAGCGCCCTCGCATACCGGCGCGACGTCCTGACGTGGGACGGCAGCCTGGCGGCGTTCGTCGTCGGGATGGTCATCGGGATCTTCGGCGATGTGACGTGGCTGTTCCTCCTGCTGTTCTTCCTCCTCTCGAGCTTCCTGGCGACCCGATATCGGTTCGCCTTAAAAGAGGCCCTCGGCGTCCAGGAAGGCGTCCGCGGTGAACGGAAGTCGACGAACGTCCTCGCAAACGGATTCGCCCCGATGGCGGTCGCGGCGATCTCCCTCACGATGCCCGCGGGTTTCCCGAAGATCATCAGCGGCGTCATCTTCCTCTCCGCCCTGTCCGTCGCGGGCGCGGACACCCTTGCGAGCGAGATTGGGGTGCTCTCCCGGAAGACGGTCCTCATTACGACCGGTGAGACCGTCCCGCCCGGTACCGACGGAGGGGTGTCGCGGCTCGGCCAGCTGTGTGCGTTCGGAGCCGCGGCCTACACATCGATCGCTGGCTGGGTCGTCCTGTCGTATCTTTCTCGGCTGTGGAACCTGACGGTCATTCCAACGATGCCGCAGGCGCCTTGGTACCTGTTGATCCCCATGGCCATCGGATTCCTCGGCTGTCAGTTCGACAGCGTGCTTGGCGCCACGCTGGAACGCCGCGGCGTCATGGACAAGAAGACCGTGAACCTGGTCTCGACCACGTTCGGGGCGGTGCTTGCGTACGTCATCCTGGTCGCCGCCGGCCCGCTACCGACGGCCTAGCGCTTTCTCGATGAGGTCCGCGCCCTCCTTCGCGAGCGCTTCTGCTCGTTCCTGGGTGCGGCCCTCCGCGTACACGCGAAAGATCGGCTCGGTGCCCGATGGCCGCACGAGGACGGCGCCGTCCGCTTCGACGATCTTCACGCCGTCCGTCGTATCGACCTTCCGGCCCTTCGTGAGTTCGACCAACGACGAGAGGACCGCGTCCCGTCGCTCGACCGGGACGGAGACATTCGTCTTCTTCAGATGGTATTGCGGGAGCGCGGCCGTCAGGGAGGATAGTCTCTTCCCTTCGTGGGCGAGGAGCTCGAGCATCTTCGCGGCGGACATCGCGCCGTCGCGGCAGAACTGGTGATCGGGGAAAATGACGCCGCCGTTCTCCTCGCCGCCGAACGCGGCGCCGGTCTCGAACATCGTCCGAGCGACGATCGGCGAGCCCACGCGGGTCCGCACGACGCGTCCTCCCGCCGCACGTACGACGTCATCAATCAGGCTCGACGTGCTGACGGGCGTCACGACGGTCCCGCCGCGACCATGGATCGCGGCCTTCGCCAGGAGGGCCAGGCTCTTGTCGCCGTAGACGAACGACCCTTTGTCGTCCACGAAGATCGCGCGGTCCGCGTCGCCGTCGTGGGCGATCCCGAGATCCGCGTGGACCTCGGAGACGAGGCGCATGAGGTCGCCGAGATGATCGGGAATCGGCTCCGGCATGCGGCCCGGAAACGCGCCGTCCGGTTGCCCGTTCAGGGAGATCACGCGACATCCGAGGGACCGCAAAAGGTATGGCGTCACGACGCAGCCGGCGCCGTTCCCCGGGTCGATGACGACCGTGAACGCACTCTTGCGGATCGCCGCCGCATCCACCTTCGCGAGGATCGCCTCGAGATACCGTTGGTTGGCGTTGTCGTCCGTACGGATGGACCCGACCTCGGACCAGGCGGCCACGCGGAACGCGCCATCGAAGAAGATCGACTCAATCGCTTCCTCGTCTTCCCGACGCATCTCCATGCCGCGGGCGTCGAGCGCCTTGATCCCGTTGAACTCCCGCGGATTGTGGGAGGCCGTCACGACGACGCCTCCTTTCAGCTGGCCCGACTTCGCGAGGAAGAATTGCTCGCTCGGGGTCGGCACGACGCCTAGGTCGATGATGTCGCAGCCCGCGGACATCAGGCCGGACGCGGCCGCGCGCGCGAGCATCGGACCGCTGAGCCGGGTGTCGCGGCCCAGGGCCACGGTCCCGCCGCCGAACGACGTGCCGATCGCCCGGCCCACCTTGAGCGCGAGGTCCGCGTTCATCTCGGGACCGACGATCCCCCGAATGCCGTTCGTGCCGAACAGCCGCGTCAAGCGCTCACCCGGTCATCGAAGATCGTCGCGTACGGCGGCACCTGGACGCCGTCGCCGACGATGCTGTCACGGATGTGGGCCCCCTCGCCGATCGACGCGCCCGTCCCGATGATTGACGCGGAGATTTCCGCCTTGTCGTCCACGCTGACGGCCTCGAGGAGCGCGGCGTTCGTCACGGAGGCGCGGCCGATCTTGCACGATTTTCCCAAGACGACATGGGGACCCAGACGACCTTCGACGAAGGAACCGGCGGCCACGTACACCGGCGGCCGGAGCGAGCCCGCGGACACGTCCGCATCGGAGGAGATCTTGCCCCGTCCCGCGTCGAGGAGGACCCGCTGCGAATGCAGGTAGCTGGGGAGCGTCCCCGCCTCGGACCAATACCCGTCGTACCGATACGGCGTGAGCCCGCGCCCGATGAGCTTCGGGAACACCTCCCGCTCCAGCGAGACCGCGCGGCCCTCCTCGATGAAATCGAAGACCATCGGCTCGAACACATATCGCCCCGCGTTCACAAGGTTGCTCGGCGCCTCCGCCCGCGGCGGCTTCTCGACGAACCGCGTGATCCGGCCGCCCTCGATCGCGACGACCCCGAACGCGGACGGATCCTCGACGGGCCACAGCGCGATCGTGCCGATCCCAGCGCCTTTGCGATGGGCCTCGACGAGCCGGTCGAAATCGATCGAGTCGACGATGTCCCCGTTGTAGACCGCGAACGTCCCGCGAAGGTGGCGCTGCACGTTCTTGATGGCACCGGCCGTCCCGAGCGGCTTCGGCTCCTCGACCACGCGGATCTCGATGCCGAAGTCATGGGTCCGGAAGAACTCCCGCATCGACTCGAACCCATAGTTGACCGCGATGAGGACCTCGTCGCACGAGGTCGGCAGCGAATCCAGCGTGTAGACAATCTGTGGCCGATCCACGAGGGGGACGAGCGCTTTCGGGCGGTTCAACGTGAGGGGTCGGAGACGGGTGCCGAGGCCGCCCGCGATGATCACGAGCTGCATTCGCGCTACGAAGCAAGGGCCCGGTTATCTATTTTCTGGCCTCGCCGCTCACTTGGGGACAATCGTGACGACGTTGTTGCCCCGGAGGACGACGGTGCCGACCCGCCGGACGTTGTCCTCTTTCGTCTCTTCCGTGTCTTCGAGGACCATGTTCATGTAGTCGTCATAGCCGACGAGTTTCCCTTCCAGGATCCGGTTGTCCTTGAGCAGGAGTTGGACCCGCTTGTTGATGGATTTTTCTAGAACGTTAAGAGGCATCACCATAGAAGGATCTGTCCCCCCTTCCGGCGCGCCGTAAACTGTGAATGCACTTAAGACTTTTCTTGCGTCATCTATCGAGCGACGACCGCGCCGTGGAGTCGCCACATATTTATCGCGGCGGACCCATGCATCCGCGATGCCGCTCGAACGGAAGAAGGTCGGCGAAGTCTTCCACTTCTACACGAAGATCGGCGTCGCCGCGATTCGAGTCACCGAAGATGGAATCGCGATCGGAGACACGGTCCAGATCCAAGGGCCTTCGACCAACTTGGAGCAGACCGTGGATGCCTTGCAGATCGAACACGCCGTCGTCTCACGCGCAGGCCCGGGACAAGAGGTCGGGATGAAGGTCCGCGACCGGGTGCGGGAGAAGGATTTCGTCTACAAGCTGATCCCGATGGAAGGTCCGGTTCGGCCTCCGGCGGCGAAGGCGGCCGCCAAAGCGCCTGCGAAGAAAGCCAAAGCACCCGCGAAGAAGGCGCGCGCCAGGAAAGCACCGCGCAAGAAAGCGCCGGTCAGACGAAAAGCCAGCCGCGCACCGCGTAGTAAAGCGCGCCGAGCGTCCCGACGATCGCGATCGCGTTCAAGATGATATCGAGGGCCGCCTCGATACCGGGACCGCGCAGGCCCGCGTCCACGAGCATGAACTTCAGGCGATGCGTTCCGTGGAACAGCGAGCCTCCGATCAGGGCGAAGAAAAAGATGCGGACCAGGGGTTCCTGCCAGTGGGCCGCGAACGTCGCATACGCCGCGGGATCGGTCGGCCACAATCCGAACACCGGCGCGACGAACAGCAGGAAGACGGTGATCGGGAACAGGAACGCCGTGATGAATCCGCCCAGGGAGAAGAGGCCCCACAGAAGCGGTTCGAGGAAGACCTCGGGCTCCCCGGTCTTCTCGTCCGCGTGGACGGTCTCGCGGCCCGGATTCCACGCAAGTGATTCCCGGGTCGAGCCGACCTCTTCGGCCATTCAGATGCCTCCGAAGATCAGATAGACGACGGCAGCGGAGACACCGATCCACAGGAGCACGTTCACGCCGAAAACGGATTTCCACGGGAGCGGCCGCTCGGTGAACTGAATCGGCTGGGCCTTCCCGATCAGCATGAACCAGGTGACGGCGTGCCAGACCAAGAGGGCGAACAGGACGAGGTTCACGTACAGGATCGGCGGCGTGCGCATCGTGTCGACGAAGGACGTGTATGCCGATTCGCCCGCGCGCAGCGTCCGGAGCAGGTTCAGGAAGATGAGGCCGTAGAGCGCAGAGACCACGCCGCCGAGCTCGCGAAGCTGGAAGCTCAGGTATCGCCGGTTCCGGAGCCACCATCCGGCCCGGCGTTTCCATGGATATTCGCGGGGCGTCGCATCACCTCGACTCGGCCTTCGGCATCAGGAGCCGCCGCATGTGCCGCATCGTCGCGAGGACTTTCAGCGTCTGAATCGCGGCCGCCGGATCGACGTTCTTCGGGCAGACGACGGAGCACTCCCCGACGAAGGTGCATTCCCAGACGCCGGCCTTCGTATTCAGACGCGCAAGACGCTGGTCGGCCCCTTCGTCCCGTGTGTCCCGGATGTACCGCAGCGCCAGCGCGGACGCCGCGGGGCCGACGAACTCGGGGCTCGTCCCGAAGACCGGGCAGGCCGCGTAGCACAGCATGCAATTGATGCACAGACTCTGCTGCCGGTACGCCTCGACGTCCTCTGGGTACTGCACGAACTCTTTCGTCAGGTCGCCGGACTCCTCGCGGACGATGTACGGCGTCACCGACGCAAGCTTCTCCAGGAAATCGTCGAAGTCCACGACGAGGTCCTTGAGGATCGGGAAGTTCGCGAGCGGATCGATCGTGACGGCGCCCTTGTGGACGTCGCGGATGTACGTGCCGCACGTGAGCTTCGGCTGGCCGTTCACGTTCGCGCCGCACGAGCCGCAGATCCCCATCCGGCACGACCACCGGTACGTCAGCGTGGGGTCGAGGTGGTCCTTGATGTAATTCAGTCCGTCGAGGACGACCATGTCGTCGCGGTACGGGATTCGGTACTCCTGGTACGTCGGCTTCGACCCCGACGTCGGTCGATACCGCTTCACCCGGAACACGACGTCCCGCTCGGCCATCTCAATACTTCCTCTCGACGGGCTGCCACTTCGTGATCTTCACCGGTACGTAATCGATCCGCGGTGCGCCGTCGGCGCGATACGCGAGCGTGTGCTTCAGGTAGTTCGCATCGTCGCGGTTCGGGAAGTCCGTCCGGCTGTGGGCGCCGCGCGACTCCCGTCGGTTCAGCGCGCTGTGGGCGATCGACGCCGCAACATCGAGCATGAAGTCGAGTTCCAGCACCCCGGTCATCTCCGTGTTGAATACGCGGTCCTTGTCCGCCATCCCGACGCTCCCGAACCGATCGCGGAGCTTGGCGAGCTTCCCGCACGCATCCGAGAGGCCGGCCTCCTCTCGGAAGATCCCGACGTCTCGCTCCATGAGTTGTTGCATCTCGACGCGGACGCCCGCGAGCGTTTCCTTCCCCCGCTCCCGGCCCATCAGGCCGTCGAAGACGCGGGCCTCCTCCTTCCGCAGCGCCTCTCGCGAGGCCGTTCCCCGAGGATACGCGGCCTTCTGCTTCGCGTACTGCGCCGCCGCGAGGCCACACCACTCGCCGAACACGAGGCATTCGCTGAGGCTGTTCGACCCGAGGCGATTCGCACCGTTGATCGAGACGCACGCGGTCTCGCCGACCGCGTAGAGGCCGGGCAGCGTCGTCTCGCCCGTGGAATTCGTCGAAACGCCACCCATGATGTAATGCTGCCCGGGGCGCACCGGGATCGGCTCGTGGATCGGATCGAGTCCCATGTACTTCTCCGCGAGCTCGCGGACCATCGGGAGCTTCTGGTCGATCGTCGCGGCACCGAGGTGACGCAGATCGAGGCCGAGGTACGGCCCGTACGGCCCTTCGAACGCGCGGCCCGCCTTCATCTCCTGGATCATCGCGCGGGAGAGGATGTCGCGCGGTCCGAGCTCCATCTTGGTCGGGAGGTAGCGCTGCATGTACCGCTCGCCGTCCTTGTTGATCAGGTAGCCGCCCTCCCCCCGAGCCGCCTCCGTGATCAGGATGCCCGTCCCCGGCAGGCACGTCGGATGGAACTGCACCATCTCCATGTCCTTGAGGGGCACGCCGGCGCGATAGGCGAGGGCCATGCCGTCGCCCGTCTTGATGAAGCCGTTCGTCGTGAATTCGTACACGCGGCCGCAGCCGCCCGTCGCGAGGATCGTCGCCTTCCCGCCGATCCCCACCATCCGTCCGCCGCGAAGGTCGAGCGCGGTCACCCCGGCGCACGCGCCGCCGTCGACGACGAGGCTCGTGACGAAGTATTCATCGAACCGGTGGATGTTCTCGAACTTCATCGACGTCTGGAAGAGCGTGTGCAGGATGTGGAAGCCCACCTTGTCCGCCGCGAACACGGTGCGCTTGACGGACATGCCGCCGAACGCGCGCTGGCTCACCCGGCCGTCCGGATCGCGGGACCAGGGGCAGCCCCAGTGCTCGAGCTGGATGATCTCCTTCGGACACCGCGCGACGAAGAACTCGACCGCATCCTGGTCGGCAAGGAAGTCGGATCCCTTGATCGTGTCGAGCGCGTGCAGCTCCATGGAATCGTAGTCGCGCAGGACCGCGGCGGTGCCTCCCTCGGCCGACACCGTGTGGCTCCGCATCGGGTAGACTTTCGACACGACCGCGATCGAGAGGTCGGGGTCCGTCTCGGCCGCCGCAATGGCCGCGCGCAATCCGGCCGCGCCCCCGCCGACGATGACGATGTCGTGGGCGGTCCGTTCCACGACCCGCGGAACCGAGTTGGGAGAATAAGCTTTTGGCACGTACCGTTCCGACACGTCCACTCGGGCCTTTCTCTCCGGCGCAAAACGGTTTCTCCCTCCGGGAAGCCATTGTCGCGCGGCCCCGCGCAGAAGACTCAAGTACGACGCGCCCGTTGGGCGCGGGGCATGGAGGTCGTCCGCGTCGAACGGCTTGGGAAAACGTACCCGGGAGGGACGAAAGCCCTGGAGGACGTTTCCTTCTCGATTGAGAAGGGCGAGATCTTCTGCCTGCTCGGCCGCAACGGCGCCGGGAAGACGACGCTCCTGCGGATCCTCGCCACCCAACTCAAGCCGAGCGTGGGCCGCGCATCGGTCCTCGGCCACGACGTACTCAAGGAGCCGCAGGCAATCCGCCCGCACATCGCCGTCGTCCCGCAGGAGGCCCGCCCGCAGATGCTCCTGTCTCCGTACGATCACATCCTCTACTTCTGCCTCATCCGCGGGCAATCGCGAACCCAGGCCCGGGAGCGAACGAAGAAGGTCATGGAGGACCTGGGCCTGTGGGAGCACCGCGACAAGCTCGCATCGGACCTATCCGGCGGTCTTCGTCAGCGGCTCATCATCGCCATGGCGATGGTCGCGGACCCGGAGGTCCTCTTCCTCGACGAGCCCACGATCGGGCTGGATCCCCTCGGCCGGCGTTCGGTCTGGCACATGTTGCGCGAGCTCACGCGGAAGGGCGCCACGATCCTGTTGACCACGCACTACCTGGACGAGGCGGAGGTCCTCGCGGACCACTTGCTCATCGTGGACAAAGGACGCACCGCCTTCCTCGGGACCGTGGACGAGGCGAAGGGAGACACGGGGCTTGGCATGCGCGTCATCATCGAGCCTGCGGCGGGAAACGGATCGGCTTCTCCGGAGGTTCTCGAACCCCGCTCCGCCGAGGAAATCCTTGCGATTGTCGAACGGGGTCTGCGCGAGAAGCGCAAGATCACGTTCAAACCGGCGAGCCTGGAAGACGCGTTCATCAAGATCGTGGGGGGATCGATTGAAGTCGAGAATACGTGAGGCCCTGTACATCGGGCTCTTCGACGCCCTGCCTCTCCTCCGGGACCCGATGCTCCTCGTCGTGATCAGCCTGTTCTCGTTCTTGCCCGTGATTTTCATCTTCGTGTTCGCGGACCCACGGTCTGCGATGCAGTCCCTCATCGGGGCCATCGTGTTGACGTTCTCATTCACCGGCTTGTTTGCCTCGCAGAGCGTGTACTTCAACAAGCAGTGGTTTCGCTTCCAGGACATGTTCGTTGCGTCGAGGGTATCCCCCGCCTCGTACGCGGTCGGGCTTTCCATCAGCGGCCTCGTCGTCGCGCTACCCGGCGTCGTCGTGGCCCTGGCCCTCCTTCTCCTGTCCGGGCCGACGACTGCGGCGGGAGTCCTTCTCCTGTTGACGACTTCGCTCCTTCTTTGGATCGGATTGGTCTTTGTGGGATTCGCCATCGGGGCGACGACGAAGAACGCGCGGCGCGCGAACTCGATCCCGCAGGTCCTCAGTATCGCCTTAGGATTCCTGCCGCCCGTGTACTACCCGCTCGACCGTTTACCCGCGATCGCCCAACCGATCGCGATGCTCATCCCCACGACTCACGCCGCCCAGCTCGCGAAGTACTACTTCGGGCTCATCACGATCCCGGCCTCCGAGGTCGCCATCGGATGGGCCTACCTCCTCGGATTCGCGGCGCTGATGGGATTCATCGCGTCGCGACGGGCCCACTGGGTTGACCCCTAGCAGCGGCGAATCGCTGCGGTCACGACCTGTCGGGGCTCGCTGATGCATGCGCCAGGGTGATCCGAAGCCCGGTGCGCGGTCTATGCCTCGTCCCATTCGGCAGTCGTCGGCACCTCGTACCGCGCGCCCATCGGGCGTGGCCAACGAGCGCCCGCCTCGATGAGGGCAGCGCCGAGCACGCCGGCCACGAATCCGTAGCCGAAGCTCACCGATACGGTGCCACTCGATGCCTGCGGGTTCAGATAGGGCGGCGTCACCACGAGGAGGAGCGCATACAGGAGCAAGACGATGATCCCCGATGTCCCGATGCGATGTGTCTTGCGGCCCACGGCCGCGATCCCGATAGCGAGGAACGCCGCGACCACGAGCCAGAGGAAGGCGATCCATCCCCACGGTCCGCCCAGGAGCGCGTTCACGAGCTCCGTGCTGCCCATCCCGCCATACGTCCCCGCCGGGAGGTCCGGTCGCGTCCCGGACACCGCGAACCACGGGAGGACGAACAGGCTGCCGAGCAGCACCGCCGCGCCCGCAATGAGCAACGCGCGACCACCGGCCGAGATTACTCTCATACCGGCCATGGGCCCGTACCGGGGGGATTGCGGCTAATACTTTCCGATACAAATGTCCGCTTGGTCGGATTCTCAACACCGACCCGCGAAAAGGCGGGTCGACGCACACCTTCGGCTCAACCGGTAGGCGGAACGTACCGGACCAGGAGCGAGCCGAACCGTAGGTCGACGAGGAACTCGAGCGAGGCATGCGTGGTCGAGAAGAAGGACAGCACATAGTCGTCGGCAGAACTCCACTGGTACCTCGTGCTGAGTTGTGCGGTCAGGCTCCCCAGGGCACCGGCGTCGAACGTCACGATGCTCGCGTTGTGCCGGAACACGCTCGTCGACGTGGAGGTACCGTGGACCGACACCGAGATCCGCTGAGCTGCGGGCAGGTTGACGATGCCGGGGCCCGGCGCGAGATCCGCAGGTCCCGGAAGGGTCACGTTCGCGGCGGGGAGCGGCCTCCCGATGCCGGGTCCCGGCGACAACGAGAAGTTGACTTCCAGAGAGGAGGTCCGCTGCGATCCAACCGTGACGGTGATCCGCAGGACGCTGTAGTTCATCCGCCAGGTCTGATAGAAGAGGTCTTGAACGCCAGCGCTACCCGCCCCGCGGGTGATTCCGGTCTGGGAACACCTGTCCCCGCAAACCCCCGCGGGATGGTACAAGAACCCGTTCGCGGTCGTGTCCACGGCAAGCCCTGGATCCGAGGACGACGCATTAAAGGCGAAGCGAACCGGGAGTGACGAGGGAGAACGAAGCTCCCATTCGAGGGCGTACGTCGTCGAAGGGCCGGCATGCGTGGATCCGATGGACCAATTCACGTACGACTCGACGGTCTCCGTGGGTATCGGCGGCGCCGTGTAGAGCGTCATGAGCGGGACCTCGAGGTCCGCGAAGCCGTGGCTGAGGACGTCGACCCAACGGGTCGTCGGCGGCGGTTGCGAATGCAAGAAAAAGACCAGTCCGCCCGCCAGCACAAGCGCGAGCCCAAGAACGCTTGCGACGAGGACCACGAACGCTCGCGAGCGCGGGCGCTCGCTCGTCGGCGGTGGATTTGTCGTCACGGACGGAGGGCTCATCATGATTGCTCTCAGAACGGAGCGAGGAAGATATCCTCCGGAGACCAAAGGGTTCTAAGCACGTTTAGTTTGCGGCGGTTCCCCCCACCTCAGCTCAACGAGCCGCACACAGTAGGGGATGGCAGCCTCCAATCGCGGGAATTGTGAAATATGGAACGGGCGTTCACCCGCCGGGCCGGGAGCGGGAGGATGAAGGCGCTTTACGCCGTCGGAATCGCTTGGGTCGTCGTTCTCGTCGTCTTCGGGTCGACGTTGGTCGGGGCGTCCACGCCCGCGTCGACCGCTGCGTTCGACTCGGAGCAGCCTTTCCCTGGAGGCGGCGCGTACTGGGAACCCACGATCGCCGCCGATCCGAGCTCCTCGTACGTCTACCAAGCCGTCACGTACATCAACGCCTCGAAGACGTGCTCCGGTTGCCCGGGCACCGCAGTCTTCCTTCGATCGTCGAGCGACGGCGGCGCGACGTGGGGAGCGGCCCGGCCGGTCTCTCTCGCGCGGGGACGGGGCTGGCAGTTCGACCCACAGATCAAAGTCGCCACCGACGGCACGGTGTACGTCGTCTTCCTGCAGACGTTCAATCCCGGAAGCGTACTGTTCAAGTCGACCGACCATGGAGCGACGTGGTCCGGACCGTTCACGATGAATGGCCCGATCTCCTACAACGACAAGCCGATCCTCGTGATCTCGCCCAGCGGCCAAGATGTCTACGTGGCCTTCAACGTCAAACTTGCGTCGTATGTCGCGGTGTCGCACGATGCCGGACAGTCGTTCGCGCAAGTGCAAACCAGCAATGAGAGCCTCTGGTGGTACACGTATGGCGGGACGTACGCCCCGGACGGCAGCGTGTACTTCGCCCAAGCCGGGGAGGCCGGCGCGAAGACGAACGGAAAGCGGACGAACCAGGGCCACACGGACGGCATCCAGAAGATCTTCGTGTTGAAGATGAACCATGAAGGGACCGCGTGGGAGAACGTCTACGTCGACACGAGCATGGTCGCGACCCGTTGTGCAATCTCCGGGTGCTACGGCGACTACTTCGCGGCCCAGTCCTCGATCGCCGCCGATGCAGCGGGCAATCTCATCCTGGCGTACACGCGGAACGACGTCAACGGGACCGCACACAAGATGTACCTACGGACTTCCTCGGACGGGGTGTCGTGGAGCAGCCCGGTAGTCTTCAACGATCAGGGGGACAGCAACTTCCCCGCGATCGCCGCAGGACCGACCGCAGGGGACTTCCGCCTCGCATGGCAGGACAACCGGAACGCGGTGTGCTGGGACTGCGGTGGACTCGGTAGCTGGAACACATGGTACGCGCAGACCACCGACGGAGGAACCGCGTGGACCGCGAACGTCCGGTTGTCGAATCTCGAGGGCGGGGCGTCCTACAAGACGCCGGCAGGCTACTCCTTCCCCGACGGCGACTACTTCGGCCTGGCCGTCGACTCGGGCGGGACGAACCATGTGATCTGGGGCGAGGCGGACGGCTCGTCACTGTATTGTTGCGGCGGCGCGTGGTATACGCGAGGCGCTTGATGCACGATTTCGGAACGCCTCACGCTCTCCCGGTCTCGACCTCGGCCAGCCACTTGCGGACTTCCTCGACCGCCCCCGGGTCCTCGAGGGTCGTCGTGTCGCCGATCTCCTGACCGGAGACGAGGGACCGGATCACCCGGCGCATGATCTTCCCACTCCGAGTCTTCGGCAGTTTCTCGGTGACGTAGATCTCGTCAGGCACGGCGATCGCGCCGATCTCTTTTCGCACGTGGACGCGTAGTTCTTGCGCAAGCGCATCGGACCGCGCGGCCCCTCCCTTCAGGACCACATACGCCACGAGGGATTGGCCTTTCAGCGCGTGCGGCTTCCCGACGACCGCGGCTTCCGCGACTTTCGGATGACTCACCAAGGCGGACTCGACCTCCATCGTGCCGATCCGATGGCCCGCAACGTTAAGCACGTCGTCGATGCGGCCCATCAACCAGAAGCAGCCGTCCTCGTCGATGCGCGCGCCGTCGCCTGTGAAGTATTTCCCGGGAACCTGGGACCAGTACACCTGCTGGTATCGCTCCGGGTCGTTGTACAGCGTCATGAGCATCGCGGGCCACGGTTTCGAGATCACGAGGTAGCCGCCCTTGTTCACCGGGACCGGACGGCCGTTCTCGTCGACGACCTCCGCGGCGATGCCGGGGAAGGGATGGGTCGCGGATCCCGGCTTCAGCGTCGTCAGGCCGGGGAGCGGCGTGAGCAGGATCATGCCGGTCTCCGTCTGCCACCACGTGTCGACGATGGGACAGCGGCCTCCGCCGATCGTCTTGTGATACCACCGCCACGCCTCCGGGTTGATCGGTTCCCCGACCGTCCCGAGGAGGCGGAGGGTCGAGAGGTCGTGTTTCTTCGGCCACTCGTCGCCCCAACGCATGAACGCGCGGATCGCAGTGGGGGCGGTGTACAGGATCGTGACGCCATACGATTCGACAATCGACCAGAACCGATCGGGGTGAGGCCAGTCCGGCGCGCCTTCGTATAGGAAGGACGTGGCGCCGTTCGCGAGCGGACCGTAGACGATGTACGTGTGGCCGGTGACCCACCCGATGTCCGCGGTGCACCAGTACAGGTCTCGATCTTTCACGTCGAAGATCAGGCGATGGGTCGTCGCGGCGCCGACGAGATAACCGCCCGTCGAATGGAGGACGCCTTTGGGCCGGCCCGTCGTCCCGGAGGTGTACAGGACGAAGAGCGGGTCCGTGGCCTCCATCGGTTCGGGTTCGCAGTAGTCGTCGACGTCGGAGATCGCCTCGTGCCACCAGACGTCGCGGCCTTTCTTCATCGACACGGGCTCTTTCGTCCGTTGATAGACGACGACGTGGCGCACGAACGGCAGGTCCTCCACCGCTTCGTCCACCGTCTTCTTCAAGGGAACAAGGTTACCGCGTCGAAATCCTCCGTCCGCGGTGATGATCACCTCGCTGTGGCAGTCCTCCGCTCGGTCCTGAATCGCCTTCGCACTGAAGCCCGCGAAGATCACGCTGTGAATCGCTCCGATTCGGGCGCAGGCCAGCATGGCGATCGGAAGCTCGGGGATCGCCGGCAGGTAGATCGTCACGCGGTCTCCGCGCTTGACTCCGCAGCGCTTCAACACGTTAGCGAACCGATTCACCTCCCGCCAGACCATCTGATACGTCAGCACCCGTCGATCTCCCGGTTCTCCCTCCCAGACGATCGCGGCCTTGTTCCGTCGCGGGGAGTCGAGGTGGCGATCCAGGCAATTCTGCGAGACGTTGATCTGGCCGCCGACGAACCACTTGGCGAACGGCGCCTTCCACTCGAGGACCTTGGACCACTTCTTGATCCACACCAGTTCCTTGGCTCGATCGGCCCAGTACCGCTCCGGATCGGCGGCGGCTTCGCGCAGCACCTTCGGATCGCGGACCCAGGCGTCCTTGCGAAACGCCTTCGGTGGCGGATACTCCTCCTTTTCCTTCAGGAGGCTATCGATCGTCGCGCTCGAAACGACCAACCGGCCACCTTCGCGATTCCGCATAAGCGAACGATGCCTTATGACGGTAGTGCTGCACCCGACGGGGCCACAAGAACGGGTTCGGTGAGAGCCGTCATTTAACCTTAAATAAGGTTAACGCAAACGGAGAATGCGACGCCATCGCAGATGGCCTTCCGCTTCAGGGTCGGAGAACGACCTTGATCGAGTCCCGGGCCTGAGCGACGAGTCGGAATCCTTCCGCGGCTTTGGCCAGCGGGAGGACGTGTGTGATCAGATCCGCGACGTCGATGCGTTTCTCCCGGAGGAGATTGACCGATTCGCGGATGTCCCGAGGGCTCCCCCCGTACGAGGACGTCACCGTGACCTCTTCCCGCCAGAGGGCGTTGAACGGAATGTCGACCTTTGCGGCCGGCTCAATCGGCGCGAAGAATACGACCGTCCCGCCCCGGTCGACCGAGGCGAGGCCCTGCGCGATCGCCTTCGGAGCGCCCGTGCATGTGATGACGAGGTCCGCGAGGTTCCCTTCGTTCGCCTCCTTCACGCGCGTGGGAACATCCCCTCGACCGTCGATGACGACGTCGGCGCCGGATTTCCGCGCGGCGACCTTCCGAAAATCCACAACGTCGGTCGCGATTACCTTCGCAGCCCCGGCAGCCTTCGCGAGTTTGATGTGCAGCAGTCCGGCGACGCCGCTGCCGAGTACGAGGATCGTGCCTCCCGGACGGAAACCCGCGAGCCGCTGCCCGCGGATCACGCAGGCGAGAGGCTCCACGAACGTGGCCTCGTCATCCGAGATTTCCCGCGGGAGTGGGAAGACGCCATGCTTCACGTTGATCGCGGGCACGCGTACGAACTCCGCAAACCCACCCGGATCGAAGTTCGTCGTGCGCAAGGTCTCGCAGACGGTCTCGTGGCCCGCGAGGCAGTACCGACACGAACCGCACGGCACATGGTGCGACACGAAGACGCGGTCGCCGATCTTGACGGAGTCCACGCCGGCGCCAATCTGGACGACCTCGGCGGCGATCTCGTGGCCCAAGACGAGCGGCGCCTTCGGCTTCCGGTACCACTCCATGACATCGGAGCCGCAGATGCCGGATGCCTTGACGCGGACGAGAATCTCTCCGGGCCCGATGCGCGGCGTGGGCAGGTCCACGATCCGCACATCGTCGTTCGCGTAGTACATCGCGGCGCGCATGGTGCGGCGCCTACTTCTTCGACTTCGCGCCACGGACGAGTTCGAGCGCTTCCTTCGGGGTCGCACGTTCGTGGACGACCGCGCGGATGCCGCGGATCATACCGACGGGATTCGTGGACTGCCAGATGTTCCGCCCCATGTCCACGCCTTTCGCGCCGTCCTGGATCGCGTCGTACGCGAGCTCGAGCGCATCGAGTTCCGTCTCGAGCTTTGGGCCTCCCGCGACGACGAGGGGGACGGGACACGACTCGACGACCTTCGAGAAATCGTCAGCGTAGTACGTCTTGACGAAATGCGCCCCGAATTCGGAGGCGATGCGGCATGCGAGGCCTAGGTACCGCGCGTCGCGCTTCTCGAGTTCCTTCCCGACCGCGGTCACCGCGAGGACCGGGATGCCGGCCTCCTCGCCTTCGTCGACGAGTTTTCCCAGGTTCACCAGGGAATCGTGCTCGTGGGCGGCGCCGACGAAGATCGACAGTGCGACGGCCGACGCGTTCAGTCGGATCGCTTCCTTCATGGACGTGGTGATCTTCTCGTTCGAAAGGTCCTCGTTCAACACGCTCGCGCCGCCACTCACGCGCAGGACGATCGGCACGTTCGCGCCCGGATCGATCGACGTGCGCACGACGCCACGGGTGACCATCACCGCGTCCGCGTAGGGGAGGAGTGGCTCCAGAGTTTTGCGAGGAATCTCAAGTTTGTGCGTCGGGCCCAGGAAGTACCCGTGGTCGGCAGCGAGCATGACGGTGTGGCCGTCGGCTGGACGGATGATCCGAGAAAGACGGTTCTGGAGTCCCCAGCTCATTAACTGTCCACCGCGGGTTCGTCGCACCGTCCGATTCGGCCACGGACTTAAAGTCTTTCGCCTGGAGCCTACCGATAACCGAACAGTCGATCGTAGTCCCGGTGCGACTGGATCTCCAGGATGAACACGATGGTGCCAACGCCGAGCGCGGACTGAACGGTGTACACTCCTCGAAAGCCCAAGGGCAACTCGAACCGCCACGCATTCGTGAGCCGCGAAGGCAGGCCGCTCCGGGTCGCGTGTTGGATGGGGATTCGCGCCTTCGGAATCTGGTCCCCGGCAAACACGTCCTGCTTGAGCCGCGTTGCCCACCACCGCAGCTTCTTCCGCTGCTTGTCCTGAAGCCTCGACTCCGCGGCCCGCGCCCGAGGCCCGATGCGAACCTCGCCTGCCGAGAACCGGGCCAGTCTAGCGACGCTCCCAGCCTTCGACGGCCTTCCAGAAATCGGGATGGCCGTTGAGCGTCCACATGACCCCTTTCGATCCCTCGGCGACGCAACCGAGGCGTTTGTAATGCTCAATGGCCGCCCTGAGCGTTGCGTGCATCATCTTCCGCGGGAGGAGACTCTTTACACGGTTGAGGCTCAGCGGTTCCTCCGATTTCCGAAGGACGGACTCGACCATGTGTAGGGTGCCAAGGGTTGGTCCCTTTCTTTCCAGCCGGGGGGGCATGGGCGGAACTTGCATGCTATGAGTATTAGTCCGTATAGTATATCAACCTATACCTGGGCCGGCCGGTCGGTTCCTCCTGAGAACCAGACGGGCTCACGCTCGAGCCTCGTTGCGTAGGATCAAGTGGCTGTCCCCGAACTCGTGCCATCGATATCCATTCGCGATTGCCTCGCGGTATGCGTCCATGACCCGCGGCAGGCCGATGAGGGCCGCGAGCATCGCGAGGTGGCTCGTGACGGGATCGTGGAAGCCCGTCAGCAAGCCATCAACCGAGCGCACCGGAATTCCCGGGTGGACGAAGAGGCGGGTGAAGCCCTGCCGCGGGCGTACTCCATCCGGAGTCCACGCCGACTCGAGGGCACGGACGACCGTGGTCCCGATCGCGATGACTCGGTGGCCACTTTCGCGGGTGCGCTGGATGAGATCGGCCGTGACTTGGGACACCTCAAAGGGCTCCGGATACACCGCTTGCTGTTCGACCGTCTCCGCTTCGATCTCCAAGCTGCTGACGCCCGAGTGGAGGAGGACCGACGCGAACTGGATCCCCGCGGCTTCAAGGGCCTCACGGATTTTTGGTGTGATTGGGCGCGCTGCGGACGGCATCTCCGCACTGCCTGGGATCCGGGAGAACAAACTCTGGTACGCATCGAGGGGCCAGATCTTCTGCACATAACCGTAATGGATCGGCGCTCCCGTCCGCTCCAGGATGGGCTCGAGCGGCCGGTCCGCCGTGATGAACCAGAGCCGCGGGATCCCAGGGTACGGCGCCACATACCGGACGGTCGCTTCGCCCACCATGGCCTCCTCGCCCGCCTCGATCGGCATCGGACCGGGATGCGCCGGATCCCACCGCGGCTCGGCGAGCCACAGGCCTTCCGCGTACCGCGTACTCAGATCGAGCGTATATTTCCCCGTAGGCCCGTGGGCCTCGAGACTCGCCGCCAACGTCGCACTCTCGTTCGCGACGAGCAAGTCGTCGGCGGAGAGGAACGTCGGCAATTCCGAGAACGCTGCGTGCTCGTGTCCGGAAGGCGTCGTGACGAGGAGACGCACCGCATCCCGGACGCCGTGCTCCATTTCGACCGGCGTGGAGGCGAATAGTTCCTTCGGTTGCTCGAAAGCGAGTTCCTGTCGCTTCATGCCGGCACCTCCCAGACCGTGCCCTGGGCCTCGAACCGTTGGCCCGTGACGCGAATCGGATCTTGGCCTTCGAGCCACGCCCAGAAGGGCAGCGTGACTTCGGGGAGCGGACGATCGCTGATGTCCTGTCCGGGGAACGCGTCCTGATGCATTTGCGTCCGGAGATCCCCCGGGTCCACCGCGACGACGCCGACGCCCGCATCGCGCAATTCGTTGGCGAGCGTCTTGCTCACGAGCTCGAGAGCGGCCTTGCTGCTCCCGTAGCCGCCCCACCCCGGATAGCCGCCGCGCGCCGCGTCGCTCGTGACATTCACGACGAGGCCCCGCGATGCTTTCAGGATCGGAAGGCATCCATGGATGAGGGCGAGCGGAGCCACGACGTTGACCTCGTGGACGCGCCGGAGGACCTCGAGCGGGTATTCCACGAGCGCCGGGAACGGGGACGCACCCAGTTCGGAGGCGTTGTTGATCAGCAAGTCGAGACGACCGATGCGGCCGACCGCGGCGACCAGGTCGCGTCGGTGCGGCTCCTGCGTCACATCCCCAGGAACGCCGGTGATCGATGCGCCGGTGGCCTGCAGGCGTTTCACGGCCTCGAGGAGCGGACCGTCGTGACGGGCCGTCAGGATGAGCGTCCACCGTTGTCGTGCAAGGAACTCAGCCACGGTATATCCGAGCCCGCGGCTCGCGCCTGTGATCAGGGCGACGCGTTCGGGTGGACGGTGAGCATCAAGCGTCGAACTCTTCGCCATGCCCGTCCAAGGCCGTCCGCGATTTATCTCGGTTCTCGTTTACAAAATGTACAAAGGGCTCGCGCCTGCTCCCGAGGAGATTCGCCCTTTCCCGGGTCCTCTTTATGGCCTCTCACGGTTCCTTCGGAGGCGATGGCACTGGACATCAGCGCGGCGAAGAAACGGATTGTTGGACAGCTTCGCAAGGCGCCAAAGGTGGCATCTGCCGCGGATCTCGAATCCTACGTCGGTTCTCCGGTCCCGGTCCTCGGCCTGAGCGTGCCGACGATGCGAGGCATCGTTACGGCGTTCGCGAAAGCCCACCAGCGGCTGAGCGCCGCGGAACTCAACGCCCTCGGTGCCGCCCTTTGGGCCGACCCCGTGTTTGAGGAGAAGTCGCTCGCGATTCTCCTCCTTGGCCGATACGAGAAGATCCTCGACGAGGACTCGTGGCGGCTCGCGGACGGATGGGTCGACGCCGCGACCGGATGGGCCTTGAGTGATGCGCTCGCCTCCGGCCCGATCGCGGGGATGGTGTATGCGAAGCCCTCTCGATTCCAAGATCTCCTTCGATGGACGCGCGCGAAGAACCTCTGGCGGCGACGCGCATCGACGTACGCGCTCCATCGGTTCGTCCGGGCAGGCGAACTCAACGAGCCGTTCCAACTCCTCGAGAAACTGCTGTACGATGAGGAGTTCTGGGTGCAACGAGCGGTGGGGACCTGGTTGCGCGAATGCTGGAAGAAAGATCGCGATGGAACAGAGGCCTTCTTGCGGCACCATGCCATGGCTCTGCCACCCGTGACGATCACGGTGGCCACCGAACGAGCTCCGAAGGCGTTCCGCATTGAGTTGCGGCAGAAAGCGAGAGCCGCCGCCCCGGAGGCAAAACGCCACTCACGTCGCACACCGTGATCAGGATCCGGCGGAACGCCCTCTCAATTCTGAAATACGGAATGCGTCGTTGAGACCTCGGAGCGTTGACGGATGGCGGGAAGCTCGGAAGAGGAAGCCTTGGAAGCCAGGATCCTCGCGGCGCGGAAACTGTCCTTGGACGGGTCCAGAGCGGTCTACGACCTCACGGGCATCGACTTCTCGAAGCCGCGGCGCACGGCGGAGGCCATCGCCCGTGTCGTCTGGGAGCAAGACGTCGAGTCTTGGTGGACCTGGGAGGACAGCGAGCCGGTCTTCAAACCCAACCGCAAGGTGGAGATCCGACTGCCTCCCGGTGACCATCGGAAGGTCGCGAAGGCGGCGGCGGAATTTCAGCAGGAGATGAAGGAGGAGTTCGCTCCCTCCATCAATTCGTATCTGTACAGCCTGAACGACGACCGGGCGGACTGGTTCAGCATCTTCTTCCTCGGACCTCTCTGGACCTATCTCGTGCAGCACGCGGAGAACCGTCAGAGACAACAAGAGGCACTCGATCGCCTGTTCGCCGAGATGGCGGGCTACATCGTGGTCGTACCGCAGTAGCGAGCCTCTCCTCGCCCGCGGCGTCCGCAAATTTATACCCAAAGCCTTTGTTCGTGGTCGTACAAGACGGGGCATTGCGATGGCCGAGGAACACGTCATCCCGGAGAAAGCCCTCCGCCGATTTTGCGAACAGGTCCTCGCGAAGCTGGGTGTGCCCGCCGAGGACGCTCGCGTGACTACGGACGTCCTGGTCCTCGCTGACCTTCGCGGGATCGACTCTCATGGCGTCGCGCGCCTAGGCCGCTACGTGAACGGGCTGAAACAGGGCACCATGAAGGCGACGGACCAGAGTCGCGTCATCCGTGAGGCCAAGGCGACGGCCCTCGTCGACGGCGGTCAGAGCCTCGGCCAGGTCGTCGGGAAGAAGGGGATGGATCTCGCGATTCGGAAGGCGCGGGACACCGCCGTCGGCGTCGTGGCGGTCCGCAATTCGAATCACTACGGGATCGCGGGCTACTACAGCCTCATGGCCCTCGAGCACGATCTGATCGGCGTCAGCATGACGAATGCGGGGCCGCTCGTCGTCCCGACGTTCGGCCGCACGTCGATCCTCGGCACGAACCCGATCAGCCTCGCGGCGCCCGCGATGAAAGAGAAGCCGTTCGTCCTCGACATGGCGACGTCGACCGTCCCGCGCGGCAAGGTCGAGGTGTACAATCGGCTCGGTCAACCGATGCCGCATGGATGGGCGGTCGACGAGACGGGCCGGAGCTCCACGGATCCGGCGCGCGTCCTGAACGCCCTCGCGAAGCGACTCGGCGGCGGCCTCCTACCCCTGGGCGGGGAAGGCGAGGATCTCGGCGGTCACAAGGGATACGGCCTGGCGCTCATGGTCGACGTCCTCTGCGGCGTGCTGAGCGGGGCCGCGACAGGTTTGCAGGTCTACGCGGACGAGAAGAAGCCGGACGTGGGACATTTCTTCATGGCCCTCGATCCGACGGCGTTCCGGCCGCTCGACGAGTTCCGGGGGGACATGGACCGGCTTGCGCGCGAGCTGAAAGAGAGTCCGAAAGCGCACGGTCAGGAGCGGATCTATGTTCACGGAGAGAAGAGTTTCGCACGGATGGAGAAGTTCCGCAAAGAAGGAGTCCCGCTGGATCCGAAAGTCGTCGACGGCCTCAAAAAGATCGGAACCGACCTCGGCATCCCGTGGCCGGCCTGATGCGTCTACGGATCTCCCGTTCGCGAGAGGAGACCTCCGAGGCTTCGGATTCTCCCTGCCGAAAGGCGTATTACCTGTCGCACACCATGGGGCGCCCAGGTGGAGGAGGTTTTCGAAACCATGCCCGAAGAAGAATTTCTAGGCGAGCTGAGCGAGAAGACGACGTCCGTGACGATTAAGGAGTTCACGCCCGACGGGGTCCTGATCTCCTATAATCTGCAGGGAACGCAGAAGGGCCAGTACGACGCGACCCATATGGAAACGGTGGACGCGCTCTTCAAGCCCGACGGGACCTACGAGTTCGAGGCTCGCGGGATCGATCAGACCGATGACGGCGACATGCTGATCATCAAGGCGAAAGGCACGGGGCGAACAATCAGCCCGACGTCGGTTCACGCCGAAGGGGAAGCCACTTACCAGACGCTCTCAGAAAAACTGAAGTGGCTCAACACCGCGAAAGGCCGGTTCGAAGGGACCTACAACACATCGACGGGCGAGTTCATCGCCAAGCTCTTCGCCCTCAGGTAGTCCGGAACCGACGCTGTCCTCGCTCGCGGTCGATAACTGCAGGATAGCGCGAGCGCTGGCTCCAGAAAGAAGGATGCAAGATCAAACCGAAGAATTTTCTCTAGGTTGCGTCCTCAACTCTTTTCAAAATGCGGAGGGCAGTGAGTGTGATCCACTTACTCGGCTTGCCGGCTCTTTCTAATGCAAAGGGCTTGACGTTTTTCAGGTTCGGATCATAGCCCGCTCCGGCTCCTAGATCTGGATGCACCCTGTCAAGTAGCCAAGTTCCGTCACGCCGTCGTTTATCGTGGAGAATCTTGAGGGCGGGTCTCAGTCGCCGGTCGTCTGCATAGCCCAGCTTCGTGACAAAATCCAAACCAACGAGGATGTCGTAG
>WNGG01002203.1_pt1 | contig 22154 bp, 21 predicted proteins | sample 5400661 | NCBI WGS metagenome assembly WNGG01 (sample SAMN13153372, study PRJNA577476) | soil metagenome | isolation source: 100 cm soil or saprolite under Garry oak tree replicate 1 | place: USA:California | collected 2016-06-15
GCGGCCTCCTTTCGATCGTGTTCAGCCAACCGAAAGAATGGCAGGTCGCCGTTGTCATGTTCAAGCCCAAATCCAACTGAAAATGCTGCCGTGCGCAAGTGATCTGTTCTCAACGAGTTATAAGATCTGACCTATGAACCGTTGTTGAGCCCAATGCTCAGGGTGTCTGTCGATCGGCCGGGCTCTCCGTTATCGGCCACTTCAATCGAATACGTGTAGCCCGAGACGCCATCGATTTCAGCACTCCCCTCGAAGTGGCGACTCGTATTGGTGGCCCCCTGCCCGTACTTGGTGATGGTCGTTGCTTTCATGTGCATGCCGGTTCCGTGGTCAATGTAGTCGAAGTGCACCTCAGGCGCCGGCGCGTTCGGCTTGATGCCGGCGTTGAAGCCGAAACTGCCTCGGCTCCCTCCATTCTGGATCCAGCCACCACCGCTGACGAAATCTTCGCACACCGGCGGAGGCGGGCAGCCCGGGCAGCCGTTGATGTCGCTATGGGCGCTCGCAAGGAGGACTTCGTCTCCGGTCCTGAGGGTCAGATGCAAGGCGTTGACGGTGATGGCCGTGGATCCCCCGCCCGTCGCGATTCTCTGTTCATTGATGACCAACGTAGCGAGAGGCTGTCCCCCTAACGGGTCGGGCAGGGTGAACGTCTGATTCGGGGCGAACGGATCGACTCTGAGTGCGAGGCCGCCAAAGGTCACCTCCGTCACCTCGGTGAAACCCCGCGCCCCATTGCACGTCGCCTCGGACTCGGCTCCCACGAAGCTTGCGGTGACTCGGGCCGCGTTTCCGGGAAGCAGCTCGGCATCTGCCATCGAGGCCGAGCTCTGCGAAACGCCATTTGCGCCGCTGGTTCTGGCGACCAGAAGAGCCACGTTGAGAACGCCCGGGATCTGGGCGCCGGCGAGCTGGGCGGACTGGGATCCGCCCTGAGGCGGTAGTTCGCCCGTATCGGAGAACCATTGTGGCCCGAAGCCTAAGATCGGGGCATTCACGTACGCTGCGAAGGCTCGACCGCTGTATGTGACTTGAGCCTGCGCCGTGGAGCACCAGCCGGCCAGTCCGATGATCATGACGAAGGCCGCGCAACCAATCCGTAAGTACCTCGCCTTGGAGTTCATCGCCCAAATCCTCCTTCTTCAGACGTTACCGACAAGGCAAACTCGTGAGCGCTTCGACTTCCGGCGGTTCTTCGCTCACCTCCTTTCCGTCTTGTCGTGGAGGATCTAGTGCGGGCCTACCGACTCGGTCATCCGGCGATCACCTGAATTGACGCTGGGAGAATCCCGGCCAGGGATCCCCTCGACGGAGCCGTCCCCGGTACGAATCGGAAATCGAGGGAAGAGGGAAACGCGAAGGTCCGAGTTTATCCAGGCTCACGAGACGGCGGGCCACCGCCGCTCAACGGCCCGCCGTTTCGAGAAGATCGAGGCGTCACGCTGACCACCGATGACGCGCCATGGAATCAGACGGCTCGCCTTCCAACTGCACATCGCGATGGGAAGGCGCTTCCTCTTTGCAAGCGCGAGATCAACGCCAGCAAAAGCTTCCGCTCGGGAGCTCCCCACTGCTGTCTCGGTTTAAGGCGCGGACGGCGAGCACGGACGGTCGTGCGCTGCGACCTGAAAATTCCGTCCGCCCTTTCCTCGACCCGTCCCGCTGGAACCGCAGTGGCTCAGCCCCCTTCCTGGTCCAGAATCTGCCGCGCCGCGTCTTCGTCCAGGCCGCCAACCAGGATGATCGCCTTCTTGAGATCCCTGGCCATCCAGATCTCTTCCGGTCCACGACAGCGCGTCACGGCTTCCCTCAGGGCCGCCAGGATGCTGTCCAGGACCCCGTGGGATCCTCGCCCGCCAGCCAACGGCACCTGCTGGTCGGGGCGCGCCTCGATGCCCAGCTGCATCAGCTCACCCCGGCTGAGCGTCGTCGCTCTCGGTCCGGGCTCGATGACCAGGCTGCCGGCATCGACGCGGAAGGTGTAGCCATTCTTGTTGAGGTGGAGTGACATCGCGGGCCTCCTCCCGTCCATTCTACGCCGGTGGCCCACCCAGCGGTGAACGGGGTCTCGAGTGCCGTGCCTCGAGGAGGATGAGGATGCGGACGCGACGGAACTGCCGCTCTGATTTTCCAGACACGCTGAGCCTGACTGTCGCATCTCGCCTGAAGGCTCTGCTATGATGGTGCAGCGGGACGAGGGTGAGGTGAAGGCACGATGGCAGCCACCACCGTTTTGATCGCGGACGACCTCAAGACCTTCCTGAAGATCGAAAAGACCTTCCTGACGCGCGCCGGCTTCGAAGTGCTCACCGCGGAGAATGGCGAGAGGGCCGTGGAGTTGGCGCGCGACCGACATCCGCGTCTCATCCTTCTCGACCTCGAGATGCCGGAGATGGATGGAGCGGTGGCTTGTGCCGCGATGCGTCGCGAACCCTCCTTGGCCTTCACGCCAATCCTCATCATGAGTGCCACCGGGAGCCCGGAGATCCGGGATCGCTGCCTCAAGGCGGGCTGCACAGAATTCGTCGTCAAGCCGGAGAACCCCGAAAGGCTTCTCGAGCTCGTGGCTCGCATGCTCCTGGCAGGGCAACGGAAGGTGGCCCGGATGACCATCCTGTACAACGAAGCAGGAACCGCGGGTGGTCGCCAAGTGGTGGGGATGGCAAGCAACCTGAGCGGGACGGGGCTCTTTCTTTCGACGGGAAGACCCGTCCGGACCGGGTTGGTCCTGCAACTGGAGTTTCTTATTCCGAAGAGTACTCACACCGTCACGGTGAAGGGAAAGGTGACGCGCGTGACCCAAAATTCCGAGGGCACGTACGAAGCCGGCGTCCATTTCATCGACCTGAGCCAAACCGACCAGCAGCAGATCCTGGACTTTATCTCTTCCTGAGCTCATCGGTCGCTGCGCGCCTTCTCTCCCTCCCCATCAGGTCCTGGCGCGGCACGTCAGCTCGCTCACGAGGATGGTGTACATCCATCCGAGCGACCAGGAGATTCGTGAGAAGGTGCGGGGGCTGAGCTGTCGACCAGAGGGCGAGCGGTCGAGGTCCTCGTTGCAGCATCCTCAACCTTGGGGCCGCGTCGTTCCCGTCCCGTGGCACAGATCACAGCGGCCAGAGCCTCCACAGACCGTGCAGGGAACGGGGCGCGTCAACCGCAGTCCCTTTCTTTGGATCACGCGCATCCCTGTGCCGCTGCACTTATGGCAGCGACCCGAGCCCTTGCAGAAAGGGCAGGGCGTGGCCTCGTCTCCCATCGTCGTGCCTGAGAGCAGCGAAGCGGGTCGCCTAGGAATGGCGGGGGATCAAGTCCAGGCTGGGCGAACGTCAAGGTGCAATCGAATCCCTGCTCTCCCTCCAGAGGGTATTCTACGCTCAGTCGCGCCTGAACTTAACCAGCGACCGCGGACGTCATGCGACCTGTTCCCGGCCCCATGGTTCGCGCGGCACGTGAGCCCGCTGACAACGACGATCTCCACGCATCCGACCGCGAAGGACGTCTCCATCGGGTTCGCCAACGGAGCTGTTGATCCCACGGAGTGAGGGAACGGCGCGTCGCCCGGAGCCTCTGGTATGATGGTTGCCCGGAGACCATGGTGGTAAGCTCATGAGGCGCGTGCAGGATGCCATCCATTACCGTTCTCATCGCGGATAACCTCAAGTCTCTTCTGCAGATCGAAAAGACGTTCCTCATGCGCGCGGGCGTCGAGGTGCTCACCGCCGAGAACGGGGTGAGGGCTGTAGAGCTGGCGCGCGAGAAGGTGCCGCGCCTCATCCTGCTCGACCTGGAGATGCCGCAGATGGATGGTGCAGCGGCTTGCGCCGCGATGCGTCGCGACCCTTCCTTGGCAATTACACCGATCCTCATCATGAGCAGCACCGACAGCCCAGAGATCCGAGATCGCTGCCTGAGGGGCGGTTGCACCGAGTTTGTGGTCAAGCCGCGTAGACCCGAGGAGCTTCTCGCGATCGTCGTGCGCATCCTGTCAGTCAAGGAAAGGAAGGCACTTCGGGTCCGAGTCGTCTTCAATGTCAGAGGAGATCTGGCTCATCGCCCGATTCTGGGGAAGGCCACAAATCTCAGCGCCACGGGCCTCCTGCTCCTCAGCGATAAGACCCTCCCACTCGGGTCGGTGATCGAGCTTGAATTCGCGGTTCCGAAGACCAACCACCCGGTCAAGGTGAAGGGCAGAGTGGTGCGGGTCGGCTGGAACGCAGATAGGGCGTCCGAGGCGGGCATCCATTTCATCGACCTCAGCCAAACCGACCAGCAGGAGATTCTGGACTTCACGTCTCCTTGAGCAGCTCGCGTTCCATCATCCGCGGCCGGTGCTCTCAGACGTGCACGACCCAGCGGTCACAGCACCAGTGTGCCCGTGCGAATCAGGTAAGCGAGCCGTTCTCGCTGCTCCGCGTCGAGCAGCTTGTGGATGCGACCGAGCGCGCTGACGACCGCCTCCGTAAGGCGCTCAGCACCCTTGCGGCGTAACTCGGCTCCCTGATTCGCCAGCGTCTCGTCGAAGGATTCCCCGGCCAGAGCGTCCGCGAGCGAAGTGAGGGTCCGCCGGTCATCGACCGCGGCCTGGGCCCGCTCCGTCTTCAGCTCATTCAGGATCCGAGCCAACTCGGCAACCTGGGCATCGCTCAACCCGAGCTTGTAAGCCAGGAGACGAAGCGGTCGTCTGACACCGAACGCCCCGCCTCCGAAGCCAACCTCACCCCGGCGCCCGGAGGGCTGGCGGGCATGCCGGCTTCTGAGCGAAGATTGCACCCGCATGCCGCACCGCGTCTGTCCCTGGTGGCTCGGGTATCTCCTGCTCCTCCCTCTGCGGAGGATCCGGCACAACCCGCGAAGGCTTCTCGCCTCGCTCGTCCGGGAGGGCATGACCGTACTGGAGCCCGGGCCCGGGATGGGCTTCTTCACGCTGGACCTCGCCCGGATGGTCGGGCCCGGCGGGCGTGTCGTGGCCGTGGACCTCCAGGAAAGGATGTTGAAGGTCCTGCGCCGCCGCGCCCTGAAGGCCGGCCTCGTGGACCGGATCGACATCCGCCGTGCGGAGCCACAACGGCTCGGCATCGAAGACTGGGCGGGACGTGTCGATCTCGTCCTTGCCATCTTCGTCGTGCACGAGATGCCCGAACCCGGCGCGTTCTTCGCCGAAGCATGCCGTGCCTTGCGCCCTGGAGGACGCCTGCTCGTCGCCGAGCCGAAACACCACGTCTCGAAGGACGCGTTCGATCGATCGCTCGAGGCGGCGACACAGGCCGGGTTCACACGCCTTGGCGAGTTCCCCTTCCCGGGGGCGCGCGCCGTGGTGCTGGCGCGGACGTGACGGCGATCAGCTCTTGAGCGCTCCGGCAACGGCCCGGACGATGTCCCGATCCTTCGGGAAGAAGAAGAACCCCTTCTTCGCCACCTTCCGGCCACCGACCCAGACCGTGAACTCGCCGGTGCTCCCCGGCAGCAGCTCGGCCTCCACCCCCAATTCCTTCTTCAATGTGCCCGCCGCCCGGGCGGCTCTCGGTTTGTACGACGCTCAAACGAGGCAGTAGCGAATGACGACCTTCTCACGGGCTGTGCTGCTTTCCATAGGTCACCTCTACGGGTCGCGCTCGGCTCGAGGACCACTACGGCGTCATCTTCTTCGCATTGTGTATCGCCACCCTCCACCTGTCGCGCCGCGCGAGGGCGGACTGCGATTCTCCGCGAGCAGGTTCTACTTCTTTCCACCCGGCTTGGCTCCTCGTCTCTGAGACCGGGAGCCGTTAGACTCCTTTTCCTCCGCGGCGATCTTGACGCTCCTTCTCCGATCGAGTCCGATGCTCTGATATTGACTCCTTGGACCGGACTGTTTGCGCTTTTGCTTGGACACGCGACCTATCCCCTGTGCGTCTTCAACCATTTGCGGTCAGAACCATCCCTCCAGATGCAGCCCCGACGTGACGGCCCGGCACCTCCCGACACGCACGCCGTCGCCTGCACGCGGCAGACATCTGACCTCACGGTGGGATCCTCGCCAGGAACGCGAACCGCGAAAGCCGTCGTTCGCACGCGATCAGCTCGGACACACGGAAGAACTCCTGTTGTCCATCAAAGGTCGCGTCGCCCTCGATCTCACGCAGCTCTTCCTCGCGCGCTGCCCTTGCGGCACCCCAACGGCGCGCGATGTCAGCCATTTTGTCGGTCAGATCTTCCACAACCTCGACTTCCAGTCCGGCCGCGCGAAGGAGCCGCTCGTCTTCGCCTGGAGGGACGAATAGATAGAATCCCACGGAACTGCGGACCGCTATCTCCGAGTGAGAGAGCGGCCCAGTGACCACGATGGGATCCGTAAACAGGAGGCGCCCCCCAGGCTTGAGAACGCGAGCCCACTCGGCCAGGACGAACCTTCTGTCCGGGAGATGGTTGACGGCGTCGATGCACATCACTGCATCGAATGAGGCCGGGGGCCAGGGCAGGGGCTGGCTGGCGTCGAGCCGCTCAAAGACGGCGCGCTGAGCGACTCCTTCGCGTCGTGCAAGGGCATTCGCATTCGCGATGGCCTGCTCGTGGATGTCGATTCCCAGGAGGTCGCATCCCGTCAGTTTGGCCAGCCGCAGGGACGGGCTGCCGGAACCGCAAGCCACATCCAGAAGACGCTCTCCTGAGCGGAGATGGAGCCAACCCATGAATCTCTGGAGTTCGCTCGCCGTCAGCCAGCTGTTCTGGCCAAGGTCTTCGCCGAAGGCTTCCCCCCGAATCTCCTGGAAGAGCCTGGAGGCGAAGTTGGTGTAGTGAGCGTCGTAGTGTCCGACGACTCGGCGAGTCCCTCGAGTCGGAGGCCCCGAATGATTCAACGCCGCCGTCGCCTCCGCGGTGGATGAGTGTGCGGATCTTACCAGGGACGCCCCGCGATCACAATCCACTCCGTAGAAACAGGCGGACGACCGTGAGATCGTTCGTCGGCATCGGTGCTATGATGCGCCATCTCAAGATCACGGGTACGGGTCGCGACGGCCGTTGTCCTCGCGGAGCCGCGAGAATCCCCGGTGCCGCGAGGATTCCTGGAGCCGCGGGAGGACGATCGTGGGCAAGCGAACGGACGAGCACGATGACGAGTCACTGGGTCTCAACGACGCGTCTGCGACACGCCGTGACTTCCTGGGCGGCGCGCTGCTGGGCGCCGGTGCCGCGCTGCTGGGCATGGCCGCGCCGGGGATCCTGCGCGCCGCCGGACCCGCCGCCGGGGAGCCGGGGATCCCGACGCTGGGGCCGGATTGGACCGGCCCTGGCGGGATCGGCGACTACAGCCGCTCCAACGGCAACACGCACGAGGTCGTGAACGCCGCGCATTCCATCTGGAAGGGCGACTGGGACAGGCCACCGGCCGAGGCCACCGACGCAGGGACGTTCGATCTGGTGGTGGTGGGCGGCGGCTTCTCCGGGCTGATGGCGGCCCATACGTTCAACAAGGAAGGCAAGGGCACCTGCCTGCTGCTCGACAACCATCCGATCTTCGGTGGCGAGGCCAAGCAGAACGAGCTCTCGATCGACGGCTATCGCCTGATCGCGCCGCAGGGATCGAACGGGTTCTCCTGGCCGAACCCCGCCCGCGTCTGGAAGGAGATCGGGCTCCCCGGGAAGGTCGAGGAGCTGCAATGGCAGCGCAAGGCCGCGGGGACGAGCAAGCCGCTCCGCATCCCCGACGACAGCTACGATTCGATGCCCTTCACCACCAGCGAATCCGACGTCGGCTTCTTCTATAAGGATCCCTCGGCGCCCAACGGCCACCGCTGGGTCAAGGAGCCGTGGGCCAACGGGTTCCGGGACGCGCCGCTGCTGGACCGGGTCAAGCTCGAGCTGATGATGATGCAGCACTTCGAATACCGCGAGCCGGTGCGCAAGGACTGGGATCGGTGGCTCGACAGCATGACCTACAAGGAGTTCCTGCAGAAGGTCGTCGGGATCACCCGCAAGGAGGTGTTCGAATACCTCGATCCCCTGGTCGGGGCAACCTTTCCGGGACTCGGAAGCGACGTGATCTCGGCCTACACGGGGACCGCCTTCCCGGGAGCGGAAGCCGTCTGGAAGGCGGCGACGGGATCCAAGTCCGACGAGCCGGAGGGGACGATCTATGCCAGCTTTCCGGGCGGCAATTCCGGGATCGCCAGGCACTTCGTCAAGACGATCCTCCCCGAAGCGATCGAAGGCAAGCCTACGGTCCACGACGTCGTCCTCGGCAAGGTCAACTGGCAGGCGCTGGATCGCGACGGGAGCAAGGTCCGCATGCGACTGGGATCGACGGTGGTCCGCGTCGAGCACGCGGGATCTCCGGATTCATCCTCCGCGGTCCACGTCACCTACGTGAACGCCGGCAAACCGCACCGTGTCAAGGCCCGGGGCGTGGTCATGGCCGGAGGCCAGTGGATGAACAAGCACGTGGTCAGGGACGCGCCGGGGTGGCTGACCGGCGCCATGAACCAGTTCCATCACGCTCCGATGCTGACCGTGAACGTCGGGATCAGGCACTGGCGGTTCCTGGAGAAACTCGGGATCAGCTGCGCGCGCTGGCTCGAGCACGAGGGGTTCGGCTGGTACACCGGCCTCAGGGCCCCGATGGTGCTCGAGGGGGAGGCGATGCCGCTCGACCCGGGCAAGCCGACGATCCTGACCTTCTACATCCCGTTCACCTATGCCGTCTCCCAGTCGGGCATGCCGCTCGCGGCCCAGCCTCTGAAGGCGCGGAACGAGCTGCTCTCGATGAGCTACAAGGAGATCGAGCGCAAGATCCGGCAGCAGATGGCGGAGATGTTCGGCAACTACGGATTCGATCCCAAGGCGGATATCGCCGGGATCATCACCAACCGTTGGGGGCATGCCTACGTCGTGCCGCAGCCGGGATTCTACTTCGGCCGGGACGGCAAGCCGGCGCCGCGGGAGGCGGTGCGAAAGGGGTACGGTCGCGTGCGCTTCGGGCACTCCGAGCTGACCGGTTTCCAGCTCTGGGACGCCGCGTGCGACGAGGGGGAGCGGGCGACCCAGCAGGCGCTGGCCTTGATCGGATGAGGCGCGGGATCCCACCCGCCGAACCAGGGAGGAGACCATGGGCAGCAAGAAGCAGGTGAACCGCCGTGATTTCGCGAAGACCACCCTGGCCGCGAGCGCAGCCGGCATGACCCTCTCCAACGTGCTCGGCACCGAGGTCGCCGCGGAGAACCAGCGCGCCGCCGGGAACCAGGGCGCCGCCGAGACCCCGCTCGCGGCCAGGGAGGCGCCGGCCGGTGCGAAGCCGGTTCCTGCGGCGGGCACGGGAAGAGCCGCGAGGGGCGATCCCGGGGGATGGCGCGAGGGGACCACGATCCCCGCCGAGTATTACCTCGACCCCGGGCACTACCAGAACGACGAGCGCTTCATCGCGGACCGCTTCTGGCTGATGGTCGATCATGAGAGCCGCATTCCCAATCCCGGCGACTACTTCGTGTTCGAGTTCGGCCGCGGCGAGAACGTCATCATCGTGCGCAATGACGCGGGGACGGTGAACGCGTTCCACAACGTGTGCCGCCACCGAGGTTCGAGACTGTGCCGGGACAGCGACGACCCCAGACCGGGCGATCCGCGCCTGTCGGTGCGTCAACTGAGCGCCAGCGGCAACACGCCGCTCTTCCGCTGCCCGTACCACGGCTGGACGTACGATCTCGACGGACGTCTCGTCCAGTCGTACCGGATGCAGAAAGACTTCGACCCGGCCAAGAACGGGCTCATCTCGTGCCACATGCGGGTCGCGGAAGGTCACATCTTCGTCAACCTGTCGCGTCAGGAGCGACCGCCGGATTTCGAGTCCAGCCTGGATTACTTCCGCGAGGTCGCCCGGCAGTACGGCTTCGCCGGGTTGAAGATCGGCGCCCGGCGGTTCTATCCGATCAAGGCCAACTGGAAGCTGGCGATCGAGAACTTCCTCGAGTGCTACCACTGCGGGCCTTCGCACAAGAGCCTGGTCACGATCCACAACTGGGACTACACGCTCTCGGACGCGCAGCAGTCTCAAAGGGACAAGGACGTGGCCGAATGGGAGGCCCGGGCCGCCCGTCGGGAGGCGGCCGTGAAGCGAGGAATGGGCATGGGGGGGCCGAGCGATCCCGCCGCCATGGAGGGAGAGCTGAACCCCGGATTCCTGACCGGCTCGCTCGACGGCAAGCCGGTGGCGCCGCTCCTCCCCAACAGCAAGGACTGGACCCACAAGACCAACATCGCCACCACGATCTGGTCGACCGGCTACTGGCAGGCGTATGACGACTACGTGGCCGTGGCCCGATTCACGCCGCGCGACGTCGCCCGCACCGACTGCGAGATCTTCTGGCTGGTCCACCCCCAGGCGGTCGAGGGGAAGGACTTCAAGGCCGAAAGGGTGATGGCGCTCTGGGACATCACGATCCAGGAGGACATCTGGATCGTCGAGAACAACCACCTCGGAATCACGTCGGGTGCTTACAGCTCCGGACGATACGGCGGCCATGAGACCTATCCGGCCGACTTCGTCAAGTGGTACATGGCCGAAGTCGTGAAGGCGTGAGGCGGTGGACCGCGGCGATTGCCATGCTGGCGATCGGCTGTGCCGCCCGGAATCCGCCCAAGGACACCTTGCCCCCTGACATCCTGGTCGTTCCAGGCGCTCCGGCCGCCGCCCCGAACGCCGCGGTGGGTGGAGCGCCGGCCGGCGCGCCGCGCACCCTCTCCGACGGGGTCTACACCAAGGAGCAGAGCCAGCGCGGCCAGGTCATCTACTTCACGTCATGCGTTCGCTGTCACAAGGCGGAGATGACCGGATCCCAGATCGTGCCGCCGATCATCGGCGAGCCCTTTCTCGCCCGATGGCGCAGGAAGACGGCCGGCGACCTGTTCGAATGGGTGCGGACGTCGATGCCGCCGTTCGACACCGAGCGGCTGGGCCGCCAGGAGTCCGCCGACGTCCTGGCGTACGTCCTCAGCCGGAACGAATTCCCCGCCGGCGACGTGGAGCTGGCCGCCGACTTCGGTGCGCTCCGGATGATCCGCGTGGCCCCCGATCCGGACGAAACAGATTCCGGCCCCACCCCCCGGGCCCAGGCTGGCTTCTGATCGTCACGTCTCAGGGATTCCGCTACTTCTGGAGATGAGAGTCGAGGGGTCGTCCGTGCGTCGCAGGACCGCTCCGATTCGACCGACCAGGGAGCCCTATGTCTTCTCCCTCACCCAATGAATGTCGTACGCTCGATCGAACGTAACGAACAAGATACATTCGGTCCTTTCCGTGCACCTGAATTGGTGCTTCTCTCCGCTCCCCATGACCCCGAATCCTCCCGGTTCCAGGGGCGTCGAAAGCATGCCTTCCATTTCGGTCAGCACCCTGCCTCGTGCAACCATCAACTCCTCTCGCGCAGTGTGGTAGTGCCATGGCACCACGCAGCCCGGCGCCGCTTTCAAAATCATGGTCGAGGCGCCATGGTCGGGATCGCCGCTCTCCACCGCATAACTCAGGCACTTCACGTCTTCATCCGGCACGAATTTCACTTTTGCCAAGGGCACGATCCCGTGCTGCCCTTCTGCCAGCGCTCTCAGCCCCGGCAACGCTTCCGCTATCAAGACTAGCAATACCAAACATGCTGAACGCATCACTCTCCCTCCTGTGCGAGGGACAAGCATACCAATCTCCCCGAACTCGGGGGGGGTCTCGCTAACAGGCAGAGTTCCGTCGGAGCCTCGCTCGGGCATGCTTCCGATTCTCGATGGCGGCCTCCCCACAGCCCGGGTGTTCCGCTTCGAGGCGGATTGAATCTTCAGTAGCCACACCCCTCGCGTTTCGAGCGAGCGCCGCCCAATCATCGGGTGCCGTGGGCGCCCGCCCACGTGTCCGACTGCTTTCATGCACCTGTCTAATTCCAAGCACCCGAGTCTTTCGACCGAGCCCCGTGGCCCCTGCGCCTAACTGACGCCTTGTCAGTGCCTTGCCGGCCAAGCTGTCGATCGTTCCTGTGTTGGCACGCGGCGTGAAGAGAGTACGGGTGCACGGGGAAGGAGGAGAAGATGTCACAGGGAGTGGAGCAGGTGATCGGCAGGCTCGTGAGCGACCTCATAGCGCTCAGAGAGACGAGAGCGACCTTGGTCAGCCTGGCGATGCTGGGAGCGCTCGTGATGGGTACAGCTCCCGCCGCGGCCAGCCTCGACACCAACGTGTGGTCGGACGACGGACGCCTCGGGCTCGCCGGTCCCCGGGCGCTCGTGGATGAGGCCCGGCCAGACGCCGTGAGCTACGCCGACACTTTTTCCTCCACGAGGCGACTCCACCCGCGCTTTCCCGCGGACTTTCCGATCCCCACGATCTTCATCCTCGAGCACAGTACGGGGGGACTCCGTCGCGGCACCATCACTCTGCGCTTCCGCTTCCACGACGACCCCATCGAGGCGCTCGATGCGCTCCGCGACGCGGCCGGAAAGGCGGACTGGTCAATGGAAATGGAGTCGTCCTACCGCATCCTCTTTCACAAAGGCCCGCGCACCGTCGCAGCCTGGTTCGGCTTCCCCAGCCACTCCCTCGTTCTCGATCTGCGCGAACCGGCGGGGCCGACCGATGTCGCCACCCTCCCGCAGAAAGGGGCGGTAGGCGAAGCAATCGAATCGCCGAGTCGCAGCGGATCGAGCCAGGGGTCGATACCTGTTCAACCAAGCTCATTTCCGGTGGGCGTGGCGCTCGCGCTTGCTCTCATCGGTGGCGCGGTCCTGGTGCACTTTCGAACGAAGGCCAAGGTTGCCCAGGCCGCGGGCCGTCCGACCCTAAGCGAGGAGAGCCTTCGCCGGCCGATCGCCGCGCCTCCCACTCGGACACGCGTTGGGCATCATCGGCTGATCGGTGAGCTACCGCATTAAGCAAGCTGAGCGCGCTCATGAGGGCGGCGCCCACGGTCGGCGGCTTGTTCGTCGACATCGTGAAAGCGCGAGGCATCACGGCGAGAGTTCATGGCGACGCATTGAGCCGGCAAGCCGCCGGCAAAGGAGAGACATGTTGCCGCACCCACTGAGCGACGATGCACTCGATCGGTTGTTTCGCAAAGCGCGCACTCACACTGCGTGGTTGGACCGGCCGGTGAGCGACGAGCTCCTGCGCCGGCTTTATGACCTGATGAAGTGGGGGCCGACCAGCGCCAACCTCTCCCCGGCGCGGATCGTGTTCCTGCGCACCCGGGAAGCGAAGGAACGACTGCGACCGGCGCTGATACCGGGAAACGTGGACAAGACCCTCGCCGCGCCCGTGACGGCGATTGTCGCCTACGACGAACGGTTCTACGAGAAGGCGCCGCTGCTGTTTCCGCACTACCCCGGGCTGCGCGAGCTCTTCATCAACTCCCCCGAGCTGGCGGAGGCCACAGCCTTTCGCAACGGGACCTTGCAAGGCGCGTATCTCATCCTGGCTGCCCGGTCACTCGGCCTGGACTGCGGCCCCATGTCGGGCTTCGACAATGCGAAGGTGGACGAGGAATTCTTCCCACCCCCGCCGGGTAGCGAGGAAGCAATGGACGAGGTCAAGCCGGCCGGCCGGCTGCGGTCGAACTTCCTGTGCAACCTCGGGTACGGTGATCCCAGGGGTCTGCATCCGCGCGGCCCGCGGCTGGAGTTCGAGGAGGCATGCCGGCTGCTCTGAACGGGTCGCAGGCCGCCCTGGTGCATCCGATATCAGATTATGATCATGACATAACTTCGGGTGAGGTCGAGAGGCTCTAACCATGACCGATTTGATCGTACTTCTCCATGGCTCTGCGAACGGCTCTTACTCCTTTCGCTCCGTTCAACAGGCGCTTGCGTCGACGGGCGCAAGAGTCGTGGCACCCGACATGCTCGGCTATGGAAGCGCGCCACCGCCGAGCGCAGGCTGGAGCCTCGCCGAGGAAACCGAGCATCTGCAACGCTCCGTGGATGACGTCCACAGCGGCACGGTGCATCTCGTGGCGCACTCGCTCGGCGCGACGTTCGCGCTCTACCTGCTGCGTGCGCTGGGCCCACGCGCCACCCGGATGACGCTGATCGATCCGGTCATCGTCAGCGTTCTGCGCGAGACGGGCGAAGAAGATGGATACGCCGAAATGGAAGCGCAGTACCAGCGCTTCATGGGGCTCTTGGCCGATCCCGGGGCGGCCGCACGGGCGTTCGTGGAGCACTGGAGTGGCACGGGAAGCTGGGAAAGGATCGGCGAGAAGGCGCGGGGAGTCATCACCGCCCTGGTGCCGAAGATCCGCCTCGAGATGATCGCGGCCCGATCCGATACGACGACGCTGCAGGCACTCGTCAAATCGCCGCCCCCGACCACCATTCTCGTGGGCGAACGGACGAGGATCGCACCGCGGGCGGTTGCCCGGCAGTTGGCTCGGGCGTTCCATGGATCGATCATCGTCGTTCCAGGCGCGGGCCACATGATTCCTCTCACGCACGCGGCGGCCGTCGTCGACGCGGTTCGAGCCGCGGACCACGGTGCTGAAGCGTCGAACGTCGCCGACGAAAGAAAGGTGGATACGTCATGGGAAAGCTCGACGGGAAAGTAGCCCTCGTGACCGGGGGGAATAGCGGCATTGGCCTGGCGGCGGCAAAGCGGCTCGTCGCCGATGGCGCTTATGTCTTCATCACCGGTCGCCGCAAGAGCGAGCTCGACGCTGCTGCCCGAGAGATCGATCGGAACGTCACGGCGATTCAGGGCGATGTCTCCAAGCTCGCGGACCTGGATCGCCTGTTCGCTACGGTGAAGGAGGTCAAGGGCAGCCTCGACGTCCTCTTTGCGAACGCCGGGATCGCCGAAGCCGCTCCCCTTGGTGAGATCAGCGAAGAACTGTTCGATCGAACCTTTGGCATCAACGTCAAAGGCACGGTCTTCACCGTGCAGAAGGCGTTGCCGTCCCTTCGGGACGGTGCTTCGATCATCCTCACGTCGTCCGTGGTCGGCTCGAGGGGACTTCCCAATGTCAGCATCTACAGTGCCACCAAGGCGGCGCTGCGCTCGTTCGCGCGAACCTGGACGACGGACCTCAAGAACCGAAGGATCCGCGTGAACGTGGTCAGCCCCGGAACGATCGATACTCCCGGGCTTCGCGGCCTCAGGAAAACGGACACCGACGGCTTGAACGAGCTCTACGTGGGCAGGATCCCGCTCGGCCGCCTCGGACGCCCCGAGGATATCGCCAGCGCCGTGTCGTTCCTCGCCTCTGACGACGCGAGCTACGTCTCCGGCATCGAGCTATTCGTCGACGGGGGCATGGCCCAGGTCTGAAGGGACGCGACGGTGGAGTGGTCCAACGAAGCCGACGAGAGTTCGCCGCGGCCCGTTCCGACTGCGAGATGGCACGCCCGCCGACATCTCGGGCGCTACGCTTCGCGGCCAACGGAACGTTCGCGACGCACGGTTTCTGGTGGATGTCCGCAGGGCCAGTAGAAACCCGGTCCACGACGCCTGTCTCCCGTGAACCGGGCAGCGAGCGCACCCCCGCGTGGTCGTCCGATGGAAGCCGGATCTTCTACGCCGTCGGGCCTGAAGGGTTCTCGGGGATCTACGTCAAAGCGGCCAGCGGAGCCGCTCCCGCTGAATTGCTGGTCAAGCTTGATCACCCGGCGTCGTCGCTCGACGCGTCGAACGAAGGTCGGTTCCTGGCGTACGCTTCGAGCACGGCGACGTCAACGAATGACATCTGGATCCTTCCGCTGCAGGGCGATCGGATCCCCCGGCCGTATCTGCAGACGCTGTTCAACGAATCGCACGCGAGGATATCTCCCCACAGTCACTGGCTCGCTTATGATTCGGACGAATCGGGAAAGGCGGAGGTCTACGTCCAGACATTTCCTCGGCCCGGGGGCAAGTGGCAGATTTCGACCAACGGCGGCGCTCAGCCGATCTGGAGACAGGATGGCAAAGAGCTCTTCTACATGCAGATGGACGGGACGCTGATGTCTGTGGGCGTCGAGACTCACGGGTCAACCATCGAGGCGGGATTACCTCAGGTGGTTTTCAAGATCGAAATGGCCCGCCTGACCTCGACATGCCGCTACACGGCCATGTCTGACGGGAAGCGCTTCCTGCTCGCCACGCCCGTCGGAGCGGTCGGGGACAACGCCTCCATGACGGTGGTCCTCAATTGGACCTCCGGCCTCATCCGGAAGTGAGGCTCGTCCCCGGGAGCCACCGGGGCCCGCTCACAACGTGAGGAAACACGACTCCTTAGTCTCCCTCGCAGACCGCTACGCGGAGAGAGTCACCCCCTCGATCCGGCGCGAATCCCTGGATGAGCTCTGGCTCCCCACGTGATCGAATTGTTCGAACTCAAGACTTGGTTCGGGTCCTGCGTGCTGGCCCACGTGAGCGGTTCGAACTCGGGGACCGCCAGGTTAGGTAGAGGGCCGGCTGGATGTCACTCCGATCGGTCGGACTGCACGATGACACCCCTCTCGACCCTCCGGGCACCATGCCTCGAGGCCGATGGGCTTTTCAGTAGGGATAGGCGCCGAATCCCAGCACCACGGTCCAGGACAGTGCCCTCCCATCAACCTCGCGGCGCCGCCGCACCAGCCCGCTGAGCTACGCCAGAAAGCTCAACTGCCGGGTAGGGATCAGGCGGGTAACCTCCCGGCGGATTCCGATAGACTGTCGTCGGGGCACGGTGTCTTCTCCTTTTCACAGTCCGTTGCCAACGCCATGAGAACGGAGGACATGGCCCTTTGTCTACTCCCTGCCTCGCCAATCAGATCGACACCCTCAACCGAACACCGATGGATGGCTATATAGTGTGGGGCTGTTGGGAGCTAAAAAGGGAAATCCCGGCCAAGGTAATGAGACAGGGAATCGGCCTTCGGGGATTGCATTGGATGACGGTTCTGCTGGCCGTGACCCTGGCCAGCCTCGCGGCGGGCCAGGCGCCTGTCCCCGCCGATCTTGTGATTCGCCGCGCGCGGGTGTACACCGTGGACGACCGGCACCCCTGGGCCGAGGCCGTCGCGGTACGGGGCGACCGCATCGCCTGGGTCGGCTCTGATTCTGACGCCGCGGCCTACATCGGCGCGCCAACCCGGGTGGTGGACGCCGGCGGCCGGCTGCTCCTCCCTGGCTTCATTGACTCGCACTTTCATGCCCTGCTGGGTGGCAACCCCGATGTCCTCCGCATTCAGAACAACAGCTCCTTGCAGGCGATCCAGCAACAGGTGAAGGACTTTGCCCGGCGGCACCCGAAGCTGAAGTGGATCGAGGTGGAAGGCTGGAACTACTCGGCGTTTCCCGACGGTTCCCTGCCCACCGCAAGAGACCTAGAGGGAGTGACCGGCGGACGCCCTGCGTTCCTCGTCGCCTATGACTACCACACCATCTGGATGAACCGCGAAGCCCTCGAGGATTTCGGCATCACCCGCAGCACCCGCAGCGTCATCTTCGCGGAGGGAGTGGAGAAGGACCCCAAGACGGGCGAGCCCACGGGGATCGTCACCGGTTTCGGCAGCACCGGTCTGTCCCAGGAAGCCGAGGCGGAATTGCGCAAGCACCTGCCTTCGCACATGGGGGACGCCGCCGCCAAAGGCGTGAAGTACAACGTCGCCGCCTCCTCACGGGCGGGGATCACCACCCTCATCGAACCGCAGTCCTACCTGGAAGACCTGCCGATTTACGAGCACCTGCAGAAGGCGGGCGCGCTTACCGCGCGAATGCAGGTGGCCCTCTTCCACCGACGCGGCACCACCCAGTCCACCCTCGACCAGTTCGATGAGGCGCGCAAGACGTACAACACCGATTGGCTGCGGGTGTCCGCCGTGAAGCTCTACATCGACGACGTGATCGAGCCCCATACCGCGGCCATGCTCGAACCCTACACCGATCGCCCCGATACACGCGACCGGCTCGACTACCCGGCCGACGAGTTCAAGCAGGTCGTGGCCCGGCTCGACGCCATGAAGTTCCAGGTGTTCATCCACTCCATCGGCGATCGCGGCATCCGCACCGCCCTGGACGCCATCGAGTATGCCGAGCAGCAGAACGGGCCGCGCGACCGCCGCCACCAGCTGGTGCACATCGAATGCCTGAACCCGGAGGACATCCCGCGCTTTAAGCGAATGGGGGTGGTGGCCTGCATGCAGCCCCGCCACTGCGCCCCTGACATCACCGGACAATGGGCCAAGGCGGTGGGGCCGGAGCGCTCCAGGTACGCCTGGGCCTTTCGCAGCCTACGCGATGCGGACGTGACCCTGGCGTTTTCCTCCGATTGGAACGTTGCCGAGATGGAGCCCGTGATCGGGATCTACACCGCGCTCACCCGCAAGGGACTGGATGGCAAGCCCGAGGGCGGCTGGATCCCCGAGCAGACGGTGGACCTGAAGACCGCCATCCGCGCCTATACCATCAACGGCGCCTATGCCAATTTTGTGGAAGGCAACCGCGGCTCGATTACCCCCGGCAAGTACGCCGATCTGGTCCTGCTCTCGGATGACTTGTTCAAAATCCCTCTCGACAAGATCAAGGACGCCAAGGCCGTGTGGACCGTCGTGGGCGGACGCCAGGTCTACCGCGCGTTCTGAAGTGGCGCGATGGCGCATGGTGACCCGCCCCTCCTGAAGGTCCCATCCGCCTTTTCCATGCTTGGGTCGAGGGCCGGTTCCAAGATCGTCCCTGCCTCAGTTCCGTGTCACTCTGGATCCGGTTGGACTCTTCAGCAGGGACAGGTGTCATATGAGGCCTGCCGCCGGGCGACCAATGGGTCGATCGAGCGCCCGATAAGGGAGCGGATGAACGGGCTCGACTGGGAGAGGGAGTTGGAGCGGCTCCATCCGGCGAGCTTCCGCTGGGCGCTGGCCTGCTGCTCCGGGGATCGAGAGGAGGCGCGCGAGGTGCTCCAGACGGTCTACATGAAGGTGCTCGACGGTCGGGCGCGGTTCGATGGGGAGGCGAGCCCGAGGACGTGGCTCTTCTCCGTCATCCGCCGGACCGCCGCCGGAAGGCGCCGCGCCGGGCTCGTCCGGCGGGTCCTCCTCGGTCGCTGGGCGCTGCGCCGCCCCGATCCACCGGCGGTCCCCGACGCGCACGCCGGGCTCGAGGCGGCCGAAAGGCGCGCCCACCTGCGGCGGGCGCTGGCGTCGATCTCGGAGCGGCAGCGCCAGGTGCTCGAGCTCGTCTTCTACCACGACCTAACGATCGAGCAGGCCGCCGGCGTCATGGGGATCGGCCTGGGGAGCGCCCGGACGCACTACGAGCGCGGCAAGCGTTCGCTTCTCGAGCGTTTGAACGAGGAAGGGTCGTGACCGGGACGAAGGGGCGGCCGTGACCGAGCGCGACGATCGAAGGCTGCGCGCCTTCTTCCGCGACCTCCACGAGAAGATCGATCTGCCTGTCCCGCCCTACGCTTCGGTGGCCCACCGGGGCCGGAGCGCGCGACCGGCCCGCTTCGGCGCGACGCTTGCGCGGGGGCTTACCCTGGCCCTGGTCGCCGGCGTTCTGCTGCTCGTGGTGCGCAGGCATGCGACGCGCGCCCCCGGCGGCGACGAGGCGACCCGCCTGGCGTCGCAGATTAGCCACTGGAAGGCGCCGACCGATTTTCTGCTCGAGACCCCGGGCCTCGAATACCTCGAGTCGCCTCCTACGTTCGGGGTAGGCACGGAGGCGCTGCCCGGCGATCCGAACGACTCGACACACGAGGAGGCACGCGAATGAGGCCCCGAACCCTGAGAATCCCTCTCGTCCTCATGATCGCCACGGCGGCGGGCCTCCCGGGGCTCCGGGCCCAGGAGCCCCGCGGCCCGGGGCAGATGCCGTCCGGCGAGCTGGAGTTGCGCCGCGAGCTCTTCCCGCCCGACCTGGTGATGCGGCACCAGGGCGAGATCGGCCTCAGCGAAGAGCAGAGAACGGCGCTGGTCCACGAGATGCAGGGGCTCCAATCCGACCTCGTGCCGCTCCAGTTCGACATGAGCGACGCGGCCGGGAAGCTCAGCACAGCACTCGCCGCCCCGCGGGTGGATGAAGAGAAGGCCGCGGCGCTGGCGGACCGGCTCATGTCGCTCGAGTCCCGGATCAAGAAGCGGCACCTCGCCCTGATGATCCGGATCAAGAACATCCTCACCCCGGAGCAGCAGGATCGCCTGCGCGAGTTGCGCGAGGAATCGGGAGGGCGACGCGGGGAGCGGGACCCACGAGGAGACAAGGGCAGGCGGGCGCGCCCTCCCGGAGGGCCCGGCGGGCTTTCGGAAGGCTCGATGCAGTGATCGCAGGATCGGCCAAGGAGGATCGAACATGTCAGGAAGGATCGTTGCCGCATTGCTCGCGGCGAGCTGTGTCGCTCTGGTCTCTGTCCCGGCGCACGCGCAGGCGGCCGCGGGCGTGGCTGTGATCAATTTCACGAAGTTTGTCCCGGTCGCCGAGGGCGTCGTCGTGCCCGCGGGGCAGACCGGCCGGTTCAACGTGGACGCGCACAACTACGGACGCGTGAGTCTGCTGATCTCCGGGGAGATGCAGCCCAGCGCGGGTCCGATCGGATTGCAGACCCTCTTCGGCCCGCCGCTCGTCCCCGGGTCCGAGCCGCGCCCTCTACCGGTCAACGCGGACGGCCGGATCGCGGTCTCCTTCGTCGAGCCGGCCCGCGGGCCAGCGCTGGTGATCGTCATTCACAACGACTCGGCGGCCGACGCCCGCCTGACGATCAGCGCGTATCTCGCGAATTGAGTGTGTCCAGGGGGGGTGCGCTCCGGCGGCCGACGCCCGGCGGGAGCGCATCCCTGTCCCTAGCGCCCACTTTCGCCGGACGACTACGCCATGCCGCTCGACGTCCGCTTCGTGGTCTTCGTCGACTTCTCCCTGGCCTGAGCGACCTACTCCAAGGCCACTCTCGCCTCCTCGTGGCGTGATTCCTGAGCCGATTGCGCTCGTTTCAACTCCCTCGGCCGCGAGCTGCTGCCAAAAGCGCGTTCCTTCGCGTGCCACTTTCGGCCCGGATAGACTTTTCAGTAGGGACAGGTCGCGCAGGTCAATGCCGTCAGGTCAGGCAGCGATCGATCGCCATGAGCGCTTGCTGGATGTCATCCGCGTCGTTGTAAAGATGCGGGGAGAATCTCAGGACGTTCCTGCGCGCCGACACGACGATCCCGGCTTCGTTGAGACGTTCGGCCAGGATCCGCACGTCCGTGTCGGCGAACCGGGTTGCGACGATCGAGGAGCGCGCGCCGTCGTCCGCGGGCGACAGGATTTCGGCATTCCTTTCGCGCAACCCCTCGATCAGGAGATCGGCGAGCTTCTTGTTCCTGGAGAAGATCCGCCCGACGTCCAGCCGCAGCAGGTAATCGATCGAGCTGGCGAGACCCGGCGCGCACCCGTAGGCCATGGTGCTGAACTCGAAGCGGTGGGCGTTCGGGGGGAGCGTCAGTCGGTCGGCGCGCAGATCCCACATCCGCTCATGGGACCGGAACCCGACGAGCCCCGGCTCGAGGCGTTCGTGAAGATGGGGCGCGAGATACATCACGGCGACGCCGAACGGCCCGCACAGCCACTTGTAGGAGGCGGTGATCAGGGCGTCGGCCCCGAGCGCCCCGACGTCGATCGGGATCCCGCCGGCCGACTGCGTTGCGTCGATGACGAGCAGGGCTCCGTTCCGGTGCGCGGCTTCAGCCAGCCCCGCCACGTCGAGTCGCTGGCCGGTGCTGTAAATCACGTCGGAGACGCAGACGACGGCTGTCCCGGGATCGATCAGGCCGATCAGATCGTCGGCCAGCGGACAATCGCCCTTCATGCCGGCGAGCCTGACTTCGGCTCCCGTGTGGCGCGCGACTCGCGCCCACGGGTAGACCGTGCTCGGAAACTCCAGACCAGTGCTGACGATGTTGCTGCCGGCAGGCGGCGCGACGGCCCAGGCGAGGGAAGCCAGCAGCTCGGTCGCGCTCGATCCGACCGCGATCTCCTCGGGACGGCAGTTGAACAGCCGCGCGGCCGATGCGTGCAGTGTCGCGAAGGCCCGCTCCTCAGCGGCCTCGTCGAAATGGATCGTGCCGTTCTCGGCGAGATCATGCGTCCATTCGACCACCGCCCGCTCCGCGCCGCTGTACATGAGACAGACGGAGGCGGTGTTGAGGTAGACACTCCTCCCGCTCGCGGGAAAGTCGCCCGGTGCGACGATTGGGGTCAGGTCGGACAATGCGGTGTCGCC
>WNGG01003785.1_pt1 | contig 22144 bp, 22 predicted proteins | sample 5400661 | NCBI WGS metagenome assembly WNGG01 (sample SAMN13153372, study PRJNA577476) | soil metagenome | isolation source: 100 cm soil or saprolite under Garry oak tree replicate 1 | place: USA:California | collected 2016-06-15
GGGGCGCACTGATGCCGCCGTCCCGTCCGCGCCTCGAGCGGCGAAGCTTCGACGTCACCGAGGCCAACTTCGGACGGGGCTTTGGCTTCGACGCCGGCCGGCTGACCTTTGACCGCGACGCGCTCGCGGCGGAAGTGCTGCAAGACGACCGCGTCACCCGCTGCGACGTGCAGCTCGTCGCACCGGGCGAGGACGCGCGCATCGTGCACATCTGCGACACGGTCGAGCCGCAGTGGCGCGTCCGCGGTGGGACCTTCCCTGGTTGGGTCTCCCCGATCCAAACCGCCGGCGAGGGCGTGACCCATCGCCTCGCCGGCGTGGGCGTCACGGTGTGCTGCGAGCTGCCATGGCGCAGGACCGGCGGGATCCAGACGCCGCGCGAGAACATCGCCGAGATGCGCGGGCCGCTCGCCGCGCTGAACCCGCTCTCGCGGCTGCAGAACGTCGTGCTCGAGATCGCGTTGCGCGACGGCCTTCCCGACGAGGAATGCGACCGCGCGGTGCACCTCGCCGAGCTGCGCGCGGCCGAGCTTCTCGCGCGCGAGGCCACACGCGATCGGCAGCCGACCGACGTGCGCGTGTTCGAGCTGAGCGACGTCGACCCATCGCTGCCGCGGGTGGTCTACGTTTGCCAGATCACCTCGCAGGGTCCGTACGCGGGCACCTTCTACTACGGCGGCTACCTCGACCGTCTGATGCCGACGATCGTGCACCCGAACGAGATCCTGGACGGCGCGCTCGTCGACGGGAACGTCGCCGGGCCCTGGATCCGCACGCCGACGATCGTCCATCAGAACAACCCACTCATCACCGGCTTGTATCGGGATCACGGCCGGGACATCTGCTTCGCGGGCGTGGTGGTCCTGCGCGGCCACTACTACGGGATGGACGACAAGTACCGCGTCGCGCAAGAGGCGAGCAAGCTCACGCGCTGGCTTGGCGCCGACGGCGCGGTCTTCACCTGGGAGAACGCCGGCAACGGGATCATGGAGTGCCTCTACACGCTGCAGGAGTGCGAGCGCATGGGGATCCGCACGGTCTTCCTGACCTGGGAGCACGGCGGAGCGCTCGGGGACGACACGCCGCTCCAGTTCTACGTGCCCGAAGCCGACGCGATCATCAGCACAGGGAGCATGGACGAGCCCGTCGTCCTGCCCGCGGTCGCGCGCGCCGTGGGCGGCGACACCGTCCGATTGAACCCGGCCGTCGGCGGCGAACGCATGCCGGCGAAGGGTCCGATCGATCTGGGGTGGCGTCTTGAGTTGTACGGCGGCGCGGGGCACGTCGGCGAGACGCGCTACGGTCGGGTCGACGTGTAGGAGCTACGGGGCGAGCGCGCGCAGCTTGGGAACGAGAGCCGCCGCGGCCTCGACCCCGGCGCGGAGGTCGCCACCCGGGCCGAGGCCCTTCACCGGAACCAGAAGGAAGTCGCTGAAGCCCGCGCGCACGGACGCCTGCGCGATCCCGAGCGTAGCCTCGTCATCGACGACGAGCGCATGCGCGCGACGGATCGTCGCTGGATCGCGGCCGACCGCCGCGCAGTGCTGGTCCAGGGTCCTCGCGAGCGCGTAGGCCTGCTCCATCGCGGCGGCGCTCGTCGGCCACACATCACAACTCCAGACGTCGGCGTGCTCGGCGACGACGCGCAGCGTCCGCTTGGGCCCGTTGCCCCCGATCCAGATCGGCGGGTGCGGCTTCTGCAACGGCTTCGGCTCGGCGACCGCCGCCGCGAGCCGGTAGTAACGCCCCTCGAAGGACGCGCGCGGCTCCGTCCACAGGAGCTTCAGGACACGGACGGCCTCGTCGAGCCTCCCGATGCGTTCGCCCGGGCTCACAGGAAAGGTCATGCCGTACATGCGGAACTCCGGCTCGTTCCAGCCTGCCCCGATGCCCATCTCGAGGCGCCCGCCCGAGAGGTGGTCCACGGTCACCGCCATCTTCGCAAGCAACCCGGGATGGCGGTAGAGATTGCCGGTCACGTTGAGGCCTATGTGCGCACGGGTGGTGTCCTCGGCCATCGCACCCAGCAGCGTCCAGCCGTCGTGGATCGGCTGCACCGGCTCCTGGTGGATCGCAACGAGATGATCGAAGAGCCAGAGGTGGTCGAAGCCGGCCGCGTCGGCCATGCGCCAGGCTTCGCGCTGCACCGCGACCGGCTGGACCTGCTGCGAGAGCTTCAGTCCGACGCGGATGATCACAGCCTCCAGGGGACGAGCCGTTTTTGCAGCTCGTCGAGGAGCAGCGACGAGACGTGGCCGAGCGCGGCGAGCACGAGCAGCCCCGAGAACATCCGATTGATGTTGAAGAGCTGCCACGAGTTCCAGATGAGATAGCCGATCCCGCTCGTCGCGCCGACGAACTCCACGCCCACGATGATGATGAGCGCGACGCCGAGGCCGACGCGGAAGCCGGTGAAGATCGACGGCAGCGCGCCGGGCAGCGCGATGCGCCGATAGAACTCGAAGCCTCGGGCGCCCAGGTTCTCGCCCGCGTCGATGTAGATCCGCGGGATCCCCAGAACGCCCGTGATCGTGGGGAACAGCACGAGGAAGAAAACGGCGATCGCTACGGTGACGTACTTCGAGATCTCCCCAAGGCCGAACACGAGGAGGATGAGCGGGAAGATCGCGATCTTCGGGATCGGGTAGATCGAGGCCATCATCGGCCCGAGGATGGCGCGCGCCCATCGCGAGCCGCCCATCAGGAGGCCGATGACGACACCGCCCGTAGCCCCGAACACGAAGCCGACCCCTATCCGCAGCAGCGTGACAGAGAGGTGTTCCCAGAGTTCACCGCTTGCCGTCATCGCGACGAGCTGCCCGATCACTAGGCTCGGCCGCGGGAAGAAGCGGATGTCGACGAGCCCGACGATCGCGACAGCTTCCCAGAGAACGAGAAGGATGATCGGTGAGGTGATCATCACGAGCCGCTCGAGCCGCTCGCGGCGCTGACGCCGAGTGCGCTCTTTCAGCACGGCTTCCATACCCGCCAGCGCCGGAACGGGTCGGGCTACGTGCGCGCCCATGCCTTCATCTCGGCGGCCTGTGCGTTCAGGACCTCGTCCCGGAGCACCTCCCAGACCTGATAGGTGAGCTGGGCGAACTCGGGCTGCAATTTGAGCTGCGCGAGCTGGCCGCGCGGCCGCGGGAAGGGCACCGCGAACGTCGCCTTGACGCGCCCCGGCCTGGCGCTCATCACCACGACGGTATCGGCGAGAAGGACCGCCTCGTCGATGCTGTGGGTGATGAACACGACGGTCCGCCCATGTTCGCCTTCCCATACGCGAAGGAGCTCCTCCTGCATGAGGATCCGGGTCTGCTCGTCGAGCGAGGCGAAGGGCTCGTCCATCAGCAGCACCTCGGGTTCATTCGCGAACGCGCGGGCGAGACAGACGCGCTGCCGCATCCCGCCCGACAGCTGGTATGGGTACGCGTTGGCGAAGTCCTCGAGGCCGACCTTCCGCAGGTAGTACCCGACGAGCTCGTCGCGGACGCGGCGGTCCACCCCGCGCATCTCCAGGCCAAAGGCCGTGTTCTGGCGAACGGTCATCCAGGGAAACGTCGACTGCTCTTGGAAGACCATCGAGTTGACCGGCCGGTCCGGCCGGGTCACCTCGATCCGAATCTCGCCAGCCGAGGATTGCTCGAGGCCCGCGAGCAGTCGCAGGAAGGTGCTCTTCCCGCAGCCGCTCGGTCCAACGATGCAAAGGAACTCGCCCGGGCGCACGGTCAGATCGATGTCCTGCAGCGCGACCACGACCTGGCCCGACGCGGTCTCGAAGACCTTGTGCAGGCCGCGGACCTCGATGCGGGCGTGCCGTGAGGGCGGCGCCTCCAACTAGGGCGTGGACTTGCCCAGCTTCGAGACCGCGTACTCGGCGTAGCTGTTGTCCACCACCTGGTCGACCGTCGGTGATCCTTGGATGCAGTTGTTCGCCTTGAAGAAGTTCAGGTCGGTCTGCACGCTGTTCTTGTCGACGCTGCCGTCCAGGTTGCGCGGCGAGAGCGGCGACGTCTTGACGCGCGCGGGATCTTTCTGGACCCCGTACTTCACCACGATGTTGGTGATGTCATCCGGGAGCGGGAGGCTGTTGTAGTACTTGTAGGACTCGCGCGCGCCCTTGAGGTACGCGAGCATCCAGCGCTGCGCGACGTCCTGCTGCGCGGTGATGCTCGGGCCGTAGAGGATGCCGCTCTGCACGTGGTTCGGGATGACCGAGCCACCCGTCAACCACAGGAACGCGACGCCGGTCGACTGGAAGGTTGTGGCGTAGGGCTCGAACCCATAGGTGAAGTCGATCGACTTGCTCGCGAAGGCCGCCGGGTTGTCCGCATATGCCACGGTCTTGACGGTGATGTCGCTCCGTTTCAGCCCACCCTTCTCGAGCAGGACCGAGAGCTCTGTGTCGATCACTGTGCACGTCGCCGCAAGCGATACGGTGCGGCCCTTCAGGTCCGCGGGCGACCTGACGGAGTCCTTCAGGTCGCTGCGCACGAACCACGCGTTGGACTTCCAGTTCTCGGGAGTGCGCACGGTCTCGGCGACGAGCTTGATCGGGATTCCCTGAGAGAAGGCATTGAATAGCCCGGCGCCGATGCCTCCCGATCCGACGTCGAGCTGCTTCGCCGACAGCGGCGCGATCATGTCGAGCGCGCTGCCGAACTGCACGAACTCGATGTCGAGGTTCTGCTCCCTGAAGTACCCCTTCTCGAACGCGATGTAGAGCGGCGCGTCGCCAGTCGTGCCGAGGACGCCGACCTTGAGCTTGGCCGGCGCCGGTGTCGACGTCGTTGTGGATGTCGGCGGCGTCGCGACCGGGCCGCAGCTTGCGACGAGGAGCGCGGCGAGCGTGAAAAGGGCAAGCGTGAAACGTGAGCGCATGGTGGACCCTCCCTTGCGTATCTCCCCGTCTCGCATGGCGAGGTGCCGTATGCGAATGCGGAACGCACGCTAGACGGTGCGCGACGGGGGGTCAACCAAGCGCGGGGGACGGATGTTGCTCGCGGGTCAGCCCGCATCGCCTCCGCTCATGACCGTCAGATCGCTCTGCCGACGCACCGCGCGGCGCCGCGCGGTGGTGAGGACCGCGTCGACGATCTGGGTGTAACCGGTGCAGCGGCAAATGTTGCCGGACATCTGCTCACGCACGACGCGCTCGTTCACGGCGAACGCCTCGCGTAGATCCCGCGTCTCGCCGGCGAGCCCTTCGATCGTCGTCACCTCGCCGCGTACCAGCGCGGCAAGCGTCACGCAGGACATGACCGGCGTGCCGTCGACGAGGACCGTGCACGCGCCGCACTCGCCGCGGCCGCATGCCTCCTTCGCCCCCACCAGACGCAGTCGCTCGCGCAGCACGTCGAGCAGCGAGTCGCCTGGTTCGATGTCGATCTCCGCGGCCCGGCCGTTGACCGTGAGCGTCTTACGCACCGGGCTCACCGGCTAGAGGTCGTGCCAGTCGTCGGCGGCGGGACGCCAGATGTCGATGTTCCGCGGGTCGACCGACATCCGTCGCGGCTTCGCGGTGGCGTGCTCCTCCTCGGTGAGGCGGCGGTGTCCGTCGCAGAGCTCGATCCGCGGCCCGTGCTTGTCGTCCTCGATGTAGAAGGCGATCGACTTGGACGCGGAGTGGTTCGCCATGTCGGCGGCGATCTTGATTTTGTCGTAGACCGCGAGCGCGCGGCCGCGCATGACGTCATCGAGGCTCTTCATGGCGAAGCAGATATGGGCGACCTCCTTCTCCTTCGAGCGCCGCATGGCGAACGAGTGATGGAGGCGGTTCTCGCTTCGCAGGAACGCGGTGACGTTCGCGATGTAATCGGATGGCTTGAAGCCGAGGACGTCGATGTAGAACTTCAGCGTCTCGTCGAACTTCGGCGTGCCGATGAACGGATGGACGATGTAGGCCGGCGTGTAGAAGAGCGAGGGCATCTCGGCCCACTCCTGGTAGTCGGTGAAGAACTCGAGCGTGTTGCCCGCGGGGTCCTGCGTCGCGAAGCCGCCGGCGCACCAGGCCTTTTGCGCCTCGTCGAGCTCCTTTACCGGCGCGCCCGAATCCTTGACCCGCTTCTTGAGGGCCTCGAGGACCCCCTCGGACTCCACGCTGAAGCCGAAGGCGCGCACCTCGTGCTTCTTCAGCGAGCGGTCCTCCACCAGATCGAGCGCGTGGTGCGGAAGGCCGGCGCGCAGATACGTGTGCCCGTCCGTCTTCCCGGCGAAATCGACACCGACGTACTTCTCGTACCACCCCTTCGTCGCCTCGAGATCCGGCACCGCGATGCGCGCGTACTCGAACCCATAGGGCCCCTTCACGTCCATGTCGCGAACCTCCCGCTTCTCGTTTTGCTGATGGTCACAGGATGAAGCTCAGGCGGCCACCCGGCCGCAGGACCTCGAGCTCGAGCACCGCGCGGCGCTTGCGGAATTTGAGGCCCGCGCCGTTTGCGGTAAGCGTGTGCTCGTAGCGTCCGACGAACTGGTCGACGTTCCCGTCGCGGATCTTGTAGATCAGGAACGCGGCGCGGACCTCGAGCGATGAATCCGACCTCTCGCCGAGGCGGACGTTCGTCACGAGCCGCCTCGTGCGGGAATGCGGATTCTCAGCATGGGCATGTTTGCTCTTCAAGCGCTTCACGCGCGCGCTGAGAAGTTCGTAGTCGTCCCACACGTAGTACTGGGAGCGGTGCGGATCCTCGTTCGGCCGATCCGTCGTGGGCACTTCGTAGGTCGCGCTCGTCTCGAAGAGCGCGAGCCATTCGTCGAGACGCCACTCGTCGAGCAGCGCGGCTTCCTGGAAGAGGAAGTCCTCCACCTGCTGACGCGTGATCGTCTCGATCACGCCTTCGTTCCGGTGACGAGATCGTCCCAGTGGCGCCAGAACCCGCGGATGCCCGCCTCATCAACGTTTCGCGCCGGCTCGCCGCGTGATTCACGCTCCATGCCGCGCGAGATGTCGCTCCAGTCGACCTCGGGACGCGGGTCCCCAGCCGTCGCCACCACACCGCGCTGGACGCATTCGTACGCCTCGACGTCATCGGGCGTTGCGAGACCGCCCGGACCGATGAAGCTGCCGAGGATCCGGATGCGCAGCTCGCGTGCCTCCGCGGACTCGCCGGCCGGCGCGAGCTCCCACGCGCGCACCTCCGTAAAGTCAGGCCGTATCGGCTCGAGCTGCCGCGCCGCGAGTCCCTCGATGTCGAAGAGAAGCAGGTTCGGGAAGATGAAGAGGATCCGGCTGGTGCTGCTCACACGCGCGGCGCGCTCCTGACCCACGCGCCTGGTGAGCTCCCGGACGTTCTCCTCGACGCGCAGGCGTTCCGCCTCGCCGAACCTGGGCTCCCACTGCATCCCGACCCGACCGCCGTGGCCGCTGAAGACCAGCACGCTGTGGCCGTTCTCAAGGGTGATCGCGCGGCCGCCCTCGTCCGAGGTCGCATAGCCCGTCGTCTTGAGGTATTCGACGAACGTGACGTGCGTGGGCGAGAAGTGGTAGCCGTCCATCGCGTTCTCGACCGCGAGCTTCCAGTTGCCGCGGATCGAGTAGAGGTGCGTGCCCGGGATGACCTCGAGCCCCCGCTCCGAATGGTCGGCCATGAAATCGAGGTACTCGCGCGCGTCACCGAGATGCTCGCGCAGGCTCGGCCCGTCGAGGGCGAACGACACGAAGACGAAGCCGCGATGGTTCTCGACGCGCGGCAGCCCACGCAGGCCCATGGTCGCGGCGAAGCCACGCTCCGGCGGATAAGCCCCCGGATCCGGGATGCCCACGAGCTCGCCCGTGTTCGCGAACGTCCACGCGTGGTAGAAGCATTGATAGGTCTTCGCGTTCCCCTCGGTCTCACGGCAGAGGATCGTGCCGCGGTGCGGGCACGCGTTCAGGTACGCGCGGACCTGATCCTTCGAGTCGCGGGTGAAGATGAGCGGCCGCCCGGCGAGCGTGCGTATCTTGAAGTCACCCGGCTTCGGGACCTCGGTCTCGTGACCCAGGTAGAGCCACAGGCGATCCCAGAGCCGTCGTTCGCGCGCGAAGATCTCATCGGAGCGGAAGACCTCGCGGTTCACGCGGAAAATGCGCGCGTTCCAGTCCTCGAAGATGTAGGGACTCCGACGACCCACGAGGTTCATCCGCGGCGCCGCGGTTGTCTGCGTCATCGTCGCCGCCCTCCCTGACCCGCTATCTCGTCATACGATACGGGCTCTCGCATCGTGAGTTGCGGATGGTCAGCCGCGCGGCCGTAGGGCCAGCTCCGCCCCCATCGCGACGCCGACGAGGCCCGAGAGATTCGCGAGCGCGATCACGATGCGGGTCTCCTCGCGGCCCGCGCGCACGCCGACGGTAATGCCGTTGCGGCGCGGCGGCAGGCACACGATGTCCCCGCGGACGGTAGCGAACGGCTCGCCGTCGACGTCGATCGTGGGCGCTCCCGCAAGGACGTACATGAGGCCATTTCCCGGGCTCGCGAGCAGGTCGGTGCTCTGTCCCGGATCGAGGCGCTGCGTGAAGATCAGCATTGGAGCGGTGCCGGCGAAGCCAGGGGCGGCCGGGTGGACGTACCAGCGGAGCTCTCCGAACCCCGTGCGATCCGGAGCGAGGTCGGCGCGGCGGATCAGGGCGGGTGGGTGCAGCGCCTCACGCTGGCGCTCGCGCAGCTCCAGGAGGCCCGCGAGCGTCGGCGCCGCGGGCGCGGCCGCGACGCCGTTGCCGTGGGCCTTCCCGATCTTCGCGGGAGCCCATTCCGACGAGCGCGTCTGCGGCTCGAGCTGGACCATCTCGGCGCCGAGCGCGACGACGAGCGGCTCGTAGATGATCCCCATGAACTTCGACGGGCGATCGTCGCGGGCGCGGAAGTGCTGATGGTCGAGACCGCCCGGGACGATGGGCAGCAGCACCGCGTCCTCCGCGCTCCAGTCGAAGCGATGGCCGTTCACGATGCTGTAGCCGTCACCCTCGACGCCGAAGATCGTGATGCCGCCTTGATGCTGGTGCCGGCCGCTCGGCACGCCGGTGTGATCGCGCACGAAGATGACCCATTGGGTGAGCGAGAGCTCCTCGAACTGGGGCATGATGTAAAACTGGCTCGTGCCCTGACGACTGTCGACCACGGGCACTTCACTTCCCCGGATGTGGAGCTTCCCGTGGTGCGCGCGCCTGTAGAGCTGCTCCCACCGATCGAATAGGCCTTCATAATCGCGCAGCGTTGCAGCGCTCATCTGCATGTCGTGTGCGCTCCGCGCACGCCGCAGTAATCCCGCTGCTTTTCAGTCGCCTGCTTCACGCCGGGCGCCGTCCAACGAGCTCGGCGCGATCCAGCTCGTGCACCGTGCCGAACTCGCGCGAGAGCTGGGCCGCCGTGGCCAGAAGAGCGCGCGCCATCGGCGATGTGCGCGATTCGGGGACGGACGCCGACGTGCCGACGATCGCGACCGTGGCCATCACACGATCGCCCTGGAACACGGGCGACGCGATAGCGCGGATCCCCGGCTCGACATCCGAGGCCACCGCGATCCGGGTACGCCGGATCCGCTGCAGCTCGGCGGCAAGCGCGGGATCCCGGCGGAGAGCACGGCGCAGACCGCTCACCTCACCTTCGGGCAGGAAGGCACAGAAGATCCGGCCCTGGCTCGAACGGAAGAGGGTGAGCCGCGAGCCGGTGTGGATGCTGATGCGCACGAGCCGATCGGGGTTGTCGTCCGCGCGGACCACGACGGGCGCCTCGCCGTCCCAGACGCTGAGCACGACGGTCTCGTTCACCTTGTGGACGAGCGCTTCCATGTGCGGCCCGGCGATCGCGACGACCGGCAGCCCGGCTCCGGCGGCGCCCGCGAGCGTGAGCACCTGGGGTCCGAGGGTGTATTCGCTCGTCGCCGGATCGAAGCGCAGGAGGTTCGCCTGGCGCAGCGCCACGGTGTAGCGATGGGCGGTCGCGCGGCTCACTCCGAGCCGAGCGGTGATCTCGGAAAGCGAGCGGCGCGGACGGCCGACGGTGAAGAAGCCGAGGATGTGGGCGGCCCGCGCGACCGACTGTATCGCGGACTCCGACCCGTTCAGCTCGCGCGTCCCGCCTGGAGAGATGTGTTCTCGCATGTCGGTCAGTGGTGTAGCACGACGAGCACGGCCGCGTCGAACGTCATGCGTCGATCACGCAAGGGCGCGACGAGTCGCGGCGAGGGTGCTCGCGATGCCGGCGCGGAGGAGCTGCAGGTCCGAGCCGACGATGACGTAGCGGGGCCGTAAACCGGACAGCGCAGCGAGGGCCTCGGCGCTCGCGACCCATGCGCCGAGCGCCACCGATGCGCGCTGAGCGGCGGCGGCGATCTCCGTCACGCGCGCGCGGACCCGCTCGTCGTCGAGCATGCCCGGTCGGCCGAGATCGACGCTCAGATCGGTCGTGCCGATGAAAGCGACGTCCAGCCCCGGCAGCAGATCGTCGAGCGGATCGAGCGTCGTCGCCGTCTCGATCTGGCCGATCAGCAGCGGGCCGTCCCTGCTCCTCTCGAGATACGCGCCGAGGGGCACCGCGCCGTAATCCGCCGCCGGGTGCGCCAGGCTGACGCTTCGCGTGCCCTCGGGCGGGTAACGCGAGGCGGCGATCAGAGCGTCGCGCTGGCCGCGCAGGCGCAGCGAGCTGAGCTGTATGCCCGCCGCTCCCGCTTCGAGGAGCCGATTGACGTATCCGGCGTCGACCGCCGGGATCCTCACGATCGCGGGAAGCCCGAGCGCGGCCGCGTGCCGCACTAGCGCGAGACATTCGGACTGATCGAGCTGCGCGTGCTCCCCGTCGACGATCACGAGATCGAGTCCCGCCGAGGATGCGATGTCGATGGTCTCGAGTGCGGCGAGCTTCACGAACGTGCCGACGATCGGCGCGCCGGTCCGGAGGCGCTCCCGGAGGCGGGACGCGGGCGTCGGCGCGGCGGGCATCGAGACCCCGGGCGTCAGTTCAGACCGAGGAGCCGCGCCGGGTTGTCGCGCACCATCTTGCGCAGGTCACCCTCGCTCATACCGCAGTCGTGCAGTTGCCCGAGCATCTTCTTGAACGAATCCATCGGCGACGGGTTGTCGACCTGACCGAGATCGCTGCCGATGCTCGTGCGCTCGGGTCCGACAAGGTCGATCCACCCCTTCAGCGTCTCGACGTTCCAGTGGTGGAATTCCGAGTCGTCGTCGTACATGCAGCACTCGTGCTCGATGATCGCCCCGCTGTCCGCGAACTTCGCGACCTGGTCGCGGCTCGCCTCTATGACGTACTCGGGGTGATTGACGATGATCCGCGTGACGCCGGCCTTGCGCGCCGCGTCGAGCAGTATCTGGATGCGATCCGGCGCCATGTGGCCGGCGGCGACTACCGCGCCCGCCTCGGCGATCTGCTGAAGGATCGCGGGCACCTCAGGCCGCACGTCGCCGGACTCCGTCAGGATGTCGACCACATCCGGCTTCCGCAGCGGCACTGAGGGCTTCGGGAACTTCAGGCCGGGATGTGTCTGCTGGTGCTCCTGGTGGTGGCGCGACGAGATGGTCGGGAACCACACGACGCGCGCGCCCATCTTGAGCGCGACATCGACCGCCGACGGGTTCAACCCGCCGACCATCGAGTTGAGGGCGATGCTGCCGAAGACCTGCGTCTTGACCTTCGACAGCTGCGGCGCCATCGCGCGAACGTCCATGACCGTCGGGTGGTGATGCGATTTCACGACGATCGCGCGCATTCCGGCCGACTCGGCCTGGCGCGCGGCCTCGACGTGGTCCATCTTTCGCGGGAATGGCGAGGGACCCGAGTGGCAGTGCATGTCGATCGCGCCCTCGAGGATCCGGTCGAGCGCGCCCGTCGAGCTCACGCAGGCACCGGGGCGACGACACCGAGGGCTTTGGCGATGTCCTCGGTCGAGGTCACCACGCCGTGGAAGCGATCGACGCTCGCGAGCACGGCGTCGTGCGCGGCCTGGTCCGTGTCCGACACGCATTCGGCGGGGACGAGCACGTCGTAGTCGCGCATGTACGCGTCGCGGATCGTCGAGTCGATGCAGAACGACGTCGTGGTGCCGGTCACGATGAGCACCTGGATGCCCTTGATGCGCAGTTCGGCCTCGAGCGGCGTGTTGTAGAACGCGCTCGCCCGGTGCTTGATGATGACGTCGTCCTCCGGCCGCACCTCCGCCTTGATCTCGTCGATGAGCTCGGAGTCCCAGGTGCCGCGCCAGCAGAGCTCGAGCTTCACGCCGCGGCGGTCGAGGTGCGACGGGATGCGCCGACGCTTGCGCGCTTGATCGTCCGGGTAATGGACCTGACGCGTGAGCGTGATGCGCACGCCGGCCGACCGGCACATCCGCATCATGTCGATGACGTTCGGGATGATCGCGCGCGGCATGGCGATCGCGTCGACGCCGAACGCCTTCGCGCGCGCGCCGTCCGGATGGCAGAAGCCGTTCTGCATGTCGACGACGAGCAGCCCGACCTCCTTCGGGTCCAATCGCGGCAGCTCGATCTTGCGGACTTTGTCCTCTGGCATCGCCCTAGCTCCTCCTATGGCGCGTGGTGGCGCCCCATTGTGCGGTGACGCGCGAACGCGAGGGTCCTTGTCATGCCGACTGCGCCGCGTTGTTGACAACGCCGTGCTGTTGGGCGATGGCCGCGGCGGTCCGGTAAGCGAGCGCGAAGATCGTGCCGGTCGGGTTGACGCCGGCAGAGGTCACGAAGAGACCGCTGCCCGGAAGGAAGAGGTTCGGCACATCGTGGGAGCGCCCGTCCGCGTCCGCGACGCTCGTGAGCGGATCCTTCCCCATCCGCGCCGTGCCCATGTGATGGCCTGCGAACATACCCGCGGGCAAGGACGAGCGCTGCGCGATCACCTCGCGCGCACCGGCCTCGCGAACGACCTCGGCCACCTTGATCACCATGAACTCCTCCATCGCGATGGTGTTCGGGTGATACCGGTAATGGATGCGAAGGCCTGGCCCGCCGTCGGCGAGACGGATCGTCCGATCGAGCTCCAGGCGGTTCTCTTCCATCGGAAGGTCCTCGCACAGCGCGAACGCGGCGAAGTGCCGGGAGTACGCGGAGGCGACGAAATCCCGGAACCCGGCACCCCAGGGCGGCACGCCCTCGGGCAACCGCGCCGTCTGACCAGCGGCGTTCGCGAACGCCAACGGTCCGCCCGCGAAGGTGAGCGGGAGACCGCCGACGACCGCGGCGCCGCGCACGAACGAAGCGCCATATCGCGTTCTCGGCCGATCCTCGTCCAGATCGTCGAAGGCGGTGCCGGTCTGCGGCCCGCGGTCGGCGTAGATCGGCTCGTCGAAAAGACCCCACGCCATGACGTTCGTATGGAACATGAGGTTTCGCCCGACGAGACCGCTCGAGTTCGCGAGGCCGCGCGGATGCGCTCGCGACGCCGAAAGCAGGAGGAGACGAGCCTGGTACGCGGCGCCGGTCGCGAGGACCACCGTGCGCGCCGTGACTTCGCGCCGGCCTCGCGGACCGACGTAGCGCACGCCGATAGCTTCGCCGGTCCGCGGATCCACGGACACGCGCTCGGCGCGGCACCGCGCACGGATCTCCAACCGGCCGGTGCGTGCCGCGCGGGCGAGGACCGTGTCCCGGGTGTTGCCTTTGGCGCGCCGGATGCATTCGTAATGGGAGCAGCGACCACAGAGGTTGCACGCGCTCCTCGAGCCGCGCCGCCCCGTCGCGATCGCGGCCGGGGTCGGGTACGGCGTGTGGCCGAGCCGCCGCGCCGCGTCCGCGAAGAGCGTGGCCGCGCGGGATGGGGGCACCGGCGCGAAGGGAAATGGGGCGCTGCGTGCGCCTTCGTACGGATTGCCGCCCGCGTGTCCGGCGATGCCGATCTCGAGCTCAGCGCGCGCGTAGGAAGGCTCGAGCTCCGCGTAGCTGATCGGCCAATCGGCGAGGGTCGTCCCGGGGACGGCGCCCACCTCTGAGCGCACGCGGAAATCCGAAGGATGGAGGCGGTACGTGATCGTGGTCCAATGAAGCGGCCCGCCGACGCCGATGTTGCGAGCGAGCCAGGCGCCATGCTTCGGCGGCCCATCGTTGACCGAGAGCGTTTCCGGCTCTCTCCAAAAAAGCGCGCGGCCGACATTGAACTCGCGCTCGTCGGTGCTTGCGCGCACCGACGACGGACCCGCCTCGAGCGCGATAACGCGCAGGCCCGCCTCGGCGAGCTCGGCCGCGATAACGCCACCGGCGGCACCGAGACCAACGACGCACACGTCCGCATCGTTGCCGGGGGCGCTGCCCTTCGCGGCGAGCCCTGCGTTCCATCGCGCAGGCGCCACGACCTTTCGCGTCACGGGCGCCGCTGTCGCGACCTCCTGCGCGGTGAACCCACGCGGCTGCGGATCCCCTACCGCACCGACGAGGCGCCAGCCCCATCCGTTCTTGTTGCCGCCGTGAATCGGATGCGCGAGCGCAGCCTCGAGAGCCAGCGAGCGGAGGAACCAGAACGTGTCCGCATCGCCGCTGTGCTCCCTCAGCGCCGTGATCAGGCCGTCGATGTCCGTGGGATCGAGGCTGGCGATCGCCCGCCCGTAGCGCGCGCGAGCCGCACGCGCGAGGACGACGCCCGTCTTACGAAGACGCGCGCGCTCCTCTGATGACGACCGCGCGAGCCTCCGCCTGAGATAACCGGTGGCGCCGGCCCCGGCCGCGCCTGGGAACAGCGCGTCGAGCACGGGGACAAGACGCGCGACCAGCGCGTCGCGCTCGCGGGAAGATGCGCGGACGGCCTGGCGGCTCAGACGGCGCGGTCCACGAGGACGGACATCCCGTCGGCCATGTTCGTCATCTTCCCGAGGAAGAGGCTGCCCTTCGCGATGAGGAACGCGTTGCGGAGCGACCCGTCGCGGAGGCGCGGCAGCGCGTGCGCGAGGTACGGGAGCGCCGCGGGGATGTGACCCTGCGTCGGGACGAACCCCGGCATGCCGTGCGTGCGCTCGAACGCCTCGACCTCGTCGCGCTTGATCTCGCCGCGCATCACCGCGAGGCCCGCGATGATCCGGTAGTTCGTGCGCGGGACATTCCCACTCCCCGCTGGAACCGTGATCTCGGGGTTGTGCAGCTCGACGGCGTACTTGTCGACGTCGGTGATGCGGAGGCCGAGCTGATCGAGGGGCTTCGTCAAGAGAGCTTCGTAGATCGCGCCGGCCGATCCGCCGGACACGACCGTGTGGCGGCCGACGGCATCGAGCCGCAGGCGCACGCCGCTTCCGTCCGCGGGGCCGACGAGGATCGCGACCGCGGCGAGGCAGTCCTCCAGAAGAGGCATGTCCTTGGCGAGGTGTCCCAGCATCTTCATGCCGAGCTTCGCGAGCGAGGCGCCGCCGACCACGACGACGTTCCGGTAGATGCCGCTCTGGACGAGCGCGCCGGCGAGCACGAGAGCGTGCACCGGAGCGCAGCAGAACGCCTTCACGTCCGAGCCGGTCGCCTGGGTGCATCCCGCCATCTCGGCCATGGCCTTCGAGATGCTTCCGCCCCCGCGCTGGTAGCGATCACCGACGGCCTCTTCGCCGCAACCAAGGAGGTACTCCACCTCGGTCGGAGCCATGCCCACCTGACAGAGAAGCTGCTTGATCGCGAGCGCGCCCGAGGCCTTGCACGCGAGGTTCTCGAGAAGGATGTCGGCGGTCTGGCTCGAGTCGTCGGGGTAGCCGCGCGCGACGCGTCCCACCTGGGACCCGTCGGCCGCCACAAGCGCGAGCGCCGCCTCCGACCCACTCGTCGCCGTCGCCGGACGGACGACGCGCTCGAGATCGGCGTCGCTCCAGAGCTCCGTCGCCCGCAGCAACTTGGCCGACCGATCGAGCCGCGAGCGCTCGATATCGACGAGGCCGAAGTCATCGGACATGCGCAGGAGTCCCCAGAAGGCGTCCTCGGACACGATCTGACCGAAGGGCCCGCGCGGGTTCGCGTTGGGCTCGCGGTATCCCCACCAGGGTTCGGGCACATCCCATAGCGACTCGGGCGTGCGATTACCGATGAACACCTGGTTCGGGGGATACGCGAGCGCATCCTCGAAGCTTCGAAGATGCTGCTGCATCCTGGGGAGGAGGGCCGTGCCGTTTTTCGCGAGCTCGCGCGTCGGCTTCGAGCCGTATCGCAGAAGGCCGGGCGTATGGGCGAGGACGCACGACACGCCACGTATGGTGGGGAGCGCGCCGGCCGGTTCGGTGTTCACGCGTGAGAGTTCCTGCTGCGCACGGCGCGGATCGATTCCCAGATCTTGTCCGTCTCCATCGCGATCTCGGACAGCGCGATCTGGTCCTGGTACACGGAGGCGTCCGTGATCGCCCGAACCTCAGGTTCGGTCACGTGATAAACGGGGAGTCCCAACGAGACTCCGGCCAACGGACCTGTGTAGGTGGGGTCACCGGCGGTGACCGTCTCAGCCATCATCTCGACGTAGACGGGCTCCGCGGCGCCGAGGATCACTACGAGCCCCTCTTTGCCTTGCTCGTCGAAGATGCGCTTGATCTCGGTCTGCTCATCCAGCTCCGTGGCACCGGCCGAGGTTCAGACAAAGCACTGATTCAGCTCGAGCAGCACCTCGGCCCCGGCGCTCCGCGCCACGGCCGCGATCGCTGTCGCTTGCACTCCGTCTCTCTCGCCGATCGCGATGACTTTCTTGCCTTGGAGATCCACGTGCATCACCTCCCTTCCAGGACCATCGTATTCGAGTATCGCATCGTGAGGTGGCGTCACGCGGACCGAGACGGCGCGATCAGGTCTCGACGGACCCCGTGCGCCCGAACCCCAGCGGATTCGCCGCACCGGCGTAGAGCGTGCGCCGCTCCAGGCGGATCGCGCCGTCGACCGGGAATGGCACGCCGCCGATCTCGGGACGGACGCGGATCGCGGGATCGCCGACGACGTGGTCCATCGCCGGTAGGTCGAGTGGCTCGTCGAGGTTGCCCGTGCTCACGATTGCGACGGCCTCCGCGACGCCGAAGGGCAACGGATAGTCCGAGCCGTCCGGGCCGGCGTGCTCCCACGTAAGAAGCACCGTCTTGATGCCCCGGCGTTCGCATTCCTGGATCGCGAGCATGACCTCGGTGGTGTTGTTGCCCGCGCCCCCGAGCGTGAAGACCGCGCCCGCCGCGCCCAGCAGGGTCGCGGTCTCCGCGATCCGCAGCGCGACCCGCTGCTTGTCCTCGTACAGATAGAAGTGCCCGCGGTGGAGGACGACACCCGCGAAGTCCCAACGCGTTCCATGGCCCGCCATGAGCCGCTCGACCACCGCGTTGTTCTGGTGCATCCACGTATGCATCTTCGCGCCGTGACCGCCGAGCCCGCCGCTCGTCAGCGCGCCGTCGGCAAGCTCGTTCGGATGCACGAGCGTGGGAACGAGCTCGTCGAGGATGCGGCCGTAGAGGCGGCTTCGGAGGAAGACGCCCTGCGACTGCACCTGGTAGGCGTAGACGACGCGCGGCAGCGGCGTCGCGGGCAGGACGAGGTCGCGGGTCTCGACGTGCGACGGCTCCGCGTCGTGCGCCGCGAGCGCAAGCGTCCGCGCGACTTTCTCGCCGGCGAGGAGGACCGCGCGCTCCAAACCTTCGTGGTCCACGCCGTCCGCGAACGAGAGTCGGAACACGAGCAGGTGGAGTCCCGCGTACGGATGGAGGTCGGCTCCGGGACCCGCGGTATCGAGGACGCTGTCGTGCGCGACGAAGAGGCCCTTCGAGCCGAGCCACGGCACTTCACCGGACGTCACCACCGCGACGCCGCGTAAGCGATCGGTGCGGCCGCCGCCCGCGGGCTCGACCGGCGAGAGCAGCCCCGGAAAGACGCCACCCGTCCCGCCCGACTTCGCGCGCGGCTCGACGACGTCGGTGATCTGCGTGATGCGCGCGGCATCGCCGGGACGCACGAGCTGGATGTCCACCGATGAGAACGCCGGGTCCGCGAGCACGAGCGAGCGGAGCTCGTCCTTAGAGACAGTGAGTGCGCCGCCCGAGAGCGCGGTGCGGTCGCCGAACGCGACGCTGTCGACGTCGAAGGTCCGAAGCTCGAGCTTCGACATCAGGCCGCAACCCCGTCGAAGATCGCCGCCTGCTCGAGAGCGGTCGAGATCGCCTTGAGCGATCCGCGTACGAGTCGCAGGCGGAGATCGTGATCGCCCGACGGATCGAGGCTCGGGTCGCCGCACGGATGCGGGATCTTCACGCCGCGGACGACCCGGTTCGCGCCGAGCTCGGAGGCGACGGGGCCGAGCGCGCTGATCATCGCTGTGGGCAGCCCCGCCCGCTCGAGCTCCGCGCTTATCGCTGCACCGCAGCGATTGCAGGTCCCTCAGGTCGCCGTCAGGATGACGGCATCGACCTCGTTCGCACGCAGGTCGGCCGCGATCTCGCGTCCGATGCGTCGGGATTCCGTGACGGCCGTACCCACCCCGACCGTGACGTAATAGCGGGAGTACACCGAACCGAAGGCATGCGCGCGTTCGAGCTCGCGCAACGCGTCGAGCGGAACGACGTAGTTCGGATTCGCGTTCGCCGCGCTCGTGTCATAGCCCGCGTGGATCGATTCGTACTTCCCCGCCTCGAGCGAATCGAGCCCTTCGATCGGATACGTCCGCCATTCCGTCGAGTTCGACTGCTTCAGCTTGTCGGGGTTTCCTTTGGGAACGATGCCGCCGGTCGTGATGATGGCGATCCGCGCGCGACCGATGTCCTTCACCGGCGCCGCCGGTGTGGCGCGCTCCACCGGCGGTAGCACCAGCTCGCTGGTGAAGGGCGCACCCTGAATTCGCGCGCTGAGCATGTCCAGCGCGCGGTCGACGGCGGGCCGTTCGAGCAGCTGGGTCTTGCGAACGCCCCGGCCGTAGAAACCCTCGACGGCCGGAGAACCGATCGTCTCGCCGCGGCCCAAGCGCAGGGCGAAGCGCGCGAGACGCCCGAGCGTCTCGGGCATGCCGAGCGCCGTGGCCGGCGCCGGAAGGATGTAGGTCGTCCGGCGATAGAGCTCGACGCCGGGGTTCTCGATGTTCATCGCGGTGACCGCCGGGATGCCCATGGCGGCGGCGCGCGCGCAGGCCTCACCGCACGCGAGCCCGTACCGTCCCGCGTTGAAGGCGGGACCGGCGACGAGCAGATCGGCTTTCTGCGCGCGGAGCGCGGATTCCACATCGGCGCCGAACGACTCGAGATCGGTCGCGGCGCGGTTGTCGCCGCAAATGAACGTCGCCACGACGCGGCCCGCGTCGCCGAGCTCCTTCGCCAGACCGATGCCCGGGCCGATGGGACCTTCACGCACGGTGAACGGGAAGTCGCCGGCCTCCTCGCCGCCAACACGACCGAAGAACTGGTTCAAGTACTGGACGACGCGAAGCTCGGTCAGGGGCTCACACCTTCCTGGCTCGTTGCGCGAACTGCCGTCTCACGATACGGGATGGCGCCGGAACCGGGGAGCGGTCACCGCGCTGCCGTCGCTGGACCTCCGGCGCACCGTGCGGGACCATCCACATATCGTGGGTCGAGGAGTTCGCTCGCTGGGGTTGACGACGCCTTGATGTATCTCTTCCAACGCCTCGTGCAGGGCCTCCTCGTGCTCCTCGGCGTGACGACGATCGTCTTCGCGCTCACCTTCGTCGCCGGCGACCCCGCCTCGACGCTCGCGCCGCTCGACACGACGCCGGCCGAGCTCGAGCAGTTCCGCCACAACATGGGCCTCGACCGGCCGGTCCCGGTGCAGTACCTCGATTTCCTCGTGCACGCGGTCCGCGGCGACTTCGGAATGTCGTACAGCAGTCACGAGCCCGCGATGGGCGTCGTGCTCGAACGGCTTCCGGCAACGCTGCGGCTCACAGGCGCCGCCGTCCTGTTCGCGCTCGTCGTCGCGATCCCGCTCGGACTGCTCGCGGCGATGAACCACGATCGCTGGATCGACTCCGCCGCACGCTTCTTCGCGTTCCTCGGCCAGTCGATACCCGTGTTCCTGCTGGGCATGGTGCTCATCCTCGTCTTCGCGGTGGGACTGCGGTGGCTGCCGTCCTCCGGAGGAGAATCGTGGAAGAGCCTGATCCTGCCGGCCATCTCGATCGGCTCGTTTTCCGCCGCGGTGCTCGCGCGCCTGCTGCGGTCGAGCCTGCTCGAGGTGCTCTCGCAGGAGTACATCCGCACCGCATACGCGAAGGGCCTCGCCGGCCGCGCCGTCGTCGTCCGCCATGCGCTGAAGAACGCGGCGCTGCCCTTCGTGACGATGCTCGGGCTGCAGGTCGGCTTTCTGCTTTCGGGCGCGGTCGTGGCCGAGACGATCTTCGCGTATCCGGGGATGGGAAGGCTGGCGGTGGAGGCGATCTCGAGGAAGGACGTCCCCGTGATCCAGTCGTTCGTGACGATCGCCGCGGTCATCGTGATCGCCGCGAACCTGTTCGTCGACCTCGTCTACACGCGGATCGATCCCCGCATCCGACTCAGTTGAGGCGCCGAGTCGGCTCGCGCCTGCCGAGCGGACCCGCCCTGCTCGGCCTCGCGATCCTCGCGGCGCTCGTGCTCGCGGCGGTCTTCGCCGACCAGATCGCGCCCAACCCGGACACGCAGCAGCTGCTCCAGCGTCTCGACGCGCCGTCGCTGGCCGGCGGCGAGCACGGCCATCTGCTGGGCACGGACAGCCTCGGGCGCGACCTCCTCGCCCGCGTGATCCACGGAGCGCGCGTGTCGCTCACCGTGGGCCTCGTGGGCGTCGCGCTCTCGGGCGGGGTCGGCATCACGCTCGGGCTCATCGCGGGATACCTCGGCCGGCGTTGGGATCGCATCATCATGCGCGTCGCGGACGTCCAGCAGGCGATCCCGGCATTGGTCCTCGCCGTCGCGGTCGCGGCCATCGTGAGGCCGAGCATCACGAATCTCATCGTCGTCCTCGCGGTCACGACGTGGTTCACCTTCGCGCGCGTGGTGCGCTCCGAGGTGCTGTCCCTGCGCGAGATGCTCTTCGTCGAGTCCGCGCGCGTGGTCGGCGCGAGCGACGCCCGCATCATCGGGCGGCACATCCTCCCCAACGCCGCGGCGTCGATCATCGTCATCGCGACGCTCATGGTCGGAAACCTCATCCTGTTCGAGGCGAGCCTGTCGTTCCTCGGCGTGGGTGTCCCGCTCACGACGCCGACGTGGGGACGCATGGTCTTCGACGGAATCGAATATGTCGCGACCGCGTGGTGGATCGCGCTCTTCCCCGGCCTCGCCGTGATGCTCACCGTGCTGTCGACGAACCTCGTCGGCGACTGGCTGCGCGACGCGCTCGACCCGCGCCAGCGGCGTCGCTAGCCGGCGTTCGCCAGCGAGATCATCCGGCCCATGGCCTTCGACATCTCCACGTAGCCGCCGTACCACGACTCCGAGGGTGGCGGGAGGGCGTACAGACGCACGCCGGTGACATCGGGCAGCGTGGCGCCCAGGTCGCGCAGGCGCTCGGCGCATTCTTCGGGCGTACCGGCGAGCGCGAACTGATCGAGCACGTCGTCGGTGATGAGATCGGCGAGCTCCAAGGGTAAATACGGCTGCGTCCAGAAGTCCCACTTCGCCAGCGCCGTAATGACGTGATCGGGCACGTCGAACTCGGTGGGGCGGCGCCAGTCGGCGCGCTGTCGCGAGTACTTCTCAGCGCCCGCCATCCAGAGAATGCCCTGCGCCGCCGGGCGCTTCGCCGCGCGCCGCGCCGCCGCGCGATCGTCGGAGATCGAGCAGGGCATCGAGATATCGATCTCGAACGAGCCCATCGGGCGGCCGCCGCGTGCGGCACCGGCCCGGACGTGCTCGAGCTGCTCGCGGTGGTGCGCGACGTTCACGAAGAACGCCGCCAGGTGGACGATGTCCGCGACCTCACCGGCGAGCTCGATCATCCGCCTGCCCCGAGCCGCGACGAGGATGGGGAGGTCCGCACGGAACGGCTTGAAGTTGAGCTTCGCGCGCTCGACGCTGACGACCTTTCCTTGGTAGCTCACCTCCTCGCCGCGGAAGAGGCGCCGGCAGATCTCGACCGCGTCGCGCACCGCCTCGAGCGGATGGACTCGCTCGCCCGGCCAGAATGCCGGCTGCTCGAGGCCGCCGCCCAGACCGAGCACGACGCGACCGCGCGAGAGGTCGTCCATCGTCGCGTGCGCGAGCGCCGTGAGCGCGGGATGGCGGACGAACGGAT
>WNGG01010210.1_pt1 | contig 22142 bp, 22 predicted proteins | sample 5400661 | NCBI WGS metagenome assembly WNGG01 (sample SAMN13153372, study PRJNA577476) | soil metagenome | isolation source: 100 cm soil or saprolite under Garry oak tree replicate 1 | place: USA:California | collected 2016-06-15
GGGCCGCCGCCGGCGGGGGCGGCTCCCGGAGCGCGGAAACGGACGGCTCCGCGGGGACGGGTATCGGAGCCGGGCGGGCCTCGACGAAGCCCAGCGCGCGCGGGGCCAGGCCACCCGCGATCCTGCGCAGCCGCCCCAGGATCTCGTGCCGCATGCGCAGCAACCCTTTCCGCCAGCCCGCGTCGGGGACGCGGATGCGAAGGGCGTTGCCCTCGAGCGCGACCACCTCCGTGCGGCGGGCCAGCTCGGGGCCCACCGCCCGCGGCCAGGCGGCGCGCAGCAGAAGGAGCCGCCTCTCCGGGGTCGCTCCGAAGAGCTGCTCCGCAACATCGCGCTCGGCCGCGCGTTCCATGGTCACCAGACTACTCTAACGCTATACTGCCGGCTCGGGCGCGCAGGGCTCGAGAAGACCCAGGAACGGTTTCATGCTGTGTCCCCGCTGCCGCACCGACATCGACGTCCTGCCCGACCCCGGCGGCTCCATCCTCTGCCCCGGCTGCGGGGCCCGGCTCATGACCCGGCCCAGCGCGCGCGTGAGCGAGGACACGGCGAGGGCGAGCCGGCCCCTGCCCCCGCCCGCGCAACTCGATACACCGGTCTCGGGGACGCCCGCGCTCACCTGGCCCCCGGCCGAGGAACCCCCCGCACGGAGCGAGACCCCTCTCGAGCAGGTGCTCGCCGAGCTCAAGGCGATCCGGGAGACCCAAGCGGAGGTCCTGGCCCTCCTGCTGGAGCGGCCGAGCGGCGCCGAGGGGGTCGAGCCCGACGGCGCGGGCGCCATGGAGCCCGGATTTCTTGCCTCCGCCCGCCCCCGCGTTCGTACCCTCCAGCGCAAGTCGCTGCTCCTGATCGACGACGATCCGGCCACGCGGGAAGCCGCGTTGGCGGAGCTGGAGCAGGCCCAGGTGCCGGTGCGGGCGGTGGCGGACGGCAATGCCGGGATCCAGGCCATCGCGGCCGAGAAGCCCGACGTGATCGCGATGGAGCTGGGGATGGGCGGGAGCATGGCGGCCAAGGACGTGATCAACATGATCAAGGCCACGATGGAGTGGGTGGACATCCCGATCATCCTCTACACGCGCCTCCCCGTGGAGAGCCAGAAGGAGGCCCGCACCCTCCACGGCGCCGACGACCTCGTGCTCAAGCGGAGCGGCCCCCCCACCCTCGTGGCCCACGTGATCGCCGCCTTCCGGCGCACCCCCTGACCCCTTGGAGCCGAAGCTGGTCCTCGCCTCGGCCTCGCCTCGCCGCGCCCGCATCCTCCGCGATCTCGGCATCACGTTCCGGGTGGTGGTGTCGGAGGAGGACGAGTCGCTGCGGCCGGGAGAGGACGGGGCGGCCGCGGTAGAGCGCCTGGCCCGCGCGAAGGCGGCGGCGGTGGCGCGGCGGGAGACGCTGCCGGTGCTGGCCGCCGACACCGAGGTCGTCTGCGATGGCCACATCCTGGGCAAGCCGGGCTCCGCCGAGGAGGCCTTCGTCATGCTCGCGCGCCTCGCCGGCCGCGCCCACGAGGTGGTGACCGGCGTCTGCCTCCTGGTGAACGGCGCCTGCCGGTCGGGCATCGAGCGCGCCACGGTGCGGTTCGCCCCCATGACCGACGCCGAGCGCGCCTGGTACGTGGACACCGGCGAGCCCATGGGCAAGGCGGGCGGATATCACGTCGACGGCCGCGGGGCCCTCTTCATCGAGGAGGTCACCGGCTCGCCCTCGAACGTGGCCGGCCTGCCCGTGCGCCTGCTCCTCCGCCTCGCGCGCGAGGCCGGGCTCGACCTGGGGCTGCCCCCGCGGTGAACGACGCCCTCTCCCGCCCGGCCGGGGCGCGGGGCGTCCGGGGGACGTTGTCGCTTGCGGTCGGCGACGTCACGAACAACTTCGTGGAAGAGGGGCTGGGTGGGCGGCGACTGGGCCTGCGGCCGTTGGGCTTCCCGCTCGGGCTCGAGCGCGTGCGGGAGGGCGGGCGCCTCGAGGTGATCCCGCGCGCGCCGTCCTGGCCGGTGGGGTCCTGACTGTCGGCGCGTTGCTGTGGCTGGGGCAGGGGAGTTTGCTGCGCTGGTCCCTCGCGTTCGGCGACGGCGCGGCGCGCCTCAGCATGCGCGGCGCCGCCCTGGTTCTGGGCACGGCCCTCCTGGTCTCCCTCTTCGGCGCCCTGGCTCTCGGCGCGCGCCTCCTGGTCCCGGCGGTCACCTGGGCGCACGTTCTCGGCCGGCGGGCGCTCGTCCTGGGCGGCGGCCTCGCCGTCCTCGGCTTCGGCCTCATCGTGGCCCGCGGGCTGGATCAGAGCCCTGAGGCGCTGGCCCTGGGCGCTGGTCCCCTGGCGGTTCTGATGCTGGCCGTCCTGGTTCTGGCGGCTGGCCTGCTGATCCTGCTCGGCGCGCCGGCCGGGACGGTGGCCGGACGCGCGGACCTCGAAGACTCGTTGGGCCTGACCCTGGCCGTGCTGGCGTTGGCGTTGGCCGGGTACGAGGCGTGGAGCGGCGTCGGGTCCTACGAGACGCACCGAACGGCCGCGTTCGTAGCCGCCCTCGTCGTGCTGTTTCTCTAGCCCGGGCGGCCTTCAGCGGCCGAGGGCGAGGCGGTCGGCGAGGGGCCGGGGCAGCCCAGCCTGCAGGATCTTGTTCTGCGCCCGCTCCACCCGATAGGGAACGCGGTGGATGGTCACCACCTTCGAGTCGCTGTCGTAGAACGCGAAGGAGGCAAGCGGGTTTCCGTCGCGGGGCTGGCCTATGGAGCCGGGGTTGATGAGGTAGCGCGCGCCGGGCCGGAGCCGGAAGCGGAAGCTCGTCCCCATGGTCAGCACGGTGTGGATCGCGTCCGGAGAGAGGCCGAAGATCACCGGGAAGTGCGAGTGGCCGAAGAAGCAGACCGGGAAGGTGGTCTGCCGGAACACGTTCAGGGCCTCGATCTCCCCGAAGATATACGCGTCCTCGTCGATGGGCGTGCCGTGGGAGATCGCGAAGTTCCCGTCCACTACCGACGGGCCCTCGGGCAGCCCGCGCAGCCACTTCATGTTCGAGGCGGTGAGCTTCTGCCGGGTCCACAGGGCGGCCTGCAGGGCCACGCGATTGAACAGCTCGCCCTCCTCGATGCCCGAGCAGACCTTGTCGTGGTTGCCGCGGATCGCGACCAGCGGCTTCAGCGTCCGCAGGATGTCCACCGCCTGGTTGGGGTTCGCCCCGTAGCCGACGAGGTCTCCCAGGAAGATTGCCTTGTCCCAACGCTTGCGCCGCACGAAGGAGACGACGGCGGACAGCGCTTCCCGGTTCGCATGGATGTCCGAGAGGATCAGGTATCTCATCGCGCGGTGTCTCGGATGCCTCGGGCGCCCAGCTTCTCCAAGACCTGACGGGCGGCAGCTTCCGGCGTCCCTTCCGAAGTGTCCACCACCACCTCGGACAGCTGGTACGAAGGCTCCCGCTCGGCCAGCAAGGCCCGCATTATGGCACGATTCGCGGCGAGGGGCCGGCGGCCGTCGGCGGGGACTCGGGAGAGGATGGTCGGCAGATCGCAGCGAAGCCAGACCGTCACCGATCCCTTCTGGAGCACCTCCCGGGTCGCGGGCTGGGCGAAAGCGCCGCCCCCGGCGGCCAGGACCAGGCGCGCCTGCCGCATCGCCTCCTGCGCGGCCACCCGCTCCAGGTCCCGGAAGGCGGGCTCTCCGTCGTCGCGGAAGAGCTCGGCGATCCGGCGTCCCGTCCGCTCCTCGATCCGGGTGTCGAGGTCCAGGAAGGTCCACCCCAGGCGCTCGGCCACGAGGGGGCCGATCGTGCTCTTGCCCGCCCCCATGAAGCCGACGAGGACCACGCGTTCAGGGGCCGCGGGCGGGGCCGGGTCAGCCACCGCCGGCGCCTCGGGCGAGCAGCTCGTAGAACTCGGGGAACGAGACCGACGCGCACTCGGCCTCCTCGATGTCGGTCGGCCCTTCGGCGGCGAGGGCGGCGACCGCGAAGGCCATCGCGATCCGGTGGTCGCCCCGCGACCGCACGGCCGCGCCCCGCAGCGGCCGGCCTCCGTGAACGGAAAGGCCGTCGGGGCGCTCCTCGACCGAGCCTCCCATCCGGGCCAAGGCTTCGGCGAGGGCCGCGATCCGGTCGCTCTCCTTGACCCGCAGCTCGCCCGCCCCCGACACCGTGAATGTTCCCTCGGCGAAGGCCGCGGCCACCGCGAGGGCCGGCACCTCGTCGATCAGGGCCGGGACGACCGCCGGGTCCACCGTGACCCCGCGGAGGCGCGACGAGCGGGCCGCGATCCAGCCCACGGGCTCGGGGTCGGTCGAGGTGAGGCCGGTCTCGACCTGGGCGCCCATGGCCTTGAGCACGCCGAGGAACGCGCTGCGGCCGGGGCTCAGCAGCACGCCGTCCAGACGCACCTCGGAACCGGGCAGGATGAGCGCCGCCACCACGGGGAAGGCGGCGGAAGAGGCGTCGCCCGGCACCGTGACCTCGGCCGCCCGCAGCCGGGCCACCCCGCGCACCGAGACCGCGAGGCCGGCGCGCTCGACGGCCGTGTGGTCGCGGCTCGGGGCCGGCTCGCGCACGGTGGTGAGGCCCTCGGCCTGCAGTCCCGCCAGCAGCACTGCGGTCTTGACCTGGGCGCTCGCCACCGGCGAGTCGTAGGCGAGAGGGCGGAGCCCGCCGCCTTCGATGGTGAGCGGGGGGTTGCCGCCGGTGCTCGCCACCCGGGCGCCCATGAGGCGCAGGGGGACCGCCACCCGCTCCACCGGGCGGCGGCGCAGCGAGTCGTCTCCGGTCAGCACCGATGGGAAAGGCCGGCCGGCCAGCGCCCCCGCCAGCATCCGCAGGGTGGAGCCGGAGTTGCCCGCATCGAGGGGCCCGGCGGGGGCCCGCCAGGCTTCGAGCCCATGGCCACGGACCCGCACCTCGGTGCCTTCCCGTTCCACCTCCACCCCGAGCGCCCGCAGACAACCCAGGGTGGAGGCGCAGTCCGCCGCGCTCGCGAAGTTGTGGATGCGGGTCTCGCCCTCCGCCATGGCTCCCAGGATCGCCGCCCGGTGCGAGATGGACTTGTCACCGGGGAGGTGGAAGCGGCCGCGGAAGCTTCGGGCGGGGTGGATGCGCACGGCGAGAGGCGCGATCGTACCACGAAGAAAGGAGCCGCCCACCGCCGCAAGTGGCGGCAGGACCGCACCTTGACGGCGTAGGAGGTGCGTGCTAGCGTGCAGGCACTTGCCGTCCGCCGCTCGACGAGAGAGCCGAAAGCGCCCTCAAGAGATGACGACGACCCCCGACACCCGGACGGTCAAGCTCGACGTCGCGAGCCGCTTGGAGATGCTGGAGGTCGTGCAGACCGTCCTCGCCCAGCTCTCCGCCCTCGTCGGCTTCGACGAGGACGCCGCCCACTACTTGAGCGTGGCCGTGCGGGAGTCCGTGGTCAACGCCATGAAGCACGGCAACAAGCTGGACGAGGCCAAGCGCGTCGAGGTCTCGTTCACGATGCGGGCCGGGGAGCTCGAGGTCATGATCCACGACGACGGGGCCGGCTTCGACCCCGACACCGTCCCCGACCCCCTGGCCCCCGAGAACCTGCTCAAGGCCTACGGCCGGGGGATCTTCTTCATGCGGCAGTTCATGGACGACGTGTCCTACTCGTTCCCGACGAAGGGGGGGACGGTCGTGACGATGGTGAAGCGCCTTCGTCACCCTTGAAGGAGAGGTCCATGCGTTCACGGAAGGGCGCCCTCGCCGGGCTCGTCTTCGCCGCCGCCTCCGTGGGCGCGCTGGCCCAGGACGACCCCCACGCGGCCTGCACCGCGGTCGGCTGGGTGCCGCGGGAGATCCTGGAGCGTCCGGTCGCGCTCCGCATCGGCATCGGAAACTCTCACGATCCGGTGACCACCGCGTCGAAGGAAGCCCAGGCCTTCTACGACCAGGGCCTCGCCTATCTTCATTCATACGTCTGGGTGGAGGCCGCCCGCTCCTTCCACGAGGCCCTCCGCCGCGACCCGGACACCGCCCTCGCCTGGGTCGGCCTGTCGCGGGCCTACTCGGGCCTGGAGGATCCGCGGGCCGCCCGGGACGCCGTCGTCCAGGCCCAGGAGCGGGCGGGCAAGGCGAGCGCCCGCGAGCAACGCCGGATCGGGCTGCGCGCGAAGCAGCTCGAGGCCATGGAAGAGCTGCAGAGCGCCTCGAAGCACCTCGCCTACAAGAAGGCGCTCGACGAGGCCTTGGCCGCCGACTTCGACGACGCCGAGCTGTGGTGCCTGCGCGGCAACGCGGAGGAAGCCTCGGCCGCGGGTCGCGGCCAGCGGGGCGGGGCGGCCTCGGTGGCGTTCTACCGCCAGGCCCTCGCCGTGTTCCCCGACCACTTCGCGGCCCACCACTACCTCATCCACTCCTACGAGACGATCAACCAGGTCGACCTCGCCCTGAAGCACGGCGAGGTGTACGCCCGGCTCGCGCCCCGGGTGCCGCACGCCCAGCACATGTGGGGCCACGACCTGCGGCGGGTGGGCCGCGTGGAGGAAGCGATCGCGGCCTTCACCCGGGCCGACGAGCTCGAGAAGGCGTACTACCTGGCCGAGAACATTCCGGCCGGCGTGGACTGGCACCACCCGCACAACCTGGACCTGCTGGCCGGCTGCTACCAGCACCAGGGCCGGATGAAGACGGCCGCGAGCTACCTGCGCGAGGCGGCGGCCGCCCCGGCCGTCACGGAGTACCTGGAGTTCAACCGCAAGGGATGGGTCGGGCTCCTCCTCGCGAGCCGGCGCCACGAGGAGGCCCTCGCGGCGGCCCGGGAGCTGCAGCAGGGAAAGGGGACGTCGACCCGGGCCGTCGGCCACGCGCTGGCCGGGCACGCCCTGCTCGCGATGGGCCGGTCGGCCGACGCCGAGGCCGAGCTGCGGTCCGCGCAAGGGGAGCTCGACGCGATCGGCGAGGACCCGGCGCCGGCACGGGTGAGGCGCTCCGCGGTCTCGCCCTACGTGGACGGCCTCCGAGGCGAGCTGCTCCTGCGGAAGGGCCGGAGGGACGAGGCCCGCGAGGTCCTGAAGGACGTCCAGAAGCGGATCCGGGCGGTGCCGGGGCCGGACGCCTGGACCGAAGCCCTCTTCCGGCTGGAGGCCATCGCGCGCTTGGCCCGGGACGTGGGGGACTGGGAGCTGCTCGACCACACGGCGCGCCAGATGAGCGACCACGACCCGGCCTACGGGGGAACGCGCTACGCGCTCGGGCTGGTGGCCGAGCACGGGGGCGACCGCGAGGCCGCCCGCCGCGAGTTCGACGCCGCGCTCGGCTACTGGCAGAAGGCGGATCCGGACCTGCCCGAGCTCAAGGTCGCCCGCGCGTCGCTCAAGCGACTGGCGGATGCGCGGGCGCCGCTGCCCCCGCGCGCTGCGTCGGAGTGAACAAGCCCCAGGCCGGGCCCAGGAACGCGCCGCCCCGGCTGCCCCGGATCCTGCGCAGCAACCTCGGGCCCCATGCGCCGCCTGCTCGACGGCATCGACGACGTCCTGGGCCTCGTCCCCGTGGTGGGCGCGGTCTACGGCACCACCAAGAAGGTGCTCGAGGGCTTCGGCAAGAGCGACTCGGAGGCGGCGTTCAAGCGGTTCGTCCTGGCCCGGCTGCCCGGGCGCACCACCCCGGGCTTCCTCACCGGCAGCTTCACCCTGAAGCGCGCGGACGGCTCGACCGAGGTGCTCTGCACCGTCTACGTGCCCACGAACCACCTCTACGTGGGCGACGTGGTCGTGGTCCCGGAGGCGGACGTCATCGACACCGACCTCTCGGTGGAGGACGGGGTCAGCCTCATCCTGTCCGTGGGAGCCTCGGTGCCGGCGACGGTGGCGGAGACGCGCGCGGAGAACTAGCGAAGCGCGTCAGGCCTGCTCGGGAGGTCTCGGACCCAGGGCCTCCCTCAGCTTGCGGGTGAGAGCGTCCTGGGTGAAGGGTTTCGAGATCAGCAGGGCTCCGGTCTCGAGCACGCCCCGGTGAGCGATCGTGTCCTCGGTGTAGCCGGACATGTAGAGGACGCGGATCGCCGGCCTTCGCTCCTTCACCCGCAGCGCCAGCTCCCGCCCGTTCATGCCCGGCATGACGACGTCGGTCAGCAGCAGGTGGATCACGCCCTGGTGTCGCTCGGCGGCATCGATCGCCTTCGCGGGATCCTCGGCCACGAGGACGTCGTAACCGTTCGCTTCCAGGATCTCGCCGATCAGTTCCCGAAGGCTCTCCTCGTCCTCGACCAGGAGCACGGTCTCCGTGCCGCCGGAGGCGGGCGCCAGCGCCACCGGGCGGTCGGCCTCCGCCTCGACCCGGGGGAGGTAGATCTTGAAGGTCGTGCCTTGCCCGGGCTCGCTGTACACGTAGATGAAGCCCTCGCTCTGCTTCACGATCCCGTACACGGTGGAGAGGCCCAGGCCGGTGCCCTTGCCCGGCTCCTTCGTGGTGAAGAAGGGCTCGAAGGCGCGCGCCTGCACCTCTCTGGTCATCCCCAGTCCGGTGTCGCTCACCGCCAGGCACACGTAGCGGCCCGCCACTGCTCCTGCATGGATCCGCGCGTATTCCTCGTCCATCTCCGCGTCGGATGTCTCGAGGGCGAGCCGCCCGCCGCCCGGCATGGCGTCCCGTGCGTTGACGGCCAGGTTCATGAGGATCTGCTCGATCTGCGTGGGGTCGGCCCGGATCCGGCCCAGGTCCTGTCCCCGCCGGAAGGTCAGCTCGACGTCCTCCCCGAGCAGGCGCTCCAGCATGCTCTTCAGGCCTTCCACGATCTGGTTCAGGTCGAGCACGCGCATCTCGAAGACCTGCTTGCGACTGAAGGCCAGGAGCTGGCGGGTCAAGCCCGCGGCTCGCTCGCTCGCAGACAGGACTTGCTCGACTCGTGCGCGCAGAGGGTGGTCCGGGGGCATGCCGCGAAGCATGATCTGGGACTGGCCGAGGATCACGCCCAGGATGTTGTTGAAGTCGTGGGCGATGCCGCCCGCCAGGCGCCCGACGGCCTCGATCTTCTGGACCTGCCGGAGGTGTTCCTCGAGACGGCGGCGATCCGTGATGTCCCGGATGGCGGCGATGACCACCCCCGGCTCGGTCGTCATGGGGCTGAGGCTGATCTCGACCGGGAACGTCGAGCCGTCCTTGCGCGAGGCCAGGAGACTCTGCTCGTCGACGCCCATGAGGCGGGGAACCGGGGACTTGATGAACTGCTCCCGGAGCTGCCGCAGCGCCGCGCGTGCGGGGGGAGAGACGAGGACCTCGACCGGCTGCCCGTTCAGCTTCTCCCGCTCGTAGCCGAAGAGCCTTTCCGCCTGGCGGCTCGCCGCGCGGATCATGCCCTGGGCCTCGATGATCACGGTGGCATCGGGCGCAGACTCGAAGAGGTCCTGGAACAGGCGCTCGCTCCGGCGCAGACCCTGAAGGGCTTCTTCGCGCTCCCGCTCGGCGCGCCGCAGGGTGCGCCGCCCCTCCGCCTCCCGCAGCTCGCGTTCGACCGCGGAGCCCAGGCGCGAGAGTCGGTCTTTGAGGAAGAAGTCGCCCGCGCCCGCCTTCAGCACCTCGACGGCCTGCTCCTCGCCGATCGTGCCGGAGACCACGATGAACGGGCTGTCGAGGCCGCGCTCCTTCCAGAGAGCCAGGGCGTCGGGGGCCCGGAAACGGGGCATGCGGTAATCCGAGATGGCGAGGTCGAAGCTCGATCGGTCGAGGGACTCGGCCATCGCCTCCCTGGTGTCCACGCGCTCCCAGGCCACGTCCCAGCCGCCTCTTTCGAGCTCGCCCACGACGAGCAACGCGTCGTTCTCGCTGTCCTCGATGAGGAGCACCCGGAGGGGCCTTCCCACGGACTCAGGGTATCGGCAAGGGCGGAGGCCCTCCATCCGTAGGAACCCCTACTCCCGCGGGGACGAACACCTATCCTTGGCGCATCCCGCTCCCCAGAGGGGATAATCGAAGCACCATGTCGGCGCGGCTGCGGAACACCGGGATCGGCTTCGTGGGCCAGGTCCCCTGGGGTTCGCATTTCTGTCACTTCTTCGAGACCAGGGAGGATCTGCTCGACACCCTGCTGCCTTTCTTCAAGGCCGGCCTCGAGGCGAGGGAGCTCTGCCTGTGGGTGGTCGGGGAGCCGCTGACGGAAGAGAAGGCCAGGAGCGCCCTGAGGCGAGTCGTTCCTGACCTGGACCGCTTCCTGTCGGACGGCAGCATCGAGATCCATCCGGCCTGCGACTGGTATCTCGGCGCCGGCGCCATCGATCTCGAGACCCTGGTCGGCGCCTGGGAAAAGAAGCTCGCGCAGGCCCTGCAAGACGGCAGGGCCGGCCTGAGGGTCAACGGCAGCGTGACCTGGCTGCAAGAGAAGGACTGGCGCGACTTTTCCGCCTACGAAGAGAAGATCAACGGGTGGATGGCGGGCAAGCGGATGATCGCCCTTTGCTCCTATCCCCTTGCCACCGGTCGAGCCGCGCAGATTCTCGACGTGGCCCGAACGCACAACTTCGCCCTGGCGAAGCGGAACGGGAGCTGGCAGGTGGTCGAAACGCCCGAGCTCCGCCAGGCGAAGACGGAGATCCGGCGGCTCAACGAGGAGCTCCAGCAGCGAGTCGTGGAGCGGACCGCGCAGCTCGCGGCCGTCAACCAGGATCTGCGCTCGCGCAACCGCCGGCAGTCCGCCGTGGCCGACCTGGGCCAGACCGCGATCCGGGCCCAAGACCTGACCGCGCTGATGGACGAGGCGGCCGTCGTTGCCGCGAGGACCCTCGGCACCCAGCTCTGCGCCGTGTGGCAGCTGCTCCCCGGTGGAGAAGAGCTGCTCCTGCGCTCGGGCGTTGGCTGGAAGGAAGGGCTCGTCGGTCGCCAGGTGGTCCCGAGCGCCGTGGGAACGGCGGCCGGGTTCTCCCTCCGCTCAGACGCGCGGGTGGTGGTTCCCGACCCGGGACAGGAGAACCGCTTCGTCTGCCCGCCGGCCCTGCTCGAGCACGGCGTCATTAGCGCGATGAACGTGATCATCCGTGGCCGGGCTCGTCCGTGGGGCACGCTCGGCGTCCACACCACGCGGCCGAGGTCGTTCAGCCCGGACGACGTCGGCTTCCTGCAGTCGGTGGCGAACGTGCTGGCCCTGGCGGTCGAGCGCGACGAGGTGGAGCGGGCGCAGCAGCGCGAAAAAGAGACGCTTCAGGCCATCTTCGACAACATCCCCGTGATGATCTCGATCACCGACGCATCGGAGGGCCTCTTGCGCGTGAATCGGGAGTGGGAGCGGAGGCTGGGCTGGACCCTGGCACAGGCACAGCGAGTCGACCTCTTGCACGAGCTTTACCCCGACCCAGAGCGCCGCCGGGAGGTTCTCGAGTTCTACCGACGGGAGCAAAGTCGGTGGGCGGATTTCCGTATCCGGACCCGGGACCACAGGGTCATCGAAGCCTCCTGGGCGTGCTTCGATATCTCGGACGGCTCCCGAATCAGCTTGGGGCTGGACATCACCGAGCGCAAGCAGGCCGAGGAGGCGTTGCGCGAGAGCGAAGGAAGGTTTCGGCAGCTTGCGGAGAGCATCAACGAAGTGTTCTGGCTCGCCGACCTCGACGGCACCGAGGTGCTGTACGTCAGCCCCGCGTATGAGCGCGTCTTCGGCCGCAGTCGCGAGAGCCTCTACCGTGATCCGAGGTCGTGGCTGGAGGCGGTCCATCCGGAGGATCGGGAGCGTGTTCAGCGCGCGGCCGACGAGAAGGGCGCCCGGGGCGGGATGGACGAGATGTACCGTGTCGTCCGGGCCGACGGGTCGATCCGCTGGATCCGGGACCAGGGCTTCCCCATCCGGGACGCCCGCGGGCAGGCCTATCGGTTCGCCGGCATCGCCGAGGACATCACCGATCGGCGGCGAGCCGAGGAGGAGCGTTTACGCCTCCTGGAGAGCGAGAGCCGGACCCGGGCCGCTGCGGAGGCGGCCCTGGAGCGCCTTCGGGCCATCCAGAGCATCACCGACGCCGCCTTGTCCTATCTCGGCCTCGACGACCTGCTTCGCGAGCTCCTCGCCCGGCTGCGCGGCGCCCTGCGGGCGGAGATCGCATCGGTGCGGCTCATCGACCACGCGCGCAAGGAGCTCTACGCCCGCGCGATCGACGGGGTCCCCCTGGAACGCGTGGCCGGGATCGCCATCCCGGTCGATGCCGTCCGCCTGGACGCACCCTTCCTGGTGAACGACATACAGCCGCCCGCTCCCGGGCGCGACGACTGGTACGCGAAGTCCTGGCAGGCTCTGGACATGCCTCTCCGCGCGGGCATGAGCACGCCGCTCCTCGTGGAGGGGAAGCCGATCGGCATCGTGGGCGTCACGTCGACCCACGTGCCCTTCACGGAGGACGACCTCCATCTCCTGCAGGTCGTTGCCGACCGGGTCGCCCCTGCCATCGAGCGAGGCCGGCTGGCGGAGACGGTGCGCGCGGGCCGCGAGCAGCTCAAGGCGTTGTCGCGGCGCCTCCTCACCGCGCAGGAGGAGGAGAGGCGCCGCCTGGCGGTCGAGCTGCACGACGAGCTCGGGCAGGTCTTGACGGCCGTGAAGATCAACCTGGCGTCCCTGGAGCGCCTGTCCGGCGCGGCGGCGGCACCCGCCCATCTTCGGGACGCCATCGCCTCGGTCGACCGGGCCATGGAGACGGTGCGGGACCTCGCCCTGGACCTGAGGCCCTCGGTGCTCGACGACCTGGGGCTGCCCGCGGCCGTCCGATGGTACGTGGACCGATTCGCGCGCGCCACGCACATCGAGGCGCACCTCTCGATCGACGCGATCCCCCACCTCGCGCCGGAGCTGGAAACCGCCTGCTTCCGGGTGGCCCAGGAGGCGCTGACCAACGTCGCGCGCCACGCGCACGCCCGAAACGTCTGGGTCGATCTGCACCTCGTCGCGGGAGCGCTCGACCTGAGGATTCGCGACGACGGGATCGGGTTCGACGCCGGCGTCGCCCGGGAGCACGCGGTCGGCGGAGCCTCCATGGGCCTGCTCGGCATGCAGGAGCGAGTCGCGCTCCTGGGGGGAGAGCACGAGCTGCTGAGCGTGCCGGGGGGCGGCACGGAGGTGCGCGTTCGCTTCCACGTGGGCGAGAAGGCGCAAGGAATCGCATGACCGCCATCCGCGTCCTCCTGGCCGACGACCACACGCTCGTCCGCGCGGGGATCCGAGGCCTCCTCCAGGGCCTCCCGGGGGTGCAGGTCGTGGGCGAGGCCGGCGACGGCCAGGAGGCGCTGCGCCTCGCCGAGGCCCTGCGGCCGGACATCGTCCTCCTGGACGTAGGCATGCCGGGGTTGAACGGGCTCGAGGTCGCGGGCCGCCTCGCCACCCTCGACGCTTCGATCCGCGTCATCATCCTCTCGATGCACACCTCGGAGGAGTACGTCCTCCGGGCGCTGCGCGCCGGGTGCGCCGGGTACCTCCTCAAGGCCTCCGCGGTGGCGGAGCTGGAGGTCGCGGTGCGGGCGGTGGCGCGCGGTGAGACCTACTTGAGCCCCGCGGTCTCGAAGCGCGTGGTCGACGACTACGTCAGCCGCACGGGGGGGGCCACGGATCCCCTCGATGCCCTGACGCCGCGACAGCGGGAGATCCTTCAGCTCGCCGCCGAGGGACACTCGAGCAAGGAGATCGCGCAGCGGCTGGGCCTCAGCCACCGGACGGTGGAGGCGCACCGGGCGCAGCTCATGGAACGCCTCGGCGTGCACGACGTGACGGGTCTCGTGCGCTTCGCGGTGAGAGTCGGACTGGTCAGGTCCGAAGGGTAGACTCTAGCGCGTCAGCACTTCCTCGAAGAAGGCCAGGGCCCGCGGGTCCTTGGACTGGCCGAGCCAGAAGATCGCCTCCCGCCGCACCACCGGGTTGCGGTTGGTGCGTGCGGTCTGGAGCAGCAGGGGCACGCCTTCCTCGCGGGGGAGCTGGGAGAGGGCGAAGACCGCCTTCTTCTTGACGTCGGTCTCGGGATCATCCTCGATGGCGCGGGTGATCCCGTCCGCGGCCTTCTTGCCGGCCTTCTGACCCAGCCAGAACAAGGCCTGGCCGCGCACTCCCGCGCTCTTGTCGCGGCGCGCCACCTCCAGCATCGTGTCCAGCGCGGCCGGCTCGTGGCTGATGGAGAGCGCGAACACGACGTGCTCGCGGAAACGGTCGCGCGCGTCCTCGTGGACCAGACGCGCGAGGGCCTCGTAGCCGGGCCGGCCGCGCGCCGCGCCCATCCAGAAGGAGGCCTTCTTGCGGATCTCCTCGGGACGCTCGGGAGCGGTGAAGCCGGCGAGCACCGTGTCGGCGGAGGGATCGGCGTGGTGGGCGATGGCCATGAGCGCGGTCTCGGCGAGCGGGTCCCGGAGTTCATCCCGGCCGGCCACCAGCGACGAGAGGACTTCCAGGCTCTCCTTCGGCGGCACGCCCTTCACGAAGGTGACGGTCCGGCCCCCGCCGTCCACCGCGCAATCGTCCGAGAACACCCTGACCCGTTCGGCGCGCCCCCCTGCCACCTTCAGGAAGACGTAGAGGAGCGGGGCGGGCGCGCCCTCTGCCTGGGCCTCGTCCGAGGAGCCGAAGCCGTGGTCTTCCTCGAGCGCGCAGCCGCCCTTCGCATGGTGCGGCCAGTCGTAGCAGCAGAGCGAACGGCTACCGGCCTGCGGGACCGACCAGGCGACCCAGGTCGGTCCGTCCTTCGTCCGCAGAGCGTCCCGCAGGGCCGCCTCGAGCCCGCCCGCGGTCCGCTCCTCGACGCGGGCGTTGCGCAGGCCCTGCTCCGCCAGCAGGGGGAGAGCGATGAAGGCGAGGAGGACGGCGAGCTTACGAGCCATTATTTGTTCAGGATCTCGAGCAGGAACTCGGTGGACGCCTTGGAGTTCATGTGCGAGAGCTGGCCGACCACGTCCTTGCGGAGCTCCGGGTCCTTCTCGCGCCGCGCGATCTCGACCAAGGCCTCGGCGTTGCCCTGGACGAAGAGCCCCTGCAGGGCCGCCTTCTTCACCTGCGGGTCCTTGTCTCCGTTGTAGAGGGAGACGAGGAGCGGGCCCGTGCGCTCCTTTCCGAAGAGCCCCAGGTGGTTGATGGCCTCGCGCCGGAGCTGCGGGTCCTTCTCGCTCCTGGCCAGCTCGGTCAGGCGGTCCGCGTTCCCGCCGATGAAGAGCGCGTTGATGAGGGCCCGTTTCACGCGGGCCGCGGTTTCAGACTGGTAGAGGACCCAGAGCTCCTCCTGCGCGTTCATCACCCCGAGCTGCTGGATGGCCTCCCGCCTCAGCTCGGGATCGGCCTCGCCCTTGGCCGCCGCCAGGACCCGGGCCTTCTCTCCGGCCACCATGAAGCTCCGGAGGACCGCCTTCTTCGCCCCGATGTCGGGGGCGGAGGCGTAGATGTCGGCGAGGGCCTGCCGGCTGTCGGGGCCGCCGAAGAGGCCGAGGTACTCGATGGCCTTCCGCTGAAGGTCGGGGCTCTCCTGGCCGCGGGCGATCTTCACCACGATCTCCCGGCCGCGCGGGGACCGGCTCTGGCAGAGGACGAAGAGCGCCCGCTCGCGGATCCTCCGCGACGTGCTACCGGCCAGGAGCTTCTCGAGCAGGGGCAGCGCGCGCTCGGCGTCCATGTTCATGAGGCTGTTCAGGGCCATGAGCTTGAGGTCATCGTCCCCCACGCTCTCGGGGTTGGGGGCCTGGCCGCTCGCCTGGAGGATCTCCAGCTCGAGGGCCTGGGCCTGGCGGAGCCAGCGGCTCTCCGCGAACCGCTTGCGCAGGTCCTGGAGGGTGGCCAAGGCCTCCGGCCGGTGGCCCGACTTGCTCTGCGCGTAGGCCTTCCAGTAGAGGGCGGCGTCGGTCCGTCGCGTCCCCGCCTCCGCGACCTCCTGGAAGACGCGGATCGCGGTGTCCCAGTCCTCGCGCTCGACGGCTTCCGTGCCCCGCTCGTACTGCTCCTGCTGGCGCTGCTTCGCCTCCGGGCGCCGCGTCTCCCGCTCTTGCTCGCGGGCCTGACGCTCCTGCTCGCGCTCCTGGCGGTCGGCCTGCTGGGCCTGGGCCCAGGGGGGGAAGCCCACGGCGATCGTCAGCGACACGCAACGAATCCATCGATTCATCTATGACCTCTCAGAGCTCGACCTTCCGCGGCCCCGGGGCCGCTTGCTTCTGCCGCTCGCGGATCTGCGAGCCGATGACGCGGACCTTGAACAGGACGCCCTGCGACTCGATGCGCCGGCGCAGGGCCAGGGTTTCCTCCGGCCCCAGCTCGGACGGGCCGTTCGCGACCTCCACCAGCACCCGCTCCAGCTCCTCGAGCACGCGGGCCACTTCGGGCTCGCCGGTCCGCACCGCCGCTTGGCGGTACAGCCGGTTCGCCGGCAGCAGGTCCTCGGCCGAGCGCCGCTCGGCGCTCACGTCGACCGGGTCCTTGGGATCGGCGTTGAGCAGCTCGAGGAGCACCACCTGCGACCGCTCGAGGTGATCGCCCACGGCCACGAGCAGGATGCGCTCGCGCACCGGTCCACTCGCCCCTTCGACCCCCGGCCGGGGGGAGTGGCGGCCGAGCAGGAACGCGAGGAGGAGCGAGGCCGCGAGGGCGCCTGTGAAGAGCAGGCGGCGCGGCGCAAGCCCGCCCCGCCAGCGCGCGCTTCCCGCTCCCGAGGGGGCGAGCCGCGGCTCCAGCCGCTCCCAGACCCGCGCCCCGTAATCGGCCCCCCGGTCGGGCGGCTCCTCGGCGCGAACCGCCCCCAGCGCGGCCCGCGTGCTTTCGAACGCGGCCCGGCACGCGGCGCAGCCGGCGAGGTGTGCCTCCAGGACCGCCGGGTGGTCGGCCTCGCCGTAGAGGTACAGGACGAGGTCGTCCGGGCTCGGGTGCGGCATGGGTTCACCCGTCACGGCGCCACCCCCATCGCCGCGGCCAGGACCTGGCGGACCTTGCGCACCGCCCGCAGCACGCTCTGCTTGGCCGCGCTCGCCTCGAGGTCCAGGGCCTCGCCGATCTCGGCGATGGACATCCCCTCGAAATGACGCAGGACGAAGGCGGCCTTCTCCTGCGCGCTCATCCGGCTCATCGCCACCGTCACGCGTTGCTTCACCTCGGCGCTCATGACCAGCCGGTCGGGCGCGGGATCGGCGGCGGGGAAGTCGGCCGCGGTCGCGTCCGGTCCCTCGGGCCAGGGGTCCTCGTCCCGCCGCCCCCGCGCCCGCAGCTGGTCGTAGGCGCAGTTGGCGGCGATCCTATGGAGCCAGCTCGAGAAGCGGGCTCGCTGATCGTACTGGTGCAGCCGGCGGTACGCGCGCAGGAAGGCCTCCTGCACCACGTCCTCGGCGTCGTGCTCGTTTCCGGTCATGCGGTAGGCGAGGCGGAACACGGCGCGGCTGTGGCGCTCCACGAGCACCCGGAAGCCTTCGCTGTCGCCGGCGCGGGCCAGCGCCACAGGGCGTTTTCCTCGGGTCCCACGGCCAGGGGGTGCACGGCCAGGGTGGGCGTGCCCTCGAGCTGCTGCCGCTCGTCCGGTCCCACCAGCACCAGGGTGGGCCCGTGGTCCAGGGCCTCCTGGATCTCCGGCAGGCCGTCCACCTCCCGCACGTGGCCGTCGTTGTAGAAGTAGCCCGCCATCCAAGCGGTCCGCCAGGCCCCCCAGGCCAGCACCTCGCGGCCCATCGCGGGAACGAAGAGCCGGCGGCCCGACTGGTGGCGGGCCAGCACCGGTGGAGCCGCCAGGGTCAGGAGCAGGATGGCACCCGCCCCGCCGATCCTCAGCAGGCGCAGCGCGCCCACGGGGTCGGCCCCAACCCGCCGCGAGAAGCCCAGGGCCACGATCACGCACCAGAGGCCGAAGGGGACGGCCAGCGGCCAGTCCGGCTCTCCGAAGCGGAAGCGCAGGAAGGCCGGAGTGGCGGCGAGCAGCGCGCCGAGGACGAGGCCGACGAGCCCCGCCGCGCGCGGGCCGGCCCACCACGCCGCCGCCGGCTCCGCCGCGATGAGGCGTGCGGCCGCCCGGCCCATGAGCAGGACCAGGGGGGGCACGCAGGGCAGGATGTAGCCGGGCAGCTTCGAGCCGGCTGCGGAGAAAAAGAGGAACGGCACCAGGAACCAGAGGAGCAGGAACAAGTCGGCCCGCGATTGGCGCGGCCGGAGGCCGCCCAGCGCGGGCCCCAGCAAGCCCGACCAGGGAAACAAGCCGAGCAGGATGACGGGGACGTAGTAGTAGGGCGGCCCGGGGTGGCTGTGGATCGTCGAGATGAACCGATCGACATTGTGGTTCAGCAGGAACACCTCGACGAATTGCCAGCCCTGGTCGCGCAGGATCGCCGCGTGCCAGGGGCCGGCCACGAGCAGGAAGAGCAGGAATCCGAGCGGCGAGAGGAGCGCGCGCAAGAATCGCGCATCCCGGCTCACGAGCAGGTAGCCGCCAACAACGAGGCCGGGCAGCAGCAGACCGAGCGGGCCCTTGGCCAGGGTGGCCAGGCCCATGAAGCCGTAGGCCACGGGCACGGCGAGCCGGCCCGCGATCCCGAGCGCGAAGAGGGCGAGCAGGGCGATGGCCGTGGTTACGGTGGCCGCCAGCAGCGCGTCCATCGAGGCCGCGCGGGCATAGGCGACGGGCAGGAAAGAGGCGGCCAGGACGAAGCCGGCGTGAAGGCCCGCGGCGCCGCCGAAGAGCCGCGCCCCCACGAGGGCCGTCACCCCCACGAGGCCGAGGCCGGCCAGGACCGAGGGGAGGCGGGCCGCGGTCTCGGTCTCGCCCAGGAGGCGGAAGGCCGCCCCGGCGAGCCAGTAGTAGAGCGGCGGCTTCTCGAGCCAGGCCTCGCCCTGGAGGGTGGGCCGGACCCACTCGCCCGCCCGCTGCATCTCGATCGCCACCCGGACGTAGCGCGGCTCGTCGGGACCGAGGAGGGGCACGGCGCCCAGTCGGAACGCGAGGAGGGCCGCCGCGAGGGCGAGCAGGAGGGCGGTCCCACGGGGAGACAGGGCTTGGACCATCCGGTGGGGCATCCTACAATCGCAGCTTCGGGAGGGGAAACGTGCTTCGGCGGGGACGGGCGGCTTGACCTGGCGTCTGGGCGCGGTGGCGACCGAGGCCGCGCTCCGGGCGGGCGCGATCCAGAAGGAGCGCTACGGCCAGGAGGTGCGGATCGACTACAAGGGCGAGACCGACCTCGTGACCGAGGTGGACCGCGTGTGCGAGGCGGCCATCCTGGAGACGATCCGGGAGCGCTTCCCCGACCACGACATCGTGACCGAGGAGACCGCAATCGCCCGCACCGGCTCGCGCTACCTCTGGCTCATCGACCCCCTCGACGGCACCGTGAACTTCGCCCACGGCTACCCGTTCTTCTGCGCCTCGGTCGGGGTGGCGGTGGACGGCCAGGTGGTGGCGGGGGCGGTCTACGACCCGATCAAGCACGAGCTCTTCACCGCCGAGCGCGGCGCAGGGGCGCACCTGAACGGCCGGCGGCTCCGGGTCTCCCGCTCGAGCGAGCTCATCAAGAGCCTGCTCGTGACGGGCTTCCCCTACGACGTCCGCGCGGACCTGCCGGGGAAGCTGCGCTGGTTCAACCGCCTCATGGGCCGGGCGCGGGCGGTGCGCCGCGACGGCTCCGCCGCCCTCGATCTCTGCTACGTAGGGGCGGGGCGCTTCGACGGCTTCTGGGAGGAGCGCCTCAACGCCTGGGACATGGCCGCCGGCAACCTGGTGGTCGAGGAAGCGGGAGGCCGCGTCTCGCGCTTCGACGGCAGGCCGCTCGGCCTGGAGCCCGACGAGATCCTGGCCACGAACGGTGGGATCCACGAGGCGATGATCGCGGTCTTGCAGGAGGCGGGCAAGCCGTCGCACGCCGCGGGCCGCCGCTGAGCGGCCCCCGGCGCCCCGTGCCGGAGTGGCGGAACTGGCAGACGCACCGGGCTTAAACCCTGGAGCGGCGAAAGCCGCGTGTGGGTTCGACTCCCACCTCCGGCACCACTCGAGATGGACGAGAGACATGCCCTCCCAGAGCGAATGGTGGTCGACTTTCTTCTCCGGGATCGTCCTCGACACCCGGATGGGCTTCTACCCGGAGAAGCCGTCTTCGAGAAGCGGGAGATGCGCGACCTCCCCCATCCGGGGCGACCGGACCGAGACGAAGGTGGCGAGCTACCGTGTCTACCCGTACCGCGAGCTGAGGGGGCTTCTCCGGGAGGCCGGCTTCCGCCGCCTCGAGGGCTTGAGCTCCCTCACGGGCGAGCCCTTCGCCTGGGGCGCGAAGGGCCTCTACCTGATCGGCACGCGCTGATCCTCCCTCGGGTCACGGGCCCAGGGCGTCGATCTTCTTCTGGACGGCGCTGCTCAGGGCTTCGGAGCGCGGGCCGGGGGGCAGGGTCCGCACGTAGCGCGCCGCCTCGTCCAAGGTGGCCCGTGCCGCATCCTTGTCGCCGCGGCCCAGCAGGAGGTCGACCTTGGTCTCGTAGACGCGAAGCTTGCGCGGTCCATACACCCGAGGGCCTGTGCGGGCTCCCCCAGGGCCAGGTAGGCGGTCAGGCGGTCGGGGTCGTGGGTCGTGCGCTTCTCGGCCGTGTCCGCGCGGGCCGCTTCGCCGTCGAGGTAGGCCACCCATTCCGAGGCGACGTCCCGGGCGCCCTTCGCGTCCTTCGCCCGTTCCCGCGCCGAATGAAGCGCCCCGTAGAGACCGGAACGGTCGTCGGCGGACAGGGGCAGGCTCCGATCGCCGAGGGCTTCCCGAGTCGCGGCTTCGAGACGCCGCAGAAGCTCCACCCGAGCGGGATGGTCCTCGGGCAACGAGAGCGCGCAGTCCAGGCCGGTGACCGCGCCGTTGGCGCCGGTGGCGGTCCCGCGGAAGGTGACGGAGGCCTGCAGGCCCACCTGGGCGCATCGCTCGGGCTCCTCGGCGCTGGACAGGGCGGACAGAAGGTCGTCCGTGGCACGGGCCCGCAGCGGCCAGTCCACCGGCGCGTGCTCCAGGGCCTCCGTGAAGGCGGGGACGGCATCCTTGTAGCGGGCCTGGCCGTTCAGCGCCTCCGCCCGGGCGAAGGCCGCTTCGGCCCGGGCCGCGCCGGCGCGGAGCGTGGGCGCGGCCTGTCCAGCCAGGCGCGCCTCGTCGAGCCAAGCGTGAAGCTGGGCCACGGTCAGGGAGCCGAGCCACCGGCGGACCACGCTCTCGTCGCTCGGGTCCAGCACGAAGTAGCTGGGCAGGCCGGCGGCGTTCAGCCGCTCCACGAGGGCCGCGTTGGCGTCGTTCTCGGTGTCGATCTCGAGCCAGACGAACCGTCCGGCCTGTCGCTCGAAGGAGGCGTCCGTGATCACGAACGTCCGCATCGAGCGGCAGGAGTGTCACCAGAGCGCCCAGGCCTCCACGAAGAGGGGCAGCTTCCTCTGGCGAGCCTCGGCGAGCGCGCGCGGGTAGTCGTCCGAGATGAAGGTCAGGGCGCCGTGCCGGACCGTGGTTGGCGGCGCCGCGGCCAGGGAGAGGGCGAGAGCGAGGGGGAGGCTGTTCATGGGAGCGAGGATAGCACCCCCCCGCCGAGCCGTTTCAGGGCGACGCCGGCAGGCGTTGGTGGTAGTCGGGATAGGCCGGCCGGTTGGGGGTGGGGGTGGGGCTCTTCCTGAGCATGTCCATCACCACCTCGACCGCCTTCTCGAGCTGGGGATCGTGGCCGTCGCGGACGGCCCTCGGATCCATCTCCACTTCGACGTCCGGCGGGATGCCGCGGTTCTCGACCTCCCACTCGCCGTTCAGGCCGTAGATGGCGAAGCGCGGCGCCATGACGTGCCCGCCGTCGATCAGCTGCGGGTAGCCGCCGATGCCGACCAGGCCGCCCCAGGTCCTCGTGCCGACGATGGGCCCGATGCCCAGCTTGCGGAAATACCACGGCAACGCGTCGCCGCCCGAGCCCGCGAACTGGTTCACGATCATGACCTTGGGACCGTAGATGGCGGCCGCGGGCTCCGCCTGGTCCGCTCCTTCCCGCGTCGTCACCATGTTCATGAGGGGGCGGCGGAGATAGTCCACCATGTAGTCGGCCAGCAGCCCTCCGTGGTTGAACCGCTCGTCGATCACCGCCGCTTCCTTGCCGACCTGGGCGAAGTAGTAGCGGTTGAAGTTCGTGTAGCCGTCCACGAAGGTGTCCGGCAGGTAGACGTAGGCCACCCGTCCCCCCGTCATCTCGTCCACTCTGCGGCGGTTGCACTCGATCCAGGCCAGGTTGCGCAGGCCGGCTTCGCTCTCCACGGG
>WNGG01002206.1_pt1 | contig 22136 bp, 25 predicted proteins | sample 5400661 | NCBI WGS metagenome assembly WNGG01 (sample SAMN13153372, study PRJNA577476) | soil metagenome | isolation source: 100 cm soil or saprolite under Garry oak tree replicate 1 | place: USA:California | collected 2016-06-15
CCAACGTGCGCGCCTACCTGAACGATGGCCCCCAGGCCGCGCTGCGGGCCATCACTCCCAATGACGATTTCTACCTGATGTCCTCGCACGGCGAGCCCGCCGTCGATCCCGAGAAATGGTCGCTCACTATAGATGGCCTAGTCGATCATCCGCTCCGCTTCAGCTACGACGAGATTCGCCGCCTGTCAGCCTATGAGACTCCGCTGACGCTCGAATGCATATCCAATTCCGTGGGTGGAGGATTGATTGGAAACGCGCTCTGGCGCGGTACGCTGCTGCATCCTTTGCTCGATCGCGCCGGCGTCAAACCACAAACGAAATACGCCGCGCTTTACGCCGCCGAAGGCTACAGCACCGGCCACACGCTCGAACGTATCTTACGCCCGGAAAATTTCCTGGCTTGGGAGATGAACGGGGAAGCTCTGCCGCGCCGGCACGGCTTTCCTCTGCGCGTGATTCTTCCGGGCAAATACGGCATGAAAATGCCCAAATGGCTCACGCGCATCGAATTCGTCGATCACGAATATCTCGGATACTGGGAATGGCAGGGCTGGTCCAATTCTGCGGAGCGCCAGTTGCAAGCGGCCATTGACGATCCGCGCGACCGCGCCCGCATCGCGGGAACAAATTTCGTCGTTACCGGCTGGGCCGTCGCCAATGAAACCGGCGTCAGCAAGGTGGAGATTTCCACCGACGGCGGGCATACCTGGAATGACGCGCCCATTTTCAGCAATCCCATGCCGTCGCAGGTTTGGGCTTTCTGGAAATATGTGTGGATCGATGCGCCGAAAGGAACGCACACCGTCTTAGCGCGTGCTACCGATGGCGACGGTAAAGTACAGACTTCTTCATCCTCCGGCGAATGGCCCGACGGCGCCACCGGCTATCACGAAATCACCGTCGAAGTCACCTAAGGTTTGCCACATCTATGGCAGGCTGGATCTTATTGCGGCGAGAGGAATTGCAGGCTGGCAATCGTCCTGGCAATCACGTTTTCCTGAATCTGGATCAGGTCGGAATCTGCCGAGGTCATCCCCAAAATCGTAAAGACGTCTTTGCCGCGAGCGAGCGTCGTCACGGTGACGGACCAGTCATGGCCAGCGAGGCTGCCGTAGAAGCGCTGCTCGATCGCCGGTAATCCCGCGATGGTGATCTGCTTTTTGTCGACTGGGCGATAGTTCTCATAGACCTCGCGGAGCGTGCGCTCCCTCTTGGCCGCCTGCGCCTCGAGCGATTCTTTTGAAGGATCCCGCCCGATCACCAGAAGTGTATTTTGGTCCTCCGTCCCCAGCGCGCCGATGGCATTGGGCAATTCATTTTGCGGGTCCTTGATCACCTGCCAGGTCGGCGGCTTGTAAATCTGGAAGCCGTATGTTTGGTTCACGTAAAGATTGCCGCGCACCAGTTCTTGCATGGCTGGCGCTCGGCCCTCGAGATTTCCCCCCGGGGGTAACGGCTCCGAAAGGGCCAGCAGAGGCAGGGAAGGGAATTTCGACGCAACTGCCGGAGGTGCAACGTTCGCAGCCACAGCCGCTGCGCTGCTGGGCTTCGTCGCTGCGTTAGCCGGGTTCGGCATGGGTCGCGGCATCGGCGGGACTCTTGGCTTCAAACTCGGAGCCGCTTCGGCAAAACCGGCCGGCTTTATCGTGGCGGATGGCTGGCCAGAATCCGGCACTTTTTTTTTCTCGCTGGGAACGATTTCAGCAATGCTGTCCTTGCGCACGTATGCAAAACCGTAGCTCGTCTGCACCTTGAACGTGCCATCCTCGAAGGCCACGATGGTACCGACGATTTTTGAGCCGTCTTTCAGGCGGAACTCATCGGCGCGTGCACTGCCTGTAAGGGCCAGGATGGCAAGCACAAACGCCATGGCAGGGATGGAGAAGCTCTTATTGTTTCGCCGCCTCATGAAACGAGTATTCCAAACGCATTCCGGCGAGACAACCCCGCTGCCCGCCTCGATGCCGCAAACGGCACGCCCCGCGCAACGTGAGGTTATAGTCGGTTTACGAGCACCGGGGCGCTGGAAGCGGCTCCTCTGGCGGCGGGTGCCGTCTTCGTTTCGTATGCGAGCTTGGCTGATGGAGTTCGACGCCGAAGTGCTGATGGTGGCGCCTGAAGTAAGCTGGACCTAAAAATTTGAGAGGAAGCTCGACGCTTCCTCCCAAATTTCTGCCGCTCGCAGCGGGCAAGCTAATGCGTTATCGCTTGCTTTGCGTCTCGGTCCGGGTCGGACGGACTTGCAGGTTATCGTCCACCGAGAAAACGTTCGGCACCGACTTTGCTCGTATTTCGGCGACGTTTTTGTCCATCTGGTTATCCACCGTGCCGATGAGCGTAACGTGTCCGTTCTTCACGATGATGTGAATCGACGGCAGAACTCCCATGGCATAACGTTGCAGTCCCGGGGCGCCGTAGATGGCTCGATACTCGGCGCGGCGGATCTGATCGTCCATGGGACTGAGGGGCAGCACTTCGATATTGTTATTTACTTTGGTCACGCCTTCGATTCCCTTTACCGCTGTTTCGGCGTCCTTCTTGGTCACGGGCTGCCAGACCTGGCCACTCAGCGTAACTTCAGAACCGTTAACACTGTATTGCAGGTTGTCGAAGACGCTGAGCCATGGCACTTGAATCAGTTGGTGGCCTACTTCGCGCGTCAGCCACTTTTCATAATTCTGGGTGCCGCGCTCCGGGGGGGTGGGTCCCTGAGCGCCTTTATCCCAGGCGAAGGTGCCAGCGGAGGCGATAAGGGACAAAGCAGTAACTACCAGAATGGTTCGAATCGAAAAGGGCCTGATTGTTGTGGGCATATGATCCTCCCGTCGTTTACCGTTAGTGGCTCATTGGATGTCACAAACTTAGACGAAGATGCGCCGATCTCGTTAGCGCGTGTGGGCAGAGCGAATCGGCATGCGGTTCTGCTAGGATTAGCAGCCCGGCTGGAAGTGCCTCAATCGCGAATGAATATTGGGCAGAAGGAGCTTGGTTCGTAAGTGTGGGTGATTGCGCATCGGGGAGCTTCAGGGGTTGCGCCGGAAAATACCATGGCGGCTTTTCGCAAGGCCGTGGAATTAGGCGCCGGCTTTATTGAAACCGACCTGCAACTCTCGCGGGATGCGCGCCTAGTAGCTTTGCACGACGACACGCTTGAGCGAACCACCAACGGGCGGGGTCCGGTTTCTTCAAAGACGCTCGAGCAATTGCGCCGGCTCGATGCGGGGAGCTGGTTCAAGGCCTCCGATAAGGAGGCAGCTCCACCTTTTGCCGGCGAGCGTATTCCCATGCTCGAAGAGGTACTGGCGTTCGGCCGCGAGCACGAGATCGGTCTACTCCTCGAGGTCAAGGCGACCGGGCCCAGTGGCACGGAACATGCTGTCATAGGCGCGCTGCGTGCGTGCGGCGAAATCGCGCGCAGCGTGGTCCTCTCTTTTACCCCAGGTGTGCTCAAGCGCATCCGGCAGCTCGAACCCCTGGTCATGACCGGCCTTCTATACAGCGACCACTTGCCGTCAGCAATCGTTACCGCGGTCGAGGCCGGAGCCCGGCAGCTTCTGCCCCGAGCAGACCGTGTCACTCGAGAACTGGTCACCGAGGCCCACGCGCACGACCTCAAAGTGGTTGCCTGGACGGCCAACGCACCCGACGAGATGCAGAAGCTGATCGCGGCTGGCATCGACGGAATCATTACTAATTACCCCGACCACCTAATCGAACTCCTCCGCACACCCCAGCGCTAATCGAGGTGAAGGTTATTTCCCGCGGCGCCGCGGCCGCGCGCGAAGCAGCACGGTAAAAATGAAGTCGCGAGGGCCCTGGGTCTTCTTCTCTAACTTCGCTCAGCCGCCGCAAACAGCCGCGCGAATTGCGCCAGTCCGAGTTCCTCGGCGCGAGCGTTTAGAGCGATCCCGCACCCGCGCAAAACCGCCGTGGCCCGCTCCTGAGGCATCAGAGAACGCAGATTGTTGCGCAGGGTTTTTCTTTTCTGCGCGAAGCAGGCCTTCAGGAACTTTAGAAATCTCGCATCGTCCGTAATGTCCAGTTGTGACCGTTCTCCGGGGAGATGTAAGGCGACCAGTGCCGACGAAACTTCGGGAGGCGGCTGGAAAGCGCCCGGGGGTATGCGCAACAAAATCTCCGGCTTCGAGTAGAGCTGGGTGAAAGCCGAAAAATAGCCGTAGTCGCGGCTACCGGGACGCGCCGTCATACGCGCCCCAACTTCGAGCTGTACGACCAGGAACGCCGCCTCGAGCCGATCAGCCTGCGCGAGTAAGCGCTGCACGATCGGCGAAGTAATGTAGTAGGGCAGATTGCCGTAGGCGCGGAAGCGCTGCGGACCTATTAGCGCCGCGAGATCCACGGCCAGAATGTCGCCGGCGATCACCTCGACGTTCGGAAGACGGGCAGTCTGCTCCCGCAGGCGCGACAGCAGCTTGGGATCGAGCTCGATGGCGATAAGACGGCCCGCTTTCCGGGCCAATAGCGAAGTCATCTCGCCGTGGCCCGCGCCTATTTCGATCCACAGATCGCGGCGTTCGGAGCCGCCGTCGTTGGCGGATATTTCCCCATCGGGCGGCGTCGCTGGCAGCACGAGCCGAGCGATGCGCTCGCGCCAGGAGGCGCTGGCGAGAAAGTGTTGACCCAGGCGTTGCGGTGCCACGTCGCGCCAGTGTAGCAAGACCTCGCGGTGTTGCGCCGCCGGAGACACCGCCTTGACCGGCGGCGCCCGATTCAGTACCGTCAAAGTTTCTCGTCTATAGGGGGTCGGAGCTTTAGCTCTGACATTAGCGAGCAGGGAAGCTTCAGGGTTTTACCCCCTGAAACTCCGGGACCGAAACAGGACTATGCGAATCCTATTCGTCGCTTCCGAAGGTCTGCCGTTCTCCAAAACCGGCGGCTTGGCCGATGTGGTGGAGGCGCTTCCGAAAGCGCTGGTTGCGCAGGGACACGACGTGGCTGTGGTTCTGCCTCGTTATCGAAATACGCAAATCAAGAATATTGTCATCAAGAGCCTGACTATTCCGATGGGCACGTCCCTGCGTTTTCCGCGTATCGCAGACGGAGCGCGGCCTGGCAGCGTGCAATATTTCTTCGTCGATGATCCTCAATATTTCGATCGCGAACAGCTTTATGGCGTAGGCGGGCGCGATTATCCGGATAATGCCGAGCGCTTTGCAGAGTTCGCGCGCGCCGCCATCGAGCTTGCCAAGCAACTCTGGATGCCCGACGTGATCCACTGTCACGATTGGCAGAGTGCGCTCGTGCCGGTGCTGCTGCGAACGGCTTACACCCCTGATCCGCAACTTTCCGGCATTCCGGTTATCTTTACGATTCACAATATGGGCTACCACGGTTTGTTTGCACGGGACGCCCTGGCGCGCATCGGCTTGCCCGATTCGCTCTTTCGCATAGACGCCTTGGAGTTTTTTGGCCACCTGAATTACCTCAAAGGCGGACTTCTTTTCAGCGATTACTTGACCACGGTAAGCCGAAAATACGCCGAGGAGATTCAGACCACCGAATACGGACAGGGTTTGGATGGCGTCGTGCGCACGCGCGCCGACCATCTGGTGGGCATATTGAATGGCGTGGATTATTCGGTTTGGAATCCCGAAGTGGATAGCCTGATCGCGACGCGCTATTCGGCCAGCGACCTGAGCGGGAAGCAGGCTTGCAAACGTGATCTGCTCGCCGCGTTCCAATTGCCGGAAGAAAATCTCCAGCGGCCTTTGATCGGCATCGTCTCGCGTTTCGCGGATCAAAAGGGATTCGATTTGCTGGCTCAGGTGGCGGACGAGCTCATGCGGGAAGATATGGCCATCGTGGCGCTAGGTTCAGGCGAAGCGAAACACGAACGCATGTTCCGGGAGCTTTCACAGCAGTTTCCCGAGAGGCTGGCTGTGAAGATCGCCTATGACAATACACTGGCGCACAAAATCGAAGCCGGCGCGGACATTTTTCTGATGCCTTCGCGTTACGAACCCTGCGGATTGAACCAGATTTACAGCTTGCGCTACGGTACGGTGCCGGTGGTGCGCGCCACGGGGGGGCTCGATGATACTATCGAGCCTTTCGATCCGGCGAGCGGCCGCGGCACAGGCTTCAAATTTTCTGAGTATACGGGCCCGGCCCTGCTGGCTGCCTTACACGAAGCCCTCGCCACCTATGGCGACAAGACGGCTTGGCGCCGCTTGCAGGCCAATGGCATGGCCAAGGATTTCTCGTGGAATGCTTCGGCGCTCGAGTATGGCCGGTTGTATGATGTGGCACGAAAAGGAAGAATCCGAACCGCCGCGGTATCATCTAAATAGCAGCGTTTTAGCTTCCTTTGCGGGGAGCGCGCAGCGAAAGGGAAGATATGGCAGAGAATATTTCCAGCGTTACGGACACCAGCTTTCAGTCCGAAGTGATCGAGGCCAGCAATGCGCAACCTGTAATGGTGGATTTTTGGGCGGATTGGTGCCGCCCGTGCCATATGCTAGCGCCCACGGTGGCTGAGATCGCGCAGGACTATGCCGGCAAGCTCAAGGTGGTCAAGCTGAATGTCGATGAGAACGTGAATTCGGCGGGCCGCTACAACATCCGCGGCATCCCCACCCTCCTGATCTTCAAGGGCGGCCAGGTCGCCGACCAGATCGTCGGCGCCGTTCCCAAGGAACAAATCTCCAAGATCGTCGATCGCCACGTAAATTAGTCTTGTAAGAAGCGTTGTCATCCCGAGGCCCCGACCCGGGGCCGAGGGATCCGCTTTTCGATTTCGTAAGGCCCAGGGTTCCCCTCTTTACGCCAGAAGCGCTGCTTGCGTTCGCCATGCCTTGCCTTTAGCCTCGCGCGGCGAGTACGATATTCGTTCCGCCGCACGCCTCGAGAAGCCTTCCTGTATCAACCGGGACGGATAATTCTCCGGCAGAGTGCGGCTGAACAGCGAATAACAGCGACGGCAGGAAAGGGAATCGGGCGGGATGAAATCCATCGTCGTGGTGGGCGCGCAGTGGGGCGATGAAGGCAAAGGCAAAGTCGTCGATTACATGGCGGCTTCCTTTGACTACATTGCGCGCTGCGCCGGCGGCCACAATGCAGGCCACACCGTCATCTACAATGGCAATCGCTTCGTCCTGCAGCTGATCCCTTGTGGAATCCTGCGTCCCGGCAAGCAAGCGGTCATTGGTGCGGGCGTGGTGGTCGATCCGGCAGCCCTGGTGGCCGAGCTCGATAACCTCAGCGGCGCCGGTATCGACGTGCGCGGCAGGCTGCATCTCAGCGCGCGCGCCCATCTGATCTTCCCCTACCATCGGCAGATGGAAAAGGCAGCCGAAGCGGCGCGTGGCGCTGCAAAAATCGGCACGACCTCCCGCGGTATCGGCCCGGCGTATGAAGACAAGATGGCGCGCTGCGGACTGCGCGTTTGCGATTTGATGGAACCGTCGCGCTTCCGCGAGAAACTGGCGCGCGTGGTGGAGGAGAAAAACGCCGTGTGCCGCGCGGCCTATGGAGCGCCGCTGGAAGTCGAAGGGCTGTGCGAGAAGTACCTGGAATATGCGGAGCGGCTCCGCCCTCTGGTGGTGGACGCCTCCTCGTTTCTCAATCGCGCGCTGGACGAAGGCCGTTCCGTCCTTTTCGAGGGCGCGCAGGGGACCATGCTGGATATCGACTACGGCACGTATCCGTTTGTGACTTCCTCGAATGCCACGGCTGGCGGCGCGTGTACCGGCTTGGGCGTGGCGCCCACGCGCATTTCGGGAATCGCCGGCGTCACCAAAGCCTATACCACTCGCGTGGGCAGCGGCCCGTTCCCGACGGAAATGTCCGACCTCGGCGCGCGCGAAGTGCGCGACCGTGGCAAGGAGTACGGAGCTGTCACCGGCCGCCCGCGCCGCTGCGGATGGCTCGATCTCGCCATCCTCCGTTATGCCGTTATGGTGAATGGAATCACCTCGCTGATCGTCACCAAGCTCGACGTCTTCGATACGCAGCGCGAAATCCAGGTCTGCGTGGGATACTGCTACAAAGGCGGTCCCATTCACGAAATGCCCGCCGCCGTCGAGGACTTCGCACACGTTCGCCCCGAATACCGCACCCTGCCCGGCTGGCAAGCGTCCACGGAAGGCATTCGAGACGCCAAAGACCTGCCTCGAACCGCGCTCGACTACCTGAAATTCATCTCCGATCAGCTCGAAGTCGAAATCGGCATGATTTCCACCGGTCCGGAACGCGACGCCACCATCATCGCGTCCGGAACGCAATTCGCCTCCTGGCTCTGAGCAGCGGAAAATGGTTTCCTTCGAGGAAGCGCGGGAAAAAGTGATCGCCGCGGTTCGCGCCCTGCGTGGTCCGCTGGCGACGGAAACCGTCGAGATCTCGCGTTCCTGCGGACGCGTGCTGGCTCAGCCCATCAATGCGGATCGCGATTATCCGCCTTTCGACCGCTCTATCCGTGACGGCTTCGCTTTGCGCGCCGATGATGCCGTTGCCGGCGCCACGCTGCAGTGTATTGGCGAAATCAAGGCGGGCAGCGGCTTCGATCGCGTTGTCGGCCCCGGCGAGTGCGTGCAGATCATGACCGGCGCCGCTGTACCTTCGGGAGCCGATGCGGTGGTGATGATCGAGCACGTTTCCTTCGACGGCCGGCGCGTGATGCTGAGCCGCTCGGCCACGCGCGGCCAAAGCATCGTGGCGCGCGGCAAGGAAGCGCGGGTCGGCCAGCAACTGCTCGCGCCCGGCACGCGGTTGGGTTATGCCGAGATGGCTTTGGCCGGGCAAGTGGGTGGCCACCGATTGAATGTTTTCAAGCGTCCGCGAGCCGCCATGCTCTCCACGGGAGACGAAGTGGTGGAGGTTTCCGCCACTCCCGGTCCCTTGCAGGTTCGCAATGGCAATAGCGTTGCCCTTGAGACGTTGGCGACACTAGCAGGAGCCGAGAGCGAATCTCTCGGAAACGCACCCGACGAGAAAAAAGAATTGCGGCGCCGCATCGAACTTGGTTTGGAAGCGAATCTGCTCATCATTTCCGGCGGCGTCTCCATGGGGAAGTACGATCTCGTGGAAATGGTCCTCGGCGAGGTTGGCACCGAGTTCGTCTTCGATTCGGTGGCCATACGTCCGGGCAGGCCGGCTGTTTTTGGCGTTTGTCGCGGCAAGCCCGTTTTTGGGCTGCCGGGCAACCCGGTCTCCACCATGGTTACGTTCGAGCTGTTTGTAGTACCCGCAATTGACGTGCTCAGCGGCGCATCACCGCGGCCGCTGCCGATTTTCCGCGCGCGGCTCGCGCACGCGCTTCACGAACGCAGTGAATTGACGCATTTTCTGCCGGCTCGGGTCCAAACGGTACGCGGGGAGCCGGAAGTTTCGGCTCTGCCGTGGCAAGGTTCGGGCGATGTGGTGACTATGGCGGAGTCCAATGCATTTCTGATCGTATCGCCAGAGAAACTCAATTGGGACGCCGGAGAAATGGCGTTCGTACTGCCGCGCCGCGGCCTGTTATGACAAAGCTCTCCCATTTCGGCAAGGGCGCCGAAGTCGCTATGGTGGACGTCAGCGCCAAGGCCACGACCTTGCGTAAAGCCTCCGCGCACGGATTCGTGCGCATCGGCCGCGCCGCACTTGGGCAGGTGCGCCGGCGCAAAACACCCAAGGGCGATCCATTGGAGATCGCGCGCATCGCCGGAATCGCCGCCGCCAAACGCACTTCCGAGTGGATACCTCTTTGTCATCCTTTGCCCATCACGCACATTGATGTGACCGCACGCCTATGCCAGAATGGCGTCGAAATCACCTCGCGGGTTACGGCCGCGGCGCAGACCGGTGTGGAAATGGAAGCGCTTGTGGCGGTTGCCGCCGCAGCGCTCACCGTCTACGACATGTGCAAGGCCCTGGATAAGTCAATCGAAATCAGCGATATCTACCTGGTCGAAAAGACGGGAGGCAAGAGCGGCGAGTATCGCCGCGATGCGCGAGGCAATATGCACGCCAAAAAGCAACGAGCCCAATGAATCCTTCAGCCAAGACCGTGAATGTTCTGATCGTGGACGATAATCCTTTGATCCGCGAACTCATGGCCCAAGCGCTCGACCCGGTCTGCAAGGTGATCATTGCCTCTGATGGCGCCGACGCGCTGCTCAAAGCGGTGGACGCACCGCCCGATCTGATCATCACCGATTTCAAAATGCCGGGCCTCGATGGACGTCAGCTTTACGAGAAACTGCGCCATCGCGAAAGCACCCGCAATACTCCCTTTATTTTCGTGGCCAGCCAGGGGGATATCGAAGAGAAGTTGCGGCCCCTCGTAGCCGCTGAGGACTTTCTCACCAAGCCTTTTTTTGTTGCGGACCTGGTACGCCTGGCGAAAAAGTTCGTCGATCGCGTGCACCTGGAAAAATTGCAGCAGCGTGCCTCCCGCCCCGGCGTCATTCAGGGGCGGCTGGAGGAGATGGGCGTGACCGAACTGATGCAGTCGCTCGAAATGGGCCAGAAGTCCTGCCGGCTGGCCCTGCGTCGCGCCAATCAGGCCTGCGAATTATACTTCACTGCTGGCCAATGTAAGGACGCGCGGCTGGGCAAGCTCGAGGGTGATGCGGCCGTCTATGAAGCCGTGAATTGGACCGATGGCGAATTCGAAATCGATTTCTCTGCTGTTTCAGATCGAACCAATACCACACGTTCGACCACCGGCCTGTTGATGGAAGCCCTGCGCCTGATGGACGAAGCCAACAGCAACCGCGTGCAAAGCTGAGCGGCAGATGCGCGTCGCAGTAGTGACCGTCAGCGATTCCGTTTCGCGCGGCGAGCGTCAGGATCGTTCTGGCCCGGGCCTCGCCGAGCGCTGCCGGGCGCTTGGCTGGCAAGTAATTTCCTGCGAAGCTGTTTCCGACGACCGGCAAGCGCTGGAGAAACGTCTGGCGTCGCTTGCCGATTCGGCTTCCGTGGACGTGGTTCTCACCACTGGCGGCACGGGAGTCGGCCCGCGCGATACAACTCCTGAAGCAACCTCGGCCGTTTGCCAGAAAATCCTGCCGGGCCTTGGCGAACTCATGCGGGAGAAGGGGCGCGAGAAGAATCCTCGCGCCGTGCTTTCGCGCGCAGTGGCCGGAGTTTGCCAGCACGCGCTGATCGTGAATCTTCCGGGAAGCCCCCGCGGCGCAGTAGAGTCACTCGATGTTGTGGCCGACCTACTGCCTCATGCCGTCGAAGTTCTTCGCGGCGCCTCCCACGACTAATGTACTCAGCGTCCTTGGCGGCGATTATAGTTCAAGGCGCAGCGCCGCCGGGCGCGAAAGCGCCACGCTAGAAGCGAAGTCGCTGGCACTAGGGCATTTCCTTTCTTGCATCCCACGACCGCGCATCGACAAATTTGTCCGCGGTGTGTCGCTTTCGAACTGACGGGATTTAGCCGCAGCTTGCGGATCAGCGGAGCCTGCGTACACCAAAAATAAAATTATCAGCGATTCAATGGCGGTGGGAACCCTTGCTGGCGAGAAAACTTCATCATGTAACTGCGCGCCCCGGGCGAGTCGTTTGCCTCCGTAACCCGCGGAGGCGAAAGCTCTGTGAAAAATGTTCCTAGCTTCCGCACTCGGCTCCCTTTGATTTGGCCCTTGGGCAATTTTGATACCACCTTCGCGGCGAAGGGCTTAGGTGAATGCCCTACTCTAGTGCAAACAGTATCAAGTGTCTGCTGTATGCGCGCTTACGATTGTCAGCGACGCCTTTTCCACAAACTTTTCAACATTTTTGTTGAAAAGACCCGAAAAAGCCAGTGCAAGTGGCGCTTTTCGGGCATAAGAAGGGAAAAAATTTCCCACTTTCGGGTGTTCGATACTCCCGGAGTTGACCTAAGTCACTCCACCGCTTTGCTTTTTTTGACGCCGCGCTTGGCCCAGTGTTAGAGTAAATTCCCCACGGAACCCACGAACCTTGATCGCTGAGCAGAGCGCGACGCAGATTCACCCCGCCAGGTTTGTTTACTTGAATTTATTGTGGCGCAACTTGGGAGTTCATCCTTTGCGCTCCACCTTCAGTGCCGCTGCCATCGGACTGCAAGTGTTCTTGATTCTTCTCATTGTTGGGTTAACCTCGGGAATCTTGAGCGACTGGCGCGCCCGTGCCGAAGGCGTTGGCGCAGACATCATCGTCCAGCCGCCGAACTCCTCGATATTTTTCTCCTTTTCGAGCGCCGTCATCCCTCAGTCGCAAGTGGCTCGAATCGAAAAAGTTGCCGGAATCGACGAAGTCGCTCCCGTGGTCGTTGTCGTGGATACGGCCACTCTCGGCGTGATTTATGGAATTGATTACGCGCGATTTAATGGATTGAGCGAGGGCTTTAAGTTCCTCGCGGGCGGCGCTTTCACTGGCCCCGATGATGTCATCGCTGACGACCTGGCGGCACAGGCGCGTAAGCTCACCGTCGGCTCCAATGTTTCGCTGATGAACCGGAACTTCCGGGTGAGCGGCATTGTCGTGCACGGAAAAGGCGCTCGCTTTTTTGTGCCCATGGAGACGGCGCAAGAAATCGCCGGCGCCGAGAAACGCGTTTCCATGATCTACGTTCGGAGCACGGGCAATACGGAAGCCGTTCGCGCCGCGCTCGTGCGGCTTCTTCCCGGTTACCGCATTCGTTCCATGACGGAATACATGTCGTTAATGACCTCTTCGAGTCTGCCCGAACTGAGGCCCTTCCTTCGTTCCTTTATCGGCCTGGGGATGGTCATCAGTTTTCTCGTGGTTCTGCTTACCATGTACACCATGGTGCTCGAGCGGCGCCGTGAGATCGGCATCTTGAAAGCAATCGGTTCCTCGCGCCTGGAGATTTGCTGGCTGATCGTCGCGGAAGCTCTCTTGCTCGTCGCCTTGGGTGTAGCCGTAGGTCTGCTTGGCACTTACGCCGCGACCACGCTGCTGCATCGCACCTCGCCCACGCTACAGATTGAGATCACTCCGGACTGGATCCTCCGTTCCATTCTGGTCGCCATTGTTGGTGCCCTCGCCGGTGCCGCCTATCCGGCACTTCGCGCCGCGCGGAGTGATCCAATCGAGTCCCTCGCCTATGAATAGTGCCCAACGCGAAAAGGCTCCCCTATACGGGGCCTTGCGCGGAAAATGAGTCCTAGCGAAACGAAAACGACGATGCTACCAGCATCGTCATCCCGAACGACGAACCGGAGCGAGGGATCTCTCCTGAGCTCTTGGCGGAAAGAGAGTGTTTGTCGAGACTAGCCGAAAAAAATGGGAGAGCTGAACTAGATGGATGGCAATGAGAAGTTCTATCGCGCGCGAATCGTACAACGCAGGGACATCGCCGCAGACTTGTGGTCCATTCGCGTGCAGCGGGATGCTGAATTCCACTTCCTGCCTGGCCAATACGCAACTTTAGGAGTCCTTGCCCCACAGAAACATATTGAGCGGCCCTACTCGATCGTTTCCTCGCCGTACGAATCCGAACTCGAGTTTTTCTTCGAACTGGTCCCGCGCGGCGAGTTAACGCCGGCCCTGTATAAGCTACACGTTGGCGACGAGCTCACCATGCGCAAAGTAGCCAAAGGCCGCTTCACCCTCGATGGCGAGGTGCATCGAAATCATTTGCTGCTCTGTACGGTCACGGGAGTCGCGCCTTTCGTGAGTTACATCCGCACTCTCTCGCGCGACGCCCGGCAAAATAAATTCCCGGAGGGCCACCGGCTTTTTCTCCTGGAAGGCGCCAGCCGCTCGTGGGAGTTTGGATACCTGGAAGAGCTCAAGGGCATCGCGGACGAAGTCCCGTGGTTCAAGTACGTCCCCACGGTGAGCCGGCCCTGGGATGATCGAAACTGGACCGGAGAGGTGGGCCGCGTCGACGACCTCATCCGCAAATACACGCATCTGTGGGAACTGACGCCGGAGACAACTTCCGCGTATCTTTGCGGTCACCCGAAGATGATTGACAATAGCAGCGCAATCCTCGCGCGCCGCGGCTGGGCCAAGGAACACATCAAGGAAGAAATCTACTTCGTCCCCAAAGAGCACGCCACTGCGATTTAGCTGACGATCCGACCAGGTCCGGTTTCTGGACTCCGGTGGAGTCCACCGGACTCCTGACACCGGAGATCGTCATCCGAGCGACCGCCTTGGGTGGCGAGCGAGGGATCTCTCATCGCCTTCGCCGCTTGCTTCAGCACGTCGCTAAGATCTAGGCGCTCTGGATTTTCGCCTGCCTGGCAATTCCTTGAAATTCCAACGGCAGGTGCGCATCCACCAGGGACGCGCCGCCGTCGACTTCAATGAGCTGCCCGGTGATCCAACTGGCTTCCTCCGAACAAATCAGCGCGACGGCATTGCCGATATCGGACGGTCTTCCGAGCCGCCCCATCGGAGTCCAGCCGCGCTCCTGCCACTCGCGCAGTCCGGTTTGGAACACCTCGGGCAAGCTGTTCAGCACGCTGTCTTCCACCCAGCCCGGGCTGATGGAGTTCACCGTGATTCCGCGCGCCGCCAGCGCAACGGCGAAATAGCGTACCAGCGACTCCATGGCTGCTTTCGCCGCCCCCATTGCCACCCAGGGCTGCCAACTCCCAAACCGCCCGCCCGGCGCGAACGTGATGGCCACGATCCTTCCGCCGTTGGGCATCAAGGCCGCCGCCTCGCGCGCCGCCACGAGGAATGCCTTGGCCTGCGAATCCACGGCCGTGTCCCATTGCGACAGAGTGATCTCCATCGGCGCCTGATAAAAAGTTGGCGCTTCGGTTCGCGCGTTGCTGACGAAAATGTCGAGCGAGCCGAATTCAGTGCGCACCCTTTCGAAAATCCCTCGCACCTCATCTGGCCGGCAAACATCCGCCTGTACGAGAAATCCGCTCGACCCCAGTTCGCGAATCTTCGCCAGAGTCATTTCCGCGGCCTCACGATTGCGGTAATAATGAACCGCAACGCGCGCCCCTTTTTCCGCCAGCTTGAGCGCGATACCCCTGCCGATCCCTCGCGAACTCCCCGTGATCAACGCATTTTTCCCTTGGAATGACATAGGCACCTCCGCGTATGTGGCGCGGATATTAGTCCCCGCACTGTGGGCCAGTCAACGCCCCCGAAAGGCTGTGGGAGAGCCGTTTCGTTGAGAGCGCCCGTTCGCGCAAGCTGCCGAGTTCGGAGGACTTTCCGAGCCCGTTTGCCGACCCGCCCCTGGCGGTTATAAGCTCCGCAACTGTCCAGGTACACGATGGAACAGTAGCGTCAGCTTCTTTGATCTGAGGTCCGACCGTGATATATCTCGCTGACAGAATTGCACGACCGCCAGCAGCAAGAATAGGGAAGCGATTATGCCGACACGCAGAGAATTCCTGAAAGATTTATCCGGCGCAACCGCGGGAATTGTTTTCGCAGGCTGCTGCTGTGCGGAGTCTGCCCGAGCTTCTGCATTGAGACGGCAGCAATCTCCCGCGCGGCCGTCGGTCGGCTCCAAGCGCGCTCCAGTCACCATCAACGGCCAACGCGTACCGGTCGTTGACGTGCACTCTCACGTTCGCGTGCCCGAAGCCTGGGAATTGGTCAAAGATCGCATCGCGCGCGAGGGCCGTTATGGTGACACGCAGCAAGCCAACCCGGATAGCCTGGGCAATATACTCAACGTCAATAAGCGCCTCGCGGATCTGGACGAGATGGGCATTGATGTGCAAGCCGTGTCCATCAATCCCTTTTGGTATTGGGCAGATGTGGACCTCGCTCGCAAGGTCATCCAGATTCAGAACGAGAAAATTGCCGCGCTTTGTGCCGCCCACCCGGACCGTTTCGTGGGCTTGGGCAGCGTGGCCTTACAGCATCCATCCCTCGCCGTCGAGCAAATCGAAGAGGGCGTGAAGAAGCTTGGAATGCGTGGCTTCGCCATCGGCGGCAGCGTGAATGGAGAAGATCTTTCCGCGGCCAAGTTTCATCCCGTTTGGGCTAAAGCCGAGGAACTCGAGGCGCTGATGTTTATCCATCCCCAAGTGTCCGGAACGCCGATAGACGAACGCCGGCTGCAAGGAAACGGCAATTTGGATAACGTAATCGGGCATCCCTTGGAGACGACCCTCGCCCTCACCCACCTGATTCAGGACGGAATTTTGGATCTTTTCCCCAGGCTCAAGATCTGCGCGGCGCATGGCGGCGGCTACCTCCCCTCATACTCGGGCCGGAACGATGAGTGCCTGAAAGCCTTTCCCAAGGACTGCAGGCCCTTGAAGAAGCTCCCCAGCGAGTATCTCAAGCAGCTTTATTACGACTCCGTGCTCTTCACCCCTGAGGATATGCGCCATCTGATCGCCGTCGTCGGTTCCAGCCAGGTCGTCTTAGGAACAGATTATCCCGCGCTGTGGAATCGCACTCCTGTTGACCGCATCCTTGCCATTCCGGGCCTGACCGACAAGCAGCGGCTCGCGATTTTCAACGGCACCCTCGCTCGTTTGCTCAAGACCAATGCTTGAGCCGCCCGAGGTGGCGAATGGTGCCCGAGCCAAAACATCAAAACACAGCCCGCAATCGAGTTGTGCTTTGGTTTTTCTGCATTGGCACATTGGTTCCCGTTATCCTATTACTCGTGGGACTCGCACTGAGTACAACGGATCAACTGGCATCCGGAGCGACACCTAGAGATAATTCGTGGACTCTTCCATGGTGGGTCATTTGGCTCATTTGGCCTACGTGGATTGTTTTGTTTGACGCAGAACATTGGTATCAGATCATCCCTGCGATGTTGATTGCGGCCCCACTCAACGGCGTTTGGTATGGGATCATGGTCTTTGCTGTTTGGTATTTGGGCAGAGGCCTGAGATGGTTGGTGGCGGCCATGGGTCGTTGACACCGTAGCCTTCGAAGAATACATTCACTTCACTTCGAGAGCCTCCGCCCGCGTGCGGTCGCTTTCGCAAAGCGCCAACGAAGGAGTGCCTCTCATGAAAACTTTCGGCTTTCTTTGGCTTGCCATGGTTCTCGGCCTTCCCACGTTTGCTCAGAATCGTATGCCGGAAATCCCGGCCGATAAATTGACCGAAGCCCAGAAGAAGGCCTTGGATCAGTTCGCCTCCAAACGAGGCGCGCCGCCCGTCCGCGGACCCTTCTTGGCGCTGCTTCGCAGCCCGGACGTCATGACTCCTGCCGAAATCCTGGGCGAATACCTGCAGTTCAAGACGGTGCTGCCGCCGAAGCTCCGCGAGTTCGTGATCCTCATCACGGCACGCCAGTGGACGCAGGATACGGAGTGGAACTCCCACGTAAACATTGCTCTCAAGGACGGGCTCAGTCCCGAAATTGCCAAAGCCTTGGCTGCGGGCCAGCGCCCTCCCGGCATGGCCGATGACGAGGCCGCAGTCTATGACTTTTGTGATGAACTTCATCGCAATCAGAGCGTCAGCGACGCCACTTACGCCAAAGCCCTCGCCAAATTTGGCGAACAGGGCGTGGTCGATATGATCAGCGTGAACGGCTACTACACCTGGTTTGCCATGATCATGAATTCTGTCCGCGCAACCCCGTTCACGCCCATTCCGGGAATGCCCACGATGGCCACGTTTCCTCGGAAAGGATCCTGATGCCGGCGATCTGGCTGCGCCCGTTTCGCACGACTAGAGAAGGCTAGAGAAGGAGCGTCGCGATGCCCAATCGTTTGCTGAGCCTGCACATAATCCTCTTGGCCGCTTTCACGGTAACTTCTTCGCCGCTGCTGGCGCAGAGGCCCGCGAACATCGCCCCAATGCATGTTCACCACGTTCACCTGAATTCCGTGAACCCGAGCGCCGCCGCCGCGTACTACCCGAAAGCGTTCCCCATCTCAGCCACGAAGACAACTTTCAACGGATACGAGGCGGTCAAGACCGGGAACGTCTATTTGCTGTTCACCAAGGTCAACACGCCACCCCAAACAGAGCTGACCGGGCCGCAAACCGCGGTGTGGCATTTCGGCTGGAATACGCCGGACTCGCGGAAATACGACCAGGAGTTCCGCGCCAAGGGTTTGAAAATCGCGCAGATGTGGGACGCCGCGGACGGCAAGCTCGTGGACATGTCAAGCGACACTTTGCCTGGGCTTCCCACCCAGGAGCAGATCCTGGAAATGCGAGCCAAGGGCGTGCAGCCGACTCGGCAGGGCGGCTTCGGTTATCTCCGCGGCCCGGACGGCGCGCTGATCGAGAACGCTCAGGCCGGCCAGGTGGAGCGCTTCAATCACATTCACATGTATCATGAGCACCCGTTGTGCGCGATCGCCTGGTATGTCGCTCATCTCGGTGCGACCATGCCGCAAGGCACTGGCGGTGCCCCGATTACACCAGACGCGGGAGATTGCAAACGGCCTTATGCTCCTCCCACCTGGCCGTCGTTCTTCAAGTTTCCGGGATTTGTTCGTGAGCCGTCCGGAAGTGTCCTGTTCGATGACATCTCCATTTTGATTCGCCCCTGGCCGGGCGGCGGGCTCGTGAGCACCCGGGGGCATCTCGTCGACCACTGGGCGCTCAGCGTTGCGGATCTGCCGCCTACCGTCGCCCGATTAAAAGGCGAAGGGATCAAGGTTCTTGAAGAGATTCATTCTTGGGGCAACACGCGGGCAGCCATGATCGAAGGACCCGATCGAGTCGCGATTGAAATCGTTGAGGTGAAATGAACTGCCGGATGCCGCAAAACGATCCGCGGCGATTAAGCCGAGAGCAGAATGCCGATGTTTGGGCTTACCTGTTAATCTTCCATATGTTTCCGGCGGGAAAGTCGGAACTGGCCCACGATATCGCGCTGCTGAAGCAGATTCGCACCGAAGCGACTAAGCCAGACCGCCACAACGACAAATGGGCGCTCGCTCCACTTCGTGACGTCGGTTCTACTGCACGTTCGAAGTAAGTTCCTGACCACTGGCAAAGACAATCTTCTCGAAACGTATCACCGGCCTGCCGTCCTTGGCGCGATTGCCCACCGCGGTGATTTCGTCGCCCGCCTTCACCGTATCTCTCTTCCAGCCGGCCCTGGCGAGCATGCCTATGGTACCCAACTCGACGCTCCACTTTTCGATGGCGCCCTTCCCATTTTTCACGTCGAGATAAATGTAAGCATGGGGATTGGTCCAGTCGAACCCGGTTACGGTCCCCTTCACGGTGGTCGATTGGGTCATATCGAACGACGCTGTCGCGTGATGTGCGTAGGACGATCCTGCAAGCGAAAGCAGCAGAAGAACAGCGGTAACGGGAATAAGCAGCAGATTATTCCTCATCGGGTCTCTCCCTTCTTCTTGTCCTCTTATTGCGCGGTCATTTTCCGTGGTACGTGTACTTGTTGTTCTCCGTACAGACAAGTTCCTGGATCTCCCAGCCCGGCTTCAATTTGTAAACTTGCTGAGCGGTGAACGGTTTGGTATACGCCATGGGATCCTCGATCGTGACGTCGTCAACGAGCGTGTCATGGTCGAGGCGACGGATGCGCTCCACGACGTGCAGAGCTTCGCTATGGGGGAGTCCGCCCGAGTCGAGCCAGGTCTTATCGTTGAAACCGAACGTATCCACTACCAGGGTATCGCCTTCCCATTTGCCAATCGAGTCACCCGAATAGGTAGGGTACAAATCGTTGCGGTGCTGCCGATTCATATAGATCTGACGCATCACCTGGGTGCCCTCACGGATGATCACGACCCGCGTGGGCACTTGAAAAATTTCCATGGGAAGAGGCACAAACATGAACCGCGGGATTCCCTCCGGCAGGCAGCCGAGATTGGGATCGTTCGTCTCAGGGTTGGCCTCCTTGAATCTTGCCTCCCCCCAAGGCTTGAAAGGAGCGCCTCCCGTCGGAAACAGTTTGGGCTGAAACTTTGTCACTTGCCAGACACCGGAAATGTCCGCTACGTGTGTCTGCTGGGCGGCATTTTGAGCGCGCGCCGCAGGTGAGAAAGCGAGCATCGCCACTGCCGCCGCAGCTGAAAAAATCAAGTAATTCCGCACTGGAGAACCCCTTCCTCGGCTCTTCGGTTGTTTTGGCCTACATAATTGGTTTGGCTTGCGAAGAATGTACCACGGCTATCATCGCCGATCCAACCCACGATGCTTCCGCGGCGGCCCAGCCGGCTGGTTCGCCGTTACGACAGTGCCTTTCGCATCATCCGCCGCCCACAAATTCATGGCCTCATCTCTGTTTTATACGGAAAATCAAAACCGGAGGCAGCATTGTCCTCGCGCCGCTCCATTGTGCTTTGCCTGTTACTGGGAGGGCTTCTCACGGGCTGGCTCACCTGGCGGAACCGATCCTCGCCCCCGCGGCCTTCGGAAAAGTCTGCAGCGATCATCAACAAGCAGCCGGTCACTTTCGCAAGTCGCACGTTTGATCCCACCAGCCCGCCGCCTGATATGCCGCCACTGGCGACTGGGGAAGAGGCGGAGTGCGATTCAAATTTCCTGTCTAACGCCAGTGTTGGAGGGCAGACTCGAAAAGTGGATGCCACGCACGCCCGCGTGACCATCACGCAAATCAAGATGACTCTGCAGCTCAGCGTCACCATCTGGGCGCCGGCCGGCGTAAGCCCACACGTGCTCGAACATGAAGAAGGCCATCGCCAGATCGCTGAATATTACTACCAGACCGCCGGCGAACTCGCCCAGCGCATCGCCACGAAGTACGTAGGCCGGCAAGTCGAGATCACTGGCGCCGACCTGGATGCCGAATCCAGCAAGATGCTCCAACAAGGGGCCACAGAGATCACCGACGAATACAACAAGGAATTGAACCCGGAACCAACGCAATTGCTCTACGACGGCATCACGGATCACGGCCGCAATGAGGTCGTCGTTAAGGATGCTGTCGCCTCAGCTATTAAGAACGTAGCCTTCGAGACAACCCACCGTGTCACAAGTCCAGGGAATTGACCCGCCGGCGCTGGCGAGCATCCTTGCGATTCGCGCACGAAAACCTGAGACTCGACCTATAATGTTTCCGAGCGGATTTCCGCAATCGCTCGGAATCGCTGCCCGCTGAGGCGCGAAAGGAATTGCCGATGAGCACTGCCACCCAGGCGCTGAAGAAAGTGCGAGCTTCTATGATGAATGCTATCCACGACCTGCCCTTGCTCGTGGCGCGCGATGAGGGTTTCTTCAAGGATGAGGGGCTGGACGTCGAGATTCTCAAGACCCCGGGCACGGCGCAGCGGCGCGCTGATCACCAGGCTCTCCGAGACAACGTTTTTCACCGCACCATGGAATCGCTCTACGATAAGGGCGCCTGCGATCAGTTTCGCATGTGCGAGTGGGGAGTGATGAAACGCGCCGTCGAATCCAACGTGACGCCCGGACACCGTCCGGCCAAGATCGTGGCCCTGGGCTCCGCAATGTCCACTTTCGCCATCGTCTCCAATCCGAAATTCGGCATATACGAACCCGAGCAATTGAAGAATAAACCCATCGCCGTTAGCCCTTACAACGGTTCCCATTTCACCATGCTGAAGATGCTGGAAGGCTTTCTAAGGCGCGAACAGATCAAGTGGGTGAACGCCGGAACTCACGAGGAGCGCCTGGAGGCCTTAACCAAAGGCGAGGTCGAGGCCGTCAGTTTGATGGAGCCCTGGATCAGCGTCGCCGAGAAGCGCGGACACACCGTACTCATCGAGTCTCATTCGACACGGAGTGAAGCGGCGGGGGACGAACTGGATGGCCCCACGCTGCGAAAGATGTTCAATGCCGAGGCCGAAGCCGCCGCGGCAATCCAAAGGAACCCCGCGAAGTATGCGCATTACCTGCTCGACGAGGCTGGTGGCGAGCTCAAGCCCGGAGATCTCAAGCTTTCTCGCATACTGAATGCGCCTCCCCAGCCTTACACCCGCGAACGGTTCGATCATACCTACCAGTGGACGCTCGGATGGGGTTTGACTGCACCCGGCGCCACCTACGAGAACACGGTCGACAATCGCGCCTGGGCCTAGATGCCAATTGCACTTTACCCGATTCCCAAGGGTCTCCGGGTATGCCAATCGGTTGCCTGTTCGTAAGCATGGGCGAGCTGCAGCACGATGGCGTCTTGTCCCAGCGCTCCACTGATTTGCAGTCCGATGGGAAGACCTGAAGCGCTAAATCCGCAGGGCACGGAAATCGTGGGCCAGCCATAGACATCAAACGGCGATGTATTGCGGATATTACGGATGACGAAATCGCTCGACCCGTTTCTATCGCCGCTGAATT
>WNGG01003345.1_pt1 | contig 22136 bp, 19 predicted proteins | sample 5400661 | NCBI WGS metagenome assembly WNGG01 (sample SAMN13153372, study PRJNA577476) | soil metagenome | isolation source: 100 cm soil or saprolite under Garry oak tree replicate 1 | place: USA:California | collected 2016-06-15
TGTACTGGTCCGGCCACTCGGGGGAATGGCGCCGACGGCACTTCGACGCCTGGGCAGACCTGGAGGCAGACCTTCCGGTGACCCATGTGTCCTGGTGGGAGGCTGACGCTTATTGCCGGTGGGCGGGCCGGCGGCTGCCGACGGAGGCTGAGTGGGAGTACGCCGCGACCGGGGACCTGACCCCGAAACCCATCTACCCGTGGGGTGACGCTGCCCTGGAGGCGAATCACGCGGCCACCGACTGGCGCTCGCGCGGCCCGGTTGACGTCGCCGCCTGCCCGGCGGGAGACAGCCCGGGTGGATGCCGCCAGATGATTGGCAACGTGTGGGAGTGGACGGCGAGCGACTTTGCCGCTTACCCCAATTTCGAGCGGGACGCATATCACGAGAACTCGGAGCAGTTCTTTGGCCAGCGCAAGGTTCTGCGTGGTGGTGCGTGGGCCACCCGCGGGCGCCTGCTGCGCTGCACCCTGCGCAACTATTTCCCACCCGGGCGCCGGGACGTGATAGCCGGATTCCGGACCTGCGCGGCCCGCTGAATTCGCCCAATTGCGCACGGGACCTTGCCGATCGCGCGGCGTCCCCGATCGCTAAGCTCCCCGTCAATCAGCGGTGAAGACCCCGGGCTAATGAAGCGCTCGGCGGGCTACGGCGCTGGTGAAGTCGACAAGAAGAGTGAGGACTATCACAGCGAGCAGCGTCGCGAGTGCGCCACCGTAGGCGAATGAGGCGAGCTGCTGGTTAAGCAGGAGTCCAAGCCCACCCGCACCAACCACCCCGACCACCACGGTCTCCCTGATCGTCACCTCCCAGCGGTAGAGGCTAAACGCGATGAAGCGCGGCGCAGCAGAGGGGATCACTCCGTACCAGAAGACCTGCTGCCTGGAGGCGCCGTGGGCGCGCAGGGCGCGCAGCGGGCGCTGGTCCAGATTCTCCGCTGCTTCAGCCATGAGCCGTCCCAGCACACCGAGCGTGTAGACGCCCAGAGCCAGCGCGGCGGGAAGAACACCGGGATACAGCACCAGCAGGAACACCAATGCCCACACGGGCGGCGGTATGGCCCGCAGCACGATGAGCAATGCGCGGGCTGTGAGGTACACGAGCATCCGCTTGGCCCGTCGCGCTTTGCCGAGTCGGCCCTGTGCGTCCTGGCGAGCGCGGCTTGCTGCCGGGAACGCGAGAAAGATCCCACCAATGAAGGCGAGCGCAATCGCGAGCACGGACATCGCCAGCGTGACCGCGCTGAGCTTCAGTAGCCCGAGCGCGCCTTCACCGCCCAAGCTAGGCGGCCATGCCTGCGTGAACAGGCGGCCGACGAGGTCCCAGGTTTGTGCGGCCCACACCGCAGCCGGGCTCAGACCAACCCACCAGACCGAGAAGGGGATGAGCGCGAGCACAGCCAGGATCGAGCCGGTCCGGACGCGATCATGGCCAGGACGGACGTGTGCCCGCAGCGGTACGGCACGCCGCCTGCGCACCGCAGCACTCCAGAAGTCCGCGGCAGCGCAAAGCGCGATCAAAGCGTAGAGCAAGGTCCAGATTTCGTTGTACCGCAGCGCCTGGAAGCTGAGTGAGAGCTGGAAGCCAAGCCCGCCGGCCCCCACCAGCCCAAGTACCGTGGCGCTGCGGATCGCGCACTCGAACCGGTAGAAGGCATAGGACATGAGATCCGGCAGCGCGGGTGGCAGCAGGCCGTAGAGAATCGCGGCGAGTCGGCCCACTCCCAAAGCGACAAGTGCCGTGTACGGCTCTCGCGCGGTTTCGTCAAGAAGCTCCGAGAAAACCTTCGCCGTCCCGGCGCCATACGCGATTCCGATTGCCAGCACCGGAACCAGGGGCTGGATCCCGAGAACGCTGAGCAGGAACAGTCCCCACACCAATTCGTGGATGCCGCGGGGGATCGCAAGCACAGCTCGTGACACGGCCCAGTTGCCGAGCGCGATGCGCAGATGACGGCGCCGTGCCCCTTGACGCCACCAGGTCTCAGAGGTCAGCACGCCGCCCGCCGCACCGATCACAAGACTGAGCCCGGTGCCGAGCACCGCGTAGGCGAGCGTCGTCACGGCCGCCTTCGCGGTAAGGGCGAGGAACTGCCCGTCCACGCGGGGGTGTACGGCCGCATCAAAGAACTGCACGAGGAGCGGCGCGCCGCTCGCCCTGACCACGTTGTGCCGGGCGGCGGTGGCCAGAGCGGCGAGTGTGGCCAGGATGGCCACCGCAGCGCACGCCCGGCGCATCATCGAGCGGCCCGGGCCGGTACCGGCGTGGGCGACCTCTCGCAGGCTCAGGTCCGACAACCCGACGAAGTCGGCTGGGGGAGTTCGGACGGGAGGCGTCATGCCAGCTCTCACTTGTGCTCCAGCGCGTAGAGCGTGTCGATCTCCCCCTGCGCAAGCCGCGCAGGCGCCGCATCGAAGGCAACGAGCCCGTCCCGCAGGCCAATCACCCGCTCGAACCGACCCATGGCGAGCTGTACATCGTGCAGGCTGGCTAGCAGGGTGGCGCCGGTCTCGGCGGTGATGTCGTGCAGCAAGTTCACGATCTCTCTGCCACGTGCCGGGTCAAGGCTCGCGACCGGCTCGTCCGCCAGAATCGCGGCGGGCTGTTGCACGAGGACACGGGCGATTGCCACTCGCTGCTGCTCACCGCCCGACAAGTCTTCGGTGCGTGCGTAGAGTTTGCCGCCTATCCCCACCCGTTCCATGGCGAGCCGCGCACTAGCCACCTCACGAGGCAGCAGCAGAGATAGCACCGCCCTCCAGAGCGGCCAGCTACCAATGCGGCCCGCGTTCACGTTGTGCACCGCCCGCAGCTCATTCACCAGATCGAACTGCTGGTGAATCGTTCCGAGTCTGCGCTGCACATCACGTAACTCGCGGGGCGACGAGGCCGCAAGATCGCGGCCGAGCACGCGCACCCGGCCCTGGGTGGGCACAAGCGTTCCGTTCAGAAGCCCGATCAGGCTGCTTTTCCCTGCGCCGCTAGGGCCGATAACCGCGACCCGCTCGCCCCGGCCGACGTTGAGATCGACGCCGCGCAGGGCACGGACAGTGCCGTATCGGATCCCTGCGCCTTCAAGCTCGAAGACGGGAGCCGTCGGCATCTTGCGGCTAACTCAACAGGCCGAGGCTACGCGCGACCGCGGCGATCTGCCGGTAGTTGCCCGCATCAGTGGGGACGAACCGGTGGCACTGAAACAGACGGAGTATCTGCCGTTGCTGGCCGTTCCGGCTGCTGATGGAAAGCAGCGCCGTCCGCACCCGCCGTGTGAAGGACGCACCAAACCTATGGTCCACGTCGGGGCGAATCAGCCAGAAGTAGTCGTGATAGGGCGGCGTCTCAAAGATGAGGCGGACCCTGCTCGAGTCCACCACGCCCTGCCCTAAGCGCTCCTTCCACACAGCGATGTTGAGCGCACCTGCCTGATATGTGCCCGCCTCCACCAGCTTCAAGGTGATATCGTGTGAGCCTGAGAAGCCTGGCTGGCCAGCGAAGTCGCTCAATTTAACGTTGGCCTTGGCGAGGTAATACTGCGGCATCAAACGTCCCGAAGTCGATGACTGGCTACCGAACGTGAAGGTGTGGCCCGCCAGCTCGTGCAGGCCGGCGACATCGCTGACAGGCTCAAGGCCGCTGGTTGTACTGGCGATGAAAACGCTGCGCATCGCTGCATCAAGATCCCGTTGTGCCACGGGCTGCGCTCCTGGGACCTGCTGCATGGCCTGGACGCCAGTGAGGCCACCGAAAAAGGCGAGGTCCAAGTCGCCGTGGCGGAAGGCGGTCACCGCGGCCGTGTAGTCGGTCACTGGCACGTAGCGCACCTTGACGTGTAGCGTCTTGGCAAGATAGGTCGCGAGCGCGCCGTAGCGCCGCTGCAGGTCCTGGGGGTTTTGGTCTGGGATCGCGCCAATGTTTAGCGTTTTGCCCGATAAGCGGCCCACCGCGCCGGTGGCACCAGGAGCCTTTCCACAGGCGGTGAGGATCATGGCGAGAACCGCGGGCACCACAAAGACGGCGATTCGGCGAGCTAAACGCGACATGGACCTCCTTCAGGTCGGTGCGGTCAGCAGCGTGCAAGCTAAAGGTCTCGTGACAGCTTACGCTAGCCGTTCGGAATCATTTTCCTTAACGGCCGCGCAAAGTGACGCGCCCATCCGGATGTGACCAGCATACCGGGGTGTCCGAATGGATAGATTCGCCTACCGCCGTGAATCCCGCTCGGCAGCGGCACCTTTCAAATGACGTGAAGCCCACCTCTTCGGCGCTGATTGTGGATTGGGCCTGCCCGCCCGAGGTGGGTCGCCGCCAACTGTAATGATAATGTGACCAAACGCCTAGACACGGCCGGTATCACACTGCGCCGGGGCCTGCAGCGGCGCTGACCGCCCGGTGATGATCTCGGTTATCTGGCGTGCGAGATTCTGCGCATCCAGCCCGACCTCGGAAAGGATGCTCTCCCGGCTGGCATGGCTGAGGAACCGCGCGGGCACGCCGAATGTACGGACTGGCGCGCCGGTGGGCCGTAGCATTCGGGCGACCGCGTCGCCGACCCCACCAACAGTGACGTTGTCCTCCGCTACGACGACCAGGCTGTGGTGTCGCGCCATGTCCAGGAGCGCCGGGTCGAGTGGCTTTACCCAGCGGGGATCCACCACGGTGACGCCAATGCCGTGAGCGGTGAGGATGGTCGCGGCTTCCACGCAGACCTGCGCCATTGCGCCGACGCCGACTATGAGCACCTCGGCCGCGCCCTCGGCCGCGCCGCCCGCTTGACCACGGGACTGGACGAGGATGTCTATGCCGCCGTTCCTGCCAATTGCTGGCATATCGGGCGGCACGGTGCCTTTGGCGAAGCGCACAGCAGTTGGGTCATCCGTCACGGCCACGGCCTCTCGCAGCAACTCACGCAGTCGCGTCCCGTCCCTCGGTGCCGCGATCCGCAGGCCGGGCACCACCTGGAGAATCGACATATCCCACATTCCGTTGTGGCTCGGCCCGTCGTTACCGGTGATCCCTGCCCGGTCGAGCACGAAGGTCACCGGCAGACGATGCAGCGCCACGTCCATCAGCACCTGGTCAAAGGCCCGATTGAGGAACGTGGCGTAAAGCGCCACCACCGGATGCAGGCCGCCGAGCGCGAGGCCCGCCGCGGACGTGACCGCGTGCTGTTCCGCGATCCCGACGTCGTAAACCCGCGCCGGATAGGCGCGCGCGAACGGCGCGAGGCCGGTGGGGCGCAGCATCGCCGCGGTGATTGCGACCACATCGGGACGCGTGGCGCCAATGCTGACCAGCTCCTCAGCGAACACGTTCGTCCACGAGGCGGCACGCCTTGCGAGCGGCACCCCCGTGGCTGGGTCGAACGCGCCAGGACCGTGCAGGCAATCGTCCTGGTCCTGCTCGGCAGGGAGGTACCCGCGGCCCTTCATAGTCACGCAGTGCACGATCACGGGGCCGCCGAACTCGCGTGCCGCGCGTAGCGCGCGCTCCACAGCGGGTTCGTCGTGGCCATCGACCGGGCCGAAGTACTTTATACCGAAATCCTCGAACAATGGCTGGGGCGCGAACGCGTCCTTGAGGCCCACCTTCGCTGCGTGCATCGCCGTGTACAGGGACGGACCGAGGAGCGGAACACGGGGGACCGCCGTCTTCATGAACTCTAACGCGTGCTCGTACCGTGGATTCAGGCGCAGCGCGGCGAGGTGGTTGGCGAGCCCGCCGATGGTCGGAGAGTAGGAACGCCCGTTGTCGTTGACAACGATGACGACGCGCCGGGTCTTGGCGGCCGCGATATTGTTGAGCGCTTCCCATGCCATGCCACCGGTGAGCGCTCCGTCACCGATAACCGCGACAACAGCGCGATGGGACTCGCCGCGAAGCTCGTAAGCCTTTGCCAGACCATCGGCGTAGCCGAGCGCGGTGGATGCATGCGAGTTCTCGATGATGTCGTGCTCGGACTCGGCCCGGCTTGGATATCCAGATAGCCCACCTCGCTGCCGTAGGCGGGCAAATCCCGCGCTCCGGCCGGTCAGGAGCTTGTGAACATACGCCTGATGCCCGGTGTCGAGCAGAATCCGGTCGCGCGGTGATTCAAATACCCGATGTAGCGCGATGGTCAGCTCCACAACTCCGAGATTCGGCCCGAGATGGCCGCCTGTCCTCGAGACGGCGTCAACCAGGAATTCACGAATCTCGCGAGCAAGCTGGTCAAGCTCGGATGGGTCAAGTGCCCGGACATCGGCCGGGGAGCAGACTTTCTCCAGAAGGCCCATCAAAGTATCTCCCACACTAGTCACACCTTATCCGGCGCCCCATGGACGCCGACCCGGTTCCCCTCGCGGGCTGTTGCGCGCCCGGCTTGGCTCGTAACTTCCACGCATGAAGAGCATTGAGGCAAACATGGTTATCGCTACCGACGGCACGAGGAGGGCCAACGCCACCCACGCCGAGCTGGCTGCCGCGACGAACGCGGCCGTCAGTATCAGGCGCTCGACCACGAGCACCTCGTGCGCCTGCAAGGCGCGCAGTCGCGGTATTGGCCGCGGGGCGCGGAAAAGCATCGCGGCCGAGGCGATTCCTAATACGACCGCGGCACCGAGAAACAGACTGTAGGGAATGGTGTTAAAAGGCCCATCCACAAAGATCGGACAGGTGACAGCAAGAGTTAGCCATAGGCCGTCGAACGCGATCATCAGACGCAGGGCCGCGGCATCCCCGTGCCGAACGGGGAAGGTCAGGTAGCCTCCGTCGCGATCGCCTTCTCGATCGCTGATTGCACCCACAACATTGGATCCTGAATCGTGTGCCCAGAATACAAGGCAGATTGGAACGAGCGTGAGCGGCGGCGTTGTACCGGTCGCCATCGTTCCGAACAGAAACGACATCGCCGTCACTCCACCGCGTATGAGGTGACCGAGGACGCCTCGGGCCTTGAGATACTTGCTGTAGGCGACCCCGAGCGCGAGGGTGATGACTACCACGCCAACACTGAACGGATTCAGCAGACCTGCGATGATCATCCCCAAGGCGACGTTGCTGACCAAACCGCCGAATGCGGTTCGCGGGCTCACCCGTCCCGATGGGACCGGCCGCTGAGGTTTGGCCGCAGCGTCGAGCTCCCGATCGAAATAATCACCGCCATACATTGCGGCGAACCAGCCGAGGGTAGGTGCCGCCCAGGCACCAATCAATCTCAACGGTGCTGGGTGATGTGACGCCAACAGAGCGCCTGCGACGCTAACAAAACCAGCGTACGAAAACAGGTCGAGTCGCCATACCTCAATATGTGCAATTAGGCGGTCCTTACGCCGATTCACGTGCTCGTCACCGGCGACACACACCAATCCCTGGCCAAAGCATTCATGTCTGCGGGCCTTCTCGTTCCGCTAGGCTGGGCGCATGCCGCGAAATGTGACCGGCAATTCCTCCAGAGCATGAATCGCCCTTGGCAGGTACCGGGGCGGGTCGAGACTCAAGTCAGGATCGACAAGTCGGCGGCTGAGGGTGGCTAAGACGATCTGACCGACCAGGCGAGCAAGCGGAGCAGCCAGACAGTCGTGTATTCCGACGCCAAATCCCAAGTGCTGATTGTCGGCCCGGTTGATGTCGAATCGATCGGGGTTTGCGAACCGGTCGGGATCGCGGTTGGCTGCCGCCAGCCACAGCATGAGCATCTGCCCGCTGGCTATCCGGATGCCGTTAATTTCGGCATCCTTAGCAGCGATCCGACGGGTGAACTGGACCGGGGTGTCATAGCGCAGCACCTCCTCGACCGCGGAGGTTGCAAGCGCGGGATCGTCACGGAGCAACCGGAGCTGGTCCTTGTTGCGAAGCAGCGCCAGCATTCCGTTGGCGATCAGGCTGGTAGTGGTCTCGTGCGCCGAGATGAGCAACAATCGGCAGGAATCGTTGACCTCCGCAGCGGTCAGCTCCCCCCTTTCGCTCGCCGTGATCAGCGCCGACAGCACGTCCTCGCCACGGCGCCTGTGCCGGCGCGTCGCGTCGATGATGTCATCAAACCGAGCTATCATGTCATGCTGGACTTTACGACTGTACTCAGAGCATTCGTCGCCGGCCACGGCAGGCGCCTCGAAGTCGGCGCACAACTGTGAGCGCCACCACGGAGCCGCGAGGTGATCGGTGGGCCGAATGCCGAGAACCTGGCAGATAATCGTGAGCGGAAGCGGGTACGCCAAGTCCGCGATCAATTCGATGACGCCGCGCTCAGCAACGGTGTCAAGCGACTCGTCGACTATCCGCTGAACGTCCACGCTGAGGCTTTCGCTGCGGTGCAACATGACTGCGTTGCACACGACTCCGCGTAGCCGCGTATGATCAGGCGGATCCCGGTGCAGGAACGAGCGCCGACCGAGCATCGCGACCTGTTCCGGTGTGAGCTCGCCAGACCGTGCCATTCTCCGCTGGTTGTTGTCGTGGCGGTCGTCGCTGCTGAGGCTCGGATGCAGCAACGCCGCTCTCACGTCAGCGTAGCGGGTTAGGGCTATAGGGCCGCCGATGTCATGTACCGGACGATCGGTGAGAAGCTTCCGGTAAAGTGGATAAGGATCAGCCATCACTGCCGGGTCTGTGAAGATATCGAGAACAGACGGAGGGTCCGGATTCATATCCGTGCGATCCCCTCCCTGTGCGTTCCCGTTTCTGTTAACATCACTTATTCTCCTGGCCCGAGAGGTTGGCGCACCGTAGCCATCGCCCGAGCGCCCTTAGTGCATAGTTATGTGCTATAAGGTCGTCACTGTAAAACATCGTTGGATAGTACAGTCCAACGGCGCTCGGCCGCCAGGTGCCTTGCTGGTCTTGGTTTTGCACCAACCATTCGATGGCTTTGCTGACCTGGTCATCGAATGCGCTCTTTCCCGCCCGCAGAAGAGAATAGACCGCCCACGCCGTCTCTTCGGCGGTCCCGCCTTCCGGCGGTCCTTCCTCGACTTTCGATGGCCAGGCACCGTCAGCGCGCTGGCTCGCCTCCAGCCATTCTCGCGCCCGCCGGGCAACCTTTTCGTTCTGCCGACCGAGTTCAGTGTACGCTTCGAGCACCTTGGCGGTGCCATGACTAGAATCACGGAACCATAGAGAGGCAAATGAGCCGTCCGGCGCTTGTGCCTCCTCAAAGTATCTCAACGCACGGCCTATCGCTGACCTGCGAGCGATGGCTGGAATGCCATACCGGTGCAGTGCTATTACCACATGCGCAGTGACTCCTGGGCATGACGCATCGAACGTCTCTGATGTATTTTTAACCCACTCCGACCACGAGCCGTCCCTATTTTGCCTGGACAGTAGCCATTGTATACCCAGCTCGATCGCGGGATCCTCCCTCGGCATGCCGAAGTCATTGAGCACGGCCAGCACCACGGCCGTATCCTCTGACTCCGGCCAGCCCGATGGAACGGCCCACGACCAGCCTCCGGCGGGCTGCTTTAGTGGCTCGAATGGCTTACGCCACTGTGTCGACAGCAGCCAGTCGCGGGTAGGCCGAAGCCGATAGTCCGTGGCCACGTCGAAACCGCATTCGGTGAGCGCCAGGATGGCATAAGCGGTGACCGCGATCTCAAGATCACGATCAGTTGGCCACGAGCCGTCGGCCCGGCGAGTCTCGAGAAGGTACCTCACACAACCACGCTGGATGTCGTCGCCGATGCCCGGCCCGGCCATCTCCAGGCCCATGAACACGAAACACGCCATTAGCTGGCATTCCTCAATGCCGCCGTTGGGCCCCTGCAGTCCACGCAGCCACGCAAGTCCTTTCGGTTCGGCTATACGCCGCAAGGCCCTCCGCACTGGGTTCCAGTGCAGCGCCCGCGACTGCCATGTGCCGAGAGCCATGACACCAGGCAGCGCGATGGACGCCCTATTCCGGTATCGCGCTGGGAGCAGCATGGCCTCCATCGGCTGACGTGGCACCTCACTGATATCCCTGAGACCCACCAGCACCCAAAGGATCGCAACCAACTCCCGCCACGTTCTGACGTCGGAAACGATGGCCGATTCGCCGCCGTTCGCGTCGATGTAAGCCATTGCCTTCTCGACGGCCTGCCCAGAGCGGTCAGGGTCGAGCGATTTCAGCGCGCCGACGGCGAACCCGGTGGCAGCGGTATCGCTGGGCGCGTCCGCATCGGACTGGCTCCATCCGCCGTCGTCCCGTTGGTGCCGCCGTAACCACGCGAGCCCGTCCTCGATTTCATGCCGATATCCGATGCGGTCTGCGCGCGCCAAGACCACTACGGCCATTGACGTGGGTATTGCCGACGAGGACAGGCGATCCGTCCACCCGCCGTCGGCACGCTGCCGGCCGAACAGATATTGGATGCCTTTCTCCACGGCCTCGGCAGCAGATGCGGCGAGAAGCTGGTCGTTCACGATCGCCTCCGCAGGGCATACGACTTGGTGATCCAAGCGTCGGCCGGGGACTCTCACCACCGAACCGGCAGACTGGTTGGCGCATTTACGACAGAACCCGTCGACCAGTGCAGCTTGCCGAGCGGCAAGTCAAGCCGCAGGTCCGGGAACCTTGCCGGCAGCGTGTGAAATACAGCGGCAAGCTCTGCCCGGGCAAGCCCTGCGCCGAGGCAAAAATGTGGTCCATGACCAAAAGACACGTGGCCCTGATCAGTGCGGCCAGGATCGAACAGCTGAGGATCTGACCTGGCATCAGGATCAAAATTGGCCAGATGAAGGCTGACGAACAGTTGATCGCCAGCCTTGATCGGGACGCCACCGAGTTCAGTTTCCATCTTGGCGCGGCGGAAGATGGCCGTGTCAATTGGCGACTGGTGGCGCAGAATCTCCTCAACAACGTGCTCCGCAATCATCTCGCCCGCTGCCAGTCGGCTCCACTGGCTCGAACCCGCAAGCACCATGACGCCTCGAGTGATGGCCTTAGCCGTTGTTTCCTGGCCGGCAACGATCATGAGCATCGTGGTCGCGAGCAGCTCTTCCTCGCTTAACCTGTCATCTCCGCTCCGTGCCTCGATAAGAGCTGACAGCACATCTTCACCTTGCTGCTTGAAGCGATCGGCTACCAACCGCCGCACATACGTGTGCATGTCGTCGAGCGCATCAGCTGTATCATTTTCAGAACTTCCTTCACCCGACGCCGCAGGTGCGACAGACGTGAAAGCGCTCACCCATCGTCGCATTCTCAGCCTATCTTCGTCTGGGATGCCAAGAACACTACAAATCACGGCAGCCGGGAAAGGCGAGGCGAGGGCGGGCACCAAGTCGGCGGGCGGCCCCGCCTGTTCCATGCTGGTTAAAAGCGAAGCTAACAACTGCTCGATCTCTGGCATTAGCGCCTGAATACGGCGCACCGTAAAGGCGCGGGCTGCCAGCTTCCGTATCCGGGTATGCTCCGGCGGGTCCAGAAGCACCATATCCGCACGATTATCCGCGAATGCTGGGTCGAACATGCTCGTGAATCGCGCCGCGTCCGACAGCACTTCCCTGACAAGTTCATTCCCACTTACGAGCCACACATGGCCGCCACCTGGCGAAATGACGGACAATAGGGGCTTATGATAGCTGAGCTCGCGGAGAATGGTGGCCGGCTGACCATCCTCAGTTACCGGCTGCGGAAAGGCCAGGTCGTCGGGAGCGATCACCACAATCCTCCAGCTCTCGGCTCGGCTGAATGAACTACAGGGCCCGTGACAACAGCCAGCGATGAGTACGCGTATGTCGGCACGGCAAACTTGAGGCACCGCTAAGGCGGATGGCGACGTGCTTGCCGACTGGGTCTGTTCTCCTGATGCCAACGGATTCGCGTGACACTGTACCCCGCGGCATTCGCCAGAGCCACCTCAAGGACGCCCGCGCCTCGATTCCTATGTGCCGCGCCTCGATTCCTGGCCCAGCCGGATCGCCGACGTCCGCTGTGTTCAGTCACGAACTCATGCTCGACGGTCGCGCGATCAGGGATTGTCCGACAGGAGGCGATAACGAGGACGCCCCGCAACGGTCGGCTTTCGCACGCGCGTGCGCACGGTCGCGCCGGTGATGGAACGTGGCCGCCTCGCTGGCCGCCGCCGGGCCCGGCTTGAGGCTTGGCGGAGGCTTGGCAGGACGAGTGGTCGAAGGTAGGAGCCGACCTTAACTTCAGGGGTCGGTTAGGTTGACGCGGTCGAGGTAAGAGGTGCGGACGGCCCTTATCGTCCGCTTTCCAGGCGATCGAGTCGGCGGCATACTGTTGTGGATTCCCATCACCTAAGTGACGGCCAAAAATGACGGAACCCATGGCTGGACCACCCGCATCTGTGACTGTGTACTGGCGCCGCTATTGTCCCCACTGCATGCGGCTGCGCTGGCAGATACGCCGGGCAAGGCTGCCTACCCGTGAGCTCAACATCTGGGAAGATAGCGCAGCCGCTGCGAACTTACGTTCAATCACAGGCGGCGACGAGATTGTCCCTACCGTGGTCATCGGCTCTCAGGCTCTGGTCAACCCCACGATCAAGCAGACCTTGGCCCTCGTCGCGGCTGAGGCGCCGCACCTTCTTGGCAAAGCTCGCCGCTGGCGTGCGACCGGGACGGGCTGACGAGCGTTGGCCGTCCCCAGCCCTCCGCACCCGTAACCCCTCGCCACCGGCCGGTCCACGAACTGGGCCGCGCGCCGGGCTGCCCGGCTGGGCCACTCGCCGACGGCGTGGCGGCCCTTCGTGACGTAGCACGTCGCCTTGGCAATCATTGCCACTAGCCGGGCCTTTCGTGGCGGTGCGCCGCGTCAGCAGCGCTCGATCGGCCGTGACGGCGGAAGGCTTCGCGATATAAGGTCCAAATCCCGGCGAGCTGGTTTTGAGCTGAAGCTGTCAAGGAGAAAAAATGACCACGAATCGCAACGACGACCTTCCCCGTCTGCCATTCGCTCAGCAGGATCCACTTGACATCGCACCGGAGCTCCGGTTGCTCCAGGAAGAGCGGCCCATCACACGCATCCGGACCGCAACCGGCGACGTGGCGTGGATGATCACCCGTTACGATGACATCAAAGCATTGTTCGCTGACCGGCGTCTCGGACGGTCGCATCCGCACCCTGAAAAGGCGGCGCGATTCTCCGATTCGGCGCTCCTAGGCGGGCCGTTCGGCGACTTCGACACCGAACTGGAAACCAGCGCCCGAATGCGCCGACTCCTCGCGCCCGCCTTCTCGGCCCGGCGCATGCAGGCCATCAGCGGGCGGGTCGACGCCCTAGTCGATGGGCTACTCGACAACCTATCTCGCCGGGCGCCGCCCGCAGACCTGCACAGACTCCTGTCGCTCCCTCTGCCCGTCATGGTCATCTGTGAGCTACTCGGCGTCCCTTACGCGGATCACGAACTCTTCGAGGAATGGTCCGAGCGCGCGGTACTGATTGACGATACGGTCGCGTCGGCGACTGCCTTCCAAGAGCTATTCAGCTACATGAATCAACATATTGACGGCAGGCGCCGCCAACCCGGCGACGACATGATCTCGAATCTCATCGCCGCCGAGGGCGAAGGCAAGTTAAGCAATGACGACATCGCCATATTGGCTGCCGCGTTGCTCCTGGCGGGACATGCGAGCACGGCGGCGCGCATAGACCACGGCACGGTGCAGCTCCTCGCCAATCCCGATCAACTCGATAGGCTTCGCGGTAAGCCTGCCCTCATCGAAGGGGCGGTCGAGGAGATTGTGCGGACGTTTGCCATTGGCGATACGGGGCTACCGCGGTACGCTCGATCGGATATCGAGATCGGTGACGTGGTGATCAAGACGGGGGACGCTGTATTTCTTGCTGCTACCGTGGCTAACAGGGATGAGCGGGTCTTTCCTAGCGCGAGCGATTTCGACATTAACCGCGAACCGAATCTCCATCTCGGTTTTGGCCACGGCTATTATTTCTGCTGTGGCGCGAGCCTCGCCAGAGTCGAACTGCAGTCGGTATTCAGCAAGCTTTTCCAGCGCTTCCCCGCCTTGCGTCTGGCGGTACCGCTCGAACACCTCCAGCTCCGGACCGATCTGCTGACAGGCGGCTTTGTGGAGTTGCCCGTTATGTGGTGACCGCTTCGAGCCAGTTCGCGTACTTCCCGCCCTGCCGCGCGCACGCGGCGCGAACGGCCGCCCGTCCCGCGGCACGGCCCCGAGCTTAAGAGCCTGCTTGACAACCGAGGCTCCTACCTGCCAACGAGACGTCCACCCACCTGTGACAGGCTGTAAGCCGGGATCACGCACGTTGGCACCGGTTGTTCTAACCGCGCATGGCGTGCGAGCCGGTCTCCGCAAGAATGGAACGCGCGGCCTGGTCCAAGACCATGACAACCCAGTCCGCCAGCATACATTCCGTCTTGCTCGCTGCCTCGCGCCAGCGCATTGATCGTTCCGGATCGAGGTCAAGCTCAAGGCGTGTATGACAGACAGCCTTGTCCTCGCCGCTGTCTTCTGCGGTCTCTCTCAGTCTCTTGCGCAGCTCCTTGACCGACCAACGCGATTCCTCAGCGAGATTAAGCCAGCGGTCCTGCTCAGGTTCGGTGAGAGCGGCGACAGTGAGATGATGCTGGAAGCTAAGCCTGTCTCGTCGACGAGACACGCTGAACCTCCGCGCAACCCACGCGTAGTTCCGCAGGGTCTGGTAATTTAGCGACGTCTCTTCGATAGCATTCTTATAACGATCCGGATATCTCTTCTCTCCATAGTTCAGCCAGTCACCGAGCCACCAGGCAGACGAATCTGAGATAAGGAAGATCTGCTCGCCGAGCCTGCGCCAAGCCTCCATTGTCAGGTCAAGCGGGAGGAGAAGCGCGGTCCTCTTCGTGAGCGCCACCCGATCCACGCCCAGCTGGGCACGATGATCGATGAATGCCGCGCGCGTCGCGCCAGCCAAGTGGTCTCCCTGTGCAGAATGCCATCTATCGCGAGTGAAATCCTTCCGGACAGAACTGACATTCGCCCTCGGCATAACATCTTCTCCCGGCAGCACATCGCATACGGTACCGCACCGAACCGACAGTAGGACAATTTATAACAAAAGTGATAAAATCATGTCAACGGATCGTTCCGCCTGGCTGGACGCGTCGGCCGCGGCCGCACCTTCAGTCGTCGCGGCAGCTGAGTTCAGGCCGGGTGCCATGTGTGCCCTGCGCGGACCCGGGCGCCGATCACCGCACCGGCGGCGCGGGCGGCCGTAAGCACTTGCGCGCCCACTGTCAGCCGTTATTATTCGATAAGTCTCCACATTCGATGGATCTCACTTCGATGGTTGCGCTGAGCCGATCATCAGGCCATCACCCGCCGCACGTTCGTGCGGGTGACGAATCCGGCTGACCCGAGCCGAAAATACGTGCCGCGCGGGCGTCGATAAGGAGCCAAAGATGTCATCCGATGATACGCTGCTGCGATGCGATGGCCTCGCACCGCTCGGATTGCTGATCAGTGCCGAGTTGCAACGCCGCTGGTCGCATGGGTCAAGCTTATTGGACAATATCTGCGCGTATGCGCTCACGTCCGGCGGCAAATTACTTCGACCAATTCTATTGCTTGATTCGGCTCTCGCGGTTGGCGGTGAGTTACCGCGCGTTCTCCCCGCCGCGGTCGGGGCGGAATGCGGTCATGTCGCGAGCCTTATCCATGACGACATCATCGACGCAGACGATCTGCGGCGTGGTCGGCCATCAGTCCCGTACAAATACGGAATCGGTGACGCTATCATTGCTGGTGACGCGTTGATTTTTGATTTGTTTGCCAGCCTTGTTGAGTGCGGGCGGGCTGGCGTTCCTGATAGCCGAGTCATCGCTGCGCTCGATGCGGTGGCACGGGCCGGCCTAGATCTGTGCAGGGGACAGAGCATGGAGGCCGAAATGTGCAAGCGCCTCGACTTTGACGTTGACTCGTACATGACAGTGGCAAGGCTTAAGACCGCGTCCTTCTTCCGCGGCGCCTGCGAATGCGGGTCAATCCTTGGCGGCGGCCATCCCGAGTTGATCGGAGCGCTGTCCCGCTACGGGGAGAACCTGGGTACTGCCTTTCAGATTCACGACGATCTGCTCTGCTATCTCAGCGACACCCTCACTATGGGCAAGCGGGAGACCAGCGACGTGCAGAACGGTCGGCTGACGCTTCCGGTTATCCTCGCCTACCATTCGAGCGCGCCACGGGAGCGCAAGATCATCATTGATAGCCTCACCTCGTCATCTGACCCAGCCCAAGCGCTTGCCACTCTGGGTGACCTCGTGACACGGACAGGGGCCGTGGCGCAGGCGGGACAGATGGCACGGCGATGTGCGGAGGCGTCGAAGAGCGCTCTGCTGAAACTTCCCCAAGGCCCGAGCCGCGACAGGCTCGACTGCGTTGCGACTCTGGTGATCGAAAGAGATCGGTGATCTTTCACGTCGGCCTGCCTCGGATGTCCAGCGGATATCGCCTGCCTGCCAGGCACTCGTCAGATCCCCGTGGTCGGCCCGGTAATCTGCTGCTGCGAGGCGGCCGACCGGACGTGAGCGCGTGGGGCGTGCACGCCCGGAGTTGAAGGACTGGCCGACTTGCGCGCAAGGTCCGGTGGAAGTACGTGTAGAGGAGTCTCAACGCAACGCGAATGGGGCGTCGCGTGCCGTGCGGAGAGGTGGACAGGAAGTAGTCACGTGGGTACCTTACGTAGCATTGGGCCATCTGGGCCGGACGTCGGCTCAGGTGCCTGTCCACCCCAGCTCGATACCGGCGGGCGTGCTGACACCATTCCGCAGGGCGCTGTGCAGAAAGCGTTTCAGGTGCTGAGCGCATTCCCTCCTGGACCCGCGACAGTGGGCGTTTCTGAACTGTCCCGCCGCTGTGGGCTAGCTAAATCCACGACTCATCGTATTCTACAGATCCTAGAATCCACCGGTGCGGTCGAACATGCGCCATCGGGCTATCGGCTCGGGTCCAGGATCGTAGAGTTGGCAGATATGGCCGTGGGCCGGAAATTGTGGCAGCTCAGAGACTGCGTCCTACCTTACTTACTCGATCTTTACGAAGAAACTCATCTGACCGTTCACTTCGGCGTGTGGAGTGGCAGCGGCATGCTGATCGTTGAAACGCTTCACGGCCGAAATGGCGTCACGACACAGTGGCGTGTCGGCACAATGGCGCCAGCGCACTGTACCGCACTTGGCAAGGCCTTCCTCGCTTTCGCGGACGACGTCACCCAGTCACTCATCGTCGACACACCCGTCACTACGTCCAGGGAATTGCGCGAAGAACTGCGTGCCATCAGGCAGGAGGGTGTCGCATTCAGCTCTAACGAATTCCTGCCGGGCGTAGCCAGCGTCGCGACACCGGTATGGGGATCGCGACGATCAGTGGTGGCGGCTATCTCCGTGTCAGGTCCAAGAGAGCGTCTTGACGCCTATGCCACACGCCAGGTCCGCCTCGCCGCGCACGCCACGTCCATATCGCCATGCTGCGCGGGAGACCCTGCCGGTAACTGACTGGCGGAGCGCGCTACGCCGACACCATCACGCAAAACGCCGATGGCGGTGGAATTCTGCCAGCGAGGCCGCATCGACCCGCGGTCGGTTTGGCGGGCTCTATCACGTGGCCCGGCGTCGCACACCAGCACCCGCTCAAACATGTCAGGTTCAAGCAATGTGTGATCGATCGACCTGTTTAGACCCCCCAGCAGGCCGCAGGGCGGTATGGTCAATGTCCACGCCTTGGACCTCGCCAGCAGAGACGGCACCAGCCGGTTCTTTTCGATGTTTGCTTCTGACCTGCACAACACCAATAATCGGTAGCTATGCGCGGCCAGGATATGAATGATCTACGGAACGCTGCGGCGATCGTGTCCGGCTCATTATTCGCCGCCTCTGATCACGCGCCGGGCAGGATCCTTCATTGCAAGTGCGCGGACTCGCAGTGGCATGGCCGGAAGGGATCGGCATATGGCAGGTAAGTGGCGGTGACGGAGATGTTTACCGCGATCGGACAGCTGGCTGTCCGCTTCCGCTGGCTGGTGGTCGCCATATGGCTGGCGGGCACAGCAGCCGCGGTCTCTTTCTTGCCGTCCCTCGCCAGCGTGACGCAGTCGGGCAACTCAGCCTTCCTGCCCGCCAGCGCCCCGAGCGAGCGAGCGGCCAATTTGGCGAGAGCGGCCTGACGAACGGTGTCACCGTCACCGCCGTCGTCGCGCGGCAAGGCGCGCCGCTCTCCGGCGGTGACCAGGCAACCATCGCCCGCCTCCGGGCGGCACTGGCAAGGGTTTCCACGGTCACGCAAGTGCAGGATCTGGGCCGGTCACCAGACGGCAGCGCCGAGCAACTTGAGGTGCTTGCCGCCGACCAGGCCGACGCGACCCCGCTCATCACCAACATCCGCAGGGCGATCTCGGCCGCGCCAACGCTCCCAGGCCTTGAGGTTCACCTGGCCGGAAGCACCGCCGCGCAGGTGGACAGCGCCGCCAAGGCCGGTTCGACCGGCGGCCAGGTGCAGCTTGTCTCGGTCGTGTTCATCATCGCGCTGCTGCTTTTCATCTTCCGCGCCCCGCTCGCGCCACTGATCACACTGACGCCGGCGTTCATTGTCGTGGTGGCATCCGGGCAATTGATCGCGGAAGCCAGCCGCGCGGGCCTCAAGATATCGGTGCTCGCGCAGCTCATGCTCATAGTTCTGGTGCTCGGCGCGGGCACCGACTACGGGCTTTTCCTGGTCTTCCGCGTCCGAGAGGAGTTGCGTGGCGGCCTGTCGCCCAAGCAAGCCGTGGTCCAGGCGGTCAGCCGGGTAGGTGAGCCGCTCAGCTTCTCCGCCGCCACCGTGATCGCCGCGCTGCTCTCGCTGCTGCTGGCGACGTTTGAAATCTACTCCGGCCTAGGCATCCCGCTTGCCATCGGAATCGGTCTGATGCTGCTCGCCGGCCTTACCCTGCTGCCCGCCCTGCTTGCCATCTTCGGCAGGGCGGTCTTCTGGCCCTCGGCCACCCGAACAGGTCATGACCGCTCAGGCGCCTGGGCTCGGGTCTGTTCCCGTGTGGTACGCAGGCCTGCGGTCACCCTATTGGTCGGCCTGCTGCTATTTAGCGGTCTGCAGCCTGGAAGCAGTTGCAGGCTGCGCCGGAATTCAGCCATGTGACCTGCCCGCTCAACCCAAACGGCATCCCGCTGAGCGCCACCGACCTGCTCCACCTGCACGCCGTTCTCGGACCTGCGCAGGCCCTGCCACCGGTGCCTCCACCTGGATCAACGGCGTCGCTCGCTGCCTATCAGGCGTACCGGGACACGGCGTCGTATGTCAGCCAGAACGGACGGAGCATCCAGTTCGTGACGAGCCTTTCAATCGGCGACCCCTCGAGCACCGCTGCGATACAAGCCGTGCCCGCGATCAGGGCCCGTGCGCATCACACCGCCAGCGCCATCGGAGCCGTGCGCAACGGTGTCGCAGGCGTCGCACCGATCTTCTTTGACATCAGCAGCATCTCTGGCAGTGACCTGGCCCGGGTGATCCCTATCGCGATCATTGTCATCGGCATCCTGCTCGGCCTCGTCATGCGCAGCCTTGTAGCGCCCCTGTACCTGGTAGCGTCTGTCGCCCTCTCGTATCTCGCCGCCCTCGGCTTGGCTGTGATCGTCTTCATCGATCTCGGCGGCGGCGGCCTGGTCTTCGTGCTGCCATTCCTGATGTTCGTGTTCCTGCTGGCGCTCGGTGAGGATTACAACATCCTCGTAATGACCAGGATCCGGGAAGAGACACGCGACCTACCGCTGCCCGCTGCGGTCACACGTGCGCTAAGGACAACTGGTACCACCATCACGTCGGCCGGCTTGGTACTGGCCGGAACTTTCACGGTGCTCGCGGTGGTCGGCGGGAATGGTGCCGATGGCAGCGAGGTCCGCAATATCGGCTTCGGCCTTGCTCTCGGGATCTTGATGGACACATTCCTTGTGCGAACGCTGCTTGTTCCATCGATGGTGGTACTGCTAGGCCGGTGGAACTGGTGGCCGAGCAGGCGCAGTAGCTGGGCACAGGTGCGAAGCGTCACGGCACAGCCGGTCAAGTAGGCAGGCAGCGGAATGGGTGCCCCGCGGCAGGCTGCCAACTGCGCGTGTGTCGCGACGCCGGGCGCGGCGGTCGGCCTGCCGCTCCTGACTGGCGGCATGCGAGACGATGCGCGTGACGGAGCCGCGCCCGCTCCAGCTCGTTGCGGACGCTGCGGGCATGGGCGAACCGTGGTTCCTGCATCCGGCGCGTGAGGTAGCCACGGAACGCCGCCTCTGCGTCGCGGCTCCAGCTTCGGTCTGGCTCGGATGCGAGACGATGCGCGTGACGGAGCCGCGCCCGCTCCAGCTCGTTGCGGACGCTGCGGGCATGGGCGAACCGTGGTTCCTGCATCCGGCGCGTGAGGTAGCCACGGAACGCCGCCTCTGCGTCCTCGGAGAGGTAATAGCGAGCCCGCTCCAGCATCAACCGGCCGATGGCTATCATTTCGTCTACTTCGTAGGGGGCGAAATCGAGGTGGTGAGCGATCCGGGAACCCATCCCGGGATTCGACTCGAAGAAGCCGTCCATCCGGTCCTTGTAGCCCGCCAGGATTACCACGAGCTTGTCACGTTCGTTTTCCATCACCTGCAGCAGGATGTCGATTGCTTCCTGGCCATAGTCCTTGGAGTCCGCAGCACGGTAGAGGTAGTAGGCCTCGTCGATAAACAGCACCCCGCCCATCGCCCGGTCCAGCGCCCGCCTGGTCTTCGGCGCGGTCTGCCCGATGTATTCGCCGACCAGGTCGTCGCGCATGGCGTGCACCAACTGCCCCTGCTCCAGGTAACCGAGCCGGTGCAGCAGCTCCGCCATCCGCAGCGCCACGGTAGTCTTCCCGGTTCCAGGGGGGCCGGTGAAGCACATGTGCAGGTTGGGCCGGGGGGCCTCCAAGCCGAACTTCTTCCGCGCCCGGTCAACCAGGAGCAGCGCGGCTATCTCCTGGACTTTCCGCTTCACCGGGACAAGCCCGACCAAGTCATTGTCGAGGGCAGCGAAGACCTCATCGATTCCCGCCGCTTCACGCTCGGCAGCGAACCTGACCATCGTATCCGGAGGGAGCGACCGGGCCCGGCGGTCACTCTTCACAGGCCACAAAGCGCGGGGACGCTGCACTGCCAGCGTTCGGCTGGCTTCCCCGTAACCAGCCGAAACCGGCAGCTCGGCTGCCTTCCCACCTGACCAGACGCTCACGATCGCCAGCGCCACCAGGCCGACGAAGACGATACAGGTGGCACTGGCGAACGCGATCTCAGCAATCATGAACAGTCACGGTTAGGATGCCCTCCCATATCCGGGCATACTTCCATCGAAGGTACACGAGCCGACCAGTGCCGGTCTGATGGCCTTGAACTGAGGTCCTGTCCTTTCCCCGTCTTCGTCACAGGCGCCGGATCCTAGGAGTTGACGGCGCGGGCTGAGACTTGACTGCGTTCGGTTGCTTTTCGCGCTGTGAAACCGCCGCCTAATTCTGTGCGCCGGCGGCTGTTCGGTGCGGGCAGCGGGCCAGCCTGGCGGCCGGGGCGATCATCGATCGGTGCGACGTCCACACCGTTGAGCAGGCGGGCGGCCGGGCTTGCCTGCCGCGGCTGCGGCGCCATATCTGGGCGGCAACGCCCCCCGTGGGTGATCGGCGGCGCCCGCCAGACGCTCCCGCTTCATCGGGCGCTGCGACGTCACGCTGGCGACGCTGGACCGCCAGGAACGGCCGGCTTGATGGAGAACATGGCCCACACGACTTTTCCCCTGTCGGTGGGTGCGGTGTAGCCCCAGGTGTCGGCGAGCGCGCCGATGACGTGGAGCCCGCGGCCGGTCTCGGCGGTTAAGCCTGGGTCGTTCGGTATGGGAGCGGCCTGGCTCGGGTCGGCGACCGCGCACACCACGCAGCGCCCGGGTTGCAGCAGGCCGAACCGGATCGCCGACTGGGGCCGGGGTTGGCCGCAAGCTGGCAACGCGTGCCGCAGCGCGTTGGTCAGCAGCTCCGACACGACCATCGCGATATCGTCGCAGCGTTGCGCCGTACCCCACCGCTGCAAGGTGGCGATGGTGAAGTCCCGTGCCGCGCGCACTGACCTGGCGTCGGCCCCCGGTGTGCGGGTGGCGACCCGCGGGAAGCGGGTCCAGCCCCGGGCGGCGGGTTGTGCCGTCAGCGGCCAGTTCCCGCT
>WNGG01003555.1_pt1 | contig 22135 bp, 17 predicted proteins | sample 5400661 | NCBI WGS metagenome assembly WNGG01 (sample SAMN13153372, study PRJNA577476) | soil metagenome | isolation source: 100 cm soil or saprolite under Garry oak tree replicate 1 | place: USA:California | collected 2016-06-15
TAAAAGGCGCAGAAATGTGCCTCCTTACAAGGGAAGAAAACAAATTTCCTTGAACAAGGAGCACACATCCGCCATTGAAGGACGTGTGCGCTTTGCGCGCCGTCGTTTCGGGCACTACGAGGTTGTTGACTTTGTCGCTGTGCTACTGGGTTACGCCATCAGCGGGGAATGCACACTCGAAGCGTTCTATGAGCGCTTGCAGCCTTTTGCTAACGCGTTCTTGCCGCTGTTCGGACGAAATCGCTTGCCTGCGCGCTCGACGCTCTCCCGCTTTCTTGCTGCTCTGGATCAAGCTCCTGTCGAGGCATTGCGCATGGTGTTTCTCGAAGACCTGGTGGCTCGATCTCTGGAGAAGGAGGAAAAAGCGGGTGGGCTGTGGGACCGGCAGGGAACACACTATCTGGTATTCGATATTGATGGGACGCGACAAGCCGCGGGTGAGCGCCGAAGCTGTGCATTGGTCTTCCTCTTCGAGATATACTAAGAGCCAGAAGAGCTATTCTTTCTGAATGCATGATTCAAGATGAGGAGATCTATGAAACAACTGCGCTATTTTCTAGTGGATGTGTTTACTAATCAACCGTTCGGCGGGAACCAACTGGCCGTCTTTCCCAATGCGAGCGGCCTAGCCCCGGAAACGATGCAGGCACTCGCCAAAGAACTGAATCTCTCGGAGAGTGCCTTCGTGTTCCCTGCTCAAGATGCTGCGCATGACTACTGGGTACGCTTCTTTACCCCTGCGGTCGAATTGCCCATGGCGGGACATCCAACGGTCGGAACAGCCTTTGTACTCGCTCATGAGCGCATGATCCAGCTTGCTGAACCAGAGACGACGATTACCTTTGAGGAAGGCGTGGGAGTAGTTCCTGTCACACTTCAAGTGCGGGAAGGGCAGCTCCATTTGATCCAGATGCGTCAGCCGCTCCCCACTTTTGGGCCAGTGTTCGCGGATTGTGAAGCGGTTGCCCAGATGCTCTCCCTTGATCCAGCCGTGCTTGATGCAACCTTGCCACTGGAAGTGGTCTCGTGTGGCGTGCCCTTCCTCTTTGTCCCGATCAAAAGCTTGGAGGCCATGCGTGCCATTCGCTTTCGGCTGGATGTCTGGGAGCGTGTACTCCGCGATTTTGCCGCGCCACATGTCTTCGCCTTTACGCAAGAGGTGGCACTGCCCGATTCAACCGTGCATAGCCGCATGTTTGCTCCGGCGATGGGAATCGCCGAAGATCCCGCCACGGGTGCGGCAAGTGGTCCGTTGGGCTGTTATCTGGTACGCCACGGACTAGTGCAGCCTGCCGCCATGGGGAGCAGTCAGATGGTCAGTGAACAGGGCTTTGAGTTGGGACGTCCCAGTTTGGTGCAGGTGAAAATCGAGCAGGACGAGCGACACATCACGGGCGTCTATGTTGGGGGGCAGTGCTACTTGATGGGTGAAGGGTGTATTACACTGGCTGAGTGAAACACTTCTTTTGAGTGCCCAAGATGGTATTTCCTCCTGTGAGAAAAGAAGAGGAAACTGATCGCTAAGACGAGTTTCTCTTCAGGTCGGTAACGCGAACGTTCGAACGCTCGCGTTATCTCGTTGCGCAATTCGTGGGACGTGCGGCCCCTACATTGCATTTGATCGCTCACCCGATTATATTATTAAGACAAGGTTCAAAAAGAGCCAATCCTACTTGACAATGTTTACGTACGACGAGCACAAAAGTGTCAAGTGCATTTGAACCATGCCTAATGACCATAATCGGGTCCCTACGCGCATTAGACATTGCTATCCTCCTCCTTTTCCACTATTCATAAAGCAAAAAAGAACAAAACAGAAAAGGGCCATCTCCCCCTTACAGAACTCTGTTAACGAATGGCACAAATGATTGAATCATGCATAACCCTCATCCTCTGCAGATCGACCTCACAGTAGGGGCGACCCTTGGGTCGCCCTGGCTCGCGGTCGCCCTGTCCCAGGACACACCATACTCAAAAAATTATGGAGCAATTTGCGCGGTAATTCCCGAAAATAGCGAGCATGGCTTCCGCCCCACAAAGCCATTGTTTACTCCGGTGAAACACTTGAAACACTTGTTATCACAGAAAAGGCATCACCCACTGCGTCAACCATTGGTGGGTACGATGATCGCGCACACGAATAATGGCCTGGTGGCAATAGATGCGAACGGCGGTCGTGCTTATTTCTCCTCACTCCTTTGATTTTCTTGTATTGTAGCGCAGGCATGTAAAAAGGATGTGAAGAGACAGCATGATCTGCTATAATAGTTTTCACCCCATTCAGTGGGCAGGCGCTACAAGACTTGAAAGCAACGTAATTAACCACAATAAAGCGAGGTTGGGTAGTATGTCAGAGCAGCAGAAACAAACCGAACGTAACCAGGTACTGGCCACCATAGAAGCCGAGCGCGTGCGTTTCATCAACCTGGAATTTACTGATGTCGTGGGTATGGCAAAGTGTGTCACAATCCCTGTAGAGCAGTTCTCCGACTGCATTACGCATGGCAAGTGGTTTGATGGCTCCGCACTCGAGGGATTTGCCCGCGTCGCCGAAAGCGATATGTATCTCTTTCCTGACCTTGCGACGTTTACCATTGTGCCTGGATCGGCGCGTCCGCAGATGGCAACTGGAACAAGCACCTTCACCGACCAGGTCAATGAGGATGACGTCGTCGCCCGTGTTATCTGCGATGTGCGTACTCCCGATGGCGAGCGCTTTGATGGCGATCCGCGTGCAACCCTCTTGAATGCTCTGCAACTGGCGGAATCCATGGGATATACCTTTCTCGTGGCCCCTGAACTGGAATTTTTCCTGCTGCAAATGGACAATACGACGCCAACCCCACTACCACATGACCGTGGAGGATACTTTGATCTCTCGACCGACCTGGCCGCTACCGTGCGGCGTCAGATGGTGCAAACGCTGCAGCAAATGCATATCACTATCGAGTCGAGCCATCACGAAGTAGCTGCCGGACAGCACGAGCTTGATTTTGAAACCGCCGGTGCACTCTCCATTGCCGATGGGTTGGTGACGGCAAAGTATGTTCTGAAGTCGATCGCCGCCCAACATGGCCTCTATGCCACGTTCATGCCAAAGCCGTTTTATGGCGTCAATGGTTCTGGTATGCACACGCATCAACAGCTCATCGTAACTGCCACTGACCAGAACGCCTTTGTTGATGAGCGAGGTGAGTACGGGTTGTCGGATGTTGGACGCTACTTTATCGCGGGACAACTGGCTCACGCCCGCGCCATGTGCGCCATCCTCGCGCCGCTGATAAATTCATATAAACGACTGGTCCATGGCTTTGAGGCTCCCGTCTTTGTCAATTGGGGGCGGGTGAACCGCGAAGCCCTTATTCGCGTGCCGCGGCCCAGCTCCAATCGTCGGATGTCCGCGCGTATCGAATTGCGCTGCTGCGATCCCAGTTGCAATCCATATCTTGCCCTGGCCGTTATGCTACGCACAGGACTGGATGGCATTCAACGCAAGCTGACTCTGCCGGCAGCCATGGATGAGAGTCTCTTCCTGCGCGATGAAAGCGAACGTCTACAGCGGCACACTCGCCTGCTCCCGGTCACGCTCGGCGAGGCGTTGGAAGGATTACGTGAAGATTCCCTCGTACGCGAGACGCTTGGCGATTCGATCTACGAGGGGTTTCTTGAGGCAAAGTCGATCGAATGGAGTGACTACCGCACGCATGTCCATGCCTGGGAACTTGAACGCTATCTCCCCGTATTTTAATTTGCTTATTATCTGCCTACTACTTGCTCACGATGCTTAACGCTACTTCATCACAGAATAATATACTTGTTCGTATGCATCGAGCATATCCTGTAAGGAAAAATGGGCTTCAACATGTGCCCGGCAATGGGCGCGTGGAATATCAAAGAGATCATCGACCAGTGCGGCGGCATGGGCGCGTTCACCCGGCTCAACCAGAAAACCGGTTTCCCCGTGACGAATAACCTCTGCGGCCGCGCCCCGGCGGAAGGCGATCACCGGCGTACCGGTCGCCATAGCCTCGACCGCGGTCAAACCAAAAGGCTCATCCCACTCGATTGGGAAGAGCAGGCCAAGCGATTGACCCATTATTTTCCATAAAGCCAGCCGTTCAAGCTGTCCGAGGTAGGTTACTCGCCCTCCCGCTCGCCGTAGTTTCGGCAAAACACGCTGCTCATAATAGCGGCGGTCATAGATGCCACCGGCGATCAAGAGACGATAGCCCGCCATCTCGGCAATGTCGATAGCGGCTTCAACCCCCTTCTCCGGGGCTATGCGCCCGGCGAAGAGGAGAGGTGCCTCCACAGGCGTTTTGGCTATGAAGGGGATGGCATCCAGGTCAAGCCCGTTGTAGATCACGTGATCAATGGGAGTGTAGCTGGCATAGGTTTCGGCGCAGGCATAGGATACTGTTATCAATGTAAGAGGGTGGTCCTGCTGGTGCAATACTTGCAGGGCAGCATTAATTTCTGGCGCTATCGCCGGAAGATGCAAAGTGTGAATGACAGGGATATCGCGTATCAAGGTACTACAGGCAAAGGCAGGCCAATCGAAGGCGTGTACATGTACCAGGTCAAACTCTGCGCTGCGCCGTTGCAACCTAAGAAAAAGATCGAGAAAGAGATTGGCCTGGGCAAAGAAGCCCGCGTCGACGCTGCGTTCCTGCAATGGCTGAGAGAAGTCGGCCGGCAGGACAGTATCTGGTACGTTTATTGGTTCAATCGAGATACCAGGAACGAAAGAGTCATCCCTGGCGAAAAGCGTCACCGTATGACCGCGCTGTATTAACCCCTGTGCCATGTCAGCGAGGAGTGCCTGCGCGCCTCCAAGGTAAGGCTGGGCAATGGCAGTAACCAGTGGAGCGACTAATGCAACTCTCATAAACCCCCTCGATAGCTCGCAATGTTATTGTCGGTTTCATATAGCTTCACTTCATACAAGAGTCCCTGAGGCAGAGCGCCTTCCAGGCGTTCCCAGAACTTTATGACCAGCATCTCAGTCGTGGGGATACTGCCCTCAAGCCAGGGCACATCATAGTTCAGGTGTTTGTGATCAACCCAGTCGATTACGTGTTCGTTGATAACCTGTTTGAGGTCTGTCAGGTTTAAGACCATACCAGTACGTGGTTCAGGGTCGCCACGCACAGTGACTTCGAGTATGTAGTTATGGCCATGTCCGTTTGGATTGGCACACTTATCATAGAGGGCGATATTTTCCTCTTCAGTCAGGTGATTGCTCCATAAGCGATGCGCTGCGCTAAATGTGGTGCGACGTGTCAGGTAGACCATGCTTGTATCCTCTATATCTCCGCACCGCTGTTTTCGTAAACGGCATGGGAAATGAACGGTTATCTATTACTGAATATTTCGATATTGCTCCCGCTGAGCATCCGTCCTGAATCGCCGGCCAGGAAGAGCAAAATCTCCGCCATGTCATCAGGAGTCATGCCTGCTTTAAGATGTGGCGCGGCCTGCTGCAGCATTTCAGTCTCCACAGCGCCGGGACTGACGGCGCAGACGCGAATATTATAGGGTTGCCCCTCTACCGCGAGAATCTCGGTCAGACCTGCCACCCCCGCTTTTGAGACATTATAGGCGCTCAGCCCGGGAAACTTCTCTACCCCTTTCACGCCTGAAAGCGAGGAAAGGTTGATAATCACTCCTTGCTGCTGTGCCGCCATCATCTGAAATGCCATCAGGCAACATAAAAAGGTACCGCGCAGGTTGACCCCGATAACAGCATCCCATGTCGCCACATCCATTTCAACAAATGGTCGTATCGCGACTATTCCCGCGCAGTTGACAAGAATATCCACGCGGCCATACGTCTGCGAGACCAGCTGGAAGAGGGCCGCCACATCCTCCTCACGAGAAACATCTCCCACAGCAGTCAGGGCCTGCCCTCCTTCCCCGCTGATTTCGGAGGCAACTTCCGTGAGATGAGAAGCGGTGCGGCTAAAAAGTACGACACGTGCGCCCTCACGTGCGAAGAGGCGCGCAGTCGCACGACCTATACCTCGTCCCGCGCCCGTTATAATAGCGATCTTGTCTGTAAGTGTATTCATATTGGGAATTATAGCAGAATATAGAGGTTTTCATCCCGCTTGACGACGGTCTAACAGCAATGTATGCTCATGCTTAACAAAGTGATGAAGGACCGCCATGCATCAACCATTGCCGATTGTCTTGCTTTTATTTGTAGCCTCGCTAGTAATGACCATGAGTGCCTCCGCGTGGTTTACTCGCCGCCTGGAGGCGGTTTGTGACGCGCTAAACCTGCCTCCCAGCCTGCTCAGTTTGTTAGGTGCCTTGGGCGCAAATATTCCGAACTACGTGGCGTCTATTGTAGCTATAGCCGGCGGCCATCTTGATATCGGGCTTGGCATTATCATTGGATCAAATATCTACAATGTGGCCATTATCCTCAGTATCGCGACGTTTGCCACGCCAAAGCATCATGGCATTCTCCTCACGTTCAAAGAAGGGCAAGATGTGCGCGTGGTAGCAGGTTTTTCGTTGGCTGTGATGGTTTCAACGGTGGTAGCGATCTGGTTACTGCCAGGAAGTCCGCTGGTTAGCGGGCAACATATGCCGATTTTAGTTAAGGGGCTAGTCTTTATCGCTATTCTGATTACATGGGGGTTTTTCGGTGCTCTGGCGTTTCACGCATTACATCGTGAGCACCTACAAAAGATCGAGCAAAGCACCACCGGGGCCGATAAAGCGAACGATGCCACCCTTGAGGCGACAAGGCCTGTTAGGCGCTGGATTGGTGAGGGAGTGCTGGCATTGGTCATCGCCCTGGGAGGGGTTGTTGTGATGGTGCAGTCGGGTCAGGCGTTGACTACTGCTCTCCATATGCCAGATGTGCTGGCTGGCCTGCTCGTACTGGCCGTGGCAACTTCGTTGCCCAATACGGTCGTAGCATTTGGCCTGGCGCGCACTGATCGAGAGGTGGCCTGTGTCGAGGAAATTTTCAGCAGTAACAGCATCAATGCCGCGCTCGGTATTGCTTTGCCGCTCCTGTTCTGGCGCGATATGTTACATGATCACATTCTGCTGTTCCTCGACGGCCCTCTAATGGTGGCGCTGACACTTGTCGCATTGCTCTGTGTATTAAGACGGCGCGTGAGTCGTATTACCGCCGTGCTTTTGTTTCTGGTCTATGTTGGGTGGGTTGTGGCGCATGTATTTGTGTAGCGCCTGTCCAGAAAACAACCTGGCTCGTGCACGCTGACAAAAAGAGCACACTGAGCGCTATATATACTATTGCAAAGAGCAATCCAACAAGGTATGTATAAACCGTCTGCTTGACGCAAGCTCAACCGCGGTGTATGCTCAAGCAATCTAAAATGAGCGTTTGTACCCTTACATCGCGGAGAAGAGGTGGGCGATGGATCAGAGAATCGAACACATTCTAGAGCAAATTCCGGGTTGGAGCGGCAAGGAGCGGATAATAGCGCCACTTGTAGGCGGCATCACGAACCAGAATTATCGCGTGGATATCGCGGGAGAAACGTTTGTGCTGCGCGTTGGTGGCAAAGGCACGCGCCTGCTTGGTATTGACCGGGGACGCGAACACACCTGTACCGCCATCGCCGCGCGGTTGGGTGTTGGCGCAGAGGTTATCCATTTTCTCGCCTCCGAAGACGCGCTCGTAACACGCTTCATTGTTGGCAATGGCATCTCTCCTGAAACTGCCGCACAGCCTGAGACACTCAGGCGTATCGTTGATTCTATCAAGCGTTACCACGAGGGACCGGATTTTCCAGGCACGTTCTCGCCATTTGAGACAGTGCGGGATTACCATAAGAAGGCCCTTGAGCGCGGGGTATCATTTCCTGATACGCTGCCGCAGATGTATGCACTGATGGCTCAGATCGAAGATGCCATTGGCTCGCTGCATAAACCAAGGCCCTGCCATAACGACCTGCTTGCCAGCAACTTTATTGATGACGGGCATAGGATCTGGATTCTCGATTGGGAATACGCCGCCATGGGAAACATCTTCTTTGATCTGGGGAATTTCGCTGTCAATCAAGCGCTCAATGATGAGCAGTGCGCAACACTTTTGCGCTATTATTTTGGTGAGGTGCGGCCAGCAGATGTGGCTCATGTGCACCTGATGCGGCTTGGCTCGGATTTGCGCGAATCGTTCTGGGGCTTTCTACAGTTGGGCGTCTCTGAACTTGATTTTGACTATCACGAGTACGCTCATTACCATCTCAATCGCTTTCTAGGGAATGTGGCTACGCCACAGTTCACACGCTGGCTACATGACGTCAAACATTCATAGGCTAGGAGCACTCCATGCAAGATCAAGCGCGAGTCGTCATTATTGGTAGCGGAATCGCCGGTTCCAGTGTTGCCTACCATCTCACCGAGTTGGGCTGGCGAGACATCGTTGTCCTTGAGCAAGGGCCACTCATCAATGGCACCACCTCTCATGCACCCGGCCTGGTGGGACAACTGCGATCATCCGTGAGCCTGACGAAGATGCTTATGTATAGCGTCGAGCTCTACAAGAATCTCAGGGTGGACCGCAAAGTGGGCTACTTCGAGGTTGGCAGCCTTCGTGTCGCCTCATCAAAAGAACGCATGGAAGAGCTCAAGCGGCAGGCTGGTTTTGCAAAGGGTGTTGGACTGGATGTAGAGCTAATCGGCGCCCACGAGGCTCAACGCATGTTCCCTCTGATGAGCCTCTCGGAGGTCGAAGGAGCTTTGTTTCTGCCGACCGATGGCTCAGCGCGCGCTCCCATCCTGACAGAAGCGCTGACGAACGCGGCAAGGCAGCGTGGTGCAACCTTCTATGATCATACGCGCGTCACCGGTATCGAAGTGAACAAGGGTCGCGTGCAGGCGGTATACACATCGCGCGGACGCATCGGCACCGAGATCGTAGTTGTAGCTGCGGGTGTCTGGTCTCCATGTATTGGGCGCATGGCCGGTGTCACTATCCCGCTGATCCCGGTGCAGCACCAGTATGCAATGACTGCACCTCTCAGTGAGCTGGCAGGAGATGTCACTATCCCCAATCTGCGAGACCCCGATAAGCTGGTCTATTTCCGCCAGGATGGAGCGTGCATGGTCATCGGCGGCTACGAGCGCAATCCCGAGGCCTCAGATGTTGACGCTATATCCGACAGCCCGAATCCAACAGTGCTAGGTTTTGATCCGCCCCGCTTTGAGAGTCTGCTCGAAGGCTGTATAGAGCGAGTTCCTGCTGTGAAGGGGGTTGAGTTCATCAAACGAGTCAATGGGCTTGAGTCGTTTACTCCTGATGGAGAATTTATCCTTGGCGAGTCACCCGATGTGAGAGGTTTCTGGGCGGCATGCGGTTTTTGCGCCCATGGCGTTTCTGGTTCTGGTGGAGTTGGCAAGATGCTCGCGGAGTGGATCGTCGAAGGAGAGCCGAGCCTTGATCTCTGGCACATGGATATTCGCCGCTTTGGAGCGTATACAGCCAGCCGGCGCTACATCTCTACCCGCATCCATGAAATCTATAGCACCTATTACGATATTTTCTATCCTGCACAGGAACGCAGCAGCGCCCGCAAGCTGCGCCTCAGCCCGGTGTATAGTCGCCTGGAGGAACTGGGGGCAAGCTTTGGTGAGAAAGCCGGCTGGGAACGCCCGAACTGGTTTGCGTCGAATGAACCCCTGGCGGAAGGTCGGGGTTGGCCGGAGCCATACGGGTGGGCCAACCGCTACTATTCACCGGCTATTGGCGTGGAACATCAGGCCACACGCGAGCGCGTAGCTATTTTTGACGAGACCTCTTTCAGTAAATTTGAGGTGCTGGGAATTGGCACGGCTGCCTTTTTACAGCGTATTACGGATAACCAGATGGACCAACCTCCAGGAACCATCACTTATACGCAGATGCCGAACAAGCGCGGGGGCATCGAGTGCGACCTCACCGTGACACGCCTGGCAACTGATCGCTTCCAGATTATTACGGGAACGGCTTTCGGCATCCATGATCTCTCCTGGATTCGCAGCCAGATGCCTACTGATGGCTCGGTGTATGTCAATGATATTACCTCCAGTCGCTGTTGTATTGGCGTCTGGGGGCCGCGCACGCGCGACCTGGTGCAGTCGGTCAGTGAAAATGATTTCTCCAATGAGGCATTTCCCTATCTTACCGCTCAGCAGGTGACCATTGGAGACATTCCAGCATTAGCGCTACGTGTTACCTATGTTGGTGAACTTGGCTGGGAAATCTACGCACCGATGGAGTATGGTCTCAAGCTCTGGGATACCTTATGGGCAGCAGGGCAACCGTTGGGCATTGTTGCCGGTGGATATCGCGCAATCGAGTCGCTGCGCCTGGAGAAGGGCTATCGCTATTGGAGCGCTGATATTCATTCTGAATACAATCCCTATGAGGCAGGCCTTGGTTTTGCTGTGAAGCTGAAAAAAGGTGATTTCATTGGGCGCGAGGCGCTGGAGCGTATCAAGGCGGAGGGCGTGACGCGCAAGTTATGTTGTTTGGCCCTCAACGATCCACGAGCCGTTGCTCTGGGGGGCGAACCATTGCTGGATGGTGAATGCGTCCTGGGACGGGTCACCAGTGGTGGCTACGGCTACACGGTACGCCAGAGTATCGCCTATGGATATCTCCCTGTAGAATATGCCACACCAGGTACGCAAATTGAAGTGCAATTGTTTGGCACAAGATACCAAGCCACGGTAATGAAAGAGCCATTATTCGATCCCAAAAATGAAAAAATCAAAGCATAAGCACCCACCAGGCCCGCATCTTGTAGGGACGACCCTTGGGTCGCCCAGAGGGCCGGAGTATAGTAGGGTCGACCCTTGCGGTCGACCTATGGCTAGCGGTCGCCCTGGAGAGCCAGGTGAGTCTATTCCCCAGGGGTAGCGCCAATCACAAAAGCATCTACCTGGCTGATCAGTCCACGCCAATAGGGAACCTTTACCTTGTGTCCGGCACTCAAGATCGTAACGTCTCGCATATGGACGGAGCGATAGATAATGGGCAGTCCTTCAGGGCCAATCTCTGGCTGGTCATGTAGGGGTATCAGGGCGGTATAATATTCACGCAGGGCGTCCGCCGTATCAGGGTCTTCATGCCGGTGTAGTTCTTCGTTCAGCTCTATGTAAAATTGAGCGTAGCGAGCTGTGCTCACCATCACGCCGAACACCAGGAGACCATGCATCTGAAACATCATCTCGACATTCAGGTCCTGTTGCTCAACCAGGCGTACCCACATTTGTAGCGCAAAATCCTGCTCACCATACTCCTTTAGCCAGAGGTTGCGTCTCTCAACACGTGTGGGTGGACGGAAAGCCGTACTCTGTGGCTCCGCGTTGCCTGCATTTGTTGACTGTGGAGATGCCTCTTGTACGCTATTCATATCCACTCCACTGTTATTTTGTGGTTCTTCATTTTCGTCGTTGGTATGCTGCTTTGCTCTATCTGGCATGCATTACTCTCAGTTTGTCGGTGGGACTCTGCAAAAAATATAACATGGAGGCCGACAATTATCCCCCCTACAGCGGGAAGAGGTGTATTCTCCCTGCATGGTAGGCAGTGTGCCATCAATAAACCAGTCGGTGACGGTGGGTTCGCCGGGATGCGGCATTAATCCTGTATACGCGGAAACAGTACCGGCTATGACATCAGCTGGCTTTCTAAAGTCATCTGGAGGATATTTGTACAGGTGCGAAACATACTCCATTACGTCATGCCAGATTGGACCGGCGCCGGTGATACCAATAATGTTATTCATCGTGCTATTGTCACTATTGCCGGCCCACACGCCAACGGTCACATATGGTGTGTAGCCAAGCGTCCAGTTATCACGAAAGCTCTGGGTCGTGCCGGTCTTTGCCGCCGCCGGGCGGTCCAGTTCCAGCGGATTACCTGGGCCAAACTCATGGTAACGTGATTTCTCGTCGGAAAGAATACTACTCATAAGGAATGCCACGTCCGCGCGTATTGCGTGTACTCCAGGAGGGTGAGCGGCATCATAGGTATAGAGGGGATCGCCCTGGTTATTGGTGATCTCCAGTATCGATGTTGGAGGTACGCGCACTCCTTGATTGGCAAATGTGGCAAAGGCGGAAGTGAGGTGTAGCAGCGAAACCTCCGCCGTACCCAGGGCCAACGACGGGCCAAAAGAACTGGGCGATCGACTTGCGACCTCGCTCAAACCCAGGCGCGCTGCCGTGTTCAACACGTTTGGGATACCCACATACTCAAGCGCATCGATAGCGGGAATGTTAAATGAGTTTGCAATGGCGTTACGCACAGTCATCGGAAATCCCGAATGGAATGTCCCATCGTAGTTCTGCGGCGTGTAATACTCAGGAGGATCACCGCTGATCTGGCTCGGGTAGACGGTCTTATGATCCGGAATAATCATGGCAGGATACCAGCCCATTTCAAAAGCAGTAGCATACGTAATGGGCTTGAAGGATGAACCTGGCTGGCGCAGAGCGAGCGCGGCATTATACTGTCCGCGCACCTTCCGGCTATTATTTTTATAGTTGGCGCTGCCGTCCATAGCAAGAATCTCGCCGTTGTACGGATTCATCACCACCACGGCGGCGTTGTTAACATTATTTTGTATACTCAAAGGCCCATAGCTGCCGAGGTATGGGTCATACAGTGGCTTGTAGAGGTGGTCATAAGCAATCTGCTCGACCTTCTTCTCCAGTTTCAGATCAAGGGTAGTGTAAATGTTATAACCGCCATTATACAGATTTTGTGCCCCTATCAAAGGCACCAGTACCTGGTCTATAACGTAGCGCACAAAGTGTGGCGCCTGGATGCCCTTTGTGCTGGCATATGACATGAAGGTAAACTTCGCCGTCTCTGCTTCTGCTTGCCGCGCCTGGTCTTCTGTAATCATGTTCAAGGCAACCATCGATTCCAGCACAGTCTGTTGCCGGTCAAGCGCCACGGGCTTATTCACTACGGGATTATAATATGAAGGACTTTGAGGTAGCCCGGCCAATAGCGATGCCTGAGCAAGGTCCAATTGAGCCGTAGCCGGTTTACAGGAGCGGTGTGTGCATTTCGGCTGAAGATTGAAGAAATCCTGCGCCGCTGCCTCGACCCCGTAATTCAAATCACCATAGTAGACCGTATTCAGGTACATCTCCATGATCTTCCACTTTGGATATTGCTTTGTGAGACCATAGGCCAGTAGTGCTTCTTCACTTTTGACTTGCAGGGAACGTGGTTGTGACAGGAACAACTGATTCTTGACCAGTTGTTGTGTAATCGTGCTACCACCCTCAACGACGGTATGACTTTGCAGATTGGTGAAGGCCGCGCGAAGTGTGCCCTGGATATCGACGCCGCTATTCTGCCAGAAAGTATGATCTTCAGCAGCGACCGTGGCATTTACCAGCATTGGAGAGATGTCGGAGTAATTGACGTACGTGCGACGACCATGCCCATTCTGTTGATCATAAAGCTCATAGAGCAGATTGCCGTTGCGATCATAAATATGTGTTGATTGAGATAGCGCGTGATCCGCAATGCCGTTCAGTAACGGTAATTGCCCCTGATAATAGGCATAGGCGGCGCCGGCGCCGGTAGATAAGAGAGTGAATAGCACAATACAAACAATCATTGTAATCATCAGTAAACGAGGGGCAATATTGCGATTATAGCGTTCATGTAGATGCTTGCGTATGAGAGAACGGTGCACTTTCCGTCGTAACGCTGGTATCCTTGCATCCCTGTAGGAAGAATTCCTGCCGGATGGCATCACCGCGGGAGGGGGAGTTGAATGAGAGACAGTGGTTATGTGTCCATTGGTGAGAGTTTTGCTATCTCCATTATATGCGGTCAATATTTGGTTTAGTTGAGACTGGTCTATATTCCTATCCATTGCTCTTCAGATGTCCTTTGCGGTCGACCTTGCAGCGTCATGCGGTCCGCCTATACCATATAATTCATTATTGTATTATAACGTATTGTTGTTCTTGTCTGTTTCATGGATAGTACTTAGGCGGGGTAATTTGACTGGTTACAACCCTGTAGAGGGTTCAGTTGTACTACTACTGTAAGAACTGTGTCACAAAATTGCCGCGAGTGGTGTCCTACAGTTGAACCTATACACAACAGGGTGCCTGATATTGCCGTAGGGAATACCTACTTCACAGTTATCCCGTTCATCTATTATCAAAGAGAAATGGAAAAGAATGTATGGTTGATAAGGTAATCACAGTGCCAGCAATGAACATCCCCCCAATGGACACGGGGGATGTTGTCCTGCGCACAACTAATCTTACCAAGCAATATGGGAAACGCATCGTCGTCAATAATCTCAATCTGGAAGTCAATCGCGGCGAAATCATGGGCTTCCTTGGCCCCAACGGCGCCGGTAAAACAACGACGATCCGCATGGCCCTCGGCCTGATCGCGCCAACCGCAGGCAGCGTCGAGATACTTGGCCAGGACGTCGCCTCCCATGGCGCGCGCATTCTACCGCGTGTTGGCGCTCTTGTGGAGACCCCCGCTCTCTACCTCTATATGTCGGGCCGCAATAATCTGCGCGCGGTTGCATCCGTGCTCGGCGGCGTGCCCGCATCAAGAATCGATGCTGTATTGGAATTAGTGGGATTGCGATACAGGCAGAAAGATCGTGTGCGCACCTACTCTCTGGGTATGAAGCAGCGCCTGGGCGTTGCCATGGCCCTGCTGCAAGATCCCGATCTACTCATCCTGGATGAACCAGCAAATGGCCTCGACCCGGCAGGCATTGTCGAGATGCGCGATCTCATGCACCGCCTCACTTCTGAGGGCAAGACCGTTTTCATCTCAAGTCACCTGCTCCCCGAGGTACAACAAATCTGCACCCGCGTGGCCATTATCAATCTGGGCAAGCTGGTCAAGGTATCCACTATTGAAGAACTCATCAGCGGGCACGGTGAGTTTACCGTCACCGTTGAAAGAACGGCAGACGCAGTCGCACTGGTTAAGGCGCAGCCATGGGGCAAAGATGCTCACCTTGATAAACATGGTGCGCTCATCACCAAAGCTCCAGGGCAACGTGGCCGTAACCTCAATCTCTTCCTTGTCAGCGCTGGCTTCGTTCCCGAAACTATCACACAATCAACGCAGGACCTGGAGCAGGTCTTCCTGGAACTGACGAATTCTGGAACAGGAGAAATTCAGTGAGTACAGTAGTCACATCCTCGCCAACGGAAAAAATGATTTTCCATACGTCCAGGCCAAGCTTTATCGGTATGCTGCGCGGCGAGTTATTCAAAATCAGCCGCCAGTGGATAACCTGGGTGTTGCTGGTTCTACTGGCAGGGGTCATTGCTCTCCCATATATCATCACCTTGACAGTGCCTGACGTCAAAGACGTCATAAACCACACTCCCTTGCTGTTTCTTACTAATCGCATGACGCAGAACCTTGCCGTGCTCCGCGTCTTCATCGGCATATTCCTCCTTGTGCTAACGGCTTCAGTCATCGGCCTGGAGTACCAGCTCGGTACCATCCGTGTCCTCCTGTCCCGCGGCGTGGGGCGATTGCAATTGCTCGCTGCAAAGCTGACTGCTGTCGTCATCGTTGCGCTATCCGTCTTTGTCGTTGGTATCCTCTACAATATCATCCTGATGAACGCGCTGTTGTTGATAATGGTAGGAAATGTGCATGCCTATAATGCCATAACTCCAGCTTTTTGGATGGAGGCTCAACAATATATCCTGACCGTACTGATCAGTATGGGAGCAACCATTCTCCTGGCAACAGCCGCAGCCGTAGTGGGACGCTCGTTGACCTTTGGGCTTAGTCTCGCACTGGCCTGGTTCCCAATTGACAATATCGGCACAATCTTTTTGTACCTTGCCTACCGTCTCACATATAGCGATTTCTGGTTAAACGTCTCGGCCTATTTGCTTGGGCCGAACCTGAATGTCATGCCAAAAGCACTCATAACTTCCGCCAAAACTGAAGTCTTTACAATTGGAGCTCAACCGTTTGTCGCGGTCGATGGCGCGCATACGCTCTGGGTCACCCTGGTCTATTCGCTCATCTTCGCGGCGGTCGCCATTATCCTGACGTGGCGGCGAGACGTGCAAGAGTAAACAATACGTGACACTCCCAATCCCCTGAAGGGGATAGGCTTCTCGACGACTTCCACAGTGTGGTCTGCCTCTCACGAGACGCTGGCAAGCCAGGCGGTTGACCTGTGGACTCATCCAGACAACACAAGTACCAACGGGCAACTGCCCTCCCTGTGGCCCGTGTCCGGGCGACTACTACGTTCCGGCTCTTCCGACTCCCCGCGGTTCTTCATTCCAGCGGGAGACCCTCACGGGACCAGGCCGTAGATACGTGATCCGTTGGGGGAACGCGACCTTTTCACCATACGCGATGGGATGCATGTTGATGCTGCCCACCACATCCCGATGCCCTCGGAAGTGGCACTCCCGATGGCGACACACCCACTCTCGGCCTCTGGGCCGCTGGTGGCGCCCGCATGCCGGACACTGGCTAGACGTTCCCCGTTCCGTGCCAGTGAAGCTCATGATGCGGGACTGCTCGCACTTGTGCGTCAGATAGTCGATGTCTTTGCCATATTCCCATTGGGCCATGCGCTGATGATGGTGCCGTCCTGCTGGGCGATTGCGCACCCCATGGGGATTGCCAATGTAGAGAACCCCGACCTGCTGGGTCTGACAGAAATGCACGATTTTGCGGGTGCCTTTGTGCCGCAGGTCGCGCACCTGCCGTTGGATGCGGGCACTCACCTTCCGGCGGGCTCGCTGCAGCTTGCGCCAGCGTCGTGAGCCATGGTGACAGCGCGACCGCTTCCGGGCAAGTTGACCGAGTGCTCTGTTCTGGCGACGTTTGAGGGAGCGCAGTCCTCGCCCGGACACAACCAGCGCACCACCCATATTGGTGGTGACTGCCCCCTGGTGAATCTCGCCTAGATCCACTGTTGCATGGACCGCCCCCGGTCGTTCGGCCGCCTGAGCCGTGGGAATGGCGACATGCAACTCATAGCCATCCTTCCAGACGATCTGACAGGCTCCGGCATCCTCCGGAACAGCAACGGGGAGGACGATGGAGGCGCGGCCACGACCCATCGGCAGCACGAGGCGTCCGCGCTCGATACTCACCGCCTGGGCGGGCCACAACAGGGGGTAAAAGCGTTTGTTTTTGTAGGGATAGCGCATCTGCGGGTGCTGTGGTTTGACGAGCCTGGTGGTCTGGACATTGGCGAGGAAGGCATGGCAGATCATCTGCACCGTCTGGCTATGGAGCGCAAAGCGCCCTTTCGTCGCCTTTTGCAGGTCGTCACGCGTGGGCCAGGGAAGTTGGTGGTGGCGCGCTGCCTGGTGCAGATCACGGCACATCGTCCAGACACGGGCCGCTTCCATCTGCGCGTCACGCAGCCGAGCGGCCAGTACCCGTGGAAGATGATCCAGTCGGTAGATGCGTACCGTTTCCATGATGTCTCCTTCTGCACGAGTAGGATAGCACATTCGTTCCATACATGCAAGGATCGCGCCTCGAGAGGGGACGGTCTGCCTGTGGGCAGCGGTGCTTTCATCCCAATCCCTTCAAAGGGATGGGAATTCCCGCACCGACTTTTAAAACGGTTATCAAAAGTGCATCCTGACTTTTCACAACATAATCAGGCCGCCCGTCGGGACCGATTATGACCTTTAGACAAGGTTCAAAAAGAGCCAATCCTACTTGACAATGTTTACGTAGGACGAGCACAAAAGTGTCAAGTGCATTTGAACCATGCCTTAACAACATAATCAGGCCAACCGTAGGGGCCGATTTATCGGCCTTCGGTGGATTTTCTGATATCCAGATGAAAACGTGAAACAGCATAATGCAACGCGCTTTCAAAGCGATTTCCGGTTGAGGCAGTTAGACAAGTATATAAATAGGCAGTATAAGCGTGTTATTGGGGATATAGAATATGAGAAAGATGCGAGACTTTGAAGGGAAGTTCCCAAGCAGGTGACGCCGCATATCAATGTGTGTTTTGATGGTCTCCCCTCAAAAATTGCGCGAAACCCATCACCCATGGTATTATCAACACCAGCAAAGGCACAATCATTACATATCCAGCAGGAAGGGCCCCTTGAAAACGTTACATAACACCGAGTCCATACTCAAACAATATTTCGGCCATGATACATTTCGCCCTGGTCAACTCGAAATTATCGAACATATACTCGCCGGGCGCGATTCCTTCGTATTGATGCCCACCGGCGGCGGCAAATCACTCACCTATCAACTGCCCGCCCTCCTGCTGCCAGGCCTGACCATCGTTATCTCTCCACTCATCTCCCTCATGCACGACCAGGTTGATCGCTTGCAAGCCAATGGCGTCGCGGCCACCTTCATCAACATGTCACTCAGCCCCGCCGAACGCTTGCAGCGAGAGCGCGCAGCCGTCAATGGCGAGCTAAACCTGCTCTACGTAGCGCCAGAGCGTCTCATGGGCGAGAACTTCCTCAACCTCCTCGATCAAGTCCAGAAGCATGTCGGTCTTTCCCTCTTAGCAGTCGATGAAGCGCACTGTGTCAGTGAGTGGGGGCATGATTTCCGCCCAGAATACCGCCAGTTGGGCCGACTGCGCCAGCGCTACCCAAAAGTGCCAATGTTGGCGCTGACAGCCACCGCGACCGAGCGCGTACGCGCAGATATCCTGACCCAACTCAGGCTCAGCGATCCGCATATCCATATCGCGAGTTTTGACCGGCCCAATATCTATTACGAGGTGCGGACAAAACATAAAGGCTCGTACGGTGAGCTTCTGCAACTGCTGCGCGAGCAGGATGGCGCCTCGATCATTATTTATTGCCAGAGCCGCAAGGGCGTCGATGAGCTGAGTTCTGTCCTGGCTCGTGACGGTATCAATGCTCTGCCCTATCACGCCGGCCTGGACACTGAGCAGCGGAATGAGAACCAGCAGCGCTTCACCCGTGACGATGTGCCGGTCCTGGTGGCGACCATCGCCTTTGGTATGGGCATCAACAAACCAGATGTGCGTGCCGTCATCCACTATGACCTGCCGCGCAACCTCGAAGGGTATTACCAGGAGTCTGGCCGCTCAGGTCGTGATGGCCTTCCAGCCCAGGGAATCCTCTTTTTTAACCCTGGCGACCGCTTCAAGATCGAGTACATTATTGCTCAGAAAACGAGTGAGCACGAACAGTTTCTTGCCCATCAACAACTGCAGCAAGTTCTGGCCTATGGCGATGGTACCGCCTGTCGTCGCCACACCCTGCTGGCCTACTTTGGCGAGATACTGCCAACCAAAAACTGCGGCAACTGCGATAACTGCCTGCGCCAGGTCGTCCTGGAAGACCGCACCATCGATGCGCAAAAATTCCTCTCGTGCGTGGCAAGGATAAAAGAACGCTTTGGGATGGGCTATATCATCGAAGTATTGCGCGGAGCCAACAAAAAGAAGATCCGCGATTACGGCCATGACCAGCTCTCAACCTACGGCATTGGACAAAACCTGAGTGTGGAGGAATGGCAGCACCTCGGGCGCTCGCTCCTGCGCCAGGGCCTGTTGAGCGAAGCAACCGAAACCGGCTATTCGATACTCAGGCTGAATGCGCTCTCTCGCGAAATCTTGCGCAAACAGCGCGATGTGCAAATTGAAGCGCTCCCACAATCAATGCAAAACAGTCAAGCAGCCCAACCCAGGATAAGCGGTAACGTACCTCCACTGTCACCAGAAGAAGAGGGGCTATTCCAACAATTGCGCAAGCTGCGCAAACAGCTAGCCGACCAGCAAGCAGTACCGCCCTACGTAATCTTCCCGGATACCAGTCTGCGCGCCATGGCCCAGCAGCGTCCCCAGGCCCGGTCTCAGTTCATGGAAATCTCCGGCGTTGGCAGCCGCAAAATGGAGGCCTATTACACCATCTTCACCGGAGAAATACGTACCTATTGCGAACTGCATAACTTGAGCATGGGCCTGTCGCCAGTGCGGCCAGAACAAACAGCCAAAAAGGACACGCCACTAGCCGCCACGACAGGCACAGTCAGCGCTACACTCACACGCCAGATCACCCTGCAAATGTACCAGGATGGACAGAGTATCGAAGAGATAGCCAGGGAGCGCAACCTCCGACCATCAACTATCGCCAGCCACCTGGCCGAGCTAATCGAGGCTGGTGAGATCATCGATGTGAAAGCATTGATCCCACCCGGGCACTTCGAAACTATTGCCGATGCCTTGCAGCAGCTTGGCGGAGAGACTCTAAAACCAGTCAAGGAATTTCTGGGGGATGAATACTTCTACGAAGAGATTCGCCTCGTAAGGGCGCTTCTGCGGCAGGCCACATAAAAAATCACCATCCTGAGATACTGAGTTTCAACACGCTGGAATCCTTAAACAGGCACTCAGGTGCCAGATACACATTCTCCAGGACATAGACGCATGCAACCCAACTTCGCTACACTTGTTTCACTTGTTTCACTTGTTTCACTTGTTTCCCACATCATCTTCGTTGCCCATCATGTAGGCGGAAAAAGAAAGCGTTCAAGGAGCATGGCAATTTGCGGCATCATAGCGTCAATATTGGCGTTACTTGTAGGTATTGAACTGATCCTGTATACATTCCTGATACCCGACACATCACAGAAACCTTACAAGGCATATCCACTTGAAAAGCTGTCTGGTCGGACTGCATACAGAATCGCCTACATCCTATCCTTGCTCAGAGCTCCCCTTGGCCTGCTTCCTTATATTACCAAGTTGTTCATCGTCTTTATCCTGAAAATTCCCTATGATTCTCCGCGCAGCACGTATTCCCGTGAAGTTATGAATATGTTTGGTGATTTTGTGAACCTGGGTTTGACGACGCTCCTTGTGCAATATGTCGAGGTAGTATTAGTGAGCAAATTTAAAACGGAGAGAGAGGTTGGATGATGCCCAAAGCATTAGCCATCCAACCCCTCTCTCCGTTATTCATACTACCCTGAAAGCCGCTCCCAGCGTATACGTAATCACCGCCTCGATCGCGCCAACAACCGTCATCTCCATTCCACTAGCAACCCACGAGCGCCCGGTCACCAGCGTCTTCGCTGCCCCAATCGCAAAGTGCGCCAACAGGCTGATCAGCGCGGCGGCAATGACAGCCGCGATACCCTGCATGAAGAAGAAAGGAATGATGGGAATAAAGGCGCCGATAGCCGTAGAAACGGTCGCCGCGACCGCCGCGACCCACGGATTGGGAAAGCTTTCTTCCGACAGCCCCAACTCCTCGTGTGCCAGCGTGCGCAGAAGTTGGTCGGGATTCTCCGCCATCCTCGCTGCCAGCACATTGGATTCCTCTTCCGTAAAGCCCTTCAACTGGTAATAGAGAGCCAATTCCTCCTTTTCTTCTTCCGGCTCTTCCTCAATCTCGCGTTTCTCGCGCTGAATCTCAGCCTGGTACACTTCTCTTTCGCTCTTGGTTGCCAGATAAGCGCCTGAACCCATCGATAGTGCACTGGCCATCATCCCTGCCAGTCCACTAATCAGCACAAAGTGGCTGTTACTGGCGCCTGTGTAGCCAGCCACTCCGCTCACTATACCAAAGACTGCTCCCAAACCATCGTTAGCGCCGTAGATTGCGTCTCCCAGCCAGCCTCCGCCACGTTTATGCCAGCGTTCGCGCCGCAGCATCACATCCAGCATTCCCTGTGGCCCGATGGGACTGATCATGTCACGAATAATCCGCTCATGGCTCTCCTCGTCACGCTTGACCTCGCGCAACATCTCCTGGGCCTCAGTGTCATTGATACTGCGCGCCTGCGCCTCGTAGCGCCTGATATCTTTATCTTCCTCGCCCTCAAGCTGCCTCAGCACTGCCTCGGTGCCCAGTTGTCGTCGCAGCCAGTCCTGGAAGCGCATCCCCAGGGTTCGTTCCTCTTGCGGTGCCTCGACACCCAATTCGGCCAGCTTGCGTTCCCATTTCTGAGCGTGACGAGCTTCGGCGTCAGCCATTTTCGCCAGCACCCCACGTTTTGTTGCGTCCCGTTCCTTGCTTGCCAGGTCGCGGTAGGTTCGCACCCCTTCCATCTCACGCTGCCAGTTCTGCTTCAGCGCCGCGATAAGCTCTCGTTTCGTCGTTTCGCTCAGTGGTGCTCCCTGTGTTCCGTTTGTCACCG
>WNGG01002208.1_pt1 | contig 22129 bp, 15 predicted proteins | sample 5400661 | NCBI WGS metagenome assembly WNGG01 (sample SAMN13153372, study PRJNA577476) | soil metagenome | isolation source: 100 cm soil or saprolite under Garry oak tree replicate 1 | place: USA:California | collected 2016-06-15
TCGACGGCGTGCAGCGGGGGAACTGGGCGGGCTTCAGCTTCCGCGCCAGCACGATCCTGCGGTTGAACGCCGTGCAATTCAGCTTCAGCGGCAACCCCACCGGCGCCACTCGGACGCTCTACGTCGATCACCTCGTGGTTACCACAGCGCGGCCTGCGCCGTGACAAGGAGGCTTTATATGACGTTCAAGCACAAGTTGTCTCGACGACTGGCCCTGCTCAGGAATGTTGTCCTGCTCGGCGGCCTCACTGCCGTGACGGGATGCGATCTGCGGGCGTTGTTGCAAGAGATCGTGGTGACGGTGTCGGTACTGCCCGCGGCGTCCAACCTCGGGGTGGGGCAGACGGTCCAGCTGACGGCGACCCCGCGCGACGCGAACGGCAATCCCGTCAGCGGCCGCGCGGTGACGTGGACGACGAATAGTCCGGCGATCGCCTCGGTGGACGGCAACGGGTTGGTGACCGGTGCGACTGCGGGCTCGGCGACCCTCACGGCGACCAGCGACGGCATGTATGGCACAGCGACCGCCACGGTTGCGGCAGCGCCGCCTCCGCCGCCGCCGCCGCCGCCCCCGCCGCCGCCGCCGCCGCCCCCTCCGCCGCCGCCGCCGCCGCCGCCCCCGCCCCCGCCCCCCCCGGCGCCGGGCACGGTGAACAACCTCGGCGTGGCCAGCGTAACGGCCAACTCGGTGACGCTCTCCTTTACCGAGGTGAACAACGGAGCGGGACAGCCGGCGAGCTATGACATCCGTTTCGCGCCAGGCACGCTCTCCTGGGGCTCCGGGACTCCTGTTTCTCAGGGCACGTGCACCGTTCCGTTAGCCGGCTCAGCAATCGGCGCGGCGCGGACCTGCACAGTGCTGGGACTTGCCACAGCAACGGCTTATCAGTTCCAGCTCGTCGCGTTCCGCGGCACGTTGAACGTGGACGCCGTGTTCGGCAATCTCTCCAACGTGGCGAGCGGGACAACCGGGACCTCGACGGCGCCGGTGGCATCGGTGACCGTGAATCCGGCGAGCGCGACTCTTCCCGTGGGGGCGACGCAGCAATTCGCGACCACGCTGCGCGATGCGAGCGGCAATATCCTCACGGGCCGCAGCGTCACGTGGGCGAGCAACAACCTGCCGGTCGCCACAGTGAACGTGGCCGGGCTGGTCACGGGTGTGTTGGCTGGGCCGGCGACGATCACCGCCACCAGCGAAGGGCAGAGTGGGACGAGCGCAGTCACGGTGGCCAGCGGTAGCTCGGGGTCGACCAACGAGCCACCCGGTATGATCCTGATCAATGAGCAGCCCTGGAACTGCCTCTCGTGCAACGGTTGGAATTACCGCGCGGACGCCGGGTGGTCGGATATTCAGACTGATGCCGCTGCCCCCAAGTCCCCCTCGAGCGTCCTGCGCGTCGTATTCCCGACGACGATGCCGCGAGACAATGGTCCAAGTAATGAGTGGATCTATTTCGCGAATCCCAATTTTTGGCACGAGATATACGTGTCGTACTGGATCAAATGGGGCGATCCCTGGGACGCTCGTGACCAGGGCGCGAAGATTTCATTCATGTGGGCGCAGGGCGGTAGCTACATCTACGCCGTGCAAGTCGCCGGCGTGGCACCGTATCACGTCGGCATGGTGGTGGGGTGGCCTCCATACGGCTATAGCTATGGGGACGGTGGAGTTTGGCATCCCAACGTAACAACCACGTCGGTCGTGACGGGACAATGGTACTTCGTCGAGGAGTACTTCAAGTACCCGACTCTCCCCGGCGGCTCGGATGGCATCATCCGTTGGTGGGTGAACGGGACGCTGAATGGTGACTTCAGGAACGTGGTTTATCCTGCAGATCTCGGTTTCGAGCAGTTCGAGTTTCCGTTTACGCATCAGGCCACGCCCCTGGCCCAGTCGTACGTCTACGTCGACCACACTCACTTGAGCGGGAAGCCGTGACGATGTAGTCGCCACGCAACAGGTGTTCGAACACCATGGGGGTCGCCGAAGCGGGCGGCCCCCTTGTGGTAGCAGTGACGCGTTGAGAACTTTCAAGCCGCGCCCGTGAGTATGCTAAAACTCTGCGCTCGTCGAATTCCGCTCGCCGCCCCCGTCATCGCGCTGCTGTCAACTGGCGCCTGTGAAAGGGCGCAGACTTTCCTGACACGGGTGACGGCCTCCGTCAAGTTCGTGAGGGTCAGTCCCGCCACGGCCCATATCCGGCTGGGGGGGCAGGCGCAGCTGAGCGCCCTGACGGAAACCTCTGCAAACACGCCGCTGCCCGGGCGCGACGTCATCTGGTCGAGCAGTAATGCCTCAGTCGCCACTGTGAACGACAGCGGACTGGTCACAGCGGTGGCCGCCGGTTCGGCGACGATCACTGCCACCAGCGAGGGGAACAGTGGGACGAGCGCCATCACGGTAGACACCGGGAGCTCCGCTTCGACCAACGAGCCGCCCGGCATGATCCTGATCAGTGAGCAGCCCTGGGACTGCACGGCGTGCAACGGTTGGAGCTACCGCGCGGACTACGGGTGGTCGGACATTCAGGCCGATCCCACGGCGCCCAAGTCGCCCGCGAATGTGCTACGAGTCGTGTTCCCGACGACCATGCCGCGGGATAATGGGCCTAGCAATCAGTGGCTCGTGCTCGCGAGACCAGGGCGGTGGCACGAGCTCTACGTGGCGTACTGGATCAAGTGGGGCGATCCCTGGGACGATCGAAACCAGGGCGCGAAAGTGTCGTTCGTCTGGGCGCAGAGCGGCAGCTACATCTACGCTGTGCAGGTGCCTGGTGTGGCACCGTACCACATCGGCATGGTGGTGGGGTGGTCTCCATACGGCTACGGCTACGGGGACCGGGGGGTCTGGCAGCCCAACGTGACGACGACGCCGATCGTGACGGGGCGATGGTACTTCGTGGAAGAGTACTTCAAGTACCCGACCACGCCGGGCGACTCGGACGGCGTCATCCGTTGGTGGGTGAACGGCACGCTGAATGGGGACTTCCGGAGTGTGACGTATCCCGCTGATGCCGGCTTCACGCAGTTCGAGTTTCCGTTTACGCGGCAGGCGACGCCGCTGGCCCGGTCATACGTCTACGTGGACGACACCCGTGTGAGCGGCAGGCCGTGACGTCAAGCGACTCGTGCTTTCCAAGAGCAGCCATTTCGCGCGATGACGCCCCTCATCCATCGCGGCGAGCCTTTCAAAGCGGGTGAAGGGCCCGCGCAGTGGAAAGTCTGCCATAGTGCGCTGTCGGGGCTTGATGAGTTTTACGCGATGGGTCCCGCGGAATCGCGCAGCGAGCTGACGCGTGATGTTTTGGCGGAGGCTGTCGTGTGTCTCGATGAGCAAGTCCCACTCCGCGAGTGCCTGCACCTGGGCGGGTTGGAACAATTCGAATTCACAGCCCTCGCAGTCCGAGATCAGGAATCCCGGACCCCGCTGAGCAAGGTCCAGCAGCTGCTCTCCGTCACAGCACTCCGCCACAGCAACGCGACCCTGCAACCCGTTATGGGCGATGACCTCGGCGAGCATCGCCCGTGCTTCGGCATCGATTTCGAACGCGATGACGGGTGGGGGGGACTTCGAGAGACGGAGCGCGAGCCCGACCGCGTAATACCCTTCGGCAGCGCCGACATTGACGACCAGACTGTACGATCGGCGCGCGACTCGTTCGATCGCCTGGTGGAGCTCCCGCTCGTAGGTCCCGAGAAGTTTCGGAAGGAACGCCGATCCCCAAGAAGCCTGCGCAGGATACCGCAGGCCCCGGAAGGGGCCGTAGAGGACCGTCGGCTCCGGACCCAGTGCGTCGCCGACGTTCCGCTCCGCGCGCCTGATTGCCTCTGCGCATTCGGTGTCGATGCGCATGAAAAACCGACGGGTGAAGGCGAACAGTGAGTTATAGTAGAAGGCGAAGTAGCAGTACCTGATGATCGCCTTCAGGTAGTAGCTCATGGGCCGATCGATCTCGCAAAACCCGTACCCCTGGTCCGAATCTTGCCCCTAGCTTGGCGTCGCACCCGGAGGTGCTCCCCATGCTGTTCGTGCTGCGTTCGCGGCTGAACGACTTGGTCGTCGACTCGCCATCGCTGCGACGGCTGTACGGGTTGGTCGCGAGCGGGAGGGCCTGGTGGGCGAGGGCACGGGGCCGACGCTTTCAATCTGCCGACGTGCTGTTGCAGGCGTGGAGGCTTCTCGGCCCGGACCTGTTTGGCAAGAAGCGCATCGCCGTCGTACGAGAGCTCTTCCAGGAGTCGTGCTTTAACAACGGGGGCCCTGCCCCCGTCGTTGCGAACGAACTGCTCCGGGAGTTCAGCAGCAGCGCGGAGGCCCAGCGCATCCGTCACGAGTTCGCGGGCTTCCCATTGGCGGATCGCGTTCGGATGCGTTACCCGAGACCGAATGACGATCCGGAGCGCCAGGGGGACCTCATGGTTCTCAAGGCGTACGACGAGGCGACTGGTGAGAGGGGCGTCCTCTACCTCATGTATAGCGAATCCATCCGCAGGTTCCCCGCGCTGTTCGATCTGCCGCGGCTGGCATCCCGGTACATGCTCGTATTGGAACCGAGCTGGTGGGGCTACCAGGATGCCGAGTTTCTTCTGTACCTCGGTGCGGACCTCGATGTCGTCGTCCTCGCGCAATGCCGTCCGGACTTCGAATTCATCCGCGACCTGCGGACCAACCTCGTTCCCGCGCGCCTGGGTGCCGGAGACTGGATTGACCCGGATAGGTTCCGCCCCAAGGCGAGCCGGGACCGCGCCTACGACCTCGTCATGGTGTCTGGTTGGAATGTTCTCAAGCGGCACACGCTGCTTTTTCGCACCCTGCGGAAGCTCAAGCAGGAACACGGAAGAGTCTTGTCGGTCGCCCTCATCGGCTACCCCCAGCATTGGACTCGCACCAAAATCGAGAAGCTCATGCGTCGTTACGATGTCCAGGAGCAGTGCACGGTCTTCGAGAACATTCCTCATGATGAAGTGGCGCGGGTCGTCGGCGATGCCAAGGCGTACGTGCTGTTGTCCCGGCGTGAAGGCGCCAACAGGGGACTGTATGAGAGCTTGTTCTGCGGTACGCCGGTGATCGTCCATCGGCATCACCGCGGAGTCAACCTCGATCACGTGACGAAGGACGTCGGACGTCTGGCGGATGACGAAGAGCTTGCAGGTGTCATTCTGAGCGTCGTCGAGGGATGGGAGCAGTTCAGGCCGAGGGAGTGGGCCCTCGCCAACACCGGTTGGGTTACTTCGACAGGCCTCCTCAACCGAACACTCGAAGGGATCGCGCGGCAGCGAGGCCTGCCGTGGACAATGGACATCGTCGGCCATAAGAACGCGCCCAACCTCAAGTACGCCGAAGAGGGTGGGTACAGGCGGTTCGGGCCCGAATACGAACGGCTGCAGCACTACCTACGGTCCTGATGGTGGCTGGTTGAGGAGCCTGTCGTAGGCTGAGCGAATCCCCTGGCCGACGATGCTCCAGCTATAACGCTCGGTCGCAACGCATCGCGCGTTACGCTCGAGGTGCGAGCGGAGCGTGGCGTCGCGCAAGACCTGGAGCACTGCGTCGGCGATGGCATCTGGCGCATCGCGGATGAGGATGTTCTCTCCGTCCACCGCATCGAGCCCCTCGCACCCGATCGACGTCGACACGACCGCTTTCCCCATGGCCCAGGCGTCGAGGATCTTGAGGCGGGTCCCCCCGCCGATGCGGATCGGCACGACGCAGCAGCGAGCTTCCGCGAGCGCCGGCCGGACGTCCGGTACGTAGCCGAGGGCGGTGACGCCAGGCGTGCGATCGTAGCGCGCGCGATCGGTCACCGGGTTGTCGCCGATCAGTCGTAAGGAGGAGGCGCGGTCCGCAGCACGGACGCGGGGCCAGATCTCCTGGAGCAGAAACTCCACCGCATCCCGGTTTGGGTGGCTGTAGGTTGGTCCCACAAATACGACCCGCCCTGCGACGGTGGCGGTTCCGTTCGGTTTGAAGTACTCCGTGTCCGTGCCGTTCGGCGCGACCAGCGTCGGGGCGTTGGGGGCCAGCGCCCTGAGCCTCTGGGCGTCGACCTCCGACATCATCACGTTGAGTGCGAGGTGCGGACACAGCTCCTGTGCCACTCGCTCGACACGGTCAGCCTGGAACAGCAGGTAGCGCCGCATCAACGGCCGGTCGACACGCCGCGCGCGGCGCCGCAGCAACTCGGACTCGATGTCGTGGTGAGTACAGGCGATCGGTACGGGCGGCAAGTCGGGGAGCCAGCGGTGCAGGTCGAGGCTATCCATGTGCACCAGATCCGGTGCGCGCGTTCGTAACACCGTCCGGAGCCGGTCGGCGAACGCCCCGGTCTGATACTCATAGTAGGTATACGGACGTCCCGTCACGACACTACGCATGTGGTCCCAAAGCTTGCGCACAGCCGACTGCTCGTTGGGGATCGGAGTCGGCTCAGCGACGAAGCTCGCAACGGTACGCAACGCGCTCCACGCCGCGTCTCGTGCTGCGCGATCCGGCTGGTGATGCACGCGCGAGAAGGCGACGAGATCGATATCGAAAGCGAGCCGCAGCTCCTCCAGGATGTGGAGCGTACGGGCGGCGACGCCGCTATGAGGCGGGTGAGGAAGGGATTGCGCGAGGAACAGCAGTCGCGGTCGGGCGGCCAAGGCAGGTGAACTACCTATATCGACACGCGGCGTGAGCGCGGCCCGGATGGGGTGTCCGCGTGGTGTGCAATCTTCGCCAGCGCCAGGGTGAAAGCCAGGAGCGTGTAGAGGATGTCGTGGTAGGCCAACGAAAGAAAGAAGGAACCTGTCACGAAGCCGATGAGCGCCGCCGTCAGCGCTTGGGCCAACCGCGAAAGGTCAGCGGCGGCAGGGCCAGATCGGCGGGCCAGTCGCGTCACACGACGCAGTGACCCAAATGCCGTCGCGATCAGTCCCATGAACAGCAATAACCCCGGCACGCCCAGCTCAGCGCCAACCTGGATGAAGGTGTTGTGCGCGGCCCCCCAGCGTACGCCGCGGCCACGCTCCTGCCGCTTGGCCAAGGGGGAGATTGTCCCCTCAGCAACGGCAAAGTTCTGGCCGCCGACGCCCAGCACTGGGTTATCGATCATATAGGCAAGGCCGCGCTTCCAGACTCTGATGCGACCCTCGTTGGATGTGAGGTTATAGTCCTGTTGAGGGTTGAAAATCGTTTGCATTTGCTCCCAATAGCGATCGCTCGCGGCCGCGAAGACGACGGCGAGGATCGCGACGAGCCCCATCAGTCTGGCCCGCGCTGAAACCGTCGTGAAGCCGAGCAGCACGAATAGGGCGACGGCGAGCAGTGCGAGGAAGCCACCGCGCGAGCCTGAGCGAATCAGCCCCACCGCCAGCACGGCGAGTCCGACGACGGCGAGTATGCGCACGATCGGGCGTCGTTGTCCAAGGAGGAAGTACAGCGCGAACGGCATCGCCGTTGCGATGAGCGTTGCCATGTCGTTCGCGTCGTAGTAGAAAAGCCGCCCGAGACGCCAGGTGTCGCCGCTACCGAGCTGGAACCGGGAGAGCACCACTCCAGTGTACAGCACAGTCGCACCGCAGTACACGAACATCAGGCGCGAGAGATCGCGCGCGTTGCGGATGCTACTGGCGATGACCAGCGTCATCACGACAGTCCGAACGAAGTTGATCCAGAACTCGAAAGCGACGCCCTGGTTCAATGCGAAGGGGACTGACAAGGCGCTCCAGATCACCAATCCGAGCAGGCACGTTGTTGTGGTCGAGTTCAGGAGGCCGATGCGGCGCTGCCCGTACTGCTGCAGCAGCGACAGGCCAACGGTCACCGCTGTCGCCAGCAGCGCCGGCTTGAAGAAATCGAGGATGGGGAACAGCTGATGGACGCGGCCGATGGCGGTCGCGATGTAGACCGCGACGCACACGAGCAGCGCATCCCATGCGCTGACGGCCGCTCGGGGAACGGGCGAGGCGACGGCGGTCGCAGGGGCAGCCGGGCGGCGAGTCGCCTCCATGACTCTAGCCATGTGCCTTCACCATGCGGCTGCCGTATTGCAAGACCGGCGCCACCCTGATGCATGAAGCGTTTGCTGCTGGGAGTCCGCAGATCGTGGCGTCGACGCAACGCCCATCCTCCGGATGGGTGCCACAATCTTGACCGGCCCGCATGTTGCGTCGGAGCGCTAAGAGAGCCCCATGCGCATCCTGATCACCGACGGGAACGAACGCGCTGCCCTCGCCGCCGCGCGATCACTGGTCCGCGCGGGACACTCCGTCGGCGTGACGGCCGACTCCCGTGTGTCGCTTGCGGGCGTATCGCGCGGTGTACGGCCCCACCCGCTTACGACGGACCCCCTCACGCGCCCCGCGGATTACGCGGCGGAGCTGGCCAGCATCACGCGTCAACACGGCACCACCGTTCTGCTGCCGATGACCGACGCCTCGCTCGAGGCGGTGCTCGAGCATCGGAGTGCGTTGCCCGCGGGAGTCGTCCTGCCGTTTCCCGACCTCGCGATCTACCGAGCGGCCTCAGACAAGGGGCGCCTCCTGACGCTGGCGCACGACTGCGGATTTGGGGTGCCGGAGACGCGCACCATCGCGACGCCCCGCGACTGCGATGTGACGCTGCCAGAGGACTTCTTTCCAGCCGTCGTCAAACCCCACCGCTCGGTCGTGACCGCGGCGGGTATCCGTCGCAAGTTGACGGTGACACCAGTTGCCAATGCCGTCGAGTGCCGCCGCGCTCTGGCTGCACTCCCGGCGGCTGCATTCCCCGTCCTGGTGCAGCGGCGTGTCTCGGGTCTCGGGGAGGGGTTCTTCGCGTTGCGCTGGGGCGGCCGGACGATCGCCATGTTCGCCCATCGCCGTCTGCGGGAGAAACCACCGAGCGGCGGTGTCAGCACCTATCGGGAAAGCATCCCGCTCGACGAGCGGCTGGCTGGTCCCGGACTGCGGTTGCTCGACGCGCTCGACTGGCAAGGCGTCGCGATGATCGAGTGCAAGCGGGAACCTGAGACTGGCCGTCAGGTCGTGATGGAGATCAACGGTCGGTTTTGGGGCTCTCTGCAATTGGCGATCGACTCCGGCGTCGACTTCCCATCGCTGCTCGTTCGCTGCGCCACTGGGGAAAGCGTCCCCGAGCACCGTGACTACCGAGTGGGTGTCCGGAGTCGCTGGTTCTGGGGGGACGTGGACCAACTGTATCTGCGTCTCAAGGCACACGGCTCGCGCCTTCGCGCGCTCCTCGACTTCTTTCGGGTTTCTCCGCGCCGCGATCGCTCGGAGGTCTGGCGCTGGAGCGACCCGGCGCCATTCGTCGTCGAGACGCTCCAATGGCTGGGTCTCTTCACTCCACGTAGAGTCGATGCCACGTCGAGAAACACAGCAGTCCCCATAGTATCCGCTCCCAGTTCTGGCGTCCCGTAAGGTGCTCCGTGAGGAACGTCTGCACGGTCGCCGGATCGAAATAACCCAAGCGACGCTGGCGTTCAGGGGACAGTTCGTCCGTCAGCATCGGGCGGAGCTCGTTTCGGAGCCAGGCCGCAGTGGGGCCGACGAAGCCGCGCTTGGGTGCCCGGAGGTGATCCGGTGGCAGGCGAGGACGTAGGGCGCGCCGCAGGAGGCGCTTCGCCCGCCACCACGGTCCGATCTTCACGCGCTGGGGGAGCGGGAAGACAGCCTCGACCAGGACATGGTCGACGAACGGGACGCGCACCTCGAGCGAATGCGCCATCGACAGCCGGTCGCTGAGCGCGAGGATGTCGTCGGGGAGATATGTCGCGTAGTCCAGGTACAATCCGGCGGCGAGTCCCGTGGGGCGGCCGTGGGCGCTGAACAAGTCGCGGAAGCGAACACTGGCTGCCGAACCCGTGATCCCGGCCCGCTCCCGCTGGCCGGGCGCGTATAGCGCTAGACGCTCGCCATTCGACAGCGGGCTCATTAGGTCTAGGAACCGATCGGGCACGGCGCCGTTGCCGGTCCGGAGGAAACGCTTGAGGCGGTCAACGCCGAGCGACCCGTCCCGCGGCTCTGGTAGGAAGCGGCTCATGGCGCCGGCGATGCGCCGCACACCTGCGGGCAGTCGGGCGTAGTGCTCAGCGGCGAGGAGGCCAAAGTGGCGCCGGTATCCAGCGAACAGCTCGTCCCCCCCAATGCCGGTCAAGGCCACCTTGTAGCGACTCCCCACCGCTTGCGACAGTAGCCATGTCGGAATCGCCGAGTCGTCAGCGTGGGGCTCGTCCAGCGCTCGGACGATCGGCTCGAAGATGTTGAGGAGCTCGGGGCGAATGTCGATCACCGTGAGCTCTGCGCCGTAGCGGTTGGCCAACGTCCGCGCGAGTCCCGTCTCGTCGGCCGCTGTCGCACCCGAGCCCGAGTATCGGGCGGTGAACGCGTGCGGCGTATTTCCCGCGAGCGCCATGCTCGCGGTGACCGCGGAGGAGTCGAGCCCGCCGCTCAGAAAGGTGGCTACGGGCACGTCACTGACCAGATGCGCCGCCACCGATCCATCCAGCCACTCGCGAACCCGCTCCTCGGCGTCAGCGGGGCTGGGACGCTCGTGCAGCGGGAACTGCCAGTAGCGGCGCGTGGTGACGCCCCTGTCCCGCCGCCACTCGAGTGTGTGACCGGGTTCGAGTTTGCGCACGTCTACAAACGGGGTCGCAGGAGCGGGGATGTATCCGAGTTGGAAGAACGTGTCGAGTGCTTCCCAGTCGAGCTCGCGCGACGTCAGGCCGGCGGCATGCAGGGCCTTCAGCTCGGACGCGAACGCGATCCCCCAAGCAGCGGTGATCACGTAGAGTGGCTTGATTCCGAACCGATCCCGCGCGAGTAGCAGGGTCTCCGAGGATCGGTCCCAGATGGCGAAGGCGAACATCCCGCGGAGCGGCGTGACGCATTGAGGCCCCCGATCCTCGTAGAGGTGGAGCACGGTCTCGGTGTCGCCGGATGTGCGGAGCGTATGGCCGCGGGCCACGAGGTCGGCTCGCAGCTCCTGGTAGTTGTAGATCTCCCCGTTGAAGACGATCACCTTGGAGCCGTCTTCGTTGAAGATCGGCTGCCGACTGCCGCTGAGGTCGATGATGCTGAGGCGCCGCATGCCGAGACCTGCGGCCCCTTGCAAGCAAATCCCCTCGTCGTCCGGCCCACGGTGCTTGATCGCGCCGCACATGCGGCGCACCAACGACTCCGCCACGGGGCGTTCCCGGTCCCGGTACACGATGCCTGCGATGCCGCACATGTCGCGTGGCTCAGAAGCAAGAGTGGCGCCACGGGCGGTGTGGCCTCGACGCAACATGGCGACGCCACACCGCGCTTCACGGGTGCTGGACATGATGGGACGATCCAGGGGGCGCGCCTCTTGCACAAACGGCCGACGGGGTCGGCGTTGCTCCCCCAAGACGTCCACGGATCGGGAGAAAACCAGGATTGGAGAGTCGGTCGTTGGTCGTGGAACGCCCGCCAGCCACATCGGGCGTGACGCGGGCGTCGTTGTCGGATGCTCTAGCGCTCGGCTCCGACGCGTGGGATGCGCTGCTCGCGCGCGCCACTGCGCCGTCCCCGTTCATGAGCTGGGGCTGGCATCGTGCGTGGGCCGACTCCGCGCCGCCTGAGGAACTGGATGCGAGCCGAGTGCTCCTGCTGCACGGCTCGGAGCGCGCACTCCACGCCGTGGTGCCCGTCCGCATGTGCCGCGTCCGGTTCCACCGGGTTTGGGTGCGCGCGTTGAACTGGGCCATCGGGGACATCGGCTGTCCGGATCAGCTGGACGTACTGGCTCTGGCTGAGGCCGACATGCGATCTCTCGCGGCGGCGATCGAAGCCATGCCGTGGGAGATCATCGTCCTCGACAATCTCGTGGAGGGAGCTCCGAATGCGGAGCGACTCTGCGCCGCCCTTGCGGCACGCGGGCACGCGATCCGACGGAGCCCGTTGTGGAGCTGTCCGCGGCTCGAGCTGCCGCGTTCATGGGACGTTTACCTCGCGACGCTCAGCGCGAACCGACGCCAGATCCTGCGCCGCAAGGAGCGCAGCCTTTTTCGAGATCACGCCGCCGCCGTTGTGGACTTTGGAGAAGATCGACTCGACGAGGGCTGGGGCCACCTGCTGCGGTTGCACGAGCAGCGCTGGGACGGTGCTGGCGGAGGAGCGTTTCGCGACCCGCGCAGCGAGCGCTTGCAGCGGCAGTTCGCCGGTGAGATGGCGAAGCAAAAACGACTCTGGCTGAGCACGCTCGACCTGGAGGGGCAACCAGCAGCGGCCTGGTACGGCTTTACCTCCGGCGACACGGTGTACTTCTACCAGGGTGGGCGCGACCCGCGCTGGGAGCGGGAAAGCGTGGGGCTGGTGTTGATGGGAATGATGATTCAGCGCGCGATTCAGCAGGGCTATCGCGCGTTCGACTTCCTGCGTGGGGACGATCCCTACAAGCAGCAGTGGACGCCGGCGCGCCGGACGACCGGCGAGACCGTCATCTTCCGCTCCGGGTGGAGAACGCTTTGGTTGCGCGCGCTCGATGCGGCTGCGGCGTTCCGGCAGGGGGTGGCGCGCCATGCGTGAGTCTCCGGTGCTCGTCATCGTCTCGATCGACACCGAGGAGGACAACTGGTACCGCAGCCGTCAGGACGTGACGGTGCAGAACATCGGCAACCTGCGGCGCCTCGCGGGGTTTTTCGACCGGTGGGGGGTGAGGCCGACCTACTTTACGGCCTATCCGGTCGCCGTGGATTCACGCGCGGCCGACGTGATGCGAGAGGTCTGTAGTGGGGGCCGGGGGGAGCTCGCTGCTCACCTGCACCCGTGGAACACTCCTCCCCTCACCGAGGCGTTCGTTCCGCGCAACTCGATGCTCAAGAACCTGCCGGCCGAGCTGCAGCTGGCGAAGCTCCAACATCTCACGGCGGCGCTCGAGGAGGCGTTCGAGTTCAGGCCAACGGCGTTTCGCGCGGGACGGTATGGCCTCGGTCGCGAGACGGTGGCGGCGCTGCTGCGCTGCGGCTACCGCGTCGACAGCAGCGTCGCTCCGTTCGTGAATCTGGAGCCGGTTGACGATGGCCCCAGCTTCGTCGGTGCACCAATGGTCCCCTATCGTCTGGCGCCGGACCGCGACATCCGCGAGCCCGCCCCGAACGGGAAGCTGGTGGAGATCCCCATGTCCTACGGTTTCAGCCGTGCGCCCTTCAGTTTCTGGCATCCCACGCGTCGCCTGCTCGAGGCGACGCCTGGCCGCTGGTTCTACCTTCCCGGGATCGCCCATCGCACGGGCCTGATCAAACGCATTGCGCTGTCTCCAGAACAGTCGACGATGCGCGACATGCTGACGCTGTCGCGCCGTTTGCTCGAGCACGGTGTGCGTCACCTGCAATTATTCTGGCACAGTCCGAGTCTCATGCCCGGACTGGGTCATTGCCGTACCGCTGCCGACGTTGAGCGCCTGTACTCCTCTGTCGAAGCCTATCTCGAGGGCCTGGCGCGAATGACCTCCGTGACATTTGTCACAGTGAGCGAAGCGGCATCGGTGCTGTCGCAAGACATGTACCCCCGAGCCGCCCAAGCGTCCGCCGCATGCTGAAGAACGTCGGAAGCAACTGGGTCGTCACGGTCGTGACGGTGATTGCCGTCTATCTGCTCACCCCGTTCACGCTCCACAAGCTGGGCGTCGACGGATACGGCACATGGCTACTCATCACCTCGATAAATGGGTACTTGGGGCTGCTCGTATTAGGCGTCCCGATGGCGTCGGTCCGCTACTTCGCGCAGCACGTCGCCACCGAGGACAACCGTAGTCTCAACGAGGCGATCAGCAGCTGCACGGGTCTGTACCTGCTGCTGGGCCTCATCGCGCTCGTCGTCGGAATTGGCCTGTACGCATTCTTTACGCTGTACGGCATCCCGACGCCTTTGCATTCCGACGCCCGCTCCGCGTTCGGAGTGATGGTGCTCTTCGCGTCCGTCGGATTCGTCGCGCTGCTCCCAGAAGGCATCCTGGCCGCGCACTGTGATTTTGTACCGCGCAATGTCGTCCGCCTTACGACACTGCTGCTCCGTTTTGGACTCACGGTCGCCTTGCTGACGCTCAGGACGTCCCTGACCGTGCTCGCGCTGGTCCAGCTGGGATGCCTGCTCTTCGATTTTACACTCTGCTGGCTGGTCATTCGACGCCGGTACCCCGAGATTCGCATGCGCTTGTCGGGTTTCGACTGGGGCCTGGTGCGCAAGATTTTTTCGTTCAGTCTGTACGTGCTAGTGCTGAACGCCGGCGCTCGCCTCTCCTTCGAAACGGACTCGATGGTGATCGGGGGGTTCATGGACGTGGGGTCGATTCCCCACTTCACCGTCGCCAACAGCATCATCATTTATTTGATGGAGTTCGTGGTCGCCATCGCCGCTGTGGTGATGCCGACCGCCACCCGACTGCAGACTCAAGGGAAGCTCCCGGAATTGCGAGAGATCTTCCTCAAGTGGTCCAAGATTGCACTTTCTCTGACGATGATCGTTGGCCTGTTCCTCGTGGTCTTGGGACCGCGCTTCATCGCGTGGTGGGTCGGTCCGCAGTTCGAGCGATCGGCCGGCGAGGTGCTGCAAATCCTCATGATCTCGTACCTGGTCTTCCTGCCCGTACGCGGAGTGGCGCTTCCGATTCTGATGGGACTCGGCAAGCCGCGGCTTCCGACGATCGGGTTTCTCATCGCTGGTGTCATGAACCTCGCGCTGAGCATCCTGTTGGTGCGTCCGTTCGGCCTTGCCGGCGTCGCCCTTGGAACCGCCATTCCCAACGTCCTGTTTGCCGCCCTCGTGTTGGTCCACGCGTGTCGGGAGCTGGGGACGCCCGTCACGGAGTACCTGCGGTACGTCTTTCCGCGGGCGGCGCTCGGCGCGCTCCCGGTGCTCGCGTTGCTCCTGTGGTTCAAGCTCGGACTCGAGGTCCGGAACTTGGCTGGCCTGACAGGAGCCGGAGTAGCCATGGTGGTGCTGTTCGGGCTGACGTGGGTGTTCTTCGTGTACCGGAACGACCGGTATGTCGACCTGCGGGCCCGGCTTCCTCTCGTGCGAGCGCAGAGCCGGGCGTGACGCACTGGATGCTCGTCGCCGCGCTCGCGGCACCGGCTCTATTCCTCATCGCCGAAGCATCATGCCGCTGGTGGATTCGCGCCCGGTCGCGCTCTTACGTCTGGCCACCGCAGGCGCGTCTCGAAATCCGGCCCGATCCCGCCGCCTTTCCAGAGCTCGAGCGGCGGGCGCGATTCCACGTCAACGCGGATGGGGAGCGCGGCAGTGATGTGGCCGCTGGCGAGCACGGACTCTATCGCGTTCTGGCGGTGGGTGGGAGCGCGGTCGAATGCTTCGCCCTCGATCAGCCCAAGACCTGGCCCGGGGTGCTCGAACAACTGCTCAACGCCCCGGATCGCGTCCACGCCCTGGGCGCTCGCCGGGTCCACGTCGGCAACGTGGGACACTCAGGAATCGGGTCGCCCGAGCTCGATGTCATTCTCGAGCGCATCCTGCCCCAGTACCGCCACCTCGATGCGATAATCGTCATGGTCGGGGCCAGCGACGTGTATCACTGGCTCGAACAGGGTGCCCCGCCGTCGCGTGCGGCTACGCCGGTGCCAGAAGAGATGTTGTTTTCCTGTCATCCGCGGCAACGCTTCGGCTGGAAGCCCGGTGCGTGGGCCTTGGCGGAGATCGCCCGCCGGCTGCGCCGAGCGTGGTTTCGTCGTGTCGACGTGAAGGAGCGCACCGGGGCGTGGTTCGTCGGCGCTCGACGCATGCGCGCGGAAGCGAAAGAGGTGCTCACGACGATGCCCGAGCCAACCGTCGTGTTGCACGATTTCGAGCACCATTTTCATCGCCTTGTCAGCCGGGCGAAGACGCATGCCGATCGCGTGCTGGTGGTGCATCAGCCATGGCTGGAGGGTCCCTACACGGCCGAGGAGGCGGCCAAGTTTTGGCACGGCGGGGTTGGCAGGCCATGGAAGGAAACGGTCAGCGTCTATTACGATCTGGAGATCGTCAATCGATTGCTGGCGCTCGTGCAGGCGCGAGCCGCCAAGGTCGCGCACGCACTCGGCGTTCCGCACCTCGACCTGCTACCGCTGCTGACGCAACGCTCCCGCCACTATTACGATCACGACCACTTCACTCCTGTCGGCGCCGTCGTCGTGGCTCACGCGATCGCGGCCGCTCTCGGAGTCGGTCGTGCGGATCCAAGCTCATCGCGGCAGCTCCGAAACAGATCAGCAATGCGAGCGACATAATGCTCGAGCAACATCTCGTCACCTGGACAGCCGTCCGGTCCGACGTACCGCTCCGTCTCGCGCGCCACCCGTTGCCAGCGCAGCATCGGGCTGCCCGGGCGCAGCCATCCTTTGTTGGGGAGAAACAAGCTGAGACGGCCGTCGAAGTGGCGCGGTGTGTAGCGACGCAACCCCACGATCGTGGCGGCCTGAACCTTCGCACGTAGAACCTCCACGGGATCCGGCGGGGCAGGAGGGGCGTTACGCCGCGCCTTCCGGTCGCGCAGTCTCTGGATGATGTACTGGCGGCGCTCCCGATTTGACAGCGACAGCAGCGCTCGGGCGTGGGTGCTCACGCGTTCTACCTGACCCGCGGCGCGCTGCCGGAGTTGCGACAGTGCCCGGTACGCAGTTGGATACGGGCTGGTGAACAGCGCGACGAAGCGAATGGTCGCGCCTTGCTCCAGGAGTTGTCGTGCGAGCTCGAACGCGATTGTGCCCCCGGCGCAGTAGCCCGCAATGACATATGCATCGTCGGGCCGATAGGCCAGGATCTGGGTGGCGAAGTAGGCGGCCAGATCCTCGATGCACGTGAGCGGCTCGCGCTGACCATCGGCACCAGGAGGCTGCAGTCCGAAGAACGGCTGATCATCACCAAGCTGCTGCGCGAGGAAACGGTAGCAGAAGACGTCGCCATTGTGTCCGGGCACGCCAAAGATGGGAGCGCGTGTGCCTTGCGGCTGCAGCGGCACGATGGCGCGCTGCTGCTGGTGCTGGGCGCGCGACTCGGCCGCGCGGAGGAACTCCACGATATCGCGCTTGCGCTCCCGCAGCTGCTCGCGCAACTCGGGCGTGAGGACTCCGGTCGGGGCAGTGCACCTCAGCTGGTCGCCGTCCGCCCAGACCTGGACGTCGCGGCTCCGCAACTCCTGCAGAAAGGCCGGCAGCATCACACCGCGAACTCCTCTCGTTCGGCGGCGTCCGAGACGGGCGCGTTCGCCTGCGCGACCCAGGCCAGCTGATCGATGACCTCGGCGAGCCCGGCGATCGTCGGGCGCTCGAAGAGGTTGCGGAGCGGCAGATCCACCTCGAAGGTATCCCGGATACGTGACACGGCCTTGATCGCCACCAATGACTGTCCGCCCAGGTCAAAGAAATCGTCGTTGATGCCGATATTCTCCACGACCAGCAATTCGCGCCAAATGGCAGCGAGTGCCTTCTCAGTCTCGGTGCGGGGCCCGACGACGTCAGAGGCCGGCCGCATGTTCTCGTACGCGAGGGCGGGTAGCGCGTGGCGATCGACTTTGCCGTTCGTCGTGAGCGGCAACTTGTCCAGCCGGATGAAGTAGGTGGGAAGCATGTAATCGGGCAGCCACGTCGCGAGATGGGCGCGCAGGTCCGCCGGGGTCAGCGCCTTGTCGCTCACGTAGTACGCCGCCAGCCGGTTGATGCTGGTCTCCGCCGGCTCCGCCGGCTCCTCGTAACCGATCTGCTTCATGATCTGCTGCACGCGCGGTTCATCGATCTCATCGTCGAGCTCCGCCATCGCTTCCGCGCGGGTCTTCTGCCCGAGCCGCACGTCCCAGCTGTAGGGGAGCGCGTAGTTGTGGTACCCACGCTGCTTCTTGTGCACGTAGATGCCGACGTCGTTGATGAGGCAGTTGGTCGAACGGCCCGTATCCGACGGTCGAAGCCATGGCGTGCGCTGCCGCAAGTAGGCGTGCAGCTCCGCCAGGGGCACACTCCAGTACCGATAGAAGTCGACAAACTGGATGTCGCGGAACACGCCATCGTCACGGAAGATGTCCACCTCGAGGTGACACGAGACTGCATCCTCACGGCGGTGGTAGGCCTTGCGTGCCTCGAGCACGAGGTCGTCCAGCTTGGCGACGTCGAAGTCCTCACGCTGGAACACCTCTTCGGTCAGGCGGGTCTCGAAGAACTGTCCGCGCGAAAGTCCGGTGACGATGTAGCGGATGCCTTTCTCGTGAGCGAGGTTGGTGGCCAATGTGTAGATGGTCTTGAAGCAGCCATTGCAGACGTTCGCGAAGCGCTTGAGGCTGTCGACGAAGATCTCGTTCATGTGTGGCGTACCACCCATCACCAGGTCCACGGCCAGGGAGTCCACGACGCGGCGGATGTTCGCCTTGGCTTCGTCCGAGATGAAGCCATTGTCCAATGTGAAGACCAGCGGCTTCAGCCCGAGGTCGCAGAGCTGATACAGCATATACGTGCTGTCCTTGCCGCCGCTTAACAACACCAGACAGTCGTACGCCCCGGTTCGCTTCGCTTGCATCTCCGCCACGAGCGCCCTGAGCGCTTCCCGCGTTTTGAAATACGCCTGCGCTTTCTCGACGTATGTGTCCAAACCGCGGCAGACAGTGCACACTCCCGCCGCGTCATAGCTCGTCCCCGGAACGTTGGAAGCGAGACCGCAGCGTGTGCAGTGGGTCAATCGTCTCGAGGTCCTCATCGCGAGCGGATTGACGATATCCACCACGCACGCGCGGACAGCGTCGTGCTGCAGCAGGCGGGCCTCGACCTCGCCCAGCTCAATGCGCGCGCCGGCCACTTTCACCTGATGATCGGCGCGGCCCAGGAATTCCATGCGGCCATCGACGCTCCAGCGCGCGATGTCGCCGGTCTTGTACAGGCGCAGCGTCGCCGCCGGCTCTGGTTGCCGCGGATCTTTCGCGATCAGGAATCTCTGCTCCGTGAGCTCTGGACGATTGAGGTAGCCCCGCGCGAGTCCATCTCCCGCGATGTACATCTCACCGATGACACCGGTAGGCACGGGGCGGAGCTGCTCGTCGAGGATGTAAACGCCGGTGTTGGCCGCTGGAATTCCGATCGGCACCGAGAGGGCGAGATCCTTGTCCACATCGTAGCGGTGAATCATGCAGCCGACCGTGGCCTCGGTCGGGCCGTATTCGTTGTAAATGTCCACCCGGCGGCCGAAGGTGCGGGTGATATCGCGCGCCAGCGCAGTCTTAAAATCCTCGCCCCCCACGATGAGCTTGCGAATCTTGGTGGCAGGGAGGTTCATGTCTTTGATCATCGCGAGGTGTGCGGGCGTGAGCTTGACGATGTCGACCGTGCCGTCTTCGATGACCTTGAAGATCGCCATGCCGGGCATTCCCGGATCCTCACGAATGACCACGATGCGACCACCCGAAATCAGTGGCGTGAAGATCGATGTCACTGTGAGATCAAACGCGAGCGAGGAGAACAGCGGCCAGTCCAGGCGCTCGTCCCGACTGTACTGCTCCTTGGCCCACCAGATGTAATTGACCAGGCTGCGGTGCTCGATCATCACGCCCTTGGGCGTGCCGGTGGAGCCGGAGGTGTAAATGACGTAGGCGAGACTGTCGGGGGGGGGCGCGATTCGCCGCTCCGGATTCGCGACTGGATAACTCCCAATCGTCGCGAAGTCGGCGTCCAGCGTCACGACTTGCGCAGCGTTCTCCGGAACGCCGTCTTCCAGATGGGACTGGGTCACCACGACCGGCACAGCGCCGGCGCGTGCCGCGATATCCCGCAGCATGAAGGCGAGGCGCTCTTTCGGAGAGGCGGGATCGACGGGCACGTATGCCGCGCCGGTCTTGAGCACGCCGAGGATGGCGCACACGACCTCGATCGAGTGTTCCATGTACAGCGCGACGAGTTGATCCGGGCCCACACCGCATGCGCCGAGATGCACGGCAACCTGGTTCGCGCGGTCGTTGAGCTCGCGATACGTCAACGATCGATCCGCGAAGCGGATGGCGTCGTCGTCCGGCGTGCGCGCCACCTGGGCTTCAAAGAGCTCGACGATCGTCTTGTCGGCCGGGTAGGCCGAGGCGGTGTCGTTGTATTCGCGGTCTTCGTTCATAGCGACGACGCGATCATCTCCTTCAGGATTTCGTTGGTGCCGGCGTAGATCCGGTGCACACGGCTGTCGGTCCACATGCGGGCGATCGGATACTCCGCCAGGTAGCCATACCCGCCGTGCAACTGCAGGCATTCATCGACGATGCGGCACTCGCAGTCGGTGAGCCAATACTTGGCCATGGCGGTCGTGAAGGCGTCGAGCCGGCCGGCGATGAAGCGCTCCACGCAGTCGTTGAGGAAGACGCGGGCGATGTGCGCCTCGGTTTTGCACTCGGCCAGCTTGAAGCGCGTATTCTGAAAGTCGATCAACGGGTTGCCGAACGCCTTGCGCTCCTTCGCGTACTTGGTGGTGACGGCGACGGCTCGCTCCGCGGTTGCGACGGCAGCCACGCCAATCGCCAGGCGCTCATAGCTCATCTTCTCCATGATCTGGAAGCCGCCCCGGCCTTCGGCGGGACCGAGGAGGTTCGCGGCCGGGACCCGCACATTGTCAAAAAACAGCTCGCAGGTGTCCTGCGCGGGCATGCCGACTTTTTCGAGCGGGCGGCCGACGCGGTAGCCGGGAAGATCTCTGGTTTCAACCATGATGAGCGAAATGGCCTTCGGTCCCGTCGCTTTCGGATCCGTTTTCACCGCGAGGCAGACGAGGCCGGCGTGCCAGCCGTTCGTGACGAACATCTTGGAGCCACTGATGACGTAGTGGTCGCCCTCGCGGCGCGCGGTCGTTCTTATGCCCTGCAGATCAGACCCGGCGGTGGGCTCGCTCATCGCGATCGCGCCCACCAGCTCACCCCGCGCCATGCGGGGGAGCCAGTTGCGTTTTTGCGCTTCGCTGCCGTACGCGAGGATGTAGTGCGCAACATTGTCATGAATGAAGGAATGGAGGGGCACGCCCGCGCGCGTGAGCTCCTCCACGACGACGGTTTCGTGGACGAAGGTGCCTCCTCCGCCACCGTATTCCGCTGGAACATCGCTGAGCAGCATCCCCACGGCGCCGGCTTTCGTCCAGGCGTCCGGGTCCGGGAATCGCTGCTCGCGCCAGCGGTCCTGGTGAGGGGCGAATTCAGTTTGGACGAACGCGCGGATCGTCGAGCGGAACGCCCGGAGCGCGTCAGTCGTTCGGGGAGCCTCGGCGAGAGAAATCATGACACAAGGACCCGTGGTTGGGTCGCGCGATGGACCCCCGCCACCGCGCGCCCGGATGGATCGGCGGCCTTGGCGAACTCCGGATCCCAGGCGATCGCCGCTGGCGACGAACAGGCGATCGACGGTCCACCGGGCACGGTCAGCGCGCAGCAGTCGTCTGGAAACGCGCGCTCGAAAATCCGACGATACAGCAGCGCTTCTTTTGTCTGCGGCGGATTGGTCACATACCGCGTTGTGGCCCGCGCCAGTTCGGCATCGTTGATCGTGCTGTCCGCGTGCCCCTTCAGCGAATCGATCCAGCCGTAGCCGACGCCGTCGCTGAACTGTTCCTTCTGCCGCCACAGGATGCTGTCGGGGAGCACGCCGACGAAGGCTTCGCGCAACACCGCCTTCTCGATCCTGCCCGGACGGACGCGCTTGTGCTCGGCGTCCATCGACATCGCGACGTCCAGGAATTCCAGGTCGAGGAACGGCACGCGTGCCTCCACGCCCCACGCTGCCATCGCCTTGTTGGCCCGGTTGCAATCGTACAGATGCAGCGCCTCGATCTTCCGCACGGTTTCGTCGTGAAAGGCCCGCGCTGACGGCGCCTTGTGAAAGTACAGGTATCCCCCGAAGATCTCGTCGGACCCTTCACCTGAGAGCACCATCTTCACGCCCATCGCCTTGATACGCCGAGCCATCAGGTACATCGGCGTCGAGGCGCGGACCGACGTGACGTCGTAGCTTTCGATGTGCCGGATCACGTCCGGCAGCGCGTCGAGGCCCTCCTGCACCGTGAACTTGAACTCGTGATGACTGGTGCCCAACGCGCTGGCGACGACGCGCGCCGCCGCCAGGTCGGGCGAGCCTTCCAGTCCGATCGCGAAGGAATGCAGGCGCGGCCACCACGCCTCCTC
>WNGG01002481.1_pt1 | contig 22095 bp, 27 predicted proteins | sample 5400661 | NCBI WGS metagenome assembly WNGG01 (sample SAMN13153372, study PRJNA577476) | soil metagenome | isolation source: 100 cm soil or saprolite under Garry oak tree replicate 1 | place: USA:California | collected 2016-06-15
CCGCGGGGATCGGGTTGGTCACCAACCCTGCCGGGTACCTGGTGACCGGCAGCGATGGCGCCGCTGATCCGGGCGGCAGCTGGCCACTGCCCAGGGAGCCGCTGCCACTGGAGACCAACCGGCCCGGCGTGTTCGCCGCGGGGGACGTGCGCTGCGGGTCGGTCAAACGCTGCGCAGCCGCCATCGGCGAGGGATCGATGGCCGTGGCGCTCGTCCACCGCCGGCTGGCGGAGGTAGGCGGTGACTGACCAGCAGGTGGTCGCACATCCAGACACTGCGGTGTCCGCTGAGTTCGCTGAACTCGCCTCCGACGAGCGGATCGCCACAGCCGCAGCGGCGCTCGAACGCAACGGCATCCGGCCGCTCCGCGCCGCCACGGGCGCCGACGCGCGGGGCCTGGTCGGCTCCCTCCTCACCGGCGGCGCCGAGGTCTACAACAACACCTCCCAGACACTCGAAGCCATCGGCGTCGCCGACGACATCGAACGGTCCGGCCGTTACCAGCCGCTCCGGCTGCGGCTGTACCGGATGGACCGGGAAATGCAGCGCCGCGAGATGCGCACCCTGGCCGCGTCACCCGACTACGTCGTCGGCAGCGTGCACGCGCTGACCGAAGGCGGATCGCTGCTCATCGCGTCCGCGAGCGGCAGCCAGCTGGGCCCACTTGTGTCGGGTGCCGGGCGTGTGATCCTCGTCATCGGCGCCCAGAAGATCGTCGGCGACGTCGCAACCGGGATGCGGCGAATCTATGAATACTGCTACCCACTCGAGGATGCCCGGGCCCGGCAAGCCTACGGAATGCCCAGCGGAGTGAACAACATCCTCGTCATCAACAAGGTGGTGACTCCCAGCCGGGTCACCGCGATCATCGTCAACGAGCGCCTCGGCTTCTGATCACCTTCAGCTGGAGCGCTGCGAGCAGGGCGGCTCATGGGGCCAACAGGGCGGGCGGGTCGTAGCCGCCGCGGTGGATGACTGGACAACTCCGCGATCGTCGCGGGACGCAAGCGTTCGCCGCGCCAACGTGCGGCGGTACCTCCAAAGCGGGTCGCTGGCCGGGGTGGTCCGGCGGGAGGATTACATGTGAAGTCCTGGTAGGCCTTCGACCTTGCCCTCCCGCGGCGTCGACATGGTCATTTGGAGGCGCCCCGGCCGCGGCCGACCAGGTCGGCGTCCTCGGGGTGGCGGCGTAGGTATGCGCGGACGAACGGGCACAGGGCACGAGCTTGAGGCCGCGGGCGCGGAGGTCGGCCAGGGCGCCGGCGACCAGGCGGGCGCCGAGCCCCTGCCCCTCCAAGGCCGGATCGACCTCGGTGTGGACCAGCAGGACGGTGCCAGGCTCGGACAGGTAGTCGATGAAGCCGGCGCGCGTGTCTCCCAGCCAGAGCTCGTAGCGCGACTCCTTCGGGTTGTCGACGACACGAGGTTCCACGCCGCGCCTCCACAGCCATCACCACAGGATTCCGTCCGACATCGACGATAGCCCTCCTCGCAGGGCTGCCGCTTCCAGCCGGTAGATCTGGTGCCGTTCACCGCCCGTCACCCGCGGGTCCCTAGCTCATGCGCCGGTAGCGCCAGACGCACAGCGGGATGAACACGGCCAGGATCGCAGCGATCCAGGCGGCCGCGCCCCCAAGTGAGCCGGGTACGCCCCCGGTCAGCGAAAACGACCGCGCCGCGTTGGCGGTGAGCGTGATCGGGCTCGCCCTGGCGAAGGCCTGGAGCCAGGCGGGCATGCTGGAGACGGGCACGAACACTGAACTGGCGAACACGAGCGGGAAGACCACCACGAAGCCGGCGGACTGGGCCGCCTCCGCGCCGCGCACCGTCAAGGCGAGGAAGGCGAAGATCCAGCTCAGCGCGAACCCGACGCTGGCGACCAGGGCGACCGCGGCGAGCGCGTTGGCCACGCCGGCGTGGAAGCGGAAGCCGACCAGGTAGCCGACGATGATCATCAGCCCGATGATCAGCACGTTGCGGACCAGGTCCGCCACGGTGCGGCCCAGCAGCACCGCCGAGCGTGCCATCGGCATCGACCGGAAGCGGTCGATCACGCCGCGCTGCAGGTCCTCCGACAGGCCGACCGCCGTCTGCGAGGCGCGAAAGGTCACCGACTGCACGAAGATCCCCGGCAGCAGGTAGTCGACATAGCTGACGCCCGGCGGGAGCGAGCGGCTGACCGCGCCGCCGAACACGTAGACGAACAGCAGCACGAACATCACCGGCTGGATCGTCGAGAAGATGAGCAGCTCCGGCTGGCGGACGAAGTGGCGCAGATTGCGCACGGTGACCACGACGGCGTCGGTGGCGGCCTCGCCGAACTCCCGGAGGGGAGGGGGACGCCATCGCACGGCCGGCCTGGCGGGCTCGGCGGTCCTGGTGGCCGAGTCGAATGACCGTGGCTGGCCGTCCTCGCTCGGCGCGGCGCCGGTGAGCTGCAGGAAGACATCGTCGAGGGTGGGCCTGGCGCAAGCCGATGTCGCTGACGCCGATACCGGCGCGGCGTAACTGCGCGGCCGCCTCCTCGACCAGCACCAGGCCCTCACGCGGGGCCGGCAGCGTGAGCCGGTCCGGCCGCGCGTCCGGCTCGGGCTCACCGCACCCCACGCCGGCCAGGACCGCCTGCGCCCGGTCACGCTGGGCCACGTTGGCCCAGCTCGACTTCGAGAATCTGCCCTCCGACGCGGTCCTTGAGCTGGTTGCCGGTGCCCAGCGCAATGACCCGCCCGTGATCGATGACCGCGATCTGGTCGGCGAGCTGGTCGGCCTCTTCGAGGTACTGGGTGGTCAGCAGCAGCGTCGTCCCCTCGCGCCGAAGGTCGCGGACGATGGCCCAGATCTCGTTCCGGCTGCGCGGGTCGAGGCCGGTGGTCGGCTCGTCGAGGAAGAGCACCCGCGGCCGTGTGAGCAGACTGGAGGCAAGGTCGAGCCGGCGGCGCATCCCTCCCGAGTAGGTCTTGGCGGGGCGATCAGCCGCAGCCGCCAGGTCGAAGCGCTCGAGTAGCTCCTCGGCCCGGCGGCCAGCCTCCGCCCGCGAGAGGTCGAACAGGCGGCCGAACATCTGGAGGTTCTCGCGGCCCGTGAGCACCTCATCCACCGCCGCGAACTGCCCGGTCAGGGCAAGCAGCTCACGAGCCGTGCCAGGCTCACGGACAACGTCACGCCCGAGCAGTTCGGCGCGTCCGCTGTCTGGCACCAGCAGGGTCGCCAAGATCCGGACGAGGGTGGTCTTGCCCGCCCCATTCGGGCCGAGGAGCCCTAACACCGTTCCCTCTTGCACCTGAAGGTCCACACCGCCCAGCGCGACCGTCGTTCCGAAGCTCTTGACCACACCGTCGACCCGAACGGCGGGCGGCGCCGAACGCAGGCTGCTCCGGCTCATCTGCGCTGCTCCAGGGCAGCCAGAAACCCCTCCGGGACGGTCCCCAGACCCAGCACGATCACATCCACGGTCTCTGGCATCACTGGCGCTCCCTTGCCGCTCGCCACCGACAAGACGCCGTCCAGCCTGCCACCTGCATCTGTATACCGTGGTGCAACGCGGCGAGTTGGAGGGTCGCATGAGGATCGGGATCATCGCTGCGGGCAACATCGGGCGAGCCCTGGCCGTGCGGTTCGCGCCAGCGGGCCACCAGGTGATGCTCAGCAACTCCCGCGGCCCCCACACCCTGGCCGACCTGGTCGCCTCCATCCCGGGGGACGCGCGCGCGGGGACCGTCGCGCAGGCGGCTGGCTTCGGCGAGGTGATGGCCGTGGCGATCCCGCTGCGGGCGATCTGGGACCTGCCGCCCGAGCCGTTTGCCGGCAAGCTGGTGATCGACGCCAACAACTTCCCACAGCGCGACGGACACATCACCGAGCTGGACGCCGACCAGACGACCTCGTCGGAGCTGCTGGCCTCGCTACTGCCCGGAGCCATCGTGGTGAAGGCCTTCAACACGGTCTTCTTCCAGCGACTCTTGGACGACAGCCACCCGGAGCTGCCCGCCGCGCAGCGACTGGCGATCCCGGTCGCCGGCGACGACGAAGATGCCAAGCGGACGGTTATCGACCTGATCGACCAGATCGGCTTCACCGGGGTCGACGCCGGCACCCTGGCCGACAGCCGGCGCCTGCAACCCGGCCGCCGCTGCAGCACGACAGCACGGCAGGACGACGCGGTCGGCGAGCGGCGCCGGTCGTCCGGCTTGGGGGCGACCATGACGACACCCGACCTCGTGGCTACGCTTGGGCGTTGGGAACCCGTTGGAGAGGGCACCGGCGTGAGAGCTCAGCCATGACGAAACGCCGACAGATCCAAGCGGCCGCCACACCGTTCTCGGGTCGGACCGCGTCGGCCAGCCTGTCAGCCGCGGTCCAGAACGCCCGAAAGCGCGCGGCGGTGAGCCTGTAGTGTCCTCCACCGGGGATTCGTCCATGCACACCGCGGGCCGGACGACGCTTGCCGTCCTCGGCGCTGGTCCCAAGGGGATCGCGATCGCGGCCAAGCACGCGGCGCTGGCCCGGACCGGCTGGGAGGTGCCCGACCTGCTGCTGATCGACAGGGCGGGCGTGGCCGCCAACTGGTCGGGCGCCGTGGGCTACACCGACGGCCGCCAGCGGCTCAGCACCGCACCGGAGAAGGACGTCGGCTTCCCCTACGCCCACACCTGGGGCGCCGATTCTGAGCGAATCAGCCACGAGATGAGCCGCTGGTCCTGGCAGAGCTACCTGGTTCACGATGACGGCTTCGCGGACTGGGTCGACCGCGGCCGGCCCCGCCCCAACCACCGCCAGTGGAGCCAGTACCTTCGCTGGGTCGCCGCACGGATTCCGGTCGAGCCGCTGCTGGCCGAGGTCGAGCGCATCGACCTCGCCGACGGGCGTTGGCGGCTTGCCGCCCGCACGCCGACGGGTGAGCGGCTCGACTTCGATTGCGACGGTCTGGTCCTCACCGGCCCCGGACCGCCCGTACGACTGCCCGGCCAGCACGACGACCATCCGCGCATCCTCGACGGCCGCAGCTTCTGGACCAGCCAGGACGCGCTCGGGCGCGGCGGCCCGGTCGAGGTGTGCGTGATCGGCGACGGCGAGACCGCCGGGTCGATCGCCTCCGCACTACTGGGCGTGCTCCCCGAGGGCTCGACCATCGAGCTTGTCTCCGACCATGGCGTGCTGTACACGCGCGGCGAGAGCTTCACCGAGAACCGCTTGTACTCCGACCCCACCGCGGCGGGCTGGCAGCGGCTCGCCGAGCGGCACCGCCGCGAGTTCGTCAGGCGCACCGACCGCGGCGTGTTCTCCGTGCAGGTCGAGGACGTGCTCAACCCGGCCGAGGCGGTGCGCGCGGTCGCCGGCCGCGTCATTGAGGGTGTCCGTGATGCTCGCTGGGTCCGGACGTTGATGGTGACTGGACCATTGGCAAGGTGTCTCGCGCCTGGCTCGACGTGGCGGGCTGGATGTCGCTGCGGAGCAGCTGGCCGACGACGTTCCCGGCGCCGCCACCGCGCTTGGCAGGTCGGCGGCGTTCGGGGATACCGCTCGCCTCGGCGCCGAGGACGCGCCCACTGGCCCAGCCCGGCACCAGGTCTGTACGTATTGCCGCCATGCGTTGCGGCGCACGCCGCTGGCTTCTCCGGAGGACGCCCGGCGCTTCAGGTGGGGCGATCATCCCGCCGGCTCGCGGCCTTCCGCGACGGCCAGGTTCGCCGTGACCTCGGCGGGGAGGGGCGCGGTGTCATAGAAGATCCGCAGGCGGCGGATTCGCGGCTCGGGTCCATCCGCTGCAGGCTCCCCGGTGAAGTCGAAGACGTCGCAGCAGTCGAACACGACGATGGTGCCGTCCCGTAGGGTCCAGCGGTAGTGGAGGTAGGCGGCGGCCCGGGAGGCGGCGGTCGTGCCCACCAGCACGTCGACGACCTCGACGTCGCTGCGTCTCGATGCCGCCGCCAGCCTGGTGAAGAACTCCGGCGCTGGCATCCGTCCCAGCAATGGCGACACCACCTCGCCAGCGGGGCCGAAGAGCCTGACGATGGCGCCGGTGTCGCCGGCGTTCAGGGCCGCAAAGTAGCGCCGGACGACGCCCGCGAGGGCCAGGCCGGGGGCGGGGCTGGGCATGAGACCTCCAGAGAGTTCAGGAGTCCGCGAGGGTCGCGGAGGGCGCGGAGGTGCGCTGGGTGATGAGCAGTTGCAGGCCGTCGAGGATGCGGTCGAGCCCGAACCGCCAGCCGTTGTCCCTTGAGGCGCCGCCGGCGTCTCCGGCGGCGGCGATGAGCGCGGGGAAGCGGTCGCCGTGGGCACGCAGCAGCTCGCTGACCGCCGGGCTCAGCGCCCGCTCGGCCGTCCACGGCTGGGTGCCGGCCATGGTCGCCGACAGGGTGTTGCGGATGTGGCCGCTGAGCAGGAAGACCGCGTCCATCCGCTCGGGGCCGTCCAGGCCGGTGCCGGCCAGCGCGCCGACAGCGCACTCGGTCCAGCCAACCTCCTTGGGGCCCATGACCCGGTTGCCGACGGTGACCGCCGGGAGCCACGGGTGGCGCTGCCACCTCGCCCGCAGCCGGCGGGCCCATGCCTCCAGCTTGGGCCGCCAGCCACCCGGGATGCTTCCGAGGTCGGGCGGTTCGCCGGCGGCGGTCTCGATCATGATCGCCAGCAGCTCGGCCTTGTCGGCGACGTAGCGGTACAGGGCCATCTTGGTGAAGCCGAGGCGGCTTGCGACCCGCTGCATGGAGACCGCCGCAACCCCGTCGGCGTCGGCGATCTCGATCGCGGCCTGGGCGATGCGCTCGACGGTGAGCGCGGGCTTGGGCCCGCGGCTCGGGGGTGTGCGCAGCCCCCAGAGCAGCTCGATGCTGCCTGCTCGCTCTCCTGGCCTGCGGTCCTTCCCGATGGTCATCTGGGTCTTCGCCTCCGGTCTTGCCATCGCCGAGAACTGTATCTAGTATACACAGTGTCCGAAGGACACAGTTAGTGTCGAGCCATTGGAGGAGGCGCGTATGAACCGCTCCCACTCGCAGGCACCCAAGGCCGTCACCCGGGCCGGGTGGCGGGAGTGGACCGGGCTCGCCGTCCTCGCGCTGGCCTGCCTGCTGTACGCGATGGACCTGACCGTGCTGCACCTGGCCGTGCCGTCCTTGAGCGCCGACCTGCGGCCGAGCAGCGCCCAGCTGCTGTGGATCATCGACATCTACGGGTTCATGGTCGCCGGGTTCCTGGTCACCATGGGCAGCCTCGGCGACCGGATCGGGCGCCGCCGGTTGCTGCTGCTGGGCGCCGCCGCCTTCGGCGCCGTCTCCGTGGTCGTCGCCCTGTCCACCAGCCCGGAGATGCTGATCGGGGCCCGCGCGCTGCTGGGGATCGCCGGGGCGATCCTTGCGCCGTCCACGCTGTCGCTGATCTTCAGCATGTTCCAGGACCCCAGGCAGCGGACGACCGCCATCGCCATCTGGATCACCAGCTTCTCGGCCGGTGGGGCGATCGGGCCAGTGCTGGGCGGGGTGCTCCTCGAGCACTTCTGGTGGGGCTCGGTGTTCCTGCTGGCGGTGCCGGTGATGGCCCTGCTGCTAGTCCTGGGGCCGCGTGTGCTCCCCGAGTTCCGCGCCGAGGACGCCGGCCGGCTGGACCTAGCCAGCGTGGCCATGCTCCTGCTCGCCGTGCTGGCGGTGGTCTTCGGGCTCAAGGAGACCGCCCAGAGCGGGATCTCCTGGCTTCCCGTCACCTCGATGCTGGCCGGGCTGGTGGTCGCTGTGGTGTTCGTTCGCCGGCAGCTCACCCTGGCCGACCCGATGATCGACCTGGGGCTGTTCCGCATCGGTGCGTTCAACGCGTCGCTGGCCACCAACCTGCTGGGCATCTTCATCGCGACCGGCTACTTCCTGTTCGTCGCCCAGTACCTGCAGCTGGTGCTGGGGCTGTCGCCGCTGCGGGCGGGGCTATGGTCGCTGCCGTGGGCCGGTGGGCTGATCGTCGGATCGAACCTTGCCCCCTGGATCCTGCGGCAGGTCCGCCCGGCGCTGGTGATCGGCGCCGGCCTGGCGATGACGGCGGTTGGCCTGGCGGTGCTGACCAAGGTCGGTGGGTCGCGCGACGCCGACCTGGCGATCCTCGCGGCCGCCTCCACGGTCGTCTCGCTGGGACTGGGACCGGTGTTCACCGCCACGACCGACCTGATCGTGTCCTCCGCGCCATCCGAGCGGGCCGGGGCCGCCTCGGGCATCTCCGAGACCGGCAGCGAGCTGGGCGGCGCGCTGGGCATCGCGATCCTGGGCAGCATCGGCGTGGCCGTCTACCGCGCCGACCTTGCCAGCAGCCTCCCGGCTGGCATCCCGAGCCAGGCCGCCGCGGCCGCCCGCGATACCCTCGGGGGTGCGGTGGGCGTCGCCAGGCAACTCCCCGACGGCGCCGGCGCCGCGCTGCTGGCCGGGGCCCGCGATGCGTTCACCACCGGGTTGCACGTGGCCGCTGCCATCAGCGCCGCCGTCGCCGTCGGCGTCGCCGTGCTGGCCACGGTCACGCTCCGGGCAGAGCGTGCCAGCCCGCAGACCCAGGCCGAGCCTTGCGAGCAGCAGCCGGCCACCGCCGAGCCGGCCGCTGCCGCCCAGCTCGTCCGGACGGGTGGGGGCTGCGTCGCCTGCCCGGGAGAGCGCAGGCACCCGGACCTCCAAGGCACCGGGCGCCCTGAGCTGTCCATCCACGATCCAAAGGAGGCCGCGGTTGACTTGACGGAGGTCATCGCTGACGGATCGATCGGCTGACGGCCGGTCCGGCTCCAACCATGGAGGATCAAGATGAGAAGGGTGGTTGTGTCGACCTACGTGACCCTCGACGGCGTCATGGAAGCGCCAGAGAAGTGGGAGCTCTGGAACGAGGAAGAGATGGAGAAGTACGCATGGGAGCAGCTGCTGGCGTCGGACGCCCTGCTCATGGGACGAAAGATCTACGAAGGGTTTGCCGCTGCCTGGCCGTCCCGCGGGGGTGAGTTCGCCGACAGGATGAACAGCCTCCCCAAGTACGTCGTCTCGACGACGCTGGAAGCGGTCGAGTGGAGCAACACGAGCGTGATCCGCGATGACGTTCCCAACGAGGTTGCCAAGCTGAAGCAGCAGTCCGGTCGCGACATCCTGATGTACGGCAGCAGCGAGCTCATGCACACGCTTATGCAGCATGACCTGATCGACGAATACCGGTTCTGGGTCAACCCCATCGTCCTGGGAAGCGGCAAGCGACTGTTCCCTGAGGGCAGCAGCAGGTCCGAGTTCAGGCTCGTCGGCACGACCACGTTCAGCACGGGCGTCGTCATCCTCGCCTACCAGCTCGCGGGCAAGGAACGCTAGCCAGCGACGCGTCATCGCCGTTGAGGGTGCCGTGATGCCCCGTGCGCCCGGACGTTGACGGGGACCAGACCATCGGCAAGGTGTTCAAGCCTTCCAGGAGGTCCGGTCCCTGTTGGAATACTGCCCGCGCTCGTCACTGCCCGCAGACGTGCTGGCCTGGCTGGCCGCCCGCCTGGCCCACCTGCGGCCACCCCGGCCGCCCGGCCAGGGCGGCACCCCGCCACTGTCGCTGGAGGTCCGCCTGGATGCGGTCGCCGCGGTGCTGCTGGACGGGCTGTCGTACCGGCGCGCCGGCCGCATGGTCGCCGTCTCCAAGACCGAGGTCGGCGACAGCCTGGACCTGCTGCTGGGACCGCTGGCCGACCTCGGCTTCTGCCAGCCCGACGGGACCTTCGTCACCAGCCTCGACGACCTACGCGAGCGGCTTGGGGAGATGGCCGCATCCGGCGAGGCGGTCTGCCTGGACGGGCTGGCCACCCGGGTGCAACGACCCCGCGGGTGGGCCAACCAGAAGGTCCTGTACGACGCCAAGCGCCACAGCCACACCGCCCAGGGCCTTGCCATCTCGACCATCCACGGCGACCTGCTGTGGCTAGACGGCGGCTGGCCAGGCAGCTGCCACGAGCACGAGTTGATCCAACTTGCAGGGCTGCAAGGGCTGCTCGACGATGTCGAGGTCGCCAGCCTGCTGGACCGTGGGTTCCGCGAACTGGCCAAGACGCGCGAGCACTGGCATGCGCCGGCCGGGGACCGCCGCACCAAAGACCGCCTCAGCCACGCCCAGCGGACCTACAACCGCCTGCAGGCAGGGCTGCGCGCGCTGGTGGAGCAGTCCATCGCGCACCTGGCCAACGCCTGGTCGCTGCGCCGCTGGCGCGGGCTGCTGTACCGCGTCCGGGACGTCTTCCGGGCCGCCGGTGCACTCATCTGCCTCGGTCGCTGGCTACACCGAATCCCCACATGACAAGAGCATCACGGACACCCTCATTCGCCTGGAGCCGGTCGAGGGCAAGGTCGTCGTCGGGGTCGACTACGAGCAGCAACGCGAGCGCATCGCTTTCGACTGGGTGGTCGTCGCGGTCGGCTTCGATGCGCTGTGGTCTGGCACCTGCTCGGCGAGCGTGCGCGGGCGGCGCTCGCCGCCCTCGCCAGTGGGCCGGCGGAGGGTCTGCCCGCCCGCATCACGCTCGAACGGGCCATCGGTCATGACCTCGCCATCGCGGGGCTGCATCCGAAGCTCCACCTGCCAGTCCTGGCCGGGGTCGCCCAGGGGCCCGGGTTCCCGAACCTGTCTTGCCTCGGCCTGCTGGCCGACCGCGTGCTGGGCGCCTACACCGTGTCCATGACGGGCGTGCGCGTCCCCGAGCCCGACGCGGCCGCCCGCGGAACCGCAAGATAGCGATGAGCACGCCATGAGCCTGCGCGCCTGGGCCCGGCACCCGCGCAGGCACTCCCAGGGGGTCGCCGCCCTGCGCATCCAATTCCAGCGCGCCCTGGCCGAGCCGCAGCGGGTCCGCCAGCGAGTCACCGCCTCGTGGCCGTAACTGTCTGGCCTCCAGGAGCGCGGTGGCAGGCCGCGGTTGCCAACACCTGGACGGCCTACCAGCCCGGAGCAGTGAACCTGGCGTTCCCACACAAGGTGCCACCCGAACACCACCTCAGCCGCCACAAATCGATGAGCCGACCGACTCGGAGGGAGTGAATCAGAACAGCACCACCCGAACGGAGCCCATCGCACAAAGGATGAGGCGACCAGATGGTCGCCATGGGCGGCCGGAGGCTGGCCCGGATCAACCGCCTACCATCAGTGCCTGTGGTCAGCTCATGATCAAGCCGATGATGGTGTTGAGCATGCCGTGAGGCGTCGGCGGCGAGGACGGAGCCCGCTTGAGCACACTGCCAGGAGTCGACCCAGCCGTGCCGCCCAGCGGGACCGGCTGCGCCGAGTGCGAGGCCGCCAAGGGCTGGTGGTTTCATCTGCGCCGGTGCGCCCAGTGCGGGCATATCGGCTGCTGCGACAGCTCACCATCGCAGCACGCCAGCGCGCACGCGACAGCCACCGGTCACCCGGTGATCCGCAGCTTCGAGCCCGGTGAGGCATGGTTCCGGAACTACCAGACCGAAGAGTTCTCTGAGGATGGGCCAGCGCTGGCCTCTCCGGAACATCATCCACTCGACCAGCCAGCTCCCGGCCCAGCCGGCCGCGTACCCCCAGACTGGCAGGCGCACCTGCACTGACAACCGCGCAAAGAGGCTGCCTGGGCTTCCCCCCGGTGGCAGGACACCTCCGATGAGAGGAGGCTGTCCGGATGTCCGACCAGCAGCGAAGAACCAGGCGGCAGTTCACTCCCGAGTTCAAACGCGACGCGGTGGAGTTGGTGCGCACCTCGGGTCGGCCGATCGCCGAGATCGCGCGGGAGCTGGGGATCTACGACTCCACGCTTGGCAACTGGGTCAAGCAGGACCGCATCGACCATGGCGAACAAGAGGGCCTGAGCAGCGATGAGCGGGCCCGCCTGCGGGACCTGGAGCGCGACAACGCCCGGCTGCGGATGGAGCGTGACCTGCTGAGTCGAAAATGTGCCTGACCGGCGGCATCACCTCATGCGGGCATGGTTGCAGACGAGCGGTTAGGCTGCGTCTGCGGCTTGGAGGGTGACCTTGTGGCCGAGCTGCTCGAGCTGGCGGACCAGCCGCTTGGCGTAGCGGTCGGTGGCCTGTTGTTGGCGCTGCTGAAAGTAGTCCTCCCCCAGGTCGTGGTAGGCGACCCCACGGGCGAGGATGTGGTAGGTGACCACCAGGATCGAGTGGCCGACCGCGATCGTTGCCCGGCCAGGCCCTCGGCGGCCTTTGAGCCGGTAGTACTGGGCACGGAGATAGCTGTCCTTGGTCCGGGCGGCGGCCTTGGCCGCCTCGGTCAGCGCCGAGCGGAGCCACTTGGAGCCCTTGCGGGTGCGACCCGAGCCGCGCTTGCCGGCCGACTCGTTGTTGCCCGGGCACATCCCCGCCCACGAGGCCAGGTGCGCCGCGGAGGGGAACTGGCCCATGTCGGTGCCGATCTCGGCGACCAGGACCTCAGCGGTGCGGGTATCCACGCCGGGGATGGTGGCAAGCAGCCTCACCTGCTCGGCGAACGGGGTGATCACCTGCTGGATCCGCGTGCTCAACACCGCGATGGTCTCGTCGAGGTAGTCGATGTGCGCCAGGATCTGGGCGACCAGGAGCCCGTGATGCTCGGTGTGGAACCGGCCGGTCAAGGCCTCCCGCAGCGCTGGCAGTTTGGCCCGCAGCGGCCCTTGGCCAGGTCGGCGAGGACCTGGGGGTCGTGGGTGCCGGCGATCATGGCCTCCAGCATCAGCCGCACCGACACGCGAAGCGCCCGAGTGGCCACGCTGGATAGCTTGATCCCCGCGTCCTGGAGGACCTTGTCGAGCCGCTGGACTTCCCGGGTTCGCTCCTGGATCTGCGCCTTGCGATAGCGGGTCAGGTCCCGCAGCTCCCGGATCGGGCGGGGCGGCACGAAGCTGGGTCGGACCATGCCGTGCTCCAGCAACTGGCATAGCCAGGCCGCGTCGGCCATGTCGGTCTTGCGGCCGGGCAGGTTGCGGGCGTGCCGCGCGTTGAGCAGCCAGCACTCGAACCGGCCCTCCGGGACCTGCCAGACCGGCTTCCAGTAGCAGCCGGTGGCCTCCATCCCGACCCGTGTCACCTGGTAGCTGTCCAGCCAGTCCGCCAACCCCAGCAGTCCCGCCGTCATGGCCCTGAAGGTGTGCAGCGCCTGCCGTCGCCCACCGTCGGGTCCGGGGATGCGCACGCAGGCGACCACGGTGTCTTTGTGCACGTCCAACGCGGCGCACCGCTCGACCAGGATGTCCATGGGCCGCTCCTCCCTTGGCTCGACGGCCTGTTGGCCGCCTGGAGGAGCCTCCCCGTGAAGAGTCCTGAGTCTCGTGCTCGTGGCAACAGTCCGGGGTGCCTGAGGCTCCCACGTCCTACTCAAACGCGAGCTCGCGGGCACCAACCAGAAGCGACGTCGGCCAGGCGACCGGACCCATTTTCATCCGCCGTGGGTGGCCGGCGCGGCCATGGATTACTCAAACGAACCGTCGCCTTCTGGGTCAAGGAGACGTCGACGCCGTGATGCGCTACCGCTGTGTCGACGCCCAGAGGGCGGCCGGGTTTCCGGTAGCTGCTGCCTGCCAGGCGGCCGAGGTGACCCGCTCGGCCTACTACGCCTGGACCACCGAACGCCGTCAGGGACTGGCTGGGCGCCAGCGGGAGCAGGCCAGGTTGGTCGGCGAGATCCGCCGCATCCACGCCCGCTCCCATGGCACCTACGGCGCCCCACGCGTCACCGTCGAGCTCAGGCGGCGTGGTTGGAAGGTGAACCACAAGCGGGTGGAGCGGCTGATGCGCACCCACGGCATCGTCGGCTATCGGCCCCGCCGACGCCGATCGCTGACCCGCCCCGACACCGCCGCCGCGCCGGCGCCCGACCTGCTGGGCCGGCTGTTTGACCCCGACCAGCCGGACGTGGCCTGGTGCAGCGATGTGACCTATATCCCCACCGACGAGGGCTGGCTGTATCTGGCATCGGTCATCGACCTGGCCTCCCGGCACCCGCTCGGCTACTCGATGGCCACCCACCACGACGCCACCCTGGTCTGCGACGCGTTGGGAGCTGCCGTGGCGACCCGCGGTGGACAGCCGATGCACGGCACGGTCTTCCACAGCGACAGAGGCAGCGAGTACACCTCGGCAGCCTGCATCCAGGCCTGCCAGCGGCTGGGACTGCGCCGCTCGATGAGCCGCACCGGCTCGTGCCAGGACAACGCGGTGGCCGAGAGCTGGTTCGCCTCCCTCAAGGTCGAACTCGTCAACCGCCACCACTACCGCACTCGTGCGCAGGCCCGCGCCGCGATCTTCCGCTGGATCGCCTGGTACAACCGATCCCGCCTGCACTCCACCCGTAGCTACCTGCCACCGCTTGAGTGGGAACACCAGCACGCCACTGTCAGCCCGCTACCATCGACCACGGCCGCATAACCCGGTGTCCACCTCCCGGGAGGAGGCCCAGGGAGACCGGGAAGCTGGTGAACGCCAAGATCTCCACGGCGGCTTCGTGCAGCATGTCCTCGAGCTTGGGGAACTGTCGGCCGAGCATGCCGGCGATGACCTGGAGTTGTTCGTGGACGTGGGTGGCATCAGGCTGGGCGAAGATGGTGCGGATGGCGGCGGCAACCATCTCCGCGGAGCCCTTTGGGGACCTGGGCGAGCAGGTTGCGCAGGAAGTGGACGCGGCGGCGCCGGCCATGGTGGCCTGCACGGCCTGACGCAACCCCAGGTGGGCGTCGGCGATCACCAGCTGGACCCCCTGCGGCCACGGGCCTTCAAGCTGCGCAGGAACTGGGTCAAAAAGGCGCCGTCTTCGGAGTCGCCAACGCCAAAGCCAAGCACCTCGCGGCGCCCGTCTCCAGCCACGCCGGTGGCCACCACGACCGCCTGGGAGACCACGCGGCGGTTGACGCGGGCCTTGCAGTAGGTGGCGTCCACGAACACGTACGGGAAGACCTGGCCGGCCAGCGAGCGGTCCCGGAACGCGGCCACCTCGGCGTCGAGGTCGGCGCAGATCCTGCTCACTTCGGACTTGGAGATGCCGCTGTCGGCGCCAAGCGCGCGGACCAGGTCGTCGACCTTGCGGGTGCTGACGCCGTGCAGGTAGGCCTCCATCACCACCGCAAACAGCGCCTGATCCACCCGCCGGCGCCGCTCCAACAGCGAAGGGAAGAACGACCCGGCGCGTAGCTTGGGGATGCGCAGCTCCAGATCCCCGGCCGTGGTGGCCAGCAGCCTTGGCCGGTGGCCGTTGCGCTGCGCGGTTCGGGTATCGGTGCGCTGATGCGGCGCCGCGCCGATCACCGCCGTGAGCTCGGCCTCGACGAGCGCTTGGTAGATCGTTTGGGCGGCCTGGCGGATCCGGTCGTCGACCTCCGCGGCCTTGAGTGCCTCCAAGGCTTCCAGCAGTGCAGACTGGTCAAGGGCCACCGTGCGCTGTGTCCTTTCACGAGAACCATTGGCGTGGGTCTTGCTGACCATCGCACGGTGGCCGCTTCAACGTGGTCACCCACGCCCTCGCGACCGATGACCTACACCACTCGGTGGGACGCCACTGAGACGGCAGAAGGGCACCAGAGGCCGATGCTGAACGTGTTCCACCGCGACGGCCGAACGATCCGCCACTTTTGGGGCTCGGAGCTTTTCTATGCACCCACCGACCCCGGACAAGATCCCCGCCACGTCGGCACTATCGAGCCGCTCTGGAACCTGTTCGACCTCACGCCCGAGGGGCGTCCGACCGGCTGGGATGAGCAGTTGCCTACCCGTGAGGCTCCTTGCCTATGCTCCGACCTATCCGCCAAGGGCGTACCAAGGTATTGCACCAGGCGGACACAGCCAGGCTTGGAGGGCTTCTCTGCCTCCTCCAGCGGCCTTGGGCCGGCACGCGAGCGGGCCACCTCGCGGCTTTGCCCTCCAGCGGGGTCAGGCAGCACCATGGCCAGGCAGCGAACGGCGCCAGGTGGCCGCCGCGATCAGGAGCGCGCGCGTCCCTAAGAACTGCAGTCGAAGGGTGACCGGGTCAGGCTCCCCGGGCTGCTCCAGCGGCCTGAAAGGTGGCCAGCGCCGTGCGGTTCTCATCGTCGGTAGGACCCACACGCCGTGGCAGTCCACCCCAGTGACGAAGCCGGCCGGAGTGTCGCCGTCATAGCCGATGAACAGATAATGGTCGGCTCACTCAGGAACCGGGTGGTGGCGTGGGCGCGCGCAGGATGGTCGAAGAGCGCGCTGGCCTGCGCCACCTTCGCCGCCTTCGCAAGGACCAGATGGTCGATGCGGTCGGGGCCGGACCCGGCCGCAGGAGCTGATGACGTCAGCCCGTCCGGCCGAGTGACACGGGCCCGGCCGTCATGCCCCGGCCGGTTGCTGCAGGATCGCCTCCACCTCGATGAAGAGCTGGATCGTGTCGCCGATCACCACGCCGCCGCCATCCATGGGGATGTTGGTGGTGATACCGAAGTCCTTGCGGTCAATCTCGGTGGTGGCCGAGAACCCAGCCCGAGTGCCGCCGTAGGGGTCCTTGCTGAACCCGTTCACGTCCAGGGCGAGCGTCACCGGCCGCGTCACCCCGTGAATGGTCAGCTCGCCGTCGAGGTCGAACCCGTCCTCGGAGCGGCGGACGCCGGTCGAGCGGTAGTCGATCGTCGGGTACTTGTCGACCTCGAAGAAATTGGACGAGCGGAGGTCGTCGTCGCGCGTGGGGTTGTTGGTGTCGATCGAGTTCGGGTCGATCGTGGCGGCGGCGGAGGAGTCCAGCGGGTTGGGAGCGAGCACGATGTCGGCCTCGACCTTGGTGAAGTGGCCGCGGATCTTGCTGACCATCATGTGGCGGACGGTGAAGGCGACGTCGGAGTGGCCGGGATCGAGTTTGTAGGTGCCAGGGATGTAGCCAGGGAGCTGGACGGCGGTTTCGGTCATGTTGGCGCTCCTTCTCCTGACGGTTCCGATGGTCGCCTTGGTTGTGTCTGGTAAGCCTGGCCAGGATGGACCATGAGCAAAGCGAGAAGACTACGCGCTCACCCGATAGGCCGCACGCCGCATCGGGCACGGCGCGACCGAGGGTCGCATTGGTGCCCAGGTCCCTGACCGGACCCCGGTTGTTGGTCCAGGAGGTCTGGCCCCCGTTGCTTGAACTGGTTATGTGAGACTGGCGCGTCCCGACGCCGAGGAGGACGCGTGCCACGAACCTACGATGCGGAGTTCCGCCGCCGGGTGGTGGAGCTGATCCGGGCCGGCAGGCCCCGTGCGGGTCGTCGCGGTGGAACTCGGGCTGGCTGAGGCGACCGTGCACCGGTGGAAGGCCCAGGAGCTGGTCGACCGCGGGGTGAAGGCAGGGATCTCGACCAGGGAGCGGGATGAGCTGGCCGCCGCCAGGCGACGGATCAGGGAGCTGGAGACCGAGCTGGCGTTGGTGACGCAGGCCGCGGCGCTGTTTGAGGAGGGGGTGCGCCCAAAAGCCACCTACCCGGTCATCGCTGAGCTGGCCGGGCAGGGCTTTGCGGCCAAGCGCTGCTGCCGGATCCTTGGCGTGGCCGCCTCAGGGTTCTTCATGTGGCGGCGCCGATCGCCCTCACCGCGGGAGATCCGGTTCGCGTGGCTGACCGAGCTGGTGCGCGCCATCCACGCCGACTCTCGCGGCACCTACGGGTGGCGGCGGGTCAACGCCGAGCTGGTCTACGGCCACGGTGTGATCGTCAACCGCCAAGACCATCCGCAAGATCATGCGGCTCAACGGCCTGCATGGGCTGCCAGGACCACGCAAGGGCTTCCGCAGCAAGGCGAACATCGCGACCGCCGCTGACCTGGTCGAGCGCCGCTTCGACCGGCCAGCACCCGACCAGCTGTGGGTGACCGATATCACCGAGCACCCACCAGGGAGGGCAAGGTGTATTGCTGCGTGGTGCTGGATGTGTTCTCCCGCCGGGTGGTGGGCTGGTCCATCGACACCCACCAGGCCACCCCGCTGGTCACCAACGCGCTGGGCATGGCGATCCACCACCGCAACCCCCAACCAGGTACGACGGTCATCCATAGCGATCACGGCTCGCAGTTCACCTCCTGGGCGTTCACCCAGCGCGCCAAAGACTCCGGCCTGCTGCCCTCGATGGGCACTATTGGTGACGCCTATGACAACGCCGTGATCGAGTCCTTCTGGGCGCGGATGCAGACCGAACTGCTGGACCGCCAACGATGGAATACCCGCGTCGAGCTCGCCAACGCGATCTTTGAATACCTGGAGATCTTCCACAACCGGCAGCGACGCCACAGTGCCCTGGGCTGGCGCACCCCGGTTGAGTACGAGAAGCTGCACGCAATCGACGTCGCCTGACTCGCACACACCAAGGTCACCCAACGGGGCCCATATCAGGACCACCCTCACTGGATCAGGTCACAACAACTATCGATGTAGGCCAGATGGTGTCTTGCCGACAGATAGAGCCCCTTGATAGCCGATGCGCCGTCGCTGACTCGGTGCTTGAGTGTTGATCACGCCGACGTGGGTGCGCCGTGGTGGAAGACTGCCCGGTATTCCTTCGGCGAGGTGCCGATGCGCCGATGGAAGGCCGCTCGAACAGATGCCGGCGCGCCCAGGCCCGTGAGGCGGCCGATGTTCTCGATCGGCTCGGTGGTCGTCTCCAGCAGCACGCGTGCTCGGTCGATCCGCGCATCGGTGAGCCAGGCCATCGGAGCGACCCCGGTCTCCTCGCGGAACCGACGAGTGAGCGTGCGTCGAGACATGTGTGCGCGCCCCGCGAGCGTGTCGAGGTCGAGCGGAAGCGCAAGGTGCTCCAGCATCCATTCGCGAAGCGGCCCGAGTTGATCGCCGGTGACCTCGGCGCGCAGCCGTTCGACGAACTGCGCCTGTCCTCCGTGACGTTGTGGCGGCGCGACGAGGACCCGTGCCGCCGAGTTGGCCGCGGCGGCGCCGTGGTCGTGTCGGATGAGGTGGAGGCACAGATCGATGCCGGCCGTCATGCCGGCGGACGTGAGGATGTCGCCGTCGTCGACGAACAGACGGTTGGGCAGCATCTTGACCAAGGGGTGGCGACGCTGTAGCTCGTCGGTCCACAGCCAATGGGTCGTGGCGGGGCGTCCGTCCAGCAACCCGGCAGCGGCGACGGCGAACGCGCCTGTGCAGATCGAGACGAGGCGGGCGCCGCGACCATGCGCCAGTCGCAAGGCGTCAAGCACCGCTGCCGACAGCGTGGCGTCGAGGTCCTCATAGCCGGGCACGATCACGGTGTCTGCTTCGCGGAGAACCTTGAGCCCAGCCGATGTGGTGACGGTGATGCCGGGCCCGACTCCCCGTGCCACCCCACCTTCCGCGCACACCGTCACGTCGTAGTGCGGGTCGCGGCCGAAGACCTCCGTCGCGATCCCGAGCTCCAGTGGGATCAGGCCGGGGAGCCCGAGCACGGCCACCCGATGCGGGCGCTTGGGCGTCATGGCCTGATCATAGCGGTAAACGGCCCTCGGGCCACTGTTGACCTTCTCGCGATGTCCATACGCTTGCGGCCATGAACGAGATCCTCGTGCTCCCCGCCGGGCCGCTCGCCGATGCGAGTCTTACGATCGCCCGCGCCTCGGAGAGTCAGGCGATCCTCGATCACAGCATCCGGAGCTTTCTGTTCGCCCGCTTGCTGGCCGACCACGAGGGCTGTCTGAATGACGCCGACTATGACGAGGACCTGCTCTTCGCCGCGACCGTCATGCACGATCTCGGACTCGGTGAGCACGCGACAGGCGCGGCTCGTTTCGAGGTCGAGGGCGCCGATCTGGCTGCCGCTGTCCTTCGGAGGCACAGTGTCGCCGAACGCGACATCGACCGAGTTTGGGAGGCGATCGCACTGCACTCGTCTCTCGGCATCGCTCACCGGCGCGGTCTGCTCACCTCCCTCACGCACAAGGGGGTCTTCATCGACGCAGGCCGAACTACCGACGTCGTAGCGGACCGACTGCGACAGGAGGTACTCAACGCCTATCCCAGACCCGCCGGAGACCGCTCCATCGCGGACGCGATCGTGGCCCATGCGACCCGGTCCGAAGCGGCCGCGCCTCCCGGTTCGCTCGCGTTCGAACTCCTTCGCCAGCACCGAGAAGCCGAGCGCGCCCGATTGCGGCGCCAGGAATCGACCTGAAGGGAGGCAACCGTCGTGGCCGACGAATCAGTAGCGCACAATCTCGAACGGATGGACGAGCTCGACTTCGCGGGCTGGAACGGAGCGGACTGGGAGGGCGTCTTCACCCGTTACCACACTGATGACGTTCTCGTAGATGTGCACGGGCAAGCTCCGACGTATGGCATTCGTGAACACATCCAGGCGATGAAGGTGTTCGTCGAGAGCACCGGTGGCGTGCCCGTCCAGGTCAAATCTCATCCGATCCGGTTTGGATCAGGAGACTGGACCTGCGTGGTCGGCGAGCTCGAGGACGGTAGCCGGATGGTGACTCTGGCGAAGTGGCGCGACGGCGCCATCGCCGAGGAGTACATCTGGATCTAGCGGTCCTCGCCGCGCCCGCTGCGCACAACTCCACTTGCAGCGCCAACTCGCGAGCGGACCCGTAGTCTCTGGGCACGAAGGTGCGCTGGGGTGTCACCGGACTCGACGCAAAGGGTCGATCCATTCAGATTTCCAGCGTGATAGCAGAGCGCGGTGAGAGCGGTGTGAGGCGACGTCACAACGCCGAGGGTTGGAGATTGCAAGGAGGCCCGTCGTGACTCAGCGCAACCCGGCTCCTTCGCTCTCGTCACCGCGCACGGCGCCGTCGATTCATGTCCGCGCATTCCTGGCCTCCTCCGGTCGGCGGTAGCGAGTGCGCCCGAAGCTATTGGCCATCGAGGTGAGCGGCCGTCACCGGGTTCCTGTGATTGCGCGGGCCAGCAGCCGCGGCCGCCAGGCAAGGGCCGGCGGCCACGGCCCGCGCCCAGGCTCAAGATCTAGGCCAGGGTCGCTACTGGAAAGTCATTCCGGGGCACCGCCCCGACGGGCATCGCCGGGGCCGCACGCTGCTGATGGCCGTCCCGCCCGATACCGTGACCGGGCCAGGGTCTGGAGGGCAGGCCGGTGAATCACCTGGGTCGGGTGACGATTGCTCACCTTGCCTGGTCATAAGCCTGCAAAAGGCGATCTGGGCGTCAAGCACCGGCGCGGAATCCAAGTAACCAGATCCCGTGAACACCGCTGTGTTGCCCCGGCCACCAGGAGCTGTCTATGCCGCCGTTTCGTCAGGCCCGCCGCACCCGCGTCGAGCCCGAGGGCCGGCACGATGTCAACCTTCGCCCTGGGCCCAACGCAGGTCCGGCGGTCGGGATACGGCGCGATGCAACTCGCCGGCCCGTACGCCTTCGGGACGCCACCTGACCGGGCATCGGCCATCGGCGTGCTTCAGGCCGCGGTCGCCGCCGGAGTCGATCACATCGACACGGCCTAGCACTACGCCCCCGGCGTGGTCAACGGCCAGGGGCTAGCTGATCTGCCGGTAGCGCCATACGGAGCGGGGGATGAATACGGCCAGCAGGCCGCCGGTCCATGCCGCGGCGGCGCCCAGTGACGCGGTGGTGCCGAAGAGGGCGAGCGAGCGGGCGGCGTCGGCGGTGACGGTGACGGGGCTGATTTTCGCGAACGCCTGCAGCCAGTGCGGCATGGTGGCGACGGGCACGAACACCGAGCTGGCGAAGACGAGCGGGAAGATCACCACGAACCCGGCCGTCTGCGCCGTCTCGGCGCCCCGGGACGGTGAGCGCCACGAAGGCGAAGATCCAGCTGAGGGCGAAGCCGAAGGCGGCGGCGACGGCGGTGCAGGCGACCGCTCCGGCCACCCCGCCGTGGAAGCGGAACCCGGCCAGGTACCCGACGGCGATCATCAGCCCGATGATGAGGATGTCGCGGACCAGGTCGGCCACGGTGCGCCCGGCCAGCACGGCGGAGCGGGCCATCGGCATGGACCGGAACCGGTCGACCACCCCGCGTTCCAGGTCCTGGGACAGGCCGGCCGCCGTCTGCGAGGCGCCGAAGGTGACCGACTGGACGAAGATCCCGGGCAGCAGGAAGCCGGCGTAGGCGGCCCGTGCGGCAGCGAGCGGCCGATCGCGCCGCCGAACACGTAGACAAACAGCAGCACGAACAGGACCGGCTGGATGGTGGAGAAGACCAGCAGGTCGGGCTGG
>WNGG01002830.1_pt1 | contig 22094 bp, 19 predicted proteins | sample 5400661 | NCBI WGS metagenome assembly WNGG01 (sample SAMN13153372, study PRJNA577476) | soil metagenome | isolation source: 100 cm soil or saprolite under Garry oak tree replicate 1 | place: USA:California | collected 2016-06-15
AACCGTGTGGTGAAAAGACTAAGTCATTTGCGGTCATATCTTCTCACAGGCACCTACGGGATGTCGAGGGTTTCCCCTAGGGCCACAGGGTAAGGGAGGCTTGCATTCCGTGCGCAGGAGCGGGTTCTGGGCATCGTCCATTGCGATCATCGTGGTCCTCACGAGTCTCACGCTCCTCCCGTCGTTCGGGGCGGGCGCGGCGCCTTCGGGGACCAATCCTCCCCTCGGCGTTCACCTGAGCTACCTCGACGACCCGACGATGGCCACGATCACGTGGTACACGACCGCCGCGACGACGTCGCGGGCGGAGTGGGGTCGTTCCACCGGGCCGCCGTACCTGTTCCACGTGTCGGGCGTGGACTACGCCTCACCCGGCGGCACCCACCTGCACGTGGCCAACCTCACCGGCCTGACGCCAGGAGCGACCTACTTTTACCGCATCGGCGACGCCGGGATGACTTCCTCTTTTGGCCAAGCGACGTTCCGGGCAGCGCCTGCGAAGGGGGCCTCCGACACCTTCACGTTCGCGGCGGCGGGCGACTGGGGCGACACGAACCAGACCGCGGTCACGTCGAGCGGGATCGCGAAGCGGAACCCGAACCTGGTCCTCCCGGTCGGGGACCTGTACTACACGGACCAGGAATCCGGCGTCCGGTCGGTGTACGACAAGTGGAGCGCATTCGGCGCCGGGTCCTTTGTCCAATCCGCCATGGGCAACCATGAAGAGGCCGCTCCGATGCCGGACGTCACGCCCCTCGCCGTCCACTGTGCGTTCTCGAACCTGCCCGGGAACGAGCGGACGTATGCGTTCACCTGGGGCAACACGTTCTTCGTCACATTGGATTTCGGCGCCGATGGGTTCGGCCAGGCCGACGGCGTGGACGGGACGGTGCAAGGCTGCGACGGCGTCGCCGGCACGGCGGCGATTCGGGCCTGGGTCGACGCGAAGCTCGCCGCGGCGGACGCGGATCCCTCGATCCGATGGATCGTCGTCTACTTCCATTTCATGTGCTACGACCCGACCACGACGGGATTCTCTCTCCTCTGTCCGATCGATTCTCCGAATGATCAGATCGAGGACATCCTCACGAACCGTCACGTCGACTTGGTCCTCTACGGCCACGACCACGTGTACGGGCGGACGTATCCCGTCCACTTCCAGACCGTCGCGCAGACCGGCAATGCATACAGCGATCCGGGCGCGCCGGTCTACTTGATCCTCGGGACCGGCGGTCTATCCGGCGGCGGGACGTGCCGGACCGCCGCATGGGTCGCGGCCTGTCGTGTTGCTCCACCGGCCAAAGGCTTCGGCTGGTTCCAGGTCTCGCCGACGCTCATCCGATACGAGTTCGTGGAGAGCACGAGCGGCGTGATCGACTCCTTCACGTTGAAGAAGAGTCCGTCCGCTGGGTTCGCCGTCTCCGCGGACCCTAGCGCGGTCCATCTGCAGCCCGGCGACACGGGTGCATCGACCGTGACGGTCCTCGGGGCTTCGGCCGACCCGGTATCCCTGAGCGTCTCGGGATGTCCGCCCGGGGCCAGCTGCGCCGTCTCGCCCTCGAGCGGGAGTCCTCCCTTCACTTCCTCCTTGTCGGTCACGACATTTGCTTCGTCGCCCGCGGGCCACTTCCGGATGACGGTCATCGCCTCGAACGCGTCCGCGAGCACGAGGGCCCCCTTCGACGTCACCGTCGCACCGCGTTTCACCCGGACGTACCAACGAGGCGACAGTGGCGCGTACAGCGAAACGGACGATGCCGAGATCGACAGTGGCTTTCCAGATGGCAACTTCGGCTCGGCCACGCTGCTCCGCGTTGACGGCCAGGGATGCCATGGTGGGCCGACCTCGCGCGTCTGCAAGGTCCTCCTCAAATTCCCCCAGCTCATGGGGCCGAGCACCGGTCAAATTCCGATCGGCGCCACAATCGTCAGCGCGACACTTCAACTGTACATCCCGAGCAACAATGGGACCACGGAGGATCTCTACCAGACCTGGGAGAGCTGGACCGAGACGACGGTGACCTGGAACAGCTTCGCGACTCACGGTTTCCCCCTGAGAAGCGGCGTGGTGTTCACGTTCGTCCCGGCTCCCCCGGGCTGGGTTTCGGTGAACGTGACGTACGTCGTCCAGAAGTGGGCAGAGGGCGACCCGAATCAAGGAGTCCTCCTTTCCTCCTTGAACGGGGATGCGGTCGAATACGCCTCGAGTGAGTTTTCGACCCTGGCCAACCGGCCGAAACTCACCGTGACATATCAAGCTCCCGTCGCGCCGGAGCTCCGCGATCCTCGCGCCTGGCCGTTCTCCGCGGACAGCATCTGGAACCTTCCCATTGGCGGATCGGCCAACTACGTCGCGGCCGGAATCGCCCAGGCCACGGCCCGGGGGATGACGACGGATTCCGACGTGCTGATCCTGAATTCGAGCGCGCCGATCACGCCCGTGTACCTCAATTCCGACGCATGGACCGGCCGGAGCCGATGTGACATTCAAGGTGGCGTCCTGTTCGAGGCGCCGATCCCCGCAGGCTTCGTCGTGCCGGGCGCGAGTGTGGGTTCGACGCCGAATCACGCGGTGGCCATCCTCGATGCAGATGGAAAGACGTTGATCCAAGGACAACGAGCAGATCGACGGCACCGGCGTCTCCGGTGGCCATGGCGGTTCCAAGCTCTCCTCGATCGGCGGCACAATCCGACTCGGGGAGCTCGTGCCCGGCGGCATGATCCGACACGCGATGAAGGTGAGCCTGGACGCGCGTGCGAACTTGTACTTCAACGCGTCGACGGGAGGGTTCCGCTGGCCCGCGACGGTCGCCGACGTCTGCGCATCCACGTGCTACGGAGGCACGAATCCGGCGTTGCGGATGGGGTCGCTGCTGGCTCTCCCTCCCGGATTCGACATGAGCTCGCTCGAGACGGACGCGGCGAGGATCCTCGCGCGCGGCTTCGTCGACTACGGGGCCTACGTCGTCGACAACACGGGATGGTCCGTCTACGGACTGGACACGGAGTTCTCGACCGCCGGAAGCGTCGAGCAGGAGTTTGCCCGTAGCTGGGGCTTCTCGATGACGCCGGCCTCCAAGGACGTCCCGTGGGCGAGGGACATGGACCGGATCTTCGGCGCGCTGGCGGTGGTGGATAACTTGAACCTCGCCAATTGGCAGACCGCCTCCGCGTCCGGAGGAACGCTGGGCGCAGGCCTTGGCGCTCCGCGGACCGCTTGGGCGCCCCCGCTCCTCGCAACCCCAACGCCCGCTCCGTTCGACTTCACCCTCTCGACCAGCCCGTCCTCGGGATTCGCTTCCTATCACGGAACATCAGTGAACGTCACGGTGACCGCTCAGCGAACCTTCGGTCCGAGTCACAGCGTCCAATATTCGTGCACGGGCGTACCGTTAGGAAGCACTTCGACTTTCACGCCGCCCTCCGGCAATCCCACCAGCACCGCGACCCTTGTGCTCGCCACCTCTTCGACCACCCCAGCAGGCACCTACGCGTTGAGCGTCCAAGCCACCGATGGCACAATCACGCGCACCTCCGGATTCACCCTCACCGTCGGTGATCCCCTTCTGGCTTATGACATGGAGACTATCGCGGGCTCCGGCTTCATGACTGACCTCTCAGGTCATGGCAATGATGGCACCATCACCGGCACAACGGACGTCGCCGGGAAGGTCGGTCGGGCAAGGCAGTTCGATGGAACCTCGGACAAGGTCGCCGCCTTCGTCCCCGTGGCCGGGCTCACCCGGTGGACGATCGCCCTCTGGGTCCAGTGGTACGACGGGCCGAACACCTTTGAGCATCCGATTGGGCTGGGCACGGGACACGACGCGACGTTCTGGTTCCGCGGCACAACCGTCGCCTTGAAAATTCTGGACGCTTCCGGGGCCACCATCTTGGACAGGGCCGTCAGTTCGAGCATCACGACGGGGGTCTGGTATCATCTCGCGGCGACGTTCGATGGGACGAGCGTGAAAGCTTACCTCGATGGCGTCGAGTCGTTTTCCGTCGCCGTTCCGGGGACGACGATACGCTCGAACAGCATCAAGGTCGGGACTTCTGGTAGCGAATGGATCAACTTCTTCAACGGGATCATCGACGAGGTCCTCGTCTACAATCGCGTCCTGAATGCATCAGAGATCGCCGGCCTCACTCCACGCCCGCCACCATCTGACGGTCCCATCCTGGCGTACGACATGGAGACCCTCACCAGCACCGGACTGATGAAGGATCTCTCGAGACATGGAAGCGATGGGGTGATTACAGGCACGACCGACGTCCCTGGGAAGGTCGGTCGGGCGAGGGAGTTCAATGGAGCGTCCGACAAGGTCGCCGCCTTCGTCCCCGTGGCCGGGCTCACCCGGTGGACGATCGCCCTCTGGGTCCAGTGGTACGACGGGCCGAACACCTTTGAGCATCCGATTGGGCTGGGCACGGGACACGACGCGACGTTCTGGTTCGGCGGCATAAACGGCGGCACGATAGTCTCCTTCAAAACCACAGACGCTTTCGGGAACACGGTCCTAGATAGATGGATTAGTTCGAGCATCACGACGGGGGTCTGGTATCATCTCGCGGCGACGTTCGATGGGACGACCGTGAAAGGATATCTAAATGGCGTTCTGGCATTCTCCGTTCCGGGCGTGGGGACGACGATACGCTCGAACAGCATCAAGGTCGGGACTTCTGGTAGCGAATGGATCAACTTTTTCAACGGAATCATCGACGAGGTCCTCGTCTACAATCGCGTCCTGAGTGCATCAGAAATCGCCGGCCTCGCATTCGGCTCGACTTCCAATGTCCAATACTCTGGAGGGAAGCTACTGCTCTCGGGTGCCTCCAGTACGTTCATGGAGCCGTCCTGCAGTCCGACGCACGTTTCCGCCTTGTCACTGGCGACGTCCTCGAGCGCTCGCGAAGGCGCCGATGCCGTAACGACCACCGAGGGAAATGGTTGGGTCGCTCAAACGACGTGGTCCTCCGTCACGGTCGCCGGTACGCGCATCCTTTCGTACCGAAAGAACCACATCGGTGGTTACGGCGAGACCGATGGTGCGTGAGCACAGGCCATCGTGCAGGACTGCCCAACGGAGACACCAATAGGTTCCCCCTCGGGTCTGGCCCAGACACGGCGCCTCTATGGATCGAGCGGATTGGAGCGTCCGTCGAGACCGAAAGGGCTGGCCTTGTTGATTACTGGACACGGACGAACAAATGGAGCTCCCGGTATGGCGAGGCGAAGTCGCCGTTCTTGAAGAGGAGGAACTCGATCTTCCACAGGCCGACGTAGTTGATTCGGAAGGTGTAGGCCCGGGTCCAGTTCTGGCCGCTCGCTATGTTGACGTTGAACGTGGACCAGGTCGTGCGGTTGACTTCGATGGTCTCGTTGAATCCCGACGTGGCGTTGTAGACGGTCCGCAACCCGACGAGGTCGACGCGGACCGTGTAGTTCACGCTCGCGGACTCGTGGTTCGCGATACCGAGCATGACGGATCCAGACTGGGAGACGTTGAGGATTGTCGGATAGCCGGAGGCGTTTCCCGAGGGGCCCAGGATGTAGAATTCCGTGAAGGTCTCGCTGGGGGACGGTGTCATGACGATGTAGGCGAAGGTGCCGGCCGCCACGACGACGCTCGCTGCGAGCGCGACTGTGAGGCCTTTGTCTAGGTGGCTGTACTCTTTCCAAGGCGGCATCGAAAGATCGATGGTCGCTGAGAGCCGCCGCTCCGGCGGCAGCTGCATTCGGCGCCAGTACGCCGCGAAGCCGACGCTGGCGGTAAAAATCACGATGGTTGCCACAATGGGCGCGAAGCGAATCCCCCAAGGCGTAAAGTTCAGGAGCAGGCCGAGGAGAGGGACGACCGCGATGCTGAGGCCGAAAGAAAGGGCGATCCGCTCGATCCAACCGATTTCCGGCTGCTCCGGCATTAGTGAGGCTGGGAATAGCGCCGCAACGAGGACGTACCCGGGCGCGAAGAGGACGAGCAAGATGGCGAGGAGATTGCCCTCGCCCAAGGCGAGTAGGACCGCAGCCATGGCGACCGTGTACCCAAGCGCAGCGACGAGGTCCCAGGGCTTCTCCTGAAAATGCAACCGCACGCGAACCGCTCGTTTGGTGGAGGCCAGACGGTCGTTTTAACCGTTTTCGTGATCTCCGGGTCGTCAGTCGACGCGCGGTAGGCTAGTCAGCGAGCCAGGACGCTGGTGAACTGGACCTCCTGCTTGAAGTCGAAGGCAGTATTCGGAACTGCGCGTCTCATATCAGGATGCAGAAAACGGTGTCACAACAACAACCTCCCCGTTGTCGTAGACAAGGTTGCCGCCGCTCAGCTGTGGATCGAGAGATCCAGGGGGCAGCAGCATAACATTTGTTGCTATCTGGCCCTCGCTTGCCACAACCTTGAGCCCTCGATCCTGGAGCTCTAGTGTTCGGATTACTTTCGGAAACGAGGAGAACGTGAGGTTGATATCCGAATATGTAACAGCTACACCGCCTCGGTTCCCAAATTGGAAAAGAGAGGCGAAAATGAAGTCCGTCGCCACCTTGTCCTGAAAATGGTCCTCAACGAAAATATATGCCGACACCTCAGTGTTTGAGAAATAGTCCCTATCCCGTCCAACTTGGCTTCCGAGTAAAGGCGAGTTGATATCAAATGACGAGGCCACAGTTCCGAGGCTCGCCCCAAATAGTACGAAGACGATGAGGATGACGAAGGCTTTCCTCGTTTGGTGAACGAGGAAGATAGAAATCAGGAGACCGGCGAACGGCAGGCCATAAAGCCCCCAGCGATACGCAGCAATGCCAAAACCGCTGATAAACCTGGACGAGAATACCAGAGGGGTTGACGCCCCCAGAAAGAGGAGGGAACTGACGACGACCGCCTGCATGGCAGAATCTAGGCGTCCTGCAACGTGTCTCGATACAACCAGCAGCGCGAGGACATAAAGTGGCGTCAGGACGACCAACTGAGCTGAGTTTAGGAATGCAGCGGTGAGCCCGGGACGGTCGGTTACGTTCGGTAGCGTCAAGCCCTCCGAGAAAGCACCCGCCAGCAATGGCGCATACGTCTGGAGGACCAGCGCAGTGACGGTCCAATATCCGATGATTATAGTGCCGGCGAGAACTGCGAACCCGCTCCCAATTGTGGCGCGCCGCTTTGACTTGTCCCATCGGAAGCGCGCAGCGGCAATGACGAGGACCAGAGCCACAAGCAGCAAGGCGGCCGCAAGAACGTGGGTTAGTAGCACCGCGACCAAGAAGAATATGGCCATGAATCTCATCTTCGCTCTCGCGCGCGCCGCCAAGAGAAACGCCAGCCCAAATAAGAAGTAACAGAAGCCTAGGGAGGTTGGGGCGGCGTACTTCCCCCACAGCTGGAAGTCCGCTGAGGAGGCGAGGATTGTCATCGCTAGGAATCCGATCCTCGGGCTGGCCGTGATTCGCGATGCAAAGAGATAGACCACGGGGAGAGATCCAACCAGCGCCAGGCCGACCACCAACGCTAGGGACGTTGCGGCAGGCAGACCAGTGCTATCAGCAACGGATGCAGTAAGCAAGTGAAGGAATGGGAAAATGGAGTAGATGGTGCCTGTGGGAATCCGCCCCGAGCTCATGATTTGACTGCTGACAAAGGAGTGAAAGAGGAAGTCCCTGGAGCCGTTGTAAGATGGGTATGCTAGATTAACGGAAAAAATGGAAAGAAGGGTGACCCCGGAGAGTTCTGCGCCAAAGAGAATTCCACCGATTCCGAACCGAGGAACCGCAAAGCTCTGGATGATTAGCGTACACCAGAGTGCCGAAAGGAGCACGATATCGAGAACCGTCCGCTCAGCCTCGGAATGGCGAATGAGCTGAGAGATTCCCAACATTGTCAGTACGGCCGTTCCCAAAGCAGTGTTCCATCTGGCGTTCCCTTTCGACCATGGAACGCCTTCCAGCAGACGCAACTTGTCGGAGGCCCAAATAATGAGAGCCAAGGTTAACAGCGCGAGAGGCAAAGTGAACGAAACAGTGGACGAGAGGCCGAAGATAAGTGCCGCGGTGACTGTGAGCACCAGGGCTGCGATCGCCCTTGGTCTTACCGCAACGGACGTGCTGGCCTTCATCTGTGTTCACCGCGCGATTGGAGTCCATTCCAAGTCGCCCCAGTTCGTTCTCGACAAGCGCTTTCGCGATTAAGGCTGTTGAAGAGCTCCATATAGGATTCTGCTCTGTCGTGCCAGGAATTTTCACGAGCCGTACTCAGTCCCGCGCTAATGATCTTCTCTCGGAGTGGACGATTGGTTACCGCGGTGACGATAGCGTCGGCCAGGCCATCGGGATCGCCGGGTTGAACGAGGAGCCCGTTGACTCCGTGTTCAACTATCTCAGGAAGGCCTCCAACACGGCTGGCTACAACCACCTTGCCGCAGGCCATCGCTTCTAGCGCAGCCAGGCTCCTGGCTTCAGCGGTTGACGGGATAGCGACGACGTCTGCAGATTGGTACAGCGCTGGCATTTCCTCGTACCGGACGCTTCCGAGAAATTCAATGTGATCTTGGACTCCAAGTTCGCGGACCCGTGACCGAAGCTCGGAGAGATATCGTGACGACGCTATCCGCCCCGCCACGACAACCTTTAGACCTGGGAGCGCACGCACAAGAGTCGGCATTGCCTCGACCAGGTAGTGAATCCCTGTTTTAGCAGTCACTCGGCGGGGGCACAAGACAATCGGGCATCGCGGCACATCCGCAAGCTCGGTGGGATTCGCGGCTGGTGAGAAGGCGCCGGTGTCAACACCCGAGGGTATGATTCGGGATGTCCTACGTCTGGCGTTTCGGGCATCAGTCAGCATTTCGAAAGAATGTTCGTCAACGCAGACTATTCTTGTCCATGGCAGGTTAAGATAGAAGGCCTCGAGCCAAAGAGAAAGCGGTCCGTCATGCGCTCGTATGTCCGCTTTCGCGTCGCCGTACCACCCATGGCATGTCATTACGGAGGGGATTGATCTGAGGCGAGCCAATGCCACGAGGGGGACGGATGCGGGTCCAGGCAAGGAAACGAAGAGAACGTGCGGACGGTGGTCTGGTCTTAGGCGTGCGAAATACCACGGAATCGAATTCGGCGAGAGCTGGAGGAGTCTGTAGGCTCGGTCGGATGGCCCCGGTTCAGCTTCGAGGATTCGATTGGTTACCACGGTAAGCTCGCACAAGCGGCTCAGGCCTCGAGCAAGGTAATAGCTGTAAATCTCTCCGCCGCCCAGCCTTGGCGGGAAGGCAGCTGCGTACATCAGAACCCGCATCGTCGCACTATCCACGGACGCGACAGCGCGCCACGCTCAGGGCCGGGCCTCCCGTCTGTGTGGGAGTCGGGCACGTCTTAATCTTGGCCACGGGAAACCATCTCATACAGCCTTGCAGTATGTTCCGCCACCACGCTCCATGAATAGTGAGTGGCAGTCTCATAAGCACCGCGTCCCAGACGTTCAAGAAATTCATGGTCGTTTAATGTTGCGGTGACTTTGGCGGCCAGATCTGAAGAATCTCCCGCAGCGAAGCACAAGCCGTTCCGACCTATGTCAATAACAGCCTTCAGAGGCTCGATGTCCGAGGCCAGAACAGGGAGTCCGCTTGCGAACGCTTCGAGAATGATCAGGGGCAGTCCCTCGAGCCTCGACGGGACTATCAACAAGTCGGCCGCCTCACATAGCAACCTCTTCCTCGCTTCATCGACAAAGCCCTCGACCCTGACTGCTCCGTCGACCTCCGAAAAGTTCGTAATCGTGGAGAGAAGTTCATTCAAGTCCGGCGCATGACCTGCCATGACTATGAGTACTCCTTGGGTCCCCTTTCTAATCAGTTCGGCAGCCTTAAGGAGGATATCAGCTCCCTTTCGATAGTTTAGTGTCCCGACGAAAAGGCAGACTTTCGCGTCCAAAGGTATACCAAGCAACGACCTAGCGCGCGCTTTGACCCCTGAGTCCGACCTATTGGCTGGATCTACGCCATTCGGAATTACTCTCACCTTGGATTTCCAGTTTGTAAGTTCCCTCGATTTCATCCCCGCCTCCGTCAGGACGATTATCGTGCTAGCCTGAGAAAGGATGAACCGCTCGAGAACACTGTATGATCTCAGAATCATGGACTGAATCGGGGTTCGTCTTTCCAAGAATAGGTCACCGTGCAGTGTGACGACGAGTGGGACCCGGAACCGGTTTGCGGCTATCCACCCGCCGAAGAGACCCGGAGGGCTACCGGAATGCGCGTGAACCACATCGGGTCGCTTCTCAAGCGAACCGCAGAGCAGTTTGAGAGACACCTCCGTCGCTCCTAGCCGGAAATTCGATTGATACCTGTGGACTCTCACGTTTTCGATTGAGGAGACTTGATCACGATCGACAGCTCCGGATGTCGCCACTTCTACACAGTGTCCAAACCGAGCCAGTTGAAGCGCCAGCTTGTAGGCGACAACTCCGACGCCTCCCCACCATGTCGAGCCATGTTCATGGAAGAAAGGGGGAAGCTCCGGGAAATCAGTTGTGAACATCGCGATTTGCACTATCCCATCCTCTTCCTGCTCATTACTACGAAATAGGGCAAGAGCCATCGGTTAAGCCTGAAAGACGAAATGAGGGTGTCGTACATTAGTGTCGTCTTGTACCTGAACGGAAGTGATCTTGTTGCCGCCAGATGCTTTGCCTTTTGGCGTATCTCTGCGGAGATGTCGAAGTTGACGAAAGCATACGGCCAGTGGTAGTGGGGCATCGGAAGAAAGTACGATCGCTCAGCGAAGAAAGGCGAGAGCAAACGTTCGAGCCCCCACCAGCTGTAGATGTAATTCCCGAAGGGGCGGCCAGCGAATGACTTGGTGGCGGCGCGCGCAAGTGCCCGTGGCAAAAGGTTGACAAGGGGCTGGTGTGTGTGTGGGTCCATCAAGAGGAACGCGGGGAACAGCCGATTCTCGATTGCGAGATAGAAGAACCCGCCCGGCCGAAGAACCCGCTTGACCTCGGAAAGAGCCAATCGTTGTCCCTCCCGCGGGTTTGCTGAGTCGCGACCCACCCACTCGAGAACACCGTTCATCAGGACCAAATCGAACCTTGAATCCGCGAATGGCAGACGTTCAGCAGCACCTCTTATTACCGACACGTACGCGCCGTGAGGAGCGCCTTCTCGATTTGCAGCCGCCAGGTATCGACAGCCTTGGAGACTCGCATCGATTCCAATTACCACTCCTGTACGTGAGGAAAGCGCGAGCGCGATGCCTCCTTTGCCCATCCCCACGTCCAACACTCGAGCGTTGTTGAACTCCGTAACGTGCCTACTAAGGAAGTCCAACATCAGCTTACCGCGCCCTTGGTCTTCTTCAAACCCGCGCTGCGCTCGGCCGAGTATCATAGGATTGCCTCAGCTGAGCTTCGGCGTGATATGCGTCTTGATAATCCTACGTGCGCGCCGACTGATCCATAGTCTCGCCGCGACATCCCTCAACGACTTGCTTTCCTTCAGATCTTGGAGGGAGGCAAGCATTGATGAGACTTTGAGCTGGTCAATGCACTCACGGGCAGGTGGCCCGCTGTGGAAGTACGCGTCGAGAAAGCAGTCCGTCAGCAGCTGTCGTTCCTTCTTCAGTCGCGACAGCACATTCCGCGGTCGTTCTGCGGCATAGTCAATGCTCGTCAATAGAGCGCAGATGTCACGCCATGGGACATCCCAACAGAGTTCGTCTGGGTAGTCCACTAAGGAGTCCCCGGACGGTCCCACAAGCACGTTCCAGATGCGGAAATCTCCATAGGTGCGAGTCACCGCCATCGATTCCTCAGGTAGCGACTCGCATGTATCTCTCAGCGCAGCCAAGAATGTGTTGATTGACCAATTTCGCAACCCCAGTTGCTCCAGACAGGCCTCGAGACGCAACGGGACGCAACTGCGTGTCTGAAAAGCCCGCACATCAAACGGAAAGACAGCCTCCGTGCTTCGGCGGAGTGCGTTCGCAGCGTGAAATGCTCGCAACCACCTAGCGAGGTTTTCGAGTGCCGTGACACCTTGGCCGAAATTTTTTCGAGAACTAGACGCGAGCGCATTGTCCAACCTACTGCCGTCAACTCGTTCCAATACGAGAACAGTCCCGGCGGCCAGTGTGCCCAGGACTTCAGGTAGTTGAACCAGGTTGGCGACCCCTAGTGTAGCGCTGAGAAGCTTCGCTGTTGCGATTTCACCAGCCACCGCTGCCTGAATCGATGCATCGCTTGCTAATTTAGGACGCTTTGCGATCACATTGGTGGGACGCGAGTCCATCGTAATCGACAACTCTAGAGTCCAGGAGTGGGTGTTATTGTAGGCACCCAGGACTCGGATCTTGTCAGGTGTGGACCTTGGAAACAGGACCGGGAGCTCATAGCGAACCAGACGAGAGAATTCTGCAAGCGACCGCATCCCGCCACTTTTGCCCATTCGGCACCTTACCCCCTTCCGCGTCGCAACGACTCGAACGCATTGACGTAGGTTCTCGCCGCTTTTACCCAGCTGAATTCGTTTCTCACTACCTCGCGAGACCTATATTCCAGGGTCTCGCTTTCGTGCCGCTCGGGATCGATCTGCGAGAGCATCGCCTCGCTCAAAGCAGTAGCACTCCGGGGGGGCACAAGGGTGCAGAAATCGCTGAAATGGTTCCGAATGCCAGGAATGTCCGAGGCCACCACTTTGCAACCGAAGAACATCGCTTCCAGAATTGCCGTGGGACACCCCTCAGACAACGAAGGCAAGACGAATAGGTCCGCAGCTTGATAGAGGCGATAGAGGTCAGTGTCTGAAATCCCAGAGAGTACTGCCAGATGGCCGCGTGTCTCTCCGGCTCGTGTTGCCTCCACGCAAGAGGGTCGGAGGACTCCTTCACCAACAATCACGAGAAAGAGGTCTCGCCGTGCAGCGAGGCATTTCCTGAAGGCCTCGATTAGGATGGGGACGCCCTTCCGTGGTATTAGCCGTCCCACGAAGAGTACGATTCTTGTCTCAGGCCGGATATTGAACGCATTACGAACGTGAGCGCCCGAAGCCCCTGAACGGAACAGGTCTAGATAGTTCACATCCACTGCGTTGGGCACAACTACAACCCGTCCCACAGGTACTCCGCCATTTGCTACCTCCTGTTTCTTCTCGACAGAATCGACGAACACGATATCAGCGCACCTTATCACGAGGTTTCCGAGAGTTGCTGAGTATTCCCTTTCGAAAGCATCAAGAAGTGCTTGGCCAAACACGAGTTCACCATGAAGGGTGAGTGCCAGTGGTCGACTGATCTTGGATTTCATAAGTGAAACGACCAGTGTGACGAACGAGTGCTCGTTATGGGCGTGAACAATGTCGCACGATTCGAGCAATCTGCGATGATGCCAGGGAGATAGTGTGATTGGATTGTTCAGAATTGTGATGAGAGGCCGTCGGCGGATCACCTCAACACCGGAGTCCTCACTTGCGGGATTGTTGGTCTGTGTCGTCGTCAACACAGTGACCTGATCTCCGTTGGCCACTAGGGATCTGCTGAGGTTGCGTACGTATGCTTCCTGCCCCCCGAGGTACGGCGGGTAGTACTGGCTTACCTCAACGATTTTCATGGCGCTCGCCCTGAGGTATCACGTCGCAAAGCGGAGGACCGTGTTCATTTTCATTGTCAGGGTTCGGCCGGCTCGGTCGTTAATTGCTGGGCATGATCGCCTCATGGAGGTGCATTCTGACGCAGTCTGAAAGCACGCCGAATATGACGTAAATCGGAGTGAGGCACACCGGGCCCGCAGAATCTGTTGACAGACGGCTCGGCGCGGCATACACGTGCACTTCCGACGTGGTGCTGCTCTGCTAGAGCGCGTTTTTCTCACGATGTCCAGCGCACCTAGGACCGCGGGGGGCAACGATTCACTACCGCTTCTCGTACACGCGCTTGATCGCGTTGAGAGTGATCCCGATGAAGATTGAGACGATTCCCACGATACCGAAGAGCACCACGATGAACGCGTAGCCGATGGCGAACGCACGCGTGGCATAGTAGATCTGGAGGAGGAATACCCCAAGAGCTGCCGCAATCAAGAGCAGCACGGCCCCAGATACGCCGAAGAAGAAAAGCGGGCGCTTCTCGGAGACCAGTGTAACAATCCTCCCGAGAACACTGGAGCCGTGCCTACCGGGGCTTAGAGTCGACCCTTCTATGTCGTACCGGGCGTCGATGTTGACCTCGTGAATCCGAAGGTTCCTCTCCTGGGCCTCGAGGAGCATCTGGGACTCGATAGAGAGCCCGTTATCCGTCGGTTCGATCAGGCTCAGTGCTCGTGAGGAGAACACGCGGAAGCCGCACTGGGAGTCCGTTAGCATGCCATTCCGCGTTGCGGCCGCAGTCGCGTAGTCCAAGGCACGCTTGCCAATCCGACGATAGAACGGCATGCCTGATGTCTTCCCCCATCGTACGCCAAGCACGACATCGGCCTTGCCGGCCAGGATGGGCTCTACGATTCGTGGGATGTCCTTCGGGTCGTGCTGGTGATCCCCATCAAGCAGCACAAAGGCCTCGGGATGACGCTCTCGGGCGAACAGCCAAGCGGTTCGGATTGCCGTTCCCTTCCCGAGATTTCTCGCATGCTGGATCACGTGCGCCCCCGCGAGCGCGGCGATCTCCGCGGTGTCGTCCTTCGACCCATCGTCGATCACGACGACCTCTTCGGCGTACTGCTTCGCGCGGAGGACCACGGAGCCGATGGTCGGCCCCTCGTTGAATGCGGGGATTGCGGCCAAAACGCTCAGCGGTTTGCTTTTCGGTGGAACGTGCAGGCCGCTCGCCGGGACGTAGTCAGTGACACCACGAGGTCCCTCCATATTGGGCGAGGCGCAGTTTCCGCAAGAGTATAAGAGTGTTTTGCCATGAAGAGCGCCGGTTGAGGTCTGGCCGTTGGCCCGCGAGGGAAACGCTTCGCGCTCGATTGTCTGATTCGTCACGTGCCCGGTTTCGGGTCTCATTATCGAGACCGAATTCAAACGTGACCAGGACCCAACGGAATGATTATATCGTCAGAACACCTGTGTCGGGAATGGAACGAGGGGATTGCGGCTCTCCCGTCGCGAGCCTCGAGTTCTGGGGGAGTTCCGCTGATGCGGACCGTAACTGAAACGCGCTTTCGTCGTGCGCCCTGGGGTCGGAAGAAGCATCTACTGCCGCTGCCCATCTTGTCCGTCGTCCTGATGGTCACCGCGATGGCGTCCCCCGGCCTTCTGCGGATGACGGTCACGATCATCGACGACACCAACCTCACGCTCACCGCGGCTGTCCAGAACGTCGTCCATCCGTTCGGACCGGATGGGAAGATCGTCGGCATCATGCGGGTGACGAATCACGCGTCCACGGACATCCTCCTCACCGCAGCCTCCGTCCGAATCCAATCGCTGGCGCCGGAAACGCCCGGGGAATCGCCGGACGGCCGGCTGGATACGACGATCACGATCAACGTCCCCCTCACGGTTCATGCGGGAGCCACGGTGAACGCTCCGTTCTCGGGGCCGTTCTCCGGCAACGTCTTGGATCTCAACATGGGCGACTCGTTCTTGGTCACCCCGTCGATCACCTGGTCCACCGTCCTATCCTCCGGGTCGCTCGCGGGACCGTTCACGTATGACCAGGCGAAGGTCTGCTCGGGCCCCGGGCCGTCTCCCTCCTCGAACCCGTATTGGATCAGCACATTCTGCATGAACGCTTAGCCCCGGCCCGCCGTCCGGCGCGCAGCGATCGCGGCTCGGCCCAATTGTAGGCTCGAGACATATCCGGACAGCATGATGTTCGGGGCGACGAGCAACTTGCCAATCGCTCCTCCGGTGAAGGTCGATCCGAGGAAGCCTCCGCCCAACACGGGGAGGAGCGCGGCCACAATCAGGATCGTCGAGACGAAGGAGAAGCCCGTGCCCAGGAGCCACGCATACGCGGGCACGCCCTTGACCCATTCCACGTCGGACGCCCTTCGATAGTCAATCGCGATGAGGAGGTGGACCACAAAGAACAAACCCGCCGCGGCGATCCACGCGACGAAAATCTCCTCGACGCTCGCCCACGCTTTCCTCGCCAGCGCGAGCGTACCCGGATTCGCTCCGAGCAGACCGGCGAACAGGTCTTGGACGTCTGTCCCCGTCGTCAGAGGCAGCAGGAATCGCCAGTAGGCCGACAGGACGACCCAGCCGACGAATCCCCAGACGATCGCCGATCGAGGACGGCTCGATGTGCGTTCCTGTTCCCGCGTCAGGCCGGCGTACGCGGCGGCCAAGAGAGCGGCGCCGGGCAAATCTGCACTCAAGGCGACCCATCCCAAGATGCCCGCGCTCAACGGACCGACTGGGCCCAGCAGGTTCAGGGCGACCGCCAGGATCCAAATGAGATTCGTCGCGAGCAGGATGGCGGACGCCCAGAATAACCGAGTGGCCGAATCGCCCAGTAGCCGACGCAATCGCCCGCGGTCTTCCAAACCTGGGTCCCGTCCGGGAGACTCTGGACGTGCGACGCGTAGTAAAGGGTTTCTCCCGCGAGGCGGCCTGCCGGTGTCTCCTTGGGGGGACCGCAGGATCAACCGCCAGTCCCTGTCGACATCGTCCGTCTCGCTAAGTCACGGCTTCTGAGGACCGAGCCACCGTCGGATCGCGTCGCCGGTCGTGACGCGGAGGATCACGCCGGCTCGATTGATCGAATCGAAATCGTGATCGTTCGACACGAGGGTCGCCCCCAGCTGGAGGCAGGTTGCGGCATGCACGCAATCCTTAGCGCTTTTCCCGCCGAAATAGGGGGCGCACGCGCGGACAAAGCGTTCTTCGACGCGAATAATCTCCATCGGTCCCAGGATGGATGCGGCGAGTGCGGCCGCGGTTGGCGAGGGCAAGAGCTGGGCGTAGCGCAAGTACTCCTCCGCGAGGATTTCATTGCCGACTAGGCGAACGTCTGCCTCGAGCAGATGCACGATGAGTCGGAGCGAGTCCGTGACCCTTGGAACGGGCTTGATTGCCGAGACGAAGACGTTCGTGTCGACCAGGATGGCCTGAGCCGGAGTGGCCACTGAGGCCCTCCGCGTCTATCGGCGCGCCGCAGACGGGTATTTCGACGACGCGAGCGCTTCGATTTCTGCTTCGATTTTCGCGACGAGCGGGGCCAAATCGATTCCGCGGAGTTCCTCGTGGATCCGGCGAGCGAGTTCCTGCGGGTCCAGCCGCTGGAGCCATAGGCTCCCTTCCTTTCCTTCGATCAGGAGAAATTTGGTCCCCGCAGCGATGCCCTGCGCCTCTCGCGTCTCCTTCGGGATCACAATCCTTCCGGCTCGGTCGACGGGCACCACTGTCGTCATCAATGGTATAGATACCATCTCATGTATATCACGGTATCGACGCCATGGATTTCCGCCCCGTGGTCGGACTGTACGATCCCCACGGGAACGGTGTTATCGTCCGAGTGTACGACGCGCGCTCGAGAACCTATTCGGTCTCACCGTCGCTGCGTGTCTGATCGCGGCGGCCAGGGAATAGAGAGGGCCCGAGGACGTTCGTCGGCGACTAGTCCGCCATGCAGTCCATCCAGGCCTGCAAAGCGTCGTGGGCCGCATCGATGTCCAGCATCCGCGGTTCGTCCAGGTCCTCGATAACAAAGCGCTCGAGGACGATCTGCTCCCCCTCCCGACGGAACGTGATCCGCATGCACGGCACGGCGAAGGGGCTCCCCGATTCGACGAACCAAGGTTCAAACGCCAGGGACAGGGAGTCCCCCTCTTCCGTCACACAATAGCCCCGCACGCGGTTGAGCCCCGCGGTGAACCGCGAATACGACGCCGCGATCGGCTCGGGAGCCGTCTCCCCCGAGGCCCCTCGCTCCACGCCCACAGGCCCTCCGAGTCACACGTTCCTCGGTGCGGTATATGGTGTCTCTGGACCACTTTTTGTCAGCCGGTGCTCATCGCGCAACCGTGAGGGAATTGTCCCGCCGCACCCGCCGCCACCGGTGGACGAAGTACACCGAGCTCAGAGCGCCGACCGCCGCGACCGCGATCAAGGCCGCCGGCGTGACTCGACCGATGTCGAACCGCCAGTTCCGGAGGCCGAGGGCCATCTCGGATCCGCGCAGCGCCGGTTCCACGTTGTTGTGGACGACGGCTCCGATGCTGTTCGCGTTCTGCGAGTTGAAGTCGAGGCCGACCTCGAACGTGAACGGGGCCGCGCCCAGGGTTGCATACAGCCAGTCGTCGCTGTTGCCCGGGTTCACGTGGGTCGCTCGACCTTCCTGGAGCACCTGGTATCCGTTCGCGTCCGCCATCTCGACGGCGAAGTTGCTGAGCCGGTCGTCGTCCGCGGTCGGCAATCGCGTGTACGACCACGGATAGAGGATCCATTGTCCGGCGCTGTGATACGAAATCGAGAGGACCGGAGGGTGCGCGAGCGCGAGGTCCCGGATCGCCTGGCTCTCCGGTTCCGAAAAGGGGCCGGTGCCGCGATACTCGCGATCGCTCGTCGACGTGCCGAATCCTCCGACGCCCCACATGTACCCGTAGTTCCGGTTCAGGTCGACGCCGAACGTTCCATCGCCGTTGTCCCTCCGGTTCTTCCGCCACGTCGAATCGTTCAGCCGGGCATACTCAAGGCCGTCCGGATTCACCAACGGCACGAACCAGAGGTTCGCGCGGGCCAGGATCGCATCGACGCGCGAATCGTTGCCGGCATTCAGGAGCACGTAGCGGAGGAGGTAGACCACGACCTCCAGCGAGATCCACTCCTCGGCATGGTGCAGGCCCATGAACAGGATGTCCTTCTTGGTTCCGCCCGGCACGCGGACTTCCGTGGCGAAGAGACTGCGGTTCGCGAGCCCTTGCGTCGTCTCCCAACTCGTCCCGATCGAGGTCACGGTCAAGAGGGAGGGATGGGCGCGAGAGAGGTTCTGCAGCTCGGAGACGAGGGACGCGTACGTGTGAAACGTGGTCGGCGCGGTCGGCAATCGTCCCGTCGGCGAGATCACCGCTGACGTGGGCCCGGAGAACCCGCTCAGGAGGAGGAACGGGACCGCGAGGATGGCCATCCACCGAACCCGATGTGCGGGAGGGGCCGACAACGTCCACCTACCAAAAGCCGACGAGGAGGATCGTGATGCCCGCGGTAATGGCCGACACGATCCCCAGGGTCGACAGGGTCGGGATGATCTTCTGACGGAGCACCTCGTTGGCAATCAGGCCCGGAATGATGAATCCGATCACCTGGAATCCCGGATCGAGTCCCGTGAACGGGCCGACGATCAGTTCGACGGCGATCGAAAGGCTCATCGCAGCGAGCATCGTGACCGCGAAGCGGCGACGGCCGAACAGGATCGTGAAGCGCGAGGCATATCGCATAAGGGCGGCGATCGTCAGGGCGATCGCGAGCGTGTATGCGACCACCTCAGGACGGAGCAAGAGGAAGAGCGCGACGTAGCCCGGGACGACGACGCCTCCCGGCGACAGCAGGCTCCGCTCGTACCAGAACATGCTCACGGCGATGCCCACGAACACGGCGGTTTGCAGGACGAGTACGCTAACTCCCAGTGTGACCATCGGATCCTCTCCGAACGAGTTCCTCGACGAGACCGTAGCCGACCGATGTGACCATGTTTCCGCATGCGAAGACCGCACCGCCGGGCGGCGCGCGGGCGTCGACCGCCTCGAGGATTTCGCGCGGCGTCGCGTCTTCCATCTCGGACAGCTGATCGCGCGGATACCCACTGCGGACCGCCTCGCGGACGAACGCTTTGGTGTGCCGGCCCGTCACGATGACGGAGCGAAACTCCAGGTCGCGGGCCATCGCCCGAGCGAACTCGACACTGCGGGGCGCGCGATCGTCCCGACTGTTGAACAGCCCGACGAGCGGTCCGCCATCCAACTTCTTTCGACGGATCAGTTCCCGTTGTAATTCCAAGAGGGAATCCACATCGTTCACGCCGAGCGCGCATACGAACGTGTAGACGCCCGCGTGGTTCTGCCGCTCGAAGAGCTGCACGGTCCCGTAGTCCGGCGTCGAATGCAACATCCCCTCGAGGGCACGCGCCCGATCGAGTCCGAGGAACTCGCATACACCGAGGGCGAGGGCCACGTTTTCTTTGAACGTGATGTACGGGAACGACTCGAGGAGCGAGTCGGAGACTCCATCGGGAGTCACCGCGACGAGGGTGGCGTGGCGTTTCTCCGCTTCGTCTCGTAGCGTCGGAAGCAATCGCTGTTCCGCGGTGATGACCGTCCCGTTCCTCGGGATCACGTCGCTCAGAGTCCTTGCGCCGGTCCCGAGGTCCGGTCCGATGACCTCCAGGTGGTCCCGACGAATGTTCGTGATGACGGCCAGGGTCGCCCGGATCAAAGTTTCCTGGGAGACGCGGCGGAGCTCCGGATCGACGGCCATGCATTCGATCACGATCGCTTGGGCGTGTTGGTCCTTCGCCAATCGCACGATCTCCTTCTGTTCCCGCAAGTTCGCGGTCGGCGTCGGCGGGCGTTCGAGGACGGTCTCCCTGCCTTCTGCGTCGATCAGGACCGGCATCTTTCCGGTCGTCTTCACGACGACCCGGAGTCCGTTGGCTCGGAGCGCGGCCCCGATGAGACGGCACGTGCCGGTCTTCCCGCGGCTTCCGTCGACGTGAATCCGGATCGGAATCGACTCGAGGCGATCCGTGTGGTGCCTCCATTCTCGAACCCCGAGAAAACCGACGACGGCCCAGACGGCGGCGAGACCCACGACAAGTGGAGCCCAACCCCAAAGCGTGACCAGGCCGGCCCAGCTGGACGGCAACACAAATCGCGAGGCGACCGCGAGGACCAAGAGCGGGGCCCAAATCAGAAGCCGCCACGCGCCGGCGTATCGGTCGGGATTCGATTCCACGGGCCCCATGTCCCTTCCCCCCTCCTGAGAAACCCTGGGGGAATGGGTCTATGCCCAATTCGTAATTCCCAACGCGCCATAAAGGTTCTTGGACGGTCCTCGACGCAAACGATATTCTCCGATGTGAGAACGATTTTTGGATTGCTCACTACGGTCGTTGGACTGGTGTGCGAATCGCCATATAGTCTCCCGCCGATTACGGTATCGGGAGCGGGGCGGTGGAGGGGAGTCGGAGACTCCGATTGATCTCCAATCTGTGGAAGGCGCCGCGGGTCCTCCTTCTCATCGGCGGCGTCCTGTTTCTCTCCGGACAAGGGTTCCTCGCGGCGTCGTTCTTGCAAGGGACGCAGGGCACGGTCGCGTCGATTCCGGCGGGACCCGCGTGGTTCTATGTGTACGAGATCAAGGTGCTCGGGAGCAGCCGCGTGTCCGGGCAATTCGCCGATCTCGCGGGCGACGTCGTGAACCTGTACGTCTTCGGCGAAAGACAATACGAAGTCTATGCGTTCATCGGCTTAGGCCGAAGCTTGTTCTCTGCGAACGGCTCCTCCGGTTCCTTCGCGATCGATCTCCCGACATCCGGGACCTACTACCTCGTCTTCGCGCACGGCGCCGGATCCGAGGATTCGGCGCAGGACGTCCGGGTGTCGTATCGGGTCGCGGGAATCGAACCCGAGTTCATGGGCGTCGGAGTGCCGTTGATCGCAATCGGAATCGCTGGCGTTAGCGTCGGGTTGTGGCGGAGAGACCGACAGGCGAGAGGTCGGAACGCAGAATCGCGATGAAGACCGGATTCGCTCGCGGGCGTGCGCTCGGCCGAATCATCGTTGTATACGCCTCACCGAAACGCATCCACGGGCCGTTCCGATAGTGAAGCGGGTCGGGGTGGAGGCGTATCGCCGGTGCATCTCGTTACTCTAAGAGGTCCGTCTCGCGATGGGGATCGGCCGGTCGGTCTCCGGGTCTGAACTGAGAGACAACGTCAAGCGTTTGGTGGTACACCGATGGTCGATCTGAATGCGATGAGTGGTGTGGCGGCGACGTACGCGGACCTGATCGGGGCCGCTCTGATCGCGGCGGGGTCTTGTTGGGGCTGATCCGGAGGGCTCTCGGTTCCTCATCGTGGCGGTGGGCGTCGTGGCGACGCTCTTCGTCACCCCGCTCGAGCAGCAGCAGGGACAAACCCAACTCCTCGTGTGGCTGATTCTGGGAGGCGGGAT
>WNGG01002210.1_pt1 | contig 22091 bp, 22 predicted proteins | sample 5400661 | NCBI WGS metagenome assembly WNGG01 (sample SAMN13153372, study PRJNA577476) | soil metagenome | isolation source: 100 cm soil or saprolite under Garry oak tree replicate 1 | place: USA:California | collected 2016-06-15
GGATCCGCGTCGACGAGCAGAATTGTGCGCTTCACCGTCGATGCGGCGTTGACGGCCGGGGTGCCGTGGACGGGTGTCAGTGCCGGCCGGACGGCGTCAGCCGGCGCCGGAGGCAGATCCACCCGGAAGGCCGCGCCGCCGCGCGGGCCGCGGGGCTCGAGTGTGATCTGGCCGCCATGACTCTCGACGATCGAATACGTGATCGAGAGGCCGAGGCCGGTGCCCTTGCCGGGCTCCTTGGTCGTGAAGAACGGCGTGAAGACGCTCTGGGCGATTTCATCGGGAATACCGGGTCCCGTGTCGGCGACCCGCAGATGCACCTGTCCGTCGAACCACGTCGAGACCGTGATTTCGCGGGGGCGCTCCCGCGGGTTCTCCGCGACGGCGTGTGCCGCGTTGGTCACGAGATTCAACACGACCTGCTGCAGCCCGTGCCGGTCGCCGAACACGTCGGGCAGCGCGCCGCTCAACTCCCGTTCGACCACGATGTCCTGGAGCTTCAAGTCGTATGACGTCAGCGACAGCGTCCGGCGAATCACGTCGTTCAAGTCGACCGGCACCCGCTCGGCGGCGCCTTTGCGCGCGAAGGTGAGGAGATTGCGCACGATGCGGCTCGCGCGCTCCGCCTGTTCTTGAATCACCTGCAAATGGCCGCGGTCCTTCTTGCCGAGCTCCTTCTGCTCGAGCAGAAACTCCGACAGCCCCGCGATCGATGTCAGCGGATTGTTGAGCTCATGGGCGACGCCGGAGACGAGCTGGCCGACGGCCGCCAGCTTCTCGCTCTGAACCAGCTGCGTTTCGAGGGCCTGCTGCTCCGTGACGTCCTCGACCATCACGACGATGCTCAGTTCGGTCGCTGCGCCCGGAATGCGGGCGGCGTTGACGCGGACCGCGCGCCGCAGTCGCTCGGAGCGCGCCACCAGCGGGGCGGGACGGTCGCCGCGCCGCGTCGCCGCGAGCAGCTCCTGCAGCGCGCTCGTCTTGCCGAGCAGTGCCTCGCCGAGTGGCGTGCCGACGACGTTCTGCAGCGGCATGTTGAGCAGGTCGGCGAGCGCGCGATTCGAGCGCCGCACCCGTCCCTCGTCGTCCACGACGGCGATGCCCTCGCTCAATGCGTCGAAGGCCGTCTCCCACTGCTCCTTGGCGCGCCGGACCATCTCGAAAAAGCGGGCGTTCGCGATGACAACGGCCGCGTGGGTCGCCAGGGTGGACAGCAGCCGGATGTCCTCCGGGACGAACACGCCTTCCCTGGGGTCGGTGATGATGAGCGTACCGATGACGATCCCGTGCGACCGGAGCGGCACAGCGGCGGCAGCGGCTGCATCGAAGCCCTTCACGATTACCGTGGGCGCGGCCGCCGAATTCCGGATCAGCTCCAGGTGCTCCCGGCCCGTGGAGCGCGCGACGAGGCCCGGATCATCGCCCTGGATCTTCTGGCCGCGCAGCGGCGCCAGCGTGCCCTCGGCAGCGGCGATCTGCAGAGGATCGCTGGGCGCATCCCCCAGCAGCGCCAGCAGGGCGCCCTGCGCGTCGAGAAAGCGGACGGCGTAGCGCACCACCTGCTCGACGATGCGGTCCAGCTCGAGCGAGTCGGACAGGACGTACGACAGCTCCTGCAGGGAAAAGAGCTCGGACAGGCGACGATTCAGCTCTTCGGCGGCGCGGCGCCGCTCCTGCTCGGAACGCAGCAACCGCTGCCGTAAACGCCACAACACGAGCCCAGAGCCTGCAAAAATCACGGCGATCGCAATCGACGCGAACTCCAGTGCGTGTTGTCGCAGCAGGTCCATGGGCATCTATATTCAACTATACATCTTGAGAATCAATCTTCTGCTGTGCCTGAGCCTCGCGGCGTGCGACGCCGAGGCACGCCCCGGTGTCTCGCGCGTGTGGCCCGAGTTTGGGACGATGATGTCCGCCGCTGCGTGGGGAACGGATAGCACGCGCGTATCGCGCGCCCTGGACGCGGCGCGCGATTCTGTCGATCACATCGACTCGCTGCGCCACCGGCATGCATCGATCGCCGCACTCGATTCCGTGCGGCGTGAGATTCGCCGGCGCACCGGTATCCCATTGGCGGTCGACAGCATCGCGCCCGGATACGCGCTCGATCGCGCGGCGTTGGCGCTCGTCAATGTGGTGGACAGCGCGCTGCTGGACCTGGGCGGCCAGTACCTCTGGGTAGGGCCGCCCGCGCGTCCGACACACCGGGCGGTCGGCATTCCCGATCCCGACAACACCCTGCGCACGCTGGCCGTCGTCGATCTGCAAGGCGGGTCAGTGCGGACCGAGTCGCAGCGCAATGCGCCGCGCGGCGCGGCACGCTCGGTCACGGTGCTGGCGGGGGACGGCCTGACGGCAAACGGCTGGGCGGCGGCATTGCTCGCGCTGGGGTGCGACCGCGCTCTCGCGGTTGCGCAGGGGATGCATGTGATCTGTGCGGACTCGACGGGCGTGCGGTGGGCTACCGGTCTCCAGAATCGTGTTTCGCTCCCACCTGCGCGCGGGCCCTGACCCGCGCGCGTTCCTGATCGAGCAGGCGCAGCGAGTGGCTCCAGGCGTCGCTGGATAGGCCCTGGTAGCTGACGGTCAGCTGTTCGGCGAAGCTGATGCCCGGCTCGAAAAGGTAGATCGCCGCCGCCTGCTGCCGCGCATCGAGCTGAAATGAGCTCCAGGTGGGTGAGAGCGGCACGATCCCGATGGGGCGAAACAGGCGGCCGCGGCTCGTGATCGTCAGCTCTTCCGGGTTGAATCGCGCCTGTGGTACCACTCCAAGAAATGTCACCATTACCAGAGTGGGATTCTGCGTCGATCCGCGAGCGGCTGCATCGGTGAGATCTGCGGCGCGACTGCGGACGAGCTCCGTGAGTGAGCGGTAGGTGTCCGGAGCCAACAGGCGGATCACCTGCTCGTCGAGCGGCAGCACCTGGACCTCGATGGTGCCCGTCGCGAGGCGGACGGCGATGTCGTCGCGGCGGAGCGTGCCGTAACCGGCGGGCACCGTATCCTGTGCGACGAGACACACCAGCAATGCGATGATCACTGCACCACTCCTGAAATCAGTCCCGCAATCGCTTCCTTCAAGTCGGCGATCCCGTCGCCGGTTTTCGCGCTCGTCACCGTCACCTGATCCTCCGGCAGCCCCAGCTCTTCCCGCAGCTCGCGCGCTCTCGTGCTGCGTTTGGCTGAAGAAAGCTTGTCCCCTTTCGTGAGGGCCGCGAGCACCTGCGTTGCTTCATCCGCGAGGGCGTCCTGCATCGCCTGGTCGTCCGCGGACAGCGCATGCCGGATGTCGAGCAGCCAGACTACGCCGCGCAACCGCTCGCGTCGCAAGGCGTGCTTCACCAATCCCCGGAACGCGGCTCGCTGTGCTTTGCCCGCCCGTGCATATCCATACCCGGGCAAGTCGAGAAAGTAGAGCGGGGTTAGGGGTCCCGGAATCAGGAACACATTCAGCGCCCGTGTCTTCCCAGGGGTGCCGGAGACTTTCGCAATCCGTCGACCCACCAGCGCATTGAGCAAGGAAGACTTGCCGACATTGGAGCGGCCGACGAACGCGACTTCGGGAAGTGGAGGATCGAGCAACACATCAGCGCGTGGAAACGAGCCGATGAAGGAGGGGCGCAGCATGCTGCGCCCCTACTTAAGCTTCTTTTTTCTGGCGAGGACGCTCAGTAACCAGGAGCGGCGCGCGGCCGGACGTGACGCATTCGGCGGTAATGGCCACCTCGCGCACGTCATCGCGGCTCGGCAGCTCGAACATGATCTCGGTCATCATCTCTTCGAGGATGGCGCGCAGCCCTCTCGCGCCGGTGCCGCGCTTCATCGCCTTCGCCGCTATCGCCTTGAGCGCGTCTTTCTCGAGCGTCAGCCGCACGTCCTCGAGGTCGAACAGTTTCTGGTACTGCTTGGCGAGCGCGTTCTTCGGCTCGGTCAGGATCCGGATCAACGCGTCCTCGTCGAGCGCGTCGAGCGGCACCGTGACGGGCAGACGGCCGACCAGCTCGGGGATGAGGCCGTAGCGGAGCAGGTCGTCCGGCTCGACATCGACGAACGGATTCTTCTTCAGTTTGGCAGCGACGCCTTCGGCGACCTCTTCTTTTGTGAAGCCGATCTGGCGCCGGCCGGTGCGGGATTCGATGATCTTCTCGAGCCCGTCGAACGCGCCGCCGCAGATGAAAAGGATGTCTTTGGTATTGACCTGGATGTATTCCTGCTGCGGATGCTTGCGGCCGCCCTGCGGTGGCACGCTGGCGACCGTGCCTTCCAGAATCTTGAGCAGCGCCTGCTGCACACCTTCGCCCGAGACGTCGCGCGTGATGCTGGGGTTTTCTGACTTGCGCGCGATCTTGTCGATCTCGTCGATGTAGACGATGCCCCGCTCGGCCTCGGAAACGTTGAAATCGGCGGCTTGCAGCAGGCGCACGAGGATGTTTTCGACGTCTTCGCCGACGTAGCCCGCTTCGGTCAGCGTGGTGGCGTCGGCGATCGTGAATGGCACGTCCAGGATGCGGGCCAACGTCTGCGCCAGGAGCGTCTTGCCGACCCCCGTCGGGCCGATCAGCAGGATGTTGCTCTTGTCGAGCTCGACCTCGTTATCGCGGCCCGAGTGGGAATTGATCCGCTTGTAGTGATTGTAGACGGCGACGGCGAGGGTCTTCTTGGCGCGGTCCTGCCCGATCACGTACTGGTCCAGCACATCCTTGATTTCGGCAGGCGTGGGGACCTGCGTGATGGCTTCGGCGACTTCACGCTCTTCGTCCTCCGCCAGAATTTCATTGCAGAGCGCGATGCACTCATTGCAGATATAGACCGACGGCCCGGAGATGAATTTCCGGACGGAATCCTTGGATTTACCGCAGAACGAGCAGCGGAGATGCTTGTCGTGAGACATCGTACCTAGTATGGGAAGGCGCTTCTAGCGGCGCAAGGGATCACTTCTTGGCCTTCCCGTCTTCCTTGATTTCCTCGAAGTTCGAGATGACGTGATCGATCAAACCGTACTCCTTGGCCTCTTCCGCCGACATGAAGCGGTCGCGGTCCATGTCCTTTTCGATCGATTCGACGGTTTTACCGGTGTGCTTGGCATACAGCTCGTTGAGCTTGCGACGCAGGAAGAGGATCTCCCGCGCCTGGATTTCGATGTCCGAAGCCGTGCCCTGCGTGCCGCCGGAGGGCTGGTGCATCATGATCCGAGCGTGCGGCAAAGCGGAGCGCTTCCCTTTGCGGCCGGCGGTGAGGAGGAACGATCCCATCGAGGCCGCCATGCCCATGCAGATCGTGTTCACGGGGGCCCGCAGGAACTGCATCGTGTCGTAGATCGCCATCCCGGAGGAAACGAGCCCACCTGGGGAATTCACGTACAGGTAAATATCTCGTTCCGGGTTGTCGGCATCGAGAAATAGCAGTTGAGCGATGATGATGTTGGCGACATCGTCGGTGATGGACGTGCCGAGGAACACGATGCGGTCCATCAGCAGGCGGCTGAAGATGTCGTAGGTGCGCTCGCCACGGCTCGAGCGCTCGATGATGTACGGGGGATAGATGTGGCTTTCGCTCTTCGTCACGCTTGCTCCACGGTGGACTGCGACAGGAGATAGGTGAACACCTTCTCCTCGGTGATGCTCCGCGCGACATCGCGGAGCCGTTTGGCCTTCTCCAGCGACGCATACAGCTGCGCCGCCGGCATCCCGCGCCGCTCGGCGAGCTGCTGGATACGCTCGTCCAGCTCGCCTTCGGTAGCGCGCAGATTCTGGGACTCGACGACGTGGTCGAGCACGAGGTCGCGCCGGACCTGCGATGCGGCGATCGAGCGGAACTCCTCGGCAAACTTCGGCCAGCGCTCCTCGGGGATCTCGTACGCCTGCGCGTACATCCCCAGCACGCGCTCGACCAGTGGGCGCGGCGCGACGACGTTGTTCGCCTGCACGATCTGCTCGACCAGCTCCGAGCGCACCTTGGCGTCGGCCTCTTTTTCCGCCTCTTTCCCAAGATCTACGGCAACCGCAGCCCGTAGCGCCTCGAGCGACTCGAAATCGCCCATCTCCCGCGCGAAGGCGTCGTCCAGCGTCGCGAGCTCCTGACGCTTCACTTCCCGGAGTGTGAGCTGGATGTCGCGCGTCTGGCCTCGCTTGGCTTCTTCGGCAAAGTCGTCGGGAAAGCGAACCGTGGCATCGAGCGATTCGCCCGGCGTCAGGTTCATGATGCGCTCTTCGACGTCTGGAATCGCCCGACCCTCGCCCAGCACGAACTGGTAGGGCTGAGGATCCTTGACCGCACCGTTCTCGCGGGTCGCGATGATGACATCCACGAGATCCTTGGGCTTCGGCTTCTCGCCCGTGACCGGCGTCCACGGCGCGCGCTGCTCGCGCATCGCGTTGAGCTGGGCGTCGACCTGCGCGGCGCTGACCGCGGGCACGGTCCGCGTGAGCCGGAAGCCGCCCAGGCGCTGCAGCTTCAAGTCGGGCTTCAGCTCGACATGAAACTCGAACGTGACGGGGGCGCCTTCTTCCCACTTCAGGTTGTGGATGTGGGGGTCGGCGATCGGCTTCAGCTCTTCCTGCTTCTGCGCGACGCGCCAGCTCTCCTGCACCAGCTCGCGCAGCGTCTCCTGCCGGATGTCGTCGGCAAATTTCTTCCGCACGACGGCAGCGGGCACCTTGCCCTGACGGAACCCGGGGAGACGGGCGCGCTGCTGATAGACCTTGGTCGCGCGCTCTTCGGCCGCCTTCACGTTGTCGGGCGGAATCGTTACTTCCAGCGACGCTTCGCCGGGCTCGGTCTTTGTCTTTTTTACGAGTATCTCGGGCATGTGCGCGAAATCTAATCGTGCGTCGTTCGTCGTGCGTCGTACGTGGTGGCTCCGAAGGTCCCGACGCACGACGCACCACGCACGACGCACGGTAGTTAGGATGCGACCGGAGGGACTCGAACCCCCACGGGTTGCCCCACCAGCTCCTAAGGCTGGCGCGTCTGCCAATTCCGCCACGGTCGCAAACTTCCGAGAAATGTATACTTTCCCGGTTCTTGGTGTCGTTCCCCTACGCTTGCGGAGCCACTCCCATGTTCCACCGCCGTGTCATCCCATTGATTGCCGTGGTCGCTGTGTGCGCCGTGTGCGCTACGCCGGCGGCAGCCCAAGTCTCGGATAAAGATAAAATCTGCAGCCAAGTCGAGAACCGAACCTTCACGGTCGGGACGTGGGCGAGCTACAATTGGACCGGTGGCCCATCCGGAGGTAGCACGATGCGGATGGCCGTCGTCGGCAAGGAGCCGCACGAAGGAACGACGTATTACTGGTACGAAATGGCGATTGAGGATCCCCGGCATCCGGGCGGGAAGATGATCATGCAGATGTTGGTGCATGGCGGCGTGGGAGGCGTGCGCAGTGTTGTGATGAAAAGCGGGGATCAACCCGCGATGCGGATGCCGCCGCAGATGATCCAGATGATCAACGGTGCTCCCGGTATGAACATGGCGTCAGAGATGACTCGCGCGTGTAAGGAGATGGAAGTCGTGGGGTGGGAGCAAGTGACGGTTCCCGCCGGTCAGTTTCGCGCGCTGCACCTCAAGCATCCACGCCCGACAATGGTCTCTGAAGTCTGGATCCAGCCCGATCAGCAATTCGCCCTGATAAAAGGGACGTTGAAAGACGGCGGTGTCATGGAGTTGGCGGCGCAGGGCACCGGGGCCAAGTCATCCATCACGGAGACGCCGATCGAAATGCCCGGACTCCCGGGCGTCCCGCCTCCGCACTAGTTTGACGCCGTGCCGTTAGTACTCGCCGCAGTCCTGCTCTTTCTCACCGCGTGCAGCGGACAATTCCCGCAATCGGTGTTTGCTCCCCGCTCCGATTTCAGCACCGAGCTGGCCGGGCTCTTCAAAGGCATTTTGTGGTGGGCGGTCGCCGTCTTTGTCATCGTCGAGTCGCTGCTGTTGATCGCGCTCGCGCGCTATCGCGCGCGCCGCGGTGCAGCCGAGCCCAAGCCCGTGCACGGTCACACCGCGCTCGAGATCGGGTGGACACTCGCGCCCGCGCTGATCCTCGTCTTCATCGCCGTTCCCACGATGCGCGCGATTTTCGCGACGGCGGGGCACGCCCCCGAAGGCGCGCTGCGGGTCGAGGTCATCGGTCACCAGTGGTGGTGGGAATACCGTTACCCGACGTTGAACATCAGCGCGTACAATGAGCTGCACGTGCCGGTCGGGACGCCGATTCAGGTCGAAATGACGTCGGCGGACGTGATCCACAGCTTCTGGGTGCCGCGGCTGGGCGGCAAACGGGATCTCATCCAGGGACGCACCAATCGCATCGCCTTCCGCGCGGACTCGACCGGCGAGTATTGGGGCCAATGCGCGGAGTTCTGCGGCGCCTCGCACGCCAATATGCGACTCCGCGTGTTCGTGCAGTCGGACTCCATGTTCCAGCGGTGGGTCGATCAGCAGCGTGCGGCGCCGGCGACGCCGGCGAAGGGCTCGCCTGCCGAAGCCGGGCAGCAGGTCTTCCGGCGCAGCGCCTGCATCGGCTGCCATACGATTGCCGGCATCGCGCAGGGCAAGATCGGTCCTGATTTGAGCCACGTCGGGGGCCGCGCGACCATCGCGGGCGCGTTGTTCCCCAATACCAGTGCAATGCTGCACCGCTGGATCATGAATGCGCCGTCGCTCAAGCCCGGGGCGCTGATGCCGCCGCAGAATCTGTCGCCCCAGGATCTCGATGCGTTGATCGCCTATCTCCAGACCCTGAAATGAAGCGCTGGCTGACCACCACCGATCATAAGCGCATCGGACTGCTCTATTTCTGGACGGCGTTCGGCTTTTTCCTGATCGGCGGGCTGGAGGCGCTCATCATCCGCGCGCAGCTGATTCGGCCGGATGGGGGCCTCGGCGTGAGCGCCGAGACGTTCAATCAGCTCTTTACGATGCACGGCACGACGATGGTGTTTCTGGCGCTCATGCCGCTGTCGGCCGCGTTCTTCAATTACATCATTCCGCTCCAGATCGGCGCGCGCGACGTCGCCTTCCCACGGCTGAACGCGTTCAGCTACTGGGTCTTCCTGCTGGGCGGCCTGTTTCTGAACGCGAGCTTCATCGCCGGGCCGCTGTTCGGAGCCGATCGGCTGTCGGTCGCGCCCGATGCCGGTTGGTTCGGGTACGCCAACCTCACCTCCCGGCAGTTTTCGCCGGGTCCCAACGTCGATTTCTGGCTGCTCGGCTTGCAGATCCTCGGCATCGCGTCGCTTGCGGCCGGCTTCAACTTCGTCGTGACGATTCTCAACATGCGCGCGCCGGGCATGCGGATGCTGCGCTTGCCGCCGTTCACGTGGATGACACTCATCACGCAGTTTCTCGTGATCACGGCGTTCCCGGTGATTACGGTCGCCCTCGTCCTCTTGATGTTTGACCGTTTCTTCGGGACGCATTTCTTCCTGCCGGCGGGCGGCGGCGATCCGATCCTGTGGCAGCACCTGTTCTGGATGTTCGGCCATCCCGAGGTCTACATCCTCATCCTGCCGGCGATGGGCATCATTTCGGAGGTGTTGCCGACATTTTCCAGGAAGCCGCTCTTCGGTTACACCGTCGTCGTGTACTCGGGCGTGGTGATCGCGTTTCTCGGGTGGAGCGTGTGGAGCCACCACATGTTCTCGACGGGGCTAGGCCCGATCGCCGATTCGGTGTTCGCCGGCACGACGATGCTCATCGCGATCCCCACCGGGGTGAAGATCTTCAACTGGATCGGCACGCTTTGGGGCGGGCAGATCCGGTTCACCACGTCGTTGCTGTTTGCGGTCGGTTTCATCGCCATGTTCATCATCGGCGGGCTGTCGGGCGTGACACACGCGTCGGCGCCGTCCGATCTGCAGCAAACCGATACGTACTACGTCGTCGCCCACATCCACTACGTCTTGTTTGGCGGGACGATCCTGGGGCTGTTCGCGGGGATGTACTACTGGTGGCCGAAGATGACGGGCCGGTTTCTCTCCGAATCGCTGGGCAAGGTGCACTTCTGGCTCACGCTGATCGGGATGAACCTGGCGTTCTTCCCGATGCACTTCTCCGGCTTGCTCGGCATGCCGCGGCGGATTTACACCTACCCCGCCGAGCTCGGCGTCGCCCGATTCAATCAGCTGTCCACCATCGGCGCGTTTCTCATCGGGATCGCCACCCTCGTCTTTTTCTGGAATCTGCTGCGCACCCGCGGGCGGCCGGCGAACGCGCCTGCCAATCCGTGGGGAGGCGCCACCCTGGAATGGGCGATGTCTTCGCCCCCGCCGGTCTACAACTTCACGGTGATTCCCACCGTGGTGAGCCGGCTCCCGTTGTGGCAGACGGAGCGCCACGCGCCGATGGCGGCGCTCCCCGCCGAGCCGCCGGCGCCGATTCACGTGCCGGGCGGGTCCTGGTGGCCCATGGTCACGGCCCTCGGCTTGCCGATCATCGCGATCGGTGCGCTCGCGCACTTGATCCCCATCGTCCTCGCCGGCGCGGCGGTCGTCATCGTCGGCATCTACCGCTGGGCCTATGAGCCCTTCGAGATGTAGATGACACACGGATCTGCACACGCGCACGAAGCGCACCGTACGAGCATGGGGGTCGACAGCCGCAAGATGGCGTTCTGGGCCTTCATCGGCTCGGAATGCCTGCTCTTCGGCTCGCTGATCGCGACGTATCTGGTCTACAAGGGCAGGAGCCTGGTCGGACCGTATCCGCACGAGATTCTGAATATCCCGTTCACGTCGTTCAGCACATTCGACCTGCTCATGTCGAGTCTGGCGATGGTGCTCGCGCTGGCGGCGGTGCAGCGCGGCGACATGAAGCAGGGCAAGCTGTGGCTGCTGGTCACGGCGCTGTTGGGCCTCGTCTTTTTGGGAGGCCAGTTCTGGGAATTCAGCCACTTCGTGCATGAAGGACTCGGCCTCACCACGAATCTGTTCGGCTCGACGTTCTACGTGTTGACCGGGACGCACGGCGCGCACGTGACCGTGGGTGTGATCTGGCTGCTGACGCTCTGGATCCAGGCGCTACGCGGCAAGCTCGGACCGCAGAACGCGATCACGGTCGAGATCACCGGGCTGTATTGGCACTTCGTGGACGTCGTGTGGATCGTGATCTTTACGGTCGTGTACCTGATTCAGTAACGGCTGTGGAGGAGAGTGACAAGATGGCAACCGAACACGCGCACGCGACGACGGGCACCTACGTACGGATCGCCGCGATCCTCGTGATGATCACGCTGATCGAGGTGGGCGTCTTCTACGTGCCCGCCTTCCAAAGCGTCCTCGTGCCGCTGTTGCTGGTGCTGTCGGCCGTGAAGTTCACGCTCGTGGTGATGTTCTACATGCATCTCAAGTTCGATAATCGGTTCTTCGCGTTCCTGTTCGGTGGACCGCTGCTGCTCGCGCTCGTCGTGGTCGTCAGCTTACTTCTCATCTTTTATGGAGCGGTTCGCTTGCGCACTGGCGTGTGAGCCCCTGGAATAGGTGGGATCTCCATCCCAGCGTGCTGATCGGGCTCGCCCTCCTGGGCGGGCTTTACGTCTTTTTGGGCGGGCACAGGTCGGCACGTCGGCACGTCGCAAGTTTCTTCGGGGCCCTCCTTGTACTGTTGCTTGCGTTGAATGGACCTCTGCACAATCTCTCCGATACCTACCTGTTCAGTGCCCACATGGCGCAGCACCTGTTACTGACGCTCGTATTCCCGCCGCTGCTGCTCTACGGCACGCCGGCGCATGTCATTCGGCCGTTGCTGCGGCCACGCTGGGTGATGGCGATCGCTCGCGTGGTCACCCGGCCGCTGGCCGCGGCCACCATCTTTACCGCGCCAATCGTGATCTGGCACGTCCCCGCCTTGTACGAAGCGGCGCTGCGTCATCACAACCTGCATATCGCCCAGCATCTCGTCTTTCTCACGACGGCCGTGATCATGTGGTGGCCGGTGCTGTCGCCGGTCCCGGAGTTACCGCGCGCGCAGCATCTCGTGCAGATGCTCTATCTGTTCTTGCTGGGCATTCCGATGTCCGTCACCGGCGCGCTGATCACGCTCTCCGATTCAGTCCTGTATCCATTCTACGCGGCGGCACCGAGGGTGGGCGGGTTGTCGCCGCTCGATGATCAACAGATCGGTGGCTTGCTAATGTGGGTGCTGGGCGGATTGATGCTGTGGATCGTTATGACTGTGATCTGGTTCCGCTATTCAGTCTGGGATCAACGGGGCGACGCCGAAACGAAAGTCCCTGACGAAGCCTACTCCCCGTCCTCGGTCTCGCCGAGGGGGTGACGGCGCAGTTCTTCGCCGATTCGGGGATGCTCCCGCCACAAGTAGTATCCCATGGCGAGGGCGGCCAATCCGTTGCCGATGGCCACGTTCCACCACGCCAGGTAGCCGAGCAGCGGCTTGGCCAGCAGGGCGACGAGGATGTAGAACCCGACCTCGAAGAAGCAGAATCCCACGATCACGAGAAACAGCGTAGACGGCGCGTACTCGACCTCGGCAGCGAGGGCGGCGGCGACGCAGCCCACGACGACGAAGGCGCTGACGTGAATCATTGTGTAGCCGAAGATGCGTGCGGGCTCGATGACGACGTGCTCTGATCCCGTCGCGCCCCAGAATACCGCACTGCCGAGCATGGCAGGGGTGAAGAGCGGCTGGCCGTTGATGAGGTCCACGACGAGAAACCAGATCGCGACGGCCGCCGCGCCGATGCACCCGGCGATGAAACCTTCGCGGAGAATGCGATTCAAGTCCATGTCGGCTCAATATATCGCCGGGCGGAGTGCGTGCTAGATTAGGGCCCCATGATCGTGACCCGCCGTCCGTTGTTCTACGGTCTTTGCCTGCTCCTCGGAACTCTGCTATTTGGGATCGCCGGCCTCAAACATCCGTTGCTCGTCGGCGATGGTGCCGCGCAGCTTGCGATGATCGCCAAGACGGCCGACTGGCGCCTGATTCACTGGGCGCTGCTGTTCGGGCTCGCGTTCATGTATGCCGGCGTGATCGGTGTGGCGTTGCGCCACAACGATACTCCCGGTGCGACACCGGGCCGCGCCGCGGTTCGGATGGGGGCGTTTGCGTTCTCGGTCTGGTCGCTGAACATCCTGTTCATGGTTGGCGCCGGCTACCAGCTGGCCCGTGCGTACACGGCGTCCGATACGGGACTGACCGGCACGCATGCCGTCTTCGTCTACGACATGCTCCACCCGATGGGCCTCGCGGCTGAGCGGCTCGCCACGTTCATGCTGGGACTCGTGGCGTACATGTTCGGTTGGGCGATACGGAACGGCGGCGTGTGGCCGAAGTGGCTCGCCGGGATGGCGTGGGTCGTTGCGGTGGTGAACGGCGCCGTGGCCGTAGTATTCAGCGAGTTCTCGCCGAATCTCTACTACAGCCAGGCGCTGTTCGTCATCTGGCTCGCGGCGACCGCCGTCGTGATGCTGGCGGAGCGCCGTAAGCCACAAACGGGACCGCTAGCTCGCGCGTAGCCGGACGACGCGCTGCTGCCATCCATCCGGTGTGCTGTAGAGCACCGTCAGGGTGACGATGTCACCCTTTTTCACGCCCGCCAACGCCCGGCGCAGCTCCGCCCGTGAGCCGGTGGCGACTCCATTGACCTTCAGGATCACGTCGGGATAACCCTGGCTCGCGTCCGACAGGCGCTGATACGCGGGGCCGTCGGGCGCCACCTGCGAGACGATCAACCCACCACCGGAGCGCATGACCTGGCGCAGGTCCGGATCGCGGACGTTCTCTTGTGACAGCGGTTCCACCGAGATCCCCAGCGCACGCTCCATCGGTGCGGCGTCGCGGCTGCTGGCGCCCTCGTCGTTGCTGGACACTTCTTCGGGCTGGCTCGTGGGCGCGGCCGTCAGTTTCACCGGCAGCGTCTTCCGGACGCCGCCCTTCCTGACCACGGTCACCTGCACGATGTCGCCGGGCTTCTTGAAGCCGACGCGTTGCTGGAGCTGGGGGACGGACTCGATCGACTGGCCATCCACCGAGACGATGATATCGCCTTCCAGAACGCCGGCGCGCTTGGCGGGCGAATCATCGGGCGGGTTGAACTCGTTGACGACCACACCGCGGATCTCCGGGAGCTTCGCGTCTTCTGCGTCTTCCGGCGTGATCGGCCGAATCGACACGCCCATGACGGCGCGCTCGACGTGACCGGTCGAAATCAGCTGCGTCATGACGGTGCGGGCGAGGTTGATCGGGATGGCAAACCCGTAGCCGGCATAGAATCCGGTCTCACTGGCGATGGCCGAATTGATGCCGATGACCTCGCCACGCACGTTGACCAGCGGTCCTCCCGAATTCCCGGGATTGATCGCGGCGTCGGTCTGAATGAAGTCCTGAATGGCGTAGCGGCTCGAGTTCAGCCCCGCGAGGACGCGGCCCTTCGCGCTGACGATCCCTGCCGTCACCGTGAAGGTGAAGGCCTCGCCGAGCGGATTGCCGATCGCCAGCACCCAGTTGCCGATCTTCGTGGAATCGGCGTCCCCCAGGTGTACCGTCGGTAATCCTGTCGTCTGAATCTTGATCACGGCGACGTCCGTGCTCGGATCGGTGCCGACGGTCTGGGCCGTGAACTCACGGTTGTCGAGCAGGCGCACAGTCACCCGATCGGCACCCTGGACGACGTGGTTGTTCGTGAGGATGTAGCCGTCCTGGGAAACAATGAACCCCGACCCCGAGCCTTGCTCGACCTGGGGACGGCGCGGGGCGTTGAAGAAGTCGTCGAAACTCGGCACACGCCGGTTGGAGGCCCGCTCGCGACGCTCCGACTTGATGAACACCACCGCTGGCCTCACATGCTCGGCGACCGAGGCGAATGCGTCGCCCAGATCGACGGCCGCCTTGGCTTGCGGCAGGGGCCGGCTCGTGTCCTGAAGGACTGACCGCACCGCCGCCTCACCGCGCGTCGGCAGGCGGAACGCCGAGGCGAATGCCAGACCGAGCGCAAACGCCAGTGCCACCAATGTGCCGAACTTCAACCAATCCCGCGTCTTCGCCGACATCCGTTCCCCCTTTTATTGCTTCTTGGATTTATCGTCGTCCATGATTTCGTAATCGGCATCCACGACCTTGTCATCCTTCTTCGCTTCGGCGCCGGCGGTCGGACCATCCCCACCACCTGATGTCCCCCCCCCGGTGCCTGCGCCGGCTTCCGCGCCGCGCGCCGCGTACAGCGAGGCTCCCGCTGCTGAATATGCCTGCTGCAGCTCGTCCAGCGCTTTGCTGATTTCGTCAGCGTTTCCGCTGCGCAGGGCCGACTGGGCCGACTGAATCGCCGCGTCGAGCCGCGACTTGAGGCCCGGCTCGAGCTTCTCGACCCAATCTTTGGACTCCTTTTGCACCTGGTACACCATGTTATCGAGCCGGTTACGCTGCTCGATCACATCGCGCCGCTTCTTGTCCTCTGCCGCGTGCGCCTCGGCGTCCTTCACCATCTTATCGATATCCTTGTCACCGAGGCCCGAAGACGCCTCGATCCGAATCTTCTGCTCCTTGCCCGTGGCCTTGTCCTTCGCCGCCACATGAAGGATGCCGTTCGCGTCGATATCGAATCCCACTTCGACCTGCGGGATGCCGCGGGGAGCCGGTGGAATGCCGGTGAGCTGGAACTTGCCGATGGTGCGGTTGTCCTGTGCCATCTGTCGCTCGCCCTGGAGCACATGGATCTCCACCGTCGTCTGATTGTCCTCGGCCGTCGAGAACACCTCCGACTTCTTCGTCGGAATCGTGGTGTTGCGCGGGATGAGGACCGTGGTGACGCCGCCTAGAGTTTCGATGCCCAGCGACAGCGGCGTGACGTCGAGCAACAGGACGTCCTTCACCTCGCCGGCGAGCACGCCGCCCTGAATCGCCGCCCCGATCGCCACCACCTCGTCGGGGTTCACGCCCTTGTGGGGCTCCTTGCCGAAGAAGCTCTTGACGATCTCCTGGACCTTCGGCATCCGCGTTTGGCCACCGACCAGGATGACTTCGTTGATGTCGCCCGGCTTGAGGCCGGCGTCCGTCAGGGCCTGTTGCATGGGCGGAATCGTCCGTTTCACCAGATCGTCGACCAGCTGCTCGAGTTTCGCTCGGGTGAGGGTGAGATTCAGATGCTTGGGACCGGACTGATCCGCCGTGATGAACGGCAGATTGATTTCGGTCTGCATCACGGTCGACAGCTCCATCTTGGCCTTTTCAGCGGCTTCCTTCAGCCGCTGCAGCGCCATCGGATCCTTGGAGAGGTCGATTCCCTGGTCACGCTTGAACTCCCCTACCAACCATTCCATGACCCGGGCATCGAAATCGTCGCCACCCAGGTGGGTATCGCCGTTCGTGCTCTTGACCTCGAACACGCCCTCGGCGAGCTCGAGAATCGAGATGTCGTACGTACCGCCGCCCAGGTCGTAGACGGCGATCTTCTCTTCCTTCTTCTTATCCAGCCCGTACGCGAGCGCTGAGGCAGTCGGCTCGTTGATGATTCGGACGACGTCGAGCCCGGCGATCTTGCCTGCATCCTTCGTCGCCTGCCGCTGCGAGTCATTGAAATACGCCGGCACGGTGATGACGGCCTTCTCGACCTTGTGGCCGAGGTAGTCTTCCGCCGTCTGGCGCATCTTCTGGAGGATCATCGCGGAGATCTCGGGCGGCGTGTACGTCTTGCCCATGATCTCGACCGCCGCGAGGCCGTTCTGACCCTTCACGACCTTGTAGGGAACGCGCTTGATCTCTTCGGTCACTTCTTCGAGCCGGCGCCCCATGAAACGTTTGATCGAGAAGACCGTGTTCTGCGGGTTGGTCACCGCTTGCCGCTTGGCTACCGTCCCCACGAGCCGTTCACCGTCTTTGGTGAAGGCGACCACCGATGGGGTTGTGCGACCGCCTTCGGCGTTGGGGATGACGACGGGATCGCCACCTTCCATGACAGACACAACGGAGTTCGTCGTCCCGAGGTCAATGCCAATGATCTTCTCAGCCATACTTTCAGCTCCTGATAGGGATTCGATGCGGACCCGATGCTGCTGGTCGCAGAGGGCAAGCATCGTGCCCAACTAAAATGCCAAAAAGGCAGTTGTGACGGCTAGACGCCTAGGGGGGGCACCCTAGATTCCGCCTCATGTTTCCGTACAAAGATGAGAATCCCACCGAACGCCCCGCAATCATCACCGTCTCCATCATAATCGCGAACGTCCTCGCCTTCCTTCTGGTACAGGGGGCGGGGGCGCAGGGACCCCTGGCCCGGTCGGTCTGCGACCTGGGTCTAATTCCCGGCGAGATCCTCCGGACCGCGCCACCCGGAAGCGGTGTGGAGCTCGCGCCTGGCATGGTCTGCATGGTCGACGCCGTGCCGAAGTACTGGACGGTGATCACGTCGATGTTCATGCACGGCGGCTGGTTTCACCTGATCGGCAACATGCTGTTCTTGTGGGTCTTCGGGAACAACATCGAAGACGCGATGGGGCACGCGAAGTTCGTGATCTTCTATCTGCTCTGCGGAGTTGCGGCGGCCGCCACGCAAACGTTCGTCAGTCCCCACTCCACCGTCCCGATGATCGGTGCATCGGGAGCCATCAGCGGCGTCCTGGGTGCCTACCTGTTGCTGTACCCCAGAGTCCGCGTGCACACGCTGATCATTCTGCCGATCTACATCACGACCGTCGCACTTCCCGCCTGGGTGATGCTCGGCTACTGGGCGCTGATTCAGCTGGTCAGCGGGCTCGGCAGTCTCAGCGAGATCGACAAAGGCGGCGTCGCGTTCTTTGCGCACGTGGGCGGCTTCATCGCGGGGCTCGTTCTGATCCGGCTCTTTGCGTCGGAAGAAGTGCTGCGCCGCCGTCCGACGCAGCCCGCTTCGTATTACCGCTATCGGTCGTACTGAGGCCGTCAGGCCGTCCGGCCGTCCGACCGTTCTTCTGCGTGATGCTTGATCGACTTCCCCTCGACGAGGAATACCACGTCCTCGGCGATATTCGTGGCCAGGTCCGCCACCCGCTCGAGGTTCCGGCTCACCAGGAACAGCTCCATCGCCGTGCCGATGATGTGCGGGTCCTCCATCATGTGGGTGAGGAGGATCCGGAACATCGACGCGTGCAGCGCGTCCACGCTGTCGTCGCGGCGGCAGATCGCGCGGCCGGCCTGCGCGTCGCCGCGCACGAACGCGTCGAGCGCGTCGGCGAGCATCGTGCGGGCCTGGCGCGCCATCTCGAGGAGCTCGGGCTCGGGAATGATCGGGCGGCTGGCGAGGAGCCGCTCGGCCGACTGAGCGATGTTGACGGCGTGATCGCCGACGCGCTCCAGATCGTTGGAGATCTTCATCGCGGCCGTGAGGAACCGGAGATCGCGGGCCATCGGCTGCTGGGTCGCCAGCAGGCGGATCACCGTCTCCTCGACCTCCAGCTCGAGATGATCGATCTCCTTGTCGCCCAGAATGACCTGACTCGCTTTGTCGCCGTCGCGCTGCAGCACCGCCTCCACCGCCGCGGCGAGCGCTGCTTGCGCCTCGCCCGACATGTTGAGCAGCGCGACTTTGAGCTCCGACAGCTCGTCGTGAAAGTGCCGATGACTCGTGGCTTGTGCGTTCATCCGAACCTTCCTGTGATATAAGCTTCCGTGCGTTCATCGGCGGGCCGAGTAAAGACCTGCTGGGTCACGCCGAACTCCACGAGGCGGCCCACGTAGAAGAACCCCGTGTAATCCGAAACCCGTGCCGCCTGCTGCATGTTGTGCGTCACGATAACGATAGTGTACGTCTTTTTCAGTTCGACGAGCAGCTCCTCGATGCGCTGGGTCGCAATCGGATCGAGTGCCGAGCAGGGCTCGTCCATCAACAGCATCTCCGGCTCGTTGGCCAGCGCCCGCGCGATGCACAGTCGCTGCTGCTGTCCCCCCGAGAGCGACGTCCCCGGCTCGCGCAGCCGGTCGGATACCTCGTCCCACAATGCCGCTTGCCGCAGGGCGCGCTCGACCCGGTCGGGAAGCTCGCGTGCCGGGGCGAGCGCGTTCAGTCGCGGCCCGTAGGCCACGTTGTCGTAGACAGCTTTGGGAAACGGATTGGGTCGCTGGAACACCATGCCGACGCGGCGTCGCAACCCCACGACGTCGGTCCCCGGCGCGAAAATCGAGGTGCCGTCGAGCAGGATGTCGCCCTCGCGCCGCGCACCCGGCGTGAGATCATGCAGGCGGTTGATGGAGCGCAGGAACGTCGTCTTGCCGCAGCCCGACGGCCCGATCAGCGCGGTGATGGCGTTGGGCGCAATCGCACAGTTGACCTCGTGCAGCGCCTGCGTGGGGCCGTACCAGAAGCTGTACGACTTGGACTCCAGGACGGCAGGGTTCATCCGAACCTTCCGGTGATGTACGCCTCAGTCTGCTCGACTTTCGGCTTTGTGAAGATCTCGTCGGTGCGTCCTACCTCGATGAGACTGCCCAAGTACATGAAAGCCGTATAGTCGGAGACGCGCGCCGCCTGCTGCATGTTGCGGGTCACGATCACGATCGTATAGAGGCGCTTCAGCGCGTGGCACAGCTCCTCGATGCGCTGCGTCCCGGCGGGATCGAGGGAGGCCGTCGGCTCATCGAGCAGCAGAATCTCCGGCTGCGGAGCGACCGCCCGTGCGATGCAGAGCCGCTGCTGCCCGCCCGAAAGATCCAGCGCGCTGGTGTGCAGCCGATCCTTCACTTCTTCCCACAGCGCCGCTTGCTGGAGCGCCCGCGACACGGCGTCGTCCACGTCCGGTCTCGGCTTGCGTCCGTTGACCTTGAGTCCCGCGGCGACGTTGTCGTAGATCGACATCGTCGGGAACGGCGTCGGACGCTGGAAGACCATCCCGATGCGGCGCCGCAGCTCGACTGGATTGATGCTCGCGTCATAGATGTTGACGTTGTCCAACAACACAGCGCCGCTCACAGCGGCGCCTGGTGTCAACTCGTGCATGCGGTTCAGACAGCGGAGCAGGGTGCTCTTGCCGCAGCCCGAGGGGCCGATGATCGCCGTGACGGTGTTGGCGGGGAACAGGAGCGACACTCCCCGCACCGCGCGGTGCTGTCCGAACAGCGCCGTGAGGTGCGCCGTTTCGAGCCGCAGCCGGGTGTTAGCGGATGCTACCATAGCGTTGCCGTGTGAGCCAGCGGGCGGCGAGCGAGATGACCAGGACGAGTCCCATCAGTACGAGGGCGGATGCCCACGCCAGCCGGTGCCACTCGTCGAACGGGCCCGTGGCATACACATAGATCTGGAGCGACAGTGTCTGCATGGGCTGACTGATGTTCAGCGTAAAGTTCAGGTTCCCCAGCGCCGTGAAGAGCAGGGGTGCCGTCTCACCGGCAATGCGCGCGATTCCCACCAGGCAGCCGGTGACGATGCCGCCCATCGCCGTGCGCGCCACGACTTTCAGCGACGTGCGCCAGCGCGGATATCCCAGCGCCAGCGCCGCCTCGCGCAGCGAGCGCGGCACCAGACGCGCCATCTCTTCGGTCGTCCGTGCCAGCATCGGGATCATCAGGATTTCGAGGGCGACGCTGCCTGGGAGTGCCGAGAAATGACCGGTCGGCTTGACGATGAACGTCCATGCCACGATGCCGACCACGATCGATGGGGTCCCGTTCAGGACATCGGCGATGAACCGCACGAAAAAGCCGAGCCGTCCCGAGCCGTACTCGGCCAGGTACAGCCCCGCGCCAACGCCGATCGGGACGCCGATCAATGCGGCAACACCGACGATGATTCCTGTTCCTACGATGGCGTTGGCGACGCCGCCACCCGACTGTCCGGCCGGGACGGGACTCTTGGTGAAGAACGCCCAATCGATCGACGACGCGCCCTTCGCAATCAGGTTGCCGAGGATGAGCACCAGCGCGAGCACGGCGGTGAATGACAGGATGACCACGAGCGCGGTCATCAGTCGGCTGGCCAGGTGGCGCCGAAACGCGCTCACAGCGCCCGACTTCCCACTGCCGCTCCCTTGGCCACACGCCAGATCAGAATGCGCGCGATGGCGTTGACCGCCACCGTGAGCACGAAGAGAATCAGGCCGACTTCCATGAGGGCGGACTGGTAGGTGGCGGTCGTCGCTTCACTGAACTCGTTCGCGATCGCCGCTGCCATCGTGTACGCCGGCTGCAGCACCGACACCCCGATGTCGTGGCGATTCCCGATGACCATCGTGACCGCCATCGTTTCTCCGAGCGCCCGGCCGAGCCCGAGGATGATTGCGCCGATCAGACCGGCCCGGCCGTACGGCAGCACCGCAGAGCGGACCGCTTCCCAGCGTGTGGCGCCCATCGCGAGCGCCGCTTCGCGCTGGCTCGTGGGTACCGCAAGCAGCACCTCGCGCGACACGGCGGCGATGTACGGCACGATCATGATCGCGAGAATGACGCCGCCGGCGAGCAGCGAATTGCCGTAGAAGACGCCCTGGAGGAACGGCGTCCATCCGAACACCGCCTTCAGCGGAGGGACCACGTAGCTCCGCAGGAAGGGGATCAGGACGAAGATGCCCCACATGCCATAAACGACGCTGGGGATCGCGGCAAGCAGCTCGACCAGAAAAGCCACCGGCTGGCGCAGCCACCACGGCGAGAACTCCGTCAGGAAAATCGCGACGCTGAGCGCCAGCGGTACGGCGATCAGCAGTGCGAGCAGCGACGACGCCAGCGTCCCGAAGATCATCGGTGCCGCGCCGTAGACCTCGGCGACAGGATCCCAGGTCGATGTCCACAGGAACGACGGCCCGAACCGCTTGAGCGCCGGCCAGGCTTCCACGAACAGCACGCCGAGGATGATGACGATCAGCAGCGGCAGCGAGAGTGCAAACGCGGTCAGCACACGCCGATAAATGCGATCGCTGCGATCTCTGCCGAGGAGCGACTGCCAGCGGGAGCGTGCGGTTTCGGACGGAGGGGCTGGAACTGGGAGGCTAGTCATCGCGCCGGAGCCGGCGATTTACTCAGCCGTCTTCCAGACCGGCCGCCCGCCAGCCGAGACGGTCTTCAGACGGGCCTGAATCCAGGGGCGCAGCTCCTGCGGCAGCGGCGCGTAACCGAGCTCCGGCGCCTTCGCCTGGCCTTCGGTCTGGGCCCACCAAATGAACTGGACGAGAGAGCGC